>Ga0065720_1000154_pt1 | contig 21664 bp, 18 predicted proteins | sample Thericmetagenome_FD_59107 | JGI IMG/M metagenome (GOLD analysis project Ga0065720, IMG submission 59107) | Thermophilic microbial communities from the Joint Bioenergy Institute, California, USA of rice/straw/compost enrichment - eDNA_2 v2... | ecosystem: Engineered > Solid waste > Grass >...
GGTTGCACGTTTGATCCTCCCGCTCCGACCCGCACAGACCTTCCGAGCGTCGACCGGACACCCACCCCAACCCCCACTCCGACACCAACCGGCAGATGGCAAGGACTGGACACCAAGTGCCCGACGATCGACGAAGAGCTTCCCGGACTTCCCGGAATAGCGGGCCCAGGAGTTGCTGATACCTATTTAAATCATCGAAGCAGCCTCCTTGCCTCCTGCTCCTGGGAGGGCAGTAGCGCACANAAGCCGTTCCTCATCTCGACGGTGATGGTCTATCGCCTGGGCGTGTCGGCGACCGTCGACCAGTTGGCCGCCAAGTCCTTCCACAAGACCAGACAGGATGCGCAGGAACGCGCATTCAAGGCCCCGGACCGGGACACGCAGCCGGAGGACCTGACCGGTCTGGGCGACGAGGCGTTCCTCACCTTCCATCCAGGGGAGATGGCGGTGAGGCTCGAAGTCCTCTCCGCGAACGCCACGATCAGCATGACCCTGTGGCTGAAGGACCGCCTGGAGTACGACCAGAAGCGTCGTCTGGAACTGCTGCGCGCACAACGCTCCAACATCATCGCGGCCACCCAGGACGTCCTTGACGACCTACGGTGAGGAGCGGACAAGCCAACCAGCGGTCGACGTGTGAACGGTCTCGCCCTCCTGCAGGACGACCTGCGGTGGTGGACGGGTACGGACCCTGGCTCAGGCGGTCGCCGGGTACCGGCGCAGGGCGGCTGCCACCGCCGCCAGCACTCCCAGCACCAACGCCGAGAAGCCAACCAGTGAGGTGGCCAGTGGCACGCCGAGCTGACTGGCGAACCCGACACCGAGCACCGGGAGCGCGAGGCCGACGTACGCGGTGAGGAAGACCCCGGCGATCGCCTCGCCGCGGGCATGGTTCGGGGCCAGCGTCGCCACCGTGCCGAGGGCACCCTTGAGCAGTACGCCCGCGCCGCCGCCGGCGATCAGCCCGCCGGCCAGGAAGCCGGCCGGCGAGGCGAGGAGCACCCCGGCCGTGAGCACCACGACCCCGAGGACGGTGCCGGGAAGGCCGAGCGCGAGCTGGCGGGCCGGCGCGACCCGGCCGAGGAGGAGCTGCGCCACGGTCGCCGCTCCGAAGACCCCGAACGCCACCAGCCCGGCCGCCGCCGGCGCGGTCTGACCGATGCTGGCCAGGAAGCTCGGCGCGAGCGAGGTGAAGAGCCCGAGGATGGCGAAGAGTCCGAAGGCGGCGCCGGCGACGGCGAGGTAGCGGACCCGGCCGGTGGGTGGGACGGCGACCCGCTGCGGCCGGTACGCCTGGCTCTCGGCCCGGTCGGCCGGCACGGTCTCGGGCACCACGGCGAGCCCGACGGCCGATCCGAGGAGCAGGACGAGGAAGAGCAGGTACGGCACGGTCAGCTTGCCGTCGACGTACTGGGCGAGGATGCCGGCGACCAGNGGGCCGAGGGCGAGGCCGCCGAGATTGGCGGCGGTGGCGACGAGTCCGGGCCGCAGCGGCGACGCACCCGGGCTGGCCACCGCGTGCAGCTCCGCGAGGTGCGCGGTGGCGGTGGCGGTGACCATTCCGACGCCGAAGCCGGTGACGACCCGGGCGAGGACCAGTCCGGGCAGGTCGGGACAGAGCAGGAAGACGGCCGCGGCGACCGCCTCCAGCAGGATCGCCGGCACCAGGACGCGGCGACGTCCCCGCCAGTCGGAGATGTGGCCGGCCAGGAAGAGACTGGCCACCACCCCGACGGCGTACGCGGCGAAGGCGACGGTCACCGCGGCGGTGGAGAAGTGGTCCCGCTGCCGGTAGAGGGTCCACAGTGGAGTCGGAGCGGTGGAGAAGGCCATCGCGACGACGAAGGCGAAGGCGACGATCCAGAAGCCGACCCGGTGCCGGGTACCCGACGGCAGGGACGGGGCGGATGCCGGCCGGGGCGCGGGTGGGGCGGACGCCTGTGGCTCGGCTGTCGGGGGCATGCTCGGCCGCACGTCGATGACCTGCGATGTCACGTTCTCTCCTCGTCGGGGGCGCCCCGGCGGCCCGGCAGACCCGGCGGCGCCGCGTTCGGTCGGGCGTCGGTGACGCCCTTCGCTACCAGGCCACGGGCACGGTCAGCGTGCGTCCACTGGGGACCGGATTCGGTGGGCCTCGTTCCGCCCCACCGGGCGTGAACGAGTGGCGGATGTGAACGTGCCGTGGCGTTCGCATCCCTCAACGGAGCACCGCCCCGGGCGGTGACGGGACGGCGGTGGGACGGTGACGGAACCCGTGGTGCCGCGACGGAGGCCGGGCCGGGGGCCGGGCCGCGGCGGCAGACCACCGCGCCGTAACACCGGAACGGCCTGAGACGCTGTCCCAGGTGCCGGCTGGGGTGCGGCATGCTCCGGTGTCCCCAGCCACCGGGTCCGCGTACCCCAGCCGGCCCGGGCCCCACACCGCGCACGTGGGCGCGGGCCGCGACGGGTCGCGCCGGACGGGTCGGGACCACCGGCGTCCCCCGGAGGATTCCTGGCCACCCCGGCCGCTGCCGCGACGCGACACCCGTCCCGTCACCCGCGGTGTGGGTCGGCGTGCCCGCTCAACGCAGCGCGGGCAGGACCCGGGTCGCGTACAGGTCGAACAGGCCCTGGTGGTGCGGCCCGGTGTTGGCGACGTAGACCTCGTCGAAGCCGGCCCTGGCGTACGTGTCGATCATCTCCAGGTGGGCGTCCGCGTCGTTGCCGCAGACCACAACGTTGCCCATCATCTCCGGGGTGACCAGCTTCGACACCTGCTCGAAGTGTCGGGGCGAGGGCAGGACCTGCGACAGCTCCCCGGGGATGGCCTGGTTCGGCCAGCGCTCGTACGCGATCCGGGCGCCCTCCTCGGCGCTGTCGGCGAAGGCCGCCTTGAACCCGCCCTGGCAGATCCTGCTCCCGCCGCCGCCGCTCCGGAACCGCCGGACCAGGTCGGCGTCGGGCATCGTGCTGACGTAGCCGTCGCCGATCCGGGCCGCCACGTCGACCGCCTTCGGCCCGAAACCGGAGACGTAGATCGGCGGCGGGGTCTCGGGCATGGTGTAGATCCGGGCGTTCTCCACCGTGTAGTGCCGGCCCCGGTGCTCGACGAAGCCGCCCCGCCAGAGGGTGCGGATCACCTCGACGGCCTCCTCAAGCATCTCCAGCCGGACGTCGGCGCTGGGCCACGGGTCGCCGAAGATGTGCTCGTTGAGCGCCTCGCCGGTGCCGACGCCGAGCACGAACCGCCCCTCGTGCAGGACGGCGCTGGTCGCCGCCGCCTGGGCGACGACCGCCGGATGGATCCGTACGGTCGGGCAGGTGACCGCGGTGGTCACGGGAAGCCGGCAGACCTGGCTCAGTGCGCCGATCACGGACCAGACGAACACGCTCTGCCCCTGGGCGTCGGTCCAGGGATGGTAGTGGTCGGAGATCCACAGGGCCTCGAATCCGGCGCGTTCGGCTGCCTGGGCCTGGGCCAGCAGCTCCGCCGGGGCGTACTCCTCGCTCGACAGCCAGTAGCCGATCCGCATGTTCTCCTCCACGGGCGTGTGTCGCGGCTGCCCGCTCTCCTACCCGTCCCGGTACCCGATATGTCCGCTCGGAGCCCGGGGCCTCGGCACACGGCGGATCGTCGTGTCGCCCGCAGAGGAGGGTGCCCGGGTGACACCGGTGAAATGGTGCCGTCCGGTTACGCCTCAGGGTGCGGTCCGCGGCGCCCCGGCCGACCCGGCGAGGTCAGCCCGCCCGTCGGCCCGGCGCAGCCACAGCGCGACGGCCCAGAGGACGGCCACCGGCAGGGCCACCGGCACGAGCAGCGGCAGCCACCGGCCGAGCGCCAGGACCGCGACCGGCACCAGCAGGCACCCGGTCAGGACGAGATTCGCGCGGGCCGGCCGGAGCCGGTACGCCGCCAGCAGCGGCGCCGCCGCGAACGCCACCGCGGCCAGGACCGCGACGACGACCGGCGCGGTGGTCCGGGGCGGGGCGGACGAGGCGAGCAGCAGCGTGATCCACACCGCGCCCGGCAGGGTCACGAGCAGGACGGGCGCCCACAGTACGTGGCGGGCGACCCGCCGGATGGTCTCGGTGTCGGCCCGCCGGCCGAGCAGGACCGCCGCCGTCACCACGACCGCGAGAGCGCCGAGGCCGACGAGCACCAGCCCCGGGAGCGCCCGGCCGGTGCCGTCGGGGCAGGCCAGCTCCCCCTCGGGCGGCACGTCTCCGCCCGCGGGGCGGCATCCCACCCCGAGCGCGGAGAGCACCCCGAGGCCGACCCCGCCGACGACGCCGCCGACCACCGTCGCGACACAGCCGGTCACGACGTACCAGATGAACAGTTCCGCCCCGTCGAAGCGGCGCTGCTGCCTCTGCCGCGACATTCCGATCGCCCCCTGGTCACCACGAGGTCCGGGCGTGGTGCCGGGTCACGGGGCCAACCGGCGTCCGCCCGTGACCGGCTCCGCACCTCTCACCTTATGGGTTCAGCGTCCGGGTCAGCCCGGCGACCACCGCGGTGGTGAGCACCCAGCCGGCCAGGACCAGCAGCGCGGAGACGTACTCGGTGGCGCCGGACGGGTTCCAGGCGTTGTCGTGACCCAGGTTGACGATCGGCAGCAGGGCGTCGAGCGCCTGTAGCGCGGCGTTCGGAGTCGGCGCCTCCTCCGCGTTGCGGGGTTCGGGCGGGTCCAGCGCGAAACACACCGTTCCGAGCGCCCAGAACCCGAGCAGCCAGATTCCGGCCTGCCAGGTGCGGTAGCCGTACCCGATGAGCCCGTCGACCAGGTAGCCGAAGAGCCGCCCCGGCAGGCGGAGGGTCGCCCGACGCCGCCGCTGCCGCTCCAGCAGCACCCGGCGGGCCTCCGCCTCCTGCCCGCCCCGCCGGTACGCCTCGGCGAGCTGCTCGTACGGCTGCGGGGCGTACCCCTCCGGGCTGCGGCGCAGCCAGTCGAGCCGCTGCCGGACGGTCACCGGCACCAGCGGCGACGGGATGCCGGGCCCGGTCGGGGCGCGGGCGACCAGCAGCCGGTACGTGCAGCCGACCAGATCGAGTTCCGCCGCCCACGTCTCCGGATTGTCGAAGATCGTCTCGGCCTGCACGCCGGCGAGCCGGACCCGGCCGGTCGGCCGGGTCGCGAAGGTCAGCCAGAGGCTGGCGACCCGCGCCCCGCCNAGGTTCAACGCGAAGCCGCCCGGGTTGTGCAGGCTGGCGCCCATGAGGTTGAGCTGGCTGCCGACCTGGCAGTGGATCAGGCGCAGCTCGCCGTCGGCGGCGAAGCCGTGCCGGGCGGTCAGGTCCCCGCCGACGGTCAGCCGGTCCGCGCCGAACACCACGCGCCCCGGGCAGTCGCATCCGCGTACCGTCGAGGTGGACGCTGCCGCCGACCCGCGCGTCCCGCAGGTCGACCGGGCCGGTCACCGTGCAGTCGGTCAGGGTCACGTCCTTGCGGACCTCGATCAGCCGCGCCGACAACCCGGGCAGGGTGCAGTCGACGAACGCCAGGTCCACCACCCGTGCCCCGGCCAACTCCGGTACGTCGGTGAAGACGCACTCGTGGAACGACACCGGCACCGCGACCTCGATGTCGCGCAGGTCGAGCCGGCCGACGATCCGGGCGGACCGGAGCCGCAGCGCCGCCCGGGGCGGGGTCCCCGGGCGGGTGAGGAGGTCGGCCAGGACCTCCGCCCGCACCTGTGCCCGCGCCGGGTGCGGCACGCCACCCAGGTCCACGGTGACGCCGCGCTCGTACGCCGCCCGGATCCGGCGCTGGGCCGGGTCTCCTCCCCACCGTCCCCACACGCCACACAGCATCGCAGGCGCGCTCGAATGTGGGGCGTCCCGCCACCGGAGGCGGGACGAGCCACGATCGGCCGGATCAACCGATGAGGAACCGGGCGGGTTCGCGGAGGACCTGAAGCGCGGCGGGCAGATCCGCCAGCCGGGTGGCCAGGGTGGCGATCGCGAGTCGTCGCGGCAGGGCGGCGGTGAACTTGAGCCCGGCCAGCGCGTCGTCGTCCACCTCCGGCAGGGACAGCCGCTCGGCGGCGTCCGCCAGCCCGGCACGCCACTGTGCGGGGGTGAGATCCCGGCGCAGCCGCAGGCGGAGGTCGCCGTGTTCCTGCACCGGGTCGACGAGGCCGGTCAGGGTGCTGGCCAGGGTGGCGTTGGCGCGGTAGCCCGCCCACGTCCACCACCACACGTCGCCGGAGGCGAGCCGGTTGACCACGGTTCCACCGGGATGCACGGCCGACAGGTACCGTTCCCGGCTCTCCGCGAGCTGGTCGACGGCACGTCGGGTGAGCGCCACCGGCGGTTGTGCGCCGAGCACCACCTCGCGCATCGCCCGGGTCAGTTCGTACGACATCCCCGTCACGCCCGAGGTCAGCCAGCGGGCCTTCCCGCCACTGTCGACCGGTTCGACGAAGCATCGACGGCGCTTCCAGTCGACGTAGGTGACCTGCCAGCTCCGCCCGCCGAGCAGCAGCCGGCGCGGCCCCTGCACCTGTTCGGTCAGCAGGCTCGGGTCGATCCGGCCGAGTTCGGTACGCCCGGAGAGCACCGTGAACTCGGGCGGCGAGGTGAAGACCGCGGTCATGTCCATGAAGTTCCGGTGCCCGAACCGCAGCTCTGCCTCGGGGCCGATGAACAACAGGCTGCCGTCGCGCTGGAGGAAGCCCTGGTCGACGAGGTGGCGCACGATCACCTCGGCGTTCCTGGTGAACGGCTCCAGGCCGTTCCACCAGTCCGCCCAGAGCTGGTCCGCGACCTGACGTTCCTGCAGGCAGAGCGCCAGGATCTGCTGGGCGACGATGTGGCGCGGCTCGGGCGGGGCGACGACGGGTTCGACCCAGCCCCGCCCCCAGAGCAGCAACAGTCCGGCGGCCCGCAGCAGGGTCGGCTGGTCGGTGGTGAGGAACAGGCAGTTGCGGGTGGTGCCCGGCCGGCGTCCGGTTCGGCCGAGTCGTTGCAGGAACGACGCGACGGTCCGCGGCGCGCCGATCTGGATGACGCGGTCGAGGTCACCGACGTCGACCCCGAGCTCCAGGGTGCTGGTGGAGACGATGACGCAGTCGCGCGCCTCGGCGAACGCCTGCTCGGAACGCCGCCGCTCGTCGAGGGCGAGGGAGGCGTGCGACAGGAAGGTGGTGACGCCCCTGAGCCGCAGGAGCTGCCCGAGTTCCTCCACCTCCCGCCGGGACTCGCAGAAGACCAGCCGCTTCTCACCCCGGTGCAGAGCCGCGATCACCTTCGCGGCGTTCGGCAGGGAGCCGACGTAGTCGAGCTCGATGTCCCCGGGCGGCGGGGTGACGGCGTCCGCCACGGCGGCGTCAGCCGGCGGGGTGGCGGCCGGCACCGGGGAGGCCGCATCGCCGGCCGGGCCGACGCTACCCGGCGACGCCGCCGGCGGGGCCCGGTGGAGGTGGGGTGCGACGACCCGTCCGGGTCGCCGGCCCGACCCCGAGCCCTGCAACCAGGTGAGCAGGTCGTCCGGGTTGCCCACGGTCGCGGAGAGCCCGACCCGCTGGATCGGCCGCCCGATCAGGTGGCTGAGCCGTTCGAGGACGGCCAGCAGGTGCCAGCCGCGGTCGTCACCGGCGAAGGCGTGTACCTCGTCGACGACGACCGCCCGCAGGTCGGCGAAGAACCGGGCGTGGTCCACGTTGACGCTGACCAGCATCGCCTCGATCGACTCCGGGGTGGTCAGCAGGAGGTCCGGGGGGTCCCGCAGGATCGCCCGGCGGGTCGGGGCGGTGACGTCGCCGTGCCACACCGCAGTCCGGCGGCCGAGCCAGTCGGTGTAGCGCGACAGCCGGGGTTCGAGGTTGTTCAGCAGCGCCTTGAGCGGGCAGACGTACAGCACGGTGAGCCCGCTCCACCGCTCGGTCGCCATCCGGGACAGCAGCGGGAAGACCGCGGCCTCGGTCTTGCCGCTGGCGGTGGCGGCGAGCAGCACCGCGTCGTGGCCGGCGAGCAGGGGTTCGACGGCGGCCTCCTGGAGGTCGCGCAGCCGCGACCAGCCGAGCGTGTTGACGATGTGGTGCAGCAGCACCGGGTGCAGCAGGTCGGCCCCGGCGCCGGAGCCCGGCCCGGACCGTGGCGCGGACGGCCCGACGGTGGCCGTCACGGCAGGTCCAGGTCGATCTCGTCGGCTCTCGTCGCACCGGTCGCCGTCACGGCGGCCGGCCCGGCTGTGCCCGTCGTCGCGGCGGCCCGCACCGCGTTGCGCTCCACCTCCGTCAGCTCCGACGACGCGACGGTGAGGGCGAAGTCCCGGCGCGGGTCGAACTCCGGGTGCAGTTCGATCGGGTCCAGCACCCCGGCGACGAGCTTCTTGAGGAACAGCCGGGGGACGATGCCGATCGCGCCGCCGAGCCGGCCGGCCAGGCCGCGGGCCAGGTCGGCCAGGTACGCCTCGTCGGCCAGGTGGAGCAGCCGGTCCCGGGCCGGGCTGCCCTCGGCGTACAGGTCGCGGACCCGGACGCCGAGCTCGACGAGGGAGTCGACGGTGAACCCGGGCAGGCGCACCTGCACCGCCCGGGGGTTGTCGAACCGGGGGTCGGCCGGGAAGTCGGTGGCGAGCCGTTGCGCGAGCGGCGCCAGCCGGGCGACGCCCTGGGGTCCGTCGTAGAAGGCCGGGGTGCCGGTGATGACGAGGTAGAGGCCGGGGAAGCGACCGGAGTAGACCTCGTCGACGAGTTGTCGCAGCGCGTTGAGGGCCTTGTCCCGGGCGTCGGCGCGGACCCGTTGCAGGGTCTCCACCTCGTCGAGTACCAGCAGCAGCCCCGGGTATCCGCAGTCGCGCAGCACCACGAGCAGCCCCTGCAGGAAGCCGAGCGCGCCGAAGTGGTCGAGGTCGCCCCGGATGCCGGCGTGCCGGCGGGCCGCCGCCGAGACGTGCGGCTGCCCGCCCAGCCAGGCGAGTACGGCGTCGGCACCGGCCGTGTCGCCGGCGGCGACGGCGGCCCGGTAGCCCCGCAGCGCGGCGGCGAACGTCGGGGCGGTCCGGCCGACGGTGCTGAGCCGCCGGCCGAGCAGCTCCTCGACGGCGCGGTCGATCGCCGGCTGGTCGGCCGGGTCGACCACGCCCTCGGCGAGGACGTCGTCCTCCAGCGCGTAGAACCAGGCGTCCACCACGGCCCGCAGCGCGCTGGGCGGGAACGTGGCGGTGGTGAGCCGTTCGGTGAGGCGGCGGTAGACGGTCTCCAACCGGTGCAGTGGGGTCTCGTTCTCCGAGATCTGCACCTCGGCGGTGGCGAGGTTGGCCCGTTTGGCCTGTTCGGCGAGCCAGCGCGCGAAGAAGGTCTTGCCGGAGCCGTACTCGCCCCGGATGGCCTTGAACACCGCGCCGCCGGTGCGGACGGTCTCGATGTCCTCGTGCACGGCGGCCGTGAACCGGTCCAGGCCGACCGCGAGCAGGTCCAGCCCGGTCTCGGGTACGGCGCCGCGGCGCAGCGCGTCCAGCACCTGCCGGCGCCGGGCGGTACTCACCCGGCCGGTCACGGGTGCCTCCTCGGTGGTGGTGGTGCGGGCAGTTGGAACTGTTCACGCAGCAGCGCCAGGTCGAGCCGGACGGTGCGTCCGTCGTCGACCAGGGACAGCACCGGGAAGTTGTCGACGTTGAAGATGCGCTGCAGGGTGGTGACGAAGCCGGTGGCGCGGGCCGGCTGCTCGCCGGCCTTCTCCGCCACCAGCGCCGTGGGCAGCACACCGTTGGCCTCCAGCAGCGCGGTCAGCGCCCCCCTGATCTTGCTGACCGGCCACCCTCCGGGGGGTCAGCTCGTGCTGTGCCTCGAACATCTCCGAGGCGAGCAGGTCGTCGACGAGGTTGCCGGGCTTTGCGGCCGGTGGCGTGCCGTCCGACGGGGGTGTCGCCGGCCGGGCACCGGCCGACGGCGGTTCGGCGGGCGTGTCCCCGGCCGGTGCTCGCCGCGCCGACGGCGGCCCGACCGGCGGGGTCGCGGCCTCGGCGGGCAGCTCGAACAGACCGGGGCCGGCGCTCGGCGCGCNCCGCCGCCGCGTGGCGCCGCGTGCCCGTACGGGCTGCGGCGGCACCTGCGCCGGCCCGTCCTCCCCGGCGGCGCCGTCGGCGGGCTCCGGCTCGACGCTGGTGGACCACCACCGGGGTTGCTGCGGCCCGAGCAGCCGCCATCCCGGGGGCGGTGCCGCGCCGAGCGGGAGCAGGGCCAGCAGCGGCACGGTCACCTCGGCCAGCGACGCGCCACCGTGGTAGCCGGCCTGGCGGGGCAGGTAGCGCAGGTGGGGATCCCAGAGGGCGACGACCCGCCCGCCGTCGGCGAGCACCCGGGCTCCGGTGAGTTCGACCTCGCCGTCGCCGGCCGGGGCCGGGTCGACCCGGTGCCGGGCCGACGCCGGGTCGGTGACCTGCCGCAGGGTGTTCTCCCGGTCCAGCACGTGCCCGTGGTCGCTGGTGATGATGACCGCCCGCCCCTGGTAGCGGGCGTAGTCGAGCAGTGCCCGCAGCGCGCCGAGGTTGTCGAGCCGCCAGCCGGCGTCGGCGCTCTCCCGGCCGTGCCGCAGCGCGTCGTCGACGGTGTTGACGACCACGCCGACGACGGTCTCCGGGTCGGTCAGCGCCTGGATCACCTGCTCGCTGAGCACCTCGCCGGCCTCGCCCCGCAGCGTGCCCTTGTGGAACAGTTTCGCCGGGCGGCCCTGCCACAGCGGACTCGTCTCGAACGCGGCCCGCTCCTCGGCCTGGCCGCCCCGGCACAGCCTGCCGGTGAGAAGCGAGGTACGCGACACCGCGGTCACCGTGGGCAGGGCNGCGACGACGCCCCGGCGGCGGGCCTCGGTCCTGCGGCCGGGGCGGCAGGCGAGCGGGTCGTACTCCAGCCAGCCCTGCCGGGTCAGTTGCTCGGCGAGGTCGACGGCGATCGCGGTGGTCATGCCGTCGACCACCACGACGAGCACCGGCCGGCTGCCCTCGCGGACCACCGGCGCGACCACCCGGTCCAGCACGTGTTCGACGGCGAGCAGGTCTCCGGTCCGGCCGCCGGCGGCGGTCCAGGCGGCGAGGCGGGTGGCGAANGCNTGGTCCAGGTCGCGCCGCCGGGCCTGCGCCCGGTCGTGGATGACCCGGTACATCGCGGCCAGGGCGGTGTGGGAGTCCTCGCCGGTCCAGACGTGGTCCAGGGCCAGGTCGACCCACGACCACTGGGTGACCTGGCGGACGATGCCCTCGGCCACGCCGAGCGGGGGTTCGACCGGCTCGGCCAGCCAGCGGACCAGGCGCAGGGCCATCCGGGCGCGTTCGACCCGGTGCGGGTAGTGCGCGGCGAGGTGGTGCGCGGCCAGGTGGGCGACGGCCCGGCCCACGGCGGGAAGCTCGTCGGTGACGACGCCGCCCCCGTCCGTGACCGCCCGGCCGAGGGCGCGGGCGACCTCGCCGAGCCGGTGTTCGAAGCCGGAGCGGAGGAGGTCGCTGTGCCGGGCGGCGCCGGTCGCGGCGAACCCGGTCAGCAGTTCCTCGGCCCGGTCGAGGACGGCGTACCCGAGCCGGCGGGGGTCGAACTCCTCCCGCTCGCGGTGCGCGGCGGTGTCCCGCCCCGCGTTCCGGTCCCGCGCGACGGCGTCGGCGAGCAGGCCGGCCATGGTCCGGGTGGCGGCGGCGGTGAACGAGGCGACGGTTTCCGCGTCGAGCACGACGCCGCCCAGGTACTGCTCGACCCGGCCCTGCGCGCGCAGGCTGTCGGGGTCGTCGCCGGCCCAGATCGCCGCGCAGACCAGCCCGAGCGGCAGTGTGTCGGTGACCCGGCCGACGTCGTACAGCGCGGCGAGGAGCCGCATGGTCGGCCCGAACTGCTCGGCCAGCCAGTCGAGCAGGCCGGTGCGTTCGGACTCGGCGAGGGCGCCGAGGGCCTGCGGGGCGACCGACAGGGCGCTCCACCGCAGCAGGGTGGCCGGGTCGAGGTCCTCGGCGGCGGTGCCGAGCCGGGCGAGCTGGAGCCGCTGCACGGCCAGGTGGCGCAGGGCGGTGTCCCGGTGCAGGACGATCCCGGGCAGCCGGGGCCAGCCGCCGGGCGGGGTGGCCTCGACGAGGGCACGCCCGGCCCAGGGGAGTTCCTTCAGCCGTGGGTCCAGCCGCTGGGCGCCGAACGCCTCGGCGACCAGACTCCACGGCTCCATCTCGATGATCCGACGCCGGTGGACCCGGCTGAGGATGCCGACGCCCAGCTCGTCCTCGCTCAGGTGGGTGAGGATCACGGTGGGCAGGTCGTGCGGTTGGGCGAGCTCCGCCCAGATGGCGAGGGCGGAGACGCCCCGCACGACCCGGACCCGCAGGGTGTCGGTGACGGTCAGGATCGGGTCGTACGGCCAGGAGGGTTCGGCGCTGACCAGCAGCACCGGCTCGGTGTCGCCCTGCCCCGGCCGGTACCCGCGCAGTTTGCGTTCGACCCGCTGGGCGAGGGTGTGCGGGTTGACCGGCAGGGCGCGGAGGGCTGAGGCGGCGGGGCTCACGGTCGTACCCGCCAGGTCACGTCTATCCGGCGGCCCGGGTTGCGGTCGGCGACCTTGCGCAGCGTCTCCACCAGCTCGGCGAGGTCGTCACCGTCGACGGTGAGGCTGCCCTGCTCGACCGGGCCGAGGTCGCGTACCGGGTCGTCGAGGGGGGCCGGCCCGCCGGCGGACCAGGTCGCCGGGGCCGGGGTCGGCCGGTCGGGCTGCGTCGTCAGCGGGGTCGGGCCGCCGGGGCGGGCGGCCCGGGTGGCCCGTCCCAGCAGGTCGGTGGCGCGGGCGCGGGCCCGGGTCAGGGCGGTGGCCAGCGGGGTGGTCAGCTCGTCGTCGCGGGCGGCCTGCCGCAGCGCGGCGAGGATCTCGGCCGCCTCGGCCGCCCAGGGCTCGCCGAGCTCGGCCAGCAGGTCGAAGGTCTCCCAGGCGGTGTTGCGCAGCGCCTGCACCACGTCGGCGGCGCTGCGGATGCTCCGGCCGGCCCGCTGCGGCGGCCCGCCCAGGTCGGTCCGGGCGAGCTGCCGGATGATGTCGATGTCCCGGTGCCTGCTGTCCAGCCCGTCAAGCAGGTCCCGCGCGACGTAGGCGGTGTGCAGCCGCCCGGTGGTCGCCGCCGGGTCGAGGCCGAGCCGGTCGGCGTGCCGTTCGAGTTCGTCGACCAGCCGGTGGGCGGCGTCGCGGTACTGGCGGGCCTGCCGGGACAGGTCCTGGACGAACATGGCGACGAGGCGTCCCCGGGGCAGGTTCGGCGGCATGAAGCCGAACAGGTGCATCGCCCGTTCCCGGGCCTCGGCCCAGTCCTGCTCGTCGGGGCGCTCCGGCTGACGCAGCGCCAGGTCGTCGGCGATCGCGGTGAGTTCCGGCTGCGGGGTGAGGATCGCGCCGTGCCGGATCCAGGTCCGGTCGGTCTGCTCGGCGAAGGCGGCCATGACGAGCTGGGCGACGGGTCGTTCGAGGCCGCGCGGCTGCGGTTCGTCCAGCCACCGCTGCAGGTCGGTGACGCGCAGGTCGCCGGTGATCCCCTCCTGGCGTGCCCGGCGGGTGAAGTGGTCGACCCACTCACGGTTGAGGACGTACGCCGCCTCGTGCATGACGCCGAGGTTGAGCGGGTTGGCGATGCGCCGGACCACCGCCCGGTCCTTCTTCTCCACCTCGACCCGGTCCTCGCCCGACTCGACGGCCCGGCGGACGTACTCCAGGACGGTGCGCAGGTCGGCGACCCGCACCGGCTCACCCCGGCGGTCGGGGTCGAAGTCGGGGTGGGCCGGGTACTGCGCGGCGAACATCTGGTCGGCGAGCCAGGGCAGCACCGTGTTGAGCCGGGCGCCGACGGGCAGGGTCAGCTCGCGTGGGTCGGTGAGGCTGAGCAGGTGGTCGGTGTAGGTGGTGAGGACGTCGGCCGCCTGCTTCGTCGCCAGCCCGTACGCCTGGCGCAGCACGCCCCTCATCGCCACCAGCAGGGCGTCGCGCTGGTTGGTGAGGGTGGCGTGGGCGCGGCGGCGGTCGTCCTCGCTGAGGTGCCGGGCGGCCTGCTCGAACCGGGTCGGCGGGCCGCTGAGCAGCGCGTCGAGCATGACCAGCCGGCCGAGGTCCTGCTGACGGTTGACGGTGAGGCTGGCCGGGATCCAGCAGACGGTCCGGGCGCTGAAGCCGAGGTTGAGCACCCGGTTGCGGTCCTCGGCCGGGCCGTGGGTGCCCTCGTCGAACGGGTAGTCGATGATCAGTCGCCAGGCGTTCGGCGTGAACGGGTGGAAGGCGTCGTCGCGCAGCTCCTCCGGGTTGCGGATGTTGCCGTAGACGACCTCGATGACGCGCCGGCTGCCCCGCCACACCACGTGGGCCTGGTCGAAGTAGCCGTCGGTGGCGGTGATGCCCAGCTCCTCCCAGAGCAGCCGCTTGACCATGGCCTGGCGGGCGCCGGGCGAGTCGTACCTGCGGGCCTCGTTGAGCACGCTGCTGACGTCGACCCCGACCAGCTCCAGCCGTACCCCGTCACCGTCGAGGAGTTTGATCTCGCCGAACCGGGCGGCCCACTGTTCGAGCTTGCGGGCGATGATTCCGCTCTCGCCGCCGGGGATCGGGCTGGTGATGCTGCCGTGGTTGAGCGCGGCGAGTTTGCGCGGGGTCAGGTTGTGCAGCGCCGGGACGGCCGGGGCGAGCGCGCCGAGCAGCAGGGTCTTGATGATCCGGTCGTCGCCGGTGAAGGCCCGCACCCGGGCGGCGAGTTGGCGGTCGAGTTGTTCGCCGCGCCGGGCGCGTTCGAGGTCGTCGTCGCTGACGCGGTGCTGCTCCAGCAGGTACGGGCGCAGCCGGTTCTGGTAGAGCTTCTGCGCGGTTTCGAACTCGACCTTCAGCCGCTCGGTGAACGGCTGGTCGCCGCTGCGGCTGAGCACGTCGAAGAGGTCGCCGAGCGGGATGATCTGGCCGAGCCGCAGGTCGTTGCGGCGTTCCACCAGCATCTGGCGCATCAGCTTCAGACCGGTGCGGTTCCGCTGCAGCGCGCTGGAGACGTAGACCAGGGTGGAGACGAACGCCGGGCTGAACGGGNAGGTGAGCCGGAAGGTGTCGAGGTCGGCACCGGTGCCGACGCCGCTGTCGGTGCCGAGCAGGACGTCCCAGACCTCGGAGCGGACACCCTTGCTGAACCGCTCGAACGCCTCAGTGATGGCCCGCTCGGCCGCCTCGCCGTGACCCTCGTCCTCGCCGACCCGTTTGAGCACCCGCCTGCGGGTGATCTGCGGCAGGTTCCGGTCCTCCAGGGTGATCACGTCGAACCGGCCGCTGGCCAGGTTGAGGGTGTCCTGGAAGGCCAGGTCGTGTGCGCCGGTGACCCCCTCGGGGACCAGCTCGCTCAGGTCGCGCTGCCGGGCGATGAAGGTGATCACCGGGATCGGCCGGCGGGCGTCGGAGCCCTCCACGAAGTTGGTGATCTTCTGGATCTCCCGGGAAATGAACCGCTGGTCGCCGATGTGGTTGGCGAGCCAGAGGATCAGCTCGTCGAGGAAGAGCACCAGGGCGTCGTACCCCAGGTCCCTGGCGTGGGCGGAGATCTCGAACAGCCCGCGGTCCAGGGAGATGAAGCCCTCCTGGTCCTCCAGCGCGTTGCGGAAGAAGCCCCGCTGCCAGGTGCTGAGCAGGTCGCGGACGAGAGCGCGGCGGATCTCGTCGTCGGGGGCGGCGGCGAAGGCGGCGTCGAGCCGCTCGGTGGTCCAGCCGCCCTCGTCGCCCCACTCGTCCTCCTCGCCGCCGCCGGGCAGGCCGGCGATGAAGGCGGCGTCGCCGATCTGGGCGCGCAGGTGCCGGCTCTGGTCGAGCAGGGCGTCGGTGCGGTGTACGGCGGGGATCGGCGCCTCGGGGTGCAGCGTCCGCACGTGGGTGATGTAGTCGCCGAGGACCCGCTGTTCCAGCGACTTCGCCCCCATCATGTGGTACGGCACCAGGAGGAACCGCCGGCCGTTGAGCCAGGCGTCGTGCCGGGCCAGCAGCGGGGCGAACTCGTCCCGACTGCGCGCCGCGTGCTCGCCCCGCAGCAGGGCGTACAGCACCGCCATGAAGTGCGACTTACCGGCACCGAANGAGCCGTGCAGGTAGGCGGCCCGGGAGGTGCCGGTGGCCANGGCGTTCTGGATCAGCCGGAGCGCCTGGTCGAAGTTGTCGACCAGACGGGGCGGGATGACGTACTCCCGGAGGGTCTCCTCGGCGTTGCTGACACCCTCGGCGAGCTTGAGGACCAGCTCACTCGCGGAGGGAGACTCCGGGATGACGATCACGTCCCNNAGCAGCGGTGGGGGGCTCTGCTCCGGCATGCGTTACACCGTAGCCGACCCGGCACCCCGTTCCGGTGACCGCGACGGGGGCCCGGACCACCTGGTCGGAGCGGCCCAGGTCGGGGCCGGCGGAGCGGGTTCGGCGGTGGTCCCGGCCACCCCGCCCCAGCGGTCGCGGCAGGCGTAGGAGAGGCTGGCGTGGATCCAGTTGCCGTCGTTGTCGCGCAGGACGGCGAGGCCGCAGTGCCGGCACGGGCTGACCCGGGGGTACGGCGGCACCGCGGCGGCCGAGGGCGCGTTCACCGCCGGTCTCCCCGCTCGTCGCGCCCGTCCCGCCCGCCGTGGCCGCCCCGCGCGTCGGGNCCGTGGCGGCCGGCGTCGTCCGGCGGGTCGCCGGCGGTCGGACCGGGNTCCGCCNGCCCGGTGTCGTCCCAGCAGAGTCCGCTCGCGNTGCCGTCCCGGTGGCAGCCGGCGTGGCCGTACGCCCGCGCACAGGTCACCCCCACCGGCCCGGGTCGACCGCAGGTCACCGGCTCGACGTGGTTCCACTGGTCGGCGCGGGAGAGCAGGGCCGGGCTGGCGCTCAACTCGGGCCGGAGCATCACCAGGGCCTCGGCGTAGGCGGCGGCCTTGCCCCGGGCCACCCGCAGACTGCTCGCCGGGAAGGTCAGGTGCAGGGTGTAGCGGCGCCGCACGTCGCCCCCACCGATCGAGCGGAGCCGCAGGTTGGGGCCGCCTCCCCCGCCGACGGCGTACGCGGACAGGTCCACCTCGGGCGGCTCGGCCGGCGCGGCGGGCGGGGCGAGGGCGCGAACCAGTGCCGCCCGGAGCGCCTCGGACACGTCGGCCCGGTCCAGCGCGGCGAGCAGGTCCGCGTACACCTCGGACGATCCACTCTGGTCGGCCGGCTCGGGCCACCCCCGACCCCGCTCNGACCAGCCAGAGTGCGACGGNCTGTTCTGGTTCACGTGTACCCCCAGGTTCATCAGTCTCCCGAAAGGAGACGACAGCAATTAATCTTGATGAGTGTTGATGGCGATACTGAGAGCATGTACGATCTGACGAAGATTTACAACGTCACAAGCGTTGGTTTTTTCGAGCAAGATCACTTGCACGAAACCCAAGAAGGCGATCGACAAGATCAATCGAACGGAGATGATCAGTGGCACAGATCCCCAGCCCGACGATCAGGGCGCGACGACTGCGGCGCGAGTTACGTCGCCTGCGCGATCGCGCCGGCCTCATCGCCGAGGACGTCGCCGCGAAACTCGGCTGGCACCGGAGCAAGATCATCCGTATTGAGCTTGGCCACTCCCGGGTGACGCTGAACGACGTCCGCGACCTGCTGACGCTCTACAAGGCATCGGAGGAGGAACGGGAATCTCTGATGGCCCTGGCCCGTCAGGCCAGGCAGAAGGGCTGGTGGAGCGCCTACGGAGACGTCCTTCCGGATGACTACGTCGGCTTCGAGGCCGAGGCTGAGACCATCAGCGTGTACGAAAGCCTGTACGTGCCCGGGTTGCTCCAGACCGAGGAGTATGCCCGGGCGATCATTCGTGCTGGCCGGAGTACGGCCGACCCGGACGAGATCGACCGGCGGGTTGCGGCGCGATCTGCGCGGAAGACACTGTTGTCCCGGGACGATCCGCCAAAGCTGTGGATCGTGCTGGACGAGGCTGCGGTCCGGCGCGTCGTCGGTGGGCCAGACGTAATGCGGGCACAGGTCGCTCGACTCATCGAGGCGTGCTCCAAGCCCACGATCGAGATCCAGATCCTGCCGTTCGTCGCCGGAGCGCACGCCGCGATGGGTGGTCCCTTCACCATCCTCGACTACGCTGATCCTGTCCTTGACCCGACAATCGTTTACGTCGATCATGACGCCACAACCGCCTTACTGGAAGAGGAGCAGCAGGTGTCTCGGCATAGACTCATCTTCGACCACCTGCGAGCGAAGGCGCTCGATCCGGACAAGACCGGCGACTTCCTCGCCCAGGTGGCAGACGAATACCCGAGCTAGCACTGCGGAGAGCCAGATGAGATTCACAGACCTGGACCGGATTACATGGCGCAAAAGCAGCCGTAGCAGCGCAAGCGGTTCCAACTGCGTCGAGGTCGCCGAGCTGGCCGGAGCAGTCGGCGTACGGGACTCGAAGGACCCGGCAGGACCGGTGCTGCGTTTTTCGCCGTACGCCTGGACCAGCTTCATCAACGGCCTACGTGCCAGCGGACCAGCTCATCCCTGACGAACCTGAGGTGCTGGCGTGACATACCTGGAGCGAGCTTCCGCCATCAGTCATGTCGAGTGGCGGAAGAGCAGCCACAGTAGCGCCAGCGGCTCCGACTGCGTCGAGGTGGCAGAGCTGGCGGACATGGTTGCGGTTCGCGACTCGAAGGACCCGTGCGGTCCCGCCTACCTGTTCGGCCGGCAGCAGTGGGCAGCCCTTCTTCGCGCTGTGCGTACCGGCGCCTTCGGCCTCGATTGATGCTGGTGTCGGGTGGTGCCAGTGGCATCACCCGACAGGCAAACCACCCGAGCCCGATGCTCACGGGGCCATACAGGTTGCGGACAGCCACGGCAACAGGCTCCCGCAACGAGGTACCCCAACGATCGCCTGCGCCAGGTCGTTTGGCGTAAGAGCAGCCGCAGTAGTGCCATCGACCCACCAACGGCCTACGCTGCTCAAGTCCCCGAGCGTCGCGCGGTGGTGTCGCGGCGATGCCGCCTCGCCCGCCTCGCCCAGCTTGCGCGGTCACACTCAGGATTCTGTTCCACGACGGTGCTCCACCCGACGACGTTTCCATCTCAGCGCTTCACCACCGCCACCACCACGCCCGCGAAACTCGCCCATCGCCGACTATGTCCAGCCGCTCAACACGAACGGCACCCGTGCGCGCCTCGCGACCACACCGCTGATGGTGTCCTCGCCGTGCTCCAAGCCTGTGGACAAGCGATCTTCGCGTGCGTCGGGTCGGAATGGCCGAAGCGGCCCGGCAGGNAGAACCTGCATCGTAGGAGGTTGTGACCTGTGCCCCGAGGGGTAGCATCTATGGGTAACACATAGAACTGTGGCGTGATGCACNGTCGGGCGACAAGTCAACCGAATGGCCACGACGCGCCGCGGAGGTGAGAACGTGAACGGTCTGACGCAGGACTGGAAGAAGTCGACCAGGAGCAACGGCAGCGATAGCTGCGTCGAGGCCCGGACGTACGACGGCAGGGTTCAGATTCGTGACTCCAAGGACAGCACCGGACCGGTGCTCACCTTCGATCCCAAGAGTTACGGCAGCTTCCTGGCGGCGTTGAAGTCGGGAACCCTGGTCTGACCTGAATCAGCCGTTACCAGGCCGTGTGTGACCTCCCTCGGGGGTCGCTGCTTGCTGTTTGGCGATTTACGCCATTCGTGCCCGCAATACAGTGGTCGGTGACCGACGGGAGTGACCGGCAAACGATCGCGCATATCCCCGCCCTATCTCGTTACCTCCCCGCGCTGAAGTTCCAAGCATTCTTGCTACGCCACGTTGGACTCGGCCGGGCTGCCACCGCTTTCTGCGTACCGGTCGCCGGGGCGTGCGATGCGCCGCATGCCCCTCGGGGACCAGCAGGCTCGGGATCCCACCCGATTTTCGCTCCGAAGATCCCTTCGGGCCGTACGGACCGTCGCGCTCAGCCTGTTCACGATCCTCGAACTCCCCAAACCTCAGGGATTACTCAGTTTCCACACCGAGCACCAGGTTGGTGCCTTACACGGAGTGTCCTGCAAAGGTGAAGGTACGAGACCGGTAGCCTGATGGCTGAACGCCTGCGAGCGGCGGTATGGAATCCGCGCAGCCGGCTCGGCTCATCGCCGATCTCGTCGAGGAGATGACGTGATGTGTGTGGAGCGGGGTACCGACCTTGACCAAGCCGATTGGCGCAGGAGCACCCGCAGCGGCAACACCGGCGGTTCGTGCGTCGAGGTTGCCGAGGTGGCTGGCATGGTTGCGGTCCGCGACTCGAAGGACCCGAGCGGTCCCGCCTACCTGTTCGGCCGGCAGCAGTGGGCAACCTTCGTGCAGGCTGTGAGCAAGGGCGCCTTCGACCTGGGCTAGTGTGATTGTCGGATGACCCCGCCGGCGCTGCCCGGCGAGCAAACGCCCCGACGTGGAACGGACATGCAGGTCGCCTGCGTCTACGGCGACTGACCTCAGCCAAGGAGCGTTTCATGACCGCTGCTGACCTGAACGGCGTCGTCTGGCGGAAGAGCAGCCGCAGTGGTGCCAACGACTCGAACTGTGTCGAGGTAGCCGAGTTTGCCGGGACAGTCGGGGTACGGGACTCGAAGGATCAGGCGGGGCCGGTCTTACTCTTCTCGCCGTACGCTTGGACCAACTTCACCAATGGCCTACGTGCTGACCAGATCCGCGAGCGCTAGGTGGTAACGGTGCGCCGTCTGGCCCNCCCCGCCCAGCTTGTGCTGTCACATTCAGAAGAAGCTGTTTTCCACGACGGTGCTCCACCCGGCGACGTGCCCATCTCAGCAGCTTGGCCACGCCCCACCACACCCGCGAAACGCGCCCATGGCCGGCTATGTCCAGCCGCTCAACACGAACGGCACCCCGTCGCGGAACGCGCGTACGCACGCGGCGGTGTACGGATAGGTGTTGGACGGCAGCATGTCAGCCGGAAACCAATCAATTTTCGCGCACTTGTGTGGCTCGGCGTTGACCGGCTCTCCGTGGCGAGCCGGATCGAGCGCCACCGCGAACACGAGCCCGATGCGGGCGTGCCCGGCCGTGTTGCGATGATGCACGGTGGTGACCATCCGTGGCTCGGCGGTGTCGAGCCGTATGCCGATCTCCTCGCGCGCCTCGCGAACCACGCCGCTGATGGCGTCCTCGCCGTGCTCCAGCTTGCCGGATGGAAGGTTCCACTGCCCGTCGGCGTAGCCGGTGCCTTGCCGCAGCGCCAGCAGGACACGATCAGCGTGGGTGAGNAGGAGTAGCACGTCGACCGGGTGCGTGGGCGGGACCGTCACGTCCGCAGAGGCTAGTCGGGTTGTCCTGGCACGTAGCGAGTCGACCCGCGGGCGAATTTCATCTACACGACGCATCGCGGTCGGCTGGATGGTCGATGCGGCCCAGCAGGTAGAACGCCGCATCGAAGAAGGCGGCGACCCGTACCCCCGTCGGTAGCGTCGCATGAGCCCGTGGAGGCTACCGGCGTGCGCCGGCGTCGTCCCATACCACCGCGTCCGGGCTGTCCAGCCAGAACCGGTGTGCTCCGGTGTCGGTGACGGTCAGCCCGAGTCGGTCCCGGGTCGGCGATCCGGCATNGCACCACCGATCGAACACGGTTTCGATTTCGTCCCACACCTCACGCGGTCCGTACTGCTCCACCTGCCCGGCGGTGTCGTCGACCGCCGCCCACGAGCCGTCCGAGGCGAACAGCCACATCTGTTCGTTG
>Ga0065720_1003187_pt1 | contig 21652 bp, 18 predicted proteins | sample Thericmetagenome_FD_59107 | JGI IMG/M metagenome (GOLD analysis project Ga0065720, IMG submission 59107) | Thermophilic microbial communities from the Joint Bioenergy Institute, California, USA of rice/straw/compost enrichment - eDNA_2 v2... | ecosystem: Engineered > Solid waste > Grass >...
TAGCGCGGATCGGTGGAGCGAACCGCCGAGGCGAACTTCGAATCCTCGGCCAGCGACCGCTCGATCTGCTCGAACAGCCGCTGCTCGTGCTCGGACAGCGGCACGGCGTCCCTCCCCGGCTACTCGCGACCCGCGAGGGCTCGCGATGGAATTAGGCCCCGAACCGGTCGGCCCGCCCGATGGACCGGTCGACCGCATGCAGCCATCGGGCCGCACATAAGAAGTCTACGAGCGGCACACCGAGTCGGAAAGCGGATCGAAGCCACCTTCTGGCTGCGCTTGGTCACGGAATGACATCATTCCCGATCGCCTGGTCGGTTTGTTGCGGTCCGACGGACTCTGCCCCCCGATCCGGGCCGCTCAGTAGGCTGGCCGGCCGCACCGCCGCCGTGCCGAACCGGGCCGCCACGGCGTCCGCCGCCCGCTCGGCGTCGCGCCAGCCGTGCTCCCGCTCGCCCAGGGCCAGCTGCCGGGGGATGCCGTCGGTCGCCTCCAGCCCTTCGACCCGGACCCCGAGCAGGCGAATGCGTTCCCTCAGCTGGCCCCCGGTCGAGTGGGGCCCGGTCGACTGGCCGGTCCGCCCGGTCAGCTGGGTGAACAGGGGCCCACGCCGCCGCGAAGATCTCGCGGGCCACGTCGGTGGGCGCGGTCAGCGTGCGCGACCGGGTGAGCGTCCGGAAGTCGGCGAGCCGCACCTTGATCGCGACCGTACGGCCCACCTGTCCGGCGTGGCGCAGACGCGCTCCGACGCGGGTGGACAGGTCGAGCAGGGTCCGGCGGACGGTGTCCACGTCGGACACATCGGTATCGAACGTGGTCTCCGAGCCGATCCGACTTCTCGACCCGCCCGCCGCCGACCACCGGACGCGGGTCGCGGCCCCAGGACAGGTCGTGCAGATGCCTCGCAGCCGCCTCACCCAGCGCCTGGCGCAGCATCCCGACGGGCGCGGCCGCCACGTCGCCGACCAGCCGCAGACCCAGCCGCCGCAGCACCTCGGCGGTCCGGTCGCCCACGCCCCACAGGGCCTCGACCGGCAGCGGATGCAGGAACTCGAGCACGCCGGCCACCGGCACCACCAGCAGCCCGTCCGGCTTGGACCGGGTGGAGGCCAGCTTGGCCACGAACTTCGTGCCGGCCACCCCGACCGTGCAGGTGAGTCCGAGCTCGTCGGCGATGCGCCGCTTGATCAGGCGGGCGATCGTCGCCGGCGAACCCAGCAGTCGCTGCGCCCCGGCCACGTCGAGGAAGGCCTCGTCGATCGAGAGCGGCTCAACCAACGGGGTCACGTCGTGGAAGATCCGCATCACCGCCCGCGACGCCTCGGCGTAGGCGGCCATGTCGGGGGGCAGGATCACCGCCTGCGGGCACAGGCGGCGGGCCTGGCCCATGGGCATCGCGCTGCGCACCCCGTACGCCCGGGCCTCGTAGCTCGCGGAGCTGACCACGCCGCGCGGACCGGTGCCGCCCACCACCACCGGCCGGCCCGCGAGCTCGGGCCGCCGCCGCACCTCCACCGACGCGTAGAAGGCGTCCATGTCCACGTGCAGGACCGTGCAACCCGTGTCGTCAGGGCACCCCGTGTCGTCAGGGCAACCCGTGTCGTCAGGGCACCCCGTGTCATCGGGCAACTCCGGCGCCACGCCCGGAGCGTAACCGCCCCGCCCGACATCCCGCCCCGCCCGACATCCCGCCCCGCCCGACATCCCGCCCCGCCCGACATCCCGCCCCGCCCAGGAAGCCCCACGTGTCAGGAAGGACGCCTTCCTAGGCAAAAACCGTCAAGAGGGCGTCCTTCCTGACCACCAGCGGCAAGCCAGTCAGCGGCGGCCGATCAGGAGGGGGATGTGCATCTCGGCGGGCGTGGCCGAGCCGTGGAAGCCGACGAAGGTGGCGACCGAGGGCGGGTCGGTCTTGGTGGCCAGCACGACGGTGTCGCCCGTGCAGATCACCACCACGTCGCCGACGCGCTGCACATGCTCCTCCGGGATGGGACCGAACCACCCCTCCGCCACCGCCTGCTCGCGCGGGATCACCACGGCCGCGTCGCCGAGGACCGACCGCCAGGTCGCGACCACGTCGTCCCGCGCGCCGGGGATGGTGTGCAGATAGCGCACCCGCGCCTCCCCCGCCACCATCTCCACGCCGGTCCGCAGCTGCGGATCGGCATCCAGGTCGATGCGGCGTTCCTCCGGCACGTTGATCTGCCCGTGGTCGGCGGTGACGACCAGGGCGGCGCTGCGGGGCAGGCGCTCCAGCAGGATCGTCACCAGGTGGTCGACGTCGGCGACCGCGCGATGCCACGGCACCGAGCCCACCCCGTACAGATGGCCGCAACTGTCCACGTACGGGTCGTACGTATAGATGAGCGTCCGCCCCCGCGCCGATCGGGCGATTTCGATGACATGCTCGGCGGTCGCATCGATGTCCGCGGCCGGTACGTACCGGGCGCCCCGGAACGCCGCCCGCGTCAGGCCCGACCCGTTGTACTCAGGCCGGCTCACCACCCAGGTGGCCACGCCGGCCTGTCGCGCCCGGTCGAACTGGGTGGCCAACGGTTGCCAACGCAGCGGATCGGGCTCGTCGTCCCAGCGGATGTGGTTGAGGATCCGGTCGGTGCCCGGCACGCGCAGGAAGAACCCGACCACGCCATGCGACCCGGGCGGGGCACCGGTGCCGAGCGTGGTCAGTGACGTAGGCGTGGTCGTCGGGAAGCCGGCCGTGAGCACCGGGGCGCCAACGGCCAGGGCCGCCAGCGTCGGGGCCGAGCGCCGGGCGACCGGCAGCAACTGGTGCCCGAACCCGTCCACCAGCAGCACCACCACGGTGCGGATGTCGTGCAGCACGTACTCCAGGCCCAGCCGGTCAAGGGCGCCCGGAACCTCGAGACACGACAACACGCTGGGCAGCACGTCGGCCAGGCTGGCCTCGCCGTAGCGGGGCCGCACCAGCGCCCCCGTCGCGTTCACGCGCGACGCGCCAACAGGTGCAACTGCGTCGCGATGTCCCGGTACGGCGCGCGCCCGGCCGCGGCCAGCTCGAAGGCGACCAGACCCTCGTGCTCCCGCTCGGCCACACCGCCCGGAACCAGGTCGGCCACGACCCGTACGCCGTGCACCTCGTCGACGATCAGACCCGCCTTGGCCAGCAACGCAGTGGCGGACTCGACGTCGTAACGGCGCAACACGGTGTCGCGGCCACCGGGAGCTCCATCGATCCCGCTCAGGGCCAGGTCGAACTGACCCGCCATCGCCCGGGCGAGCACCGCGGCGGCCCGGTTCGCCACGAGGACGCTGGCCGCACCACCCGGTCGGAGGGTCGTGGCGACGGCGGCGGCGACCTCGGCGGGCTGGTCGACGACCTCCAGCACACTGTGGCACAGGACAAGGTCGGCCTGCCCGGGCTCGACCAGGTCGCTGAGCGAGTCAGCGTCCCCCTGCAGAGCCCGGATCCGGTCCGACACCCCAGCCTCGGCCGCCCGCCGGGTCAGCGCGGCGAGCGCATCGGGGCTGGCATCGATAACAGTCACATCGTGGCCGTCCCGGGCCAGCGGCACGGCGAAGCCCCCGGTCCCGCCGCCGACGTCGACAACCTGCAGCGGCCGGCGCCCCGCCCCCGTGGCCCGGTCGAGCTCACGCCGCAGCACCTGCCAGACGACGGCCGTGCGGGCATGAGCGCGATCCACGCGATGCAGCGTATCGCGTGCCCACCGCCGCCGAGGCAGGGCGGCCGGCCACCGGTACCGCTGGGCGCCGGCGGCATCGCCCCGCGCCGCCGTCGTACGGGGTGCCCTCGTACACCCACCCTCGGTCGTACGCCCACCCTCGGTCGTACGCCCACCCTCGGTCATACGCCCACCCGGTCATACGCCCATCCGGTCGTAGGCGCGCCCTCTGCGCACCTCGTCCAGCGCGCCCCGAACGCGCGCCTGGTCCACTGTGGAGCTTCGATCAGCCCGGCGCGACCGGCGCCGTCGGCGGCGGGTTGCCGGTGACCGTGCCCTGGTCCGTGCTGCGGCGGTCCCGGTCGGGCCGGCCACCCCTAGGGGGTACGCGCCCGCTCAGCCGGCCGATCGCGTACTCGAGCGGGCCCCGGCCGAGGTACCGCCGCCACAGCAACGGCACGGTGAGCGCGCCGACCACCAGGCCGATCACCACGGGCCAGCCGTCGTCGGTCGGGTAGCCCCCCGGCGTCTCGTGGGTGACCGCGACCAGCACGAGCAGGTGCGCGGTGTAGACCGACAGCGGCATGGCGCCGGCCGCCCCGATCGGGGAGAGCACGGCCGCGACACGACGGGCGGCGCGGCGGGACAGCCCCAGGACGGTCGACGTCAGCGCCACGCACAGCATGGTCAGCGCTATGCCGAACCCGACGTTGCCGACGGTGAACGCCGAGGTGCCGACGGCCGCGACCGCCACCGGAACCTCGTCGGCGCTCGGCTCCGCCCCGATCCCGTCGCCGCCGAGCGTGATCGACAGGCCGAGCCCGGTGACCATCGCCGCCAGCCCGAGGCCGCCGGCCGTGGCCACGACCGCGCGCCGGGTCAGGTCGAGCCGGATGATGCCGACCCCGATCATGATCACGGCCACCCAGGTGAGCACCGGGTAGGCCCCGGTGACGAACCATTCGTCCAGCGGCGTCGTCGGGCGCCCCAGCTGCGTGGCGAGCGCGGCCGTCGCTCCGGGCGCGACCACGAGCAGCACCACGCCCGCCATGAGCAGCCAGCGCGCCGAGGCATAGACGATCGGCAGCATCAGCAGGAACGCGATCCCGTACTCGTCGAGGATCACGTACACCAGCACACCGGTCGCCTGCAGCGCGAACCCGAGCACCAGCAGGCACACCGCGCGGATGGCGATCTGGCGGCGCAGGACGTGGCGGGCGTCCCGCTCCGCGGGCCCCGGCGGCCGGATGCCCCCGATGAGCAGCCCGAGCCCGAGGCCAGCGGTCACGGCGAACAGCAGGCGCGAGCGCTCGTCGGGCACCTCGACGAGGGTGGCGGCGATACCGCCGCTGACCGGGGGTGCGGCGTGGGACACGAACATCCCGAGCAGCGCGAGCCCGCGCGCGATGTCGATGCCCGGGATCCGCACCCCACCGAGTCTGCCGTACGGCGGCGCCCATCGCGTCACAACTGTCACCCTGGTCGCGCGGCCGGGTGAGCGCCACCCGTACGGGCCGCTCCCCCGGCTCAGCGGCGCCGCAGGGGCGGCCCGGCGACGGCGGCGCCCGGACGGACCCGCCGCCAGGGCGCCCAGCTCAGCCCGGCGACGACCAGGGGGATGAGCAGGGTGACCGCCACCGTGGCCGGGGCCGGCACCACCACCCGCTCGGTCAGCGCCGACGTCGCCCCGGCCCCGGTGACCGCGGAGAGGGCGGAGGCGCCGATCACCTGGGCCAGCACCGCGGCGAGTCCGCCCAGCAGCAGGGCGCGGATCGCGGCCAGGCGTCGGGGCAGCCCCGGGGGCGCGCCGACCTCGACGAGGGTCCGGTCGGCCGCCTGCACCTCGGCGGACAGCAGCGCCAGCCCGGCCAGGGTGACGAGGAGCGCGACCACGGCGGTGGCGGTGGTGGCGAGTGTGCGGACCTGCCCCGGATCGATGGCCGGCGGCGGCACCGCCCCCTGGACGCGCTGGCCGTACCGTCCGGCAATGACCGTGGCGAGCGCGAGATCCTCGTCGGTGACCGGCCGGTCCAGTCGGACGAGCAGCCGGGCGCCGTCCCGGGCGGGGAGCAGGCCGGCGGCGTCGAGCGTGGCCGGCGGGACGAGGATCGGTGGCACGTCGCGCGGCCAGTCGGCCGCCGGCACGGGCCGGACGCCGTGCGGGGCGAGGACGGGCGGCACGGGCTGGGCGGAGTTACTCGCAGATTCCGCTCCGGCAAGCTGCGCCGAATTCACCACGATCGTGCGGCCGGCCGCCACGTCGGCCCGCAGGTCGTCCAGGCCGAGGGTGGCCAGCAGCTCGTCGGTGGCCAGACCGACGTAGGGCAGCTGGCCGGCCGTCAGGGTCTGTATGTCGGTCCCGGCCGGCTGCACGATCCGCAGCGTCGCCACGTGCCGGACCGGCAGCGCCCGGCGGATGTCGGCGAGCGCGGCGGCCGGCGTGGGCCCGTCGATGGTGAAGTGCTCCGGTCCGAGCCGGACCGCGGCCCCGCTCGTCTGGCGAGCCTCGGTCGCCGCCTCGACGAAGCCGACCAGCAGGACGTTGAGGGCCAGCACGGCGACCAGGGCGGTGACGATCGGGGTGACCCGGGACGGCATCCGCTGCAGGTCGCGCAGGCCGATCCGCAGCGTGGGCCGGGCGCGCGTGCGCAGGAGCCGCGTCACCGCGCTGATGACCACCTGACCCGCGCCGCCGGCGCCGACGATCGCCAGCACCACCAGGGCCAGGGTGATGACCGCCCCGGTGAGCAGCTCCGTTCGCGGCGCCACGACCACGAACACCGCCAACCCGGCGATGCCGGCCAGCCCGGCCACGATCCGGACCATCGGCGGCCGCTCCCACGCCCGCATCGCCACGGTCCCGGCCAGCGCCTGCTTCGCCGCGCCCTCGGCGGCGCGCCGTGCCGGCGCCCGCGCGGCCAGCACCGCGGTCAGCACCCCGACGGCGGCGATGGCGCCCAGGACGGCCCACGGCACCCGCACCTCGGTGATGGCCCGGTCGGCGAGGCGTTCGAGCAGTCCCCGGGCCACGACCGTGGCCCCGACGCAGACCAGGACCCCGACCACGGCCGCGAGCATCCCCACCACCCAGCCGCTGGCCGTGACCGCGGCGCGGAGCTGGCGCGGGGTGGCGCCGACGGCCCGCAGCCGGGCCAGGTCGAGGCGGCGCTGCTCGGTGACGACCGCGAACGCCGCCGCGGCGACGAGCATGACCACCACGAAGCCCAGGCCACCGAGCAGCACGATGCCGAGCGCCGCCTCGCCCCCGCTCGCGGCGACGATCGTGCTGCGGTGCGCCGGGATGAAGCCGCGCGCCTCCAGCGCGCTGCTCGTGGCCAGATCGAGCGAGGTGCCTTCGGGCAGCGTGACGAACCAGGCGGTGGGCGTCCGGCCGCCGAGGACGGTCACCCCGACGCGCCGGTCGAGGTCGAGCCGGTCGCGGGCCAGGCCGACGAGCTCGTACGTCGTGCCATCGACGGTCACCGCATCGCCGACGCGCACGCCGAGGTCGTCCGCCAGCGCCGGGGTCAGCAGCAGCTCGCCCGGCCGGTCGGGCCAGGCCCCGTCAACCAGCTGCAGCATCTGGCGCGCCGTCCGGGACTCGTCGGCGGCCCAGATGGCGACCTCCACTGTGGACGAACCCTGACCGAGCTGCCGTGTTTGGATCGCGACCGGCTCGACGTGCTCGACCGGGCCCAGCAGCTGTTCGGCCTGCGACCAGTCCGCCTCGGCGGACGACGCGTACAGGGCTAGGTCGGCGTGGCCCATGGCCGCGGTCGCGCGGTCCTCGCCGGTGACGCGCACTGTGGTGAAGAGCGTGGCGGCCAGCGCGGTACCGGCGATGGGCAGCGCGATGAGCACCAGCATGAGCAGCGTCCGCCGCAGGTGCTGGCGCGCGTCCCGCCGGGCCAGCCGCAGCAGCGCACCGCGGGCGCTCATGCCGCCCGCCCGGGCACACGCCGGTGCTCGACCTCGGTGACCACGCCGTCGCGCAGCCGGACCACGATGTCGGCCACCTCGGCGTGCGCGGGGTTGTGGGTCACCATGACGCAGGACCCGCCGGCGTCGCAGAACCGGCGCAGCAACTCGATGACCGCGCTCCCGGTCGCGCTGTCCAGCGCGCCGGTCGGCTCGTCGGCCAGGATCACCCGCCGGCCGCCGACCAGCGCCCGAGCCACGGCGACCCGCTGCTGCTCCCCGCCGGAGAGCTGGGCCGGGAACCGGAACTCCTTGCCGGCCAGCCCGACCCGGGCCAGCGCCTCGCGGGCGGCGGTGGCGGCCGACCGGTACGAGGCTCCGTCGAGTTCCAGCGGCAGGGCGACGTTCTCCTCGGCGGTCAGTCCGGGCAGCAGGTTCAGGTCCTGGAACACGTACCCCACCACCCGCCGGCGCAGCCGCGCCTGCTCCACCGGGCTGAGCGCGGCGACGTCGCGGCCCAGCACGGTGACGCGACCCGCGGTGGGAACGTCCAGGCCCCCGATGAGCGACAGGAGGGTGGACTTGCCCGACCCGGACGGCCCCATCACCGTGACGAGCCGGCCGGCGGGAATGTCCATTGTGGTTTCGGCCAGCGCGACGACCGTGGATGAGCCGTCCGCGTACGTACGGGTCACCCGGTCCAGCCGCACCAGCAGTTGCGCCTCGTCCGACATGCCCCGATCATTCGTCGCCCCACCCGGCCGAGGCATCGACGCGTGGGCTGATCGTGGGCCTACGCCCTGGGGCTGAGACGGGTGCGGCGCAGGAATCCACGAATCGGGCGAGGTAGTCGGCGAGCGGCTCCAGGCCGACCTCGGCGAGGTCAGGCGGGGCGCGGCTCGTCGTGGTCACAGGCCGAGGAGGGTGAGGCGCGCGTCGTACTCGTCCTCGATCTCCTGCTCGTCGCGGCCGCTGGACCACAGCGACTCCAGCTCCCGCTTCGTGGCCTCGTCGAGCGCGGCGTAGCGCTCGCGCCACTGCTCGGCCCGCTCGATCCAGTAACCCACGGTCTTGTAAGCCGTCGCCGGCAGGCCGAGCTCCTTGCGCAGGTACCGGCGTACGCCGCGCAGGGTCCGGCTCTCGCCGGCGACCCAGATGTAGCCGACGCCGTCCGGTCGAGGCAGCGCCCGCACCACCTCCTCCAGCCGGCTGGGCCCGTGGCCGTTGCCGCCGAGAAGCCACGTGACCTCGAGGTTGGGCCGGGCGGCGATCGGGATGCGATGGGATTCGTCGGCGATCTCGACGATGAGGCGGACGCGCACGTGGTCGGCGGTCGTCTCGGCGATGCGGGCGGCCGCCGGCAGGCCGGCGTAGTCGGCCACCAGCACCAGCCACTGCAGGTCCGGCGGCGGCGAGTAGAGCGCGTCGGGCGAGTTGATGGCGATCATCTGACCCGGGACGGCCTGCCGGGCCCACCAGGCGCCCACGCCGCCCTCGTGCACGACGAAGTCGACGGTGATCGTTCCGGCCGCCGGGTCGTGATCGCGGACCGTGTACGTCCGCAGCCGACTGACATCGATGGCACCGTAGTCGATGTTGCCGTCGACGATCGGCGGCAGGTCGGGCACCTGCTCGGGATTCTCGGGGAACAGCAACCGGATGTACTCGTCGCCGACCCCGGTGCTGCGGAACTCGGCCAAATCGGCGCCGCCGAAGACCACCCGGCGCATGGCCGGGCTGAGGTCCACCACGTCGACGACGGTGGCGTGGAAGGCGCGCATCTACACCCCCAGCGTGACGGGCTCGCGACGGTCCACCGAGCAGTGGTGCCGGCTGATCGGCAGGACGAGCGGCCGGCCCGTCACCGGGTCGGGGACGACCTGGCTGTCCATCGAGAAGACCTCCCGGACGAGCGTGGCGTCCAGCACCGCCTCCGGGGCGCCGGCGGCGTAGACCTGGCCGGCCTTCACCGCCACGAGGTGGTCGGCGTAGCGGGCGGCGAGGTTGAGGTCGTGCAGCACCATCACGATGGTGGTGCCGCGCTCCCGGTTGAGGTCGGTCAGCAGATCGAGCACCTCCACCTGGTGGTTCAGATCGAGGAACGTCGTCGGCTCGTCGAGGAGCAGGATGTCGGTCTGCTGAGCCAGGGCCATGGCGATCCACACGCGTTGCCGCTGCCCGCCGGAGAGCTCCTCGACCGGTCGGTCCGCGAGGTCGACCGTACCGGTCAGCTCCAGGGCCCGGGCCACGGCCGCGTCGTCCTCGGCGGTCCACCGGGCGAGCAGCCGCCGGTAGGGGTGGCGGCCCCGGGCGACCAGATCGGACACCGTGATGCCCTCCGGGGCGATCGGCGACTGGGGCAGCAACCCGAGCGTGCGCGCGACCTCGCGGGTCGGGAGGCGGTGCAGGTCCTTGCCGTCGAGGACCACCCGGCCGTGGCGCGGGGCCAGCAGGCGGGACATCGCCCGCAGCAGGGTCGACTTGCCGCAGGCGTTGGCCCCGATGATGGCGGTGATCTGGCCGGGCGGCACGAGCAGGTCGAGCGACTCGACCACCGTGCGCTCGCCGTACGCGAGGGTGACGCCCTCGACACGCAGGACGTGGGTGTCGGTCACAGCGAACCTCCCGAGCGATTGGTGCGAACAAGAAGGAACACGAGGTACAGCGCCCCGACGGCGCCGGTGATGACGCCGACCGGGTAACGCGTGTCGAAGGCGAACTGTCCAATGAGGTCGGAGACCAGCACGAGCAGGGCGCCCACCAGCGCCGCCGGGATCATCAGCGATCCGCTCGGCCCGACGATGCGCGCCGCGATCGGGCCGGCCAGGAAGGCCACGAACGCGATCGGCCCGGTGGCGGCCGTGGCGAACGCGGTCAGCGCCACCGCGCCGAGGATGGCGACCAGGCGGGTGCGCTCCACCCGGACGCCCAGGGCCGCGGCCGCGTCGTCCCCGAGCCGCAGCAGGTCGAGGTTGCGCGCCTGCCCGAGCAACAGCGGGACGAACACGGCGACCGCCACGGCCAGGGGCAGCACTCGGCTCCAGGCGGCACCGTTGAGGCTGCCGGTCAGCCACCGCATGGCGACCTGGAGGTCCCAGGCCGCCGCCCGGACGATGAGGTAGCTCACCAGACTCTTGAGGATGGCCCCGATGCCGATCCCGATGAGGATCAGGCGGGTGCCGAGCACGCCATCTTTGTACGCGAGTAGATAGATCAAGCCTGCGGTGGCGAGGGCGGTCACGATCGCCAGCACCGAGACGGTCGCGGCCGAGCTCACCTTCAGCACCAGGATGGCGAACACGGCGCCCGCGCTCGCCCCCGAGCTGATGCCGATGATGTCGGGCGCGGCGAGCGCGTTGCGCAGCATCGTCTGGAACGTCACCCCGGCCAGGCCGAACGCGAACCCGGCCAACGCGGCCAGCACGGCGCGCGGCAGCCGCAGCACGCCGACGGTGAAGGACGCCCCCGGCACCTTCTGCCCGGCGATGACGCGCAGGACCTCATCCGGGCCGTAGAACGTCCGACCGACCATCAGGCTCAGGCAGAACGCGACGACGACCGCGATCGCCAGGATGGTCACGATCAGACGCCAGCGCCGCGTGCGCCGGGCCCGACCGGCGGCGACCACCCCCGTGCTCGTCAGGACACCGGCGCTCACAGCGATCGCATCCTCAGGCGGCGGACCATGACGATGAAGAACGGCGCGCCGATGAGCGCCGTGACGATGCCGACGTCCACTTCGGACGGTCGGGCGACCAGCCGGCCGACCACGTCGGCGGCGGTGAGCAGCGTGGCCCCGGCGAGGGCGGAGCAGGGCAGCAGCCAGCGGTGGTCGACCCCGACGAGCAGGCGGCAGGCGTGGGGCACCATGAGCCCGACGAAGCCGATGGGCCCGGCCACGGCCGTGGCGGCGCCGCACAGGATGAACGCCCCGGTCGCCGCGAGCAGCCGGGTCCGGGCGACCCGCTCGCCGAGGCCGGCGGCCACGTCGTCCCCGAGGGCCAGCGCGTTGAGGCCCCGTGCGGACAGGAAGCAGATCAGCGCCCCCGTGACCAGGAACGGCGCCACCAGGGCGAGCTTGTCATACGTCGCCCCGCCGACCCCACCGATCTCCCAGAACCGGAACTCGTCCATGACCTCGATGCGGGGCAACAGGATCGCGCTGATCAACGCGTTGAAGGCCGCCGAGGTCGCCGCCCCGGCCAGCGCCAGCTTGAGCGGAGTCGGCCCGCCCCGCCCGAGCGAGCCGATCGCATAGACGAACGTCGCCGCCAGCGCCGACCCGGCGATCGCCACCCAGATGTACGCCATCGGGCTGGCCAGCCCCACGAAGGCGATGCCGGTCACCACGAACAGGGACGCCCCCGACGTGATGCCGAGAACCTGCGGGTCGGCCAGCGGGTTGCGGGTGACGGCCTGCAGGACCGTCCCGACCAGACCCAGCGTCGCCCCCACGACCACCGCCAGAATCGTCCGGGGAAGCCGGCCGCGGACGGCGGCCTGCGCGATGCCGTCCTCGGCGCCGGTGAACGCCGAGACGATCTCGTGCAGGCTCACCACCCGGGACCCGAAGGCGACCGAGGCCGTGGCGACCAGCACCAGGGCCACCACGGCGATCCCGAGCCAGGCGAGCCGAGCGGGCAGCGGGCGCCGCGGGACCGCGACGCCCGGTGACCGCTGCGGGGCGACGAGCGTGGTCACTCGCCTGCGCCGGCCTCGCCGGCCCCGCCAGCTGAGCCGGCCCTGTCCACCTTGTCGGCGGCGGCCGCCAGCAGGGCGACGTACTCCTCGATGCCCCAGCCCACGGACAGCGGCGACGGGTTGGCCGACGCGGCCAGCGGCGTGCCGTTCTCGAGGAGGACCACCGAGCCGCGCGCGATGGCCGGAATGCGCGACAGCAGCGGGTGCGCCTGAGCCGCAGCCAGACCCGCGCCGTCGGGCGTGTCGTACGCGACGATGATGTCCACGTCCGCGAACAGGTCCGCCTGCTCGGCGCTGACGGTGTCGAAGAACGCCTCGGACGCGGCCGACCGCTCGGCCACGATCGCCGGGGTCGCGAACCCGATGCTCGCGAGGAAACCGGGCCGCGTGTCGTGCGTCGTGTAGAAGCCGACCTGGCTCAGGTCATTGAGATCGAACCAGCTGAACATCGCGCTCTTGCCGGTCAGCTGCGGGTAGCGCGCGAGGCTGTCGGAAATCTGCTTCTCCAACTCGGCGATGAGCCGCTCCCCCTCCTCGGCCAGGCCGAGCGCCCGGCTGTTGAGCCGGATCATGTCCTGCAGCGAGGTCGACCAGGCCACGTCCGGGTAGGCGACGACCGGCGCGATCTGGCTCAGCGTGTCGTACTCCTCCTGGGTCAGGCCCGAGTACGCGGCCAGGATGACGTCGGGGTTGGTGTCCGCCACCGCCTCGAAGTCGATGCTGTCGGTCTCGTCGAACAGCACCGGGGTCTCCGCCCCGAGCTCCTCCAGCCGCTCCTCCACCCACGGGAGCACGCCGTCACCGTCGTCGTCCCCCCACGTCGCCGCGGGGAAGCCGACTGGCACGATCCCCAGGGCCAGCGGCACCTCGTGGTTGGCCCAGGCGACGGTCGCGACGCGCTCCGGCTTGGCCGGGATGACCGTCTCGCCGAACGCGTGCCGGATGGTGACCGGAAACCCGCCGGCCGCGTCGCCGACCGCCGAGGTCGTCTCCGTCTGGCCGGCGCACCCGGCCACGACGAGGACCGCGGCCGACAGCGCGGTCAGCAGTCGCACAGATCGCATGGTAAGCCTCTCCTAACCTTTGGTGAGGCTCACCTTAGTTGCCTGGTTAGAGCTGCTCAACGGGGGGTGGCCGGACGTACGTCACACCGGGCCCGGCGAGAACCCACCCGCCGGCCGGGCCGTCGGGGCGACCAGGCCGGACTCGTACGCCAGGATCACGAGCTGGGCGCGGTCGCGAGCCCCGGTCTTGGCCAGCAGGTGCCGGATGTGGGTCTTCGTGGTGGCGGCCGAGACGACCAGCCGCTCGCTGATCTCCGCGTTGGACAGGCCGGCCCCGACCAGGGCGAGCACCTCGACCTCGCGCGGGGTCAGGTCGGCGGGCAGGGACGCCCGGCCGGACGGTTCGCCGGCAGTCGGGGCGGCGGGCGTCGGGGCAGCGGGCGTCGGGGCAGCGAGGGCGCGCTCGATCACCATGCGGGTCACCTCGGGGCCGACCAGCGCCTCGCCCTTCATCACGGTTCGGATGGCGTTCAGGACGACCTCGGGCGGCGAGTCCTTGAGGAGGAAGGCGCTGGCCCCGGCCCGCAGCGCGCCGAAGACGGTCGCCTCGTCGCCGAACGCGGTCAGCACCACCACGCGGGGCCGCGGCGCCTCGTCGGGGCCCGACATCGACGTGGAGCCCGGCATCGACGTGGGGCCCGGCCTCGCCGTGGAGCCCGGGATCGCCGTGGAGCCCGGGATCGACGTGGGGCCCACCATCAACTCGGTCGCGGTGATGCCGTCCATGGCGGGCAACTGCACATCGACCAACACCACATCGGGCCGGGTCTCGGCGACGACGGCCAGGCCCTCGACGCCGGAGCCGGCCTCGGCCACGACCTCCATGTCTTCGGATGACTCGATGAGCGCCCGCAGCCCGCGCCGGACCACGGCATGGTCCTCGACCAGGGCCACCCGGATCATCGGGCCGCCCCCGCCATCGGAACCACCGCCGTCAGCTCGAACCGACCGTCGCGCCGACCGTACGTGAGCGTCCCACCCAGCGCGGTGACCCGCTCGCCCAGACCGACCAGGCCCAGCCCGCCGCGGTGGTCGGCCGAGTCCAGGTGGCGGGCGGGCTCACGCACCGGGTTGCCGACCCGCACCCGCCAGGCGCCGTCGACCTCCTCGACTGACAGATCGACGTCGACCGAACCGGCGTGACGCAGCACGTTGGTGAGCGCCTCCTGCACGACCAGCCGGACCGTGACGGGGGCGCGCTGCTCCCCGGCCGCGCTCACCCACGACCCGTGCACCGCCAGACCGGCCCGGCCGTACAGCTCCACCAGCGCGTCGACCGTGGGCGCCACCGGATGAGGCGAGGGCAGGTCCCCGGAACGCAGCGCGGCCGCCAGCGACCGCAGGCGGGCCATCGCGGCGCGGCTCTGCTCGGCGACCTCGGCGATCATGACCCGCGCCGTGTCCGGGGCGGTGGCGCTCAGGTGGGCGGCCGTGCCGGCCTGCACGGCGGTGGCGGTGAGCGCGCCCGCGGCCAGGTCGTGCAGCTCCCGCGACAGGGCCAGGCGCTGTTCGGCGATGCGGACGGCCGCCTCGAGCTCGACGGCCTGGCGTCCGGCCCGCCGGTGGGCCCGCGCCCAGGCCCCGACCGCCACCGCGGCCAGCACGATCGCGGCGTCGCGCACCGCGAGGTTGCCGCCGACGTCGCTCCGGGTGCCGACGAGACGGGCGACGGTGAGCAGTCCCACCGCCCCGGCGGTCAGCCCCAGCGGCCACCACACATCAACTGCTGTCACCACCAACGAGTACAGGGCGAAGGGCAGGGCCACGACCGGTGCCTCGAAGCCGGCCGCGGCCGCCGTGGCCCCGCCGAGGGCGGCGACCACCACCGCGATGCGGGGATGGGTGCTGCGCACCGCCAGGACGGCGTGGGCGACGACCACCCCGGCCAGCGTCAGCCCAGCCAGGCGGTCGTCCGGCACCGGCGGTTGGGTGACGTACGCCAGCGCGAAGACCATCATGACGGCGCCGCTGACCACCGCGAGGGCGCGGTCCAGCCACAGCGAGGGCAGGGCGGTCACGCCCCGATCGTACGGTCGCGCCCGCGGGCGACGGCCCGGCGTCAGCCGCCGACCGCCGCCCGGATCGTCTCCCGCAGCGACCCCAGGGTGGCGATGACCGCGGTCGGCTCGTAGCCGCAGTGAGCCATGCAGTTCGCGCAGCGGGGGTCCTTGCCCCGGCCGAAGGCCGACCAGTCAGTGGTCTCGATGAGCTCCTGGTAGCTGCTCGCGTAGCTGTCATCGAGCAGGTAGCACGGCCGCTGCCAGCCCAGCAGCGAGTACGACGGGATGCCCCACGGGGTGCAGGCCAGCTCACGCCTGCCCTCGAGGAAGTCGAGGAAGACCGGCGAGTGGTTGAGCCGCCACCGCTTGCGCCGACCGTCGGCGAACGCCTTGGCGAACAGCGCCCGCGTCTCCGTCACCCCGAGCCAGTGCTCCTGGTCGGGCGCCTTCTCGTAGGCGTACGCCGGCGAGATCTGCATGAGGTCGACCTTCAGCTCGTCGTTGAGGTAGTCGAGGACGGCCCGGACGTCCTCCGGCGTGTCGGTGTTGAAGAACGTCGTGTTGGTCATCACCCGGAAGCCGGCCGCCTTCGCCTGCTTGATCGCCTCGACCGCGGCGTCGAAACCACCGACCTTGCGCACCGACGCGTCGTGCCGCTCGCGCAGGCCGTCGATGTGCACCATCCAGGCGAAGTTGCGGTGGGGCTTGAACTTGTGCAGGTGCTTCGGCAGCAGCAGGGCATTCGTGCACAGGAACACGATCTTCCGCCGGGCGAGCAACTGCCGGACGATCTCGTCGATCTCCGGGTGCATCAGCGGCTCGCCGCCGGCGATCGAGACCATCGGTGCGCCGCTCTCCTCGACCGCGGCGATGGCCTGCTCCACCGGCATCCGTTGCTTGAGCAGGCTCGCCGGCTGGGCGATCTTCCCGCAGCCGGCGCACTTGAGGTTGCAGGCGAAGAGTGGTTCGAGCTCCACCAGGACCGGGAACTTCTCCCGGCCTCGCAGCTTCTGCTTGAGCAGGTATGTCGCCAATCGAATGCTCTGGCGCAGTGGCATCGCCACGGTCAGCTCACCTCCGTATCAGTGTCAGGAAGGACGCCTTCCTGGGCAGAAACCGTCAACAAGGCGTCCCTCCTGACATCGGTCGCCCAGGCGTCCAGGGCCGGCACGGCGCGGCGCAACGCGCGGAGGGCGGTCAGGCCGGCGGCCACGATGCCGGGGTACCGCAGCGGGGACGCCGCGGTGTCCGACACCGCCCGGACCACGGCGAACGGCACCGGCTCGGGCGGAGCCAGCCAGGCGGACTCCATGTCGACCGCGAGGGCACCGGTCGTGGCCAGGCGCTGGCGCTGCTCGCCCTCCACCACATGGGGCCAGGACACCATCGGTCCGTAGTGGACACGTAGGCCGGCGTCCCGCAGCCGGGCCGCCACCGCGGCGCCGCCCGCGCAGGCGCGCACCGAGCCCCCCGGCCCCCGGACCTCGCTGGCCACCACCAGGTCACCGACCCCCACCTCGGGGGCGAGGCCGCCCGCCACCCCGGCGACGAGCACGGCCGTGTCGCCCGGTCGGCGCGCCGACCAGCGGGACCGCCAGCGTTGGGCCCGGCGCGGACCGTGGCCGGTACAGACGACCGGCGTCCGGGCGCCGCGGACGGCCGCCCACTCGACCCGCAGCGGCGCGGCGATGACGACATCCGTCACGCTGTCTCCCCCGTCTTCCCGGTGTCCGCAGTCTCCACAGTGGAGCGGGCGTACCGGCCGAGCGCCATGATCGGGAAGACCAGACGGTAGAGCTCGTACGCGATGTAGAAGTCGCCCGGGAAGCCGGTGCCGGTGTACTTCTCCTCGTCCCAGCCGCCGTCGGGACGCTGGGTCCGCACGAGGTAGGCCAGCCCTCGCTGGGCCGTCTCGTCGTGCACCCCGGCGGCGTGCAGGGCCAGCAGCGCCCAGGCGGTCTGCGACGGGGTCGAGTCGCCCCGGCCGATCCACTCGGGGTCCACATAGGAGCGCATGTCCTCGCCCCAGCCGCCGTCGTCGTTCTGGTGCTGGCGCAGCCACTCGACCGCCCGGCGGATCGGCGGCGCGTCGCGGTCCAGGCCGGCCGCGACCAGGGCGGGCACCACGGCCCCGGTGCCGTAGATGTGGTTGGCGCCCCACCGGCCGAACCACGACCCGTCCGGCTCCTGGTTACGCAGCAGCCAGGCCACGCCCCGGCGGGCCGCCCGACTGGTGCCGAGCCCGTGGGCCACGAGCATCTCCACGATGTGCGCGGTGACGTCGGCTGACGGGGGATCGATGACCTCGCCGAAGTCGCAGAACGGCAGCTTGGTCGCGAGCCGCCGCGTGTTGTCGGCGTCGAAGGCGCCCCACCCGCCGTCGCGCGACTGCATGCCGACCGACCAGGCCACCCCGCGCTCCACCGCGGCCCACACCGCCGCCGGGTCGGGGTGGTGATCGGCGACCCGGCGCAGGGCGAGCACCACCTCAGCGGTGTCGTCGGTGTCGGGGTAGATGTCGTTGGCGAACTCGAACGCCCACCCGCCCGGGGCGAGCCGGGGCCGGCGCACCGCCCAGTCGCCGCGGACCCGTACCTCCTCCCCGAGCAGCCAGTCGGTGGCCCGGCGCACGGCCGGGTCGTCGGGGCTCACCCCGGCATCCAGCAGCGCGGTCACGGCCAGCGCGGTGTCCCACACCGGCGACTGGCACGCCTCCAGCCACCGGTGCACCCCGTCGGGCCCCTCCTGGCGCACGAGGAAGCCCTCCAGGCCGGCGAGTCCCTTCGCCATCACCGGGTGGTCCCAGTCGTACCCGAGCAGGTGCAGCGCCATGAGCGAGTACACCCACGGCGGCTGGATGCCGCCCCAGGAGCCGTCCGCCTCCTGCCGCTCGATGATCCACTGGGCGGCGCGCCGCCGGGCCGCCTCCCGCAGCCGCCGGATCGGGCGCCGGGAGTACCAGTGCAGCACCCGGTCCAGCCGCTGGAAGAAGCCGCTCCAGGTCCACAGTGGATCTTTCTTGCACGGCGGGACGGTGTCGACCGCCAGCTCGGCCAGGTCGAAGGGCAGCGGTCGCACCGGACGCAGGCTGCCCACGATGGTCAGCGGCACCACCGTCTGGCGCGCCCAGCAGGCCCAGTCGTAGATGTTCAGCGGGAACCAGGACGGCAGGTAGATCATCTCGGGCGGCAGCTCGGGCAGGTCGTCCCAGGACCAGGCCCCGAACAGCGCGAGCCAGATGCGGGTGAACACCCGGGTGGCCGGCACTCCGCCGTGCTCGCGGATGAACTGGGCCGCGCGGGCCATATGCGGCGCGTCGGGCGGGTCCCCGGCCAGCCGCAGCGCGACCCACGCCTCGACGGTGGTCGACAGGTCGGGCGGCCCGCCGGGGAACGTGGCCCACGTCCCGTCGGCGCGCTGCTGCGACCGGATCCAGCGCGCCGCCGCCTGGGTCTCCTCCTCCGTCCGGATGCCGAGGAACTCGCGCAGCAACAGGTCCTCGGCGTCCATCGTCACGTTGGTGGCCAGGGTGCCCTTCCACCAGCCGTCCGCGTGCTGGCGGCCGCGCAGGTGCTCGACTGCGCGGTTCAGGGCCGCGGTGATGTCAATCTGCTCCAGGGTGCTTGTCATGACGATCGATCCACCACGTAGTGGGCGAGCTGGATGAGCTCGGCCCGAGCCTGCGGCTTGATGTCGACCTGGGTGAGCGCCTGCTCGGCCTGACGCATGCACGCCTCCGCCTGGGCGAGCGCCCAGGCCCGGGCCCCGGCCCGGTCGAGCAGGTCGGCCATGCCGGCCACGATCTCGTCCGTCGGCGGGTCCTGTCCGGACAGCCACGCCGGCAACTGCTCGGCCACCTCGGGGCGGGCGGCGGCCCAGGACACGGGCAGAGACTTCTTCCGTGACCGCAGGTCGGAAGCGACCGGCTTGCCGGTCACCGCCGGGTCGCCCCAGATGCCGAGCACGTCGTCGACGAGTTGGAAGGCCAGCCCCACCTCGCGCCCAAAGGTCACGAGCGCGTCCACAGTGGACTTAGGGGCGTCGGCCAGGATCGCGCCGATGCCGGCGCTGGCCGCGAGCAGCGCCCCCGTCTTCGCCCGCGCCATCTCGATGCACTCGTCCAGTCCGACGTCGTCCCGGGTCTCGAACGCGAGGTCCGAGACCTGCCCGCGGGTCAGCTCCCGGGTCGCGGCGGCCAGCAGCCACGCCGCCCGGGACGCGCCGGCCGCCGGCGCCTCGAGCAGGATCTCGTGCGCCAGCGCGAGCAGGGCGTCGCCGGCGAGGATCGCGGTCGCCGGACCCCAGATGGCCCACACCGTCCGGCGGTGGCGGCGCTCCACGTCCCGGTCCATCAGGTCGTCGTGCAACAGCGAGAAGTTGTGCACCAACTCCACGGCCACCGCGCCCGGCAGCGCCGCCGTCACGGGAGCACCGACCGCCTCGGCGGCCAGCAGGGCCAGCGCGGGTCGCACCATCTTGCCGCCGCGGCGCGGGGTGGGCTGGCCGTCGGCGTCGCACCAGCCCAGGTGGTACGTCGCGACGTGCCGGCACCACGGGTCGAGCCGGGCCAGCGCCGCCTCCAGCGCCGGCTCCACCAGACCCCGACTTCTGTCCAAAATGGACGGCGGCGTCGCCGTCCTCCCTTCGGCCGACGTCACCGACCCTGTCGCCGTCATACCATCACTCCTCGCCCGCCGGGGACCAGGCCGGTGGGCTGCTCGCCCACGGACGGCCCGGGTCCGTTGAGGTGTCCGGCGCGGTCGCCGAGCACGGCGCGCGCCGCGGCCTGACCACTCCGGACGGCGCCCTCCATCGTGGCCGGCCAACCAGTGTCGGTCCAGGCACCAGCCAGGTACAGGCCGGGGGCGGACGTGCGCGCCGACGGGCGCAGCGCCGCCTGCCCCGGCGCCGGACGGAAGGTCGCCGCGCGCTCCCGGGTGACGAAGAAATCAATCAAGTCGGCTCTGGCGATGTCCGGCAGCACCCGGACCAGCTCCGGCCAGAACACCTCGCGCAGCCGGGCCACCGGCGCGTCGATGTGCGGGTCGGCCGCCGAGACCGAGACGGCCAGGTACTGGCCGAAGCCCTGGCCGGCGGCCTCCGTACGGTCGAAGACCCACTGCACCGGCGAGCCCACCACGGCCAGGAAGGGCTCGGCCAGGACCCGCTCGCTCAGGACGACGTGGACGTTCACGATCGGCGCGGTGCCGAGCCGGGCCGCCCAGCCGGGCGGCGCCGCGACCGCCCCGGACGGCAGCAGGGCCTCGGCGGCGGCCGGCGGTACGGCCAGGATCACCTGATCGGCCACCTCCGAGTGGCGGCCCGCCTCGGCGCCCCGGCTGACCTCGGTGCCGCCGCGGGTGGTCTCGACGCGCCAGCCGTCGCCGGTGTGCTCGAGCCGGGTCACCTTGGTGGTCATCCGTACGGTGACCCCGGCCTCGGTCAACCGGGCCAGCGCCGCCTCGCCGTGCAACCGTCCCAACGGGACCCGCGACCAGCCGAGGTCGGCCGCGCCGGCCTCCTCCAGCAGCCCGACCTGGAACACCATGGCGGCCAGCGCGAGCGACGCGTCGTCGGCGTGGGCGTTGAGGGTGGCGACCCCGATGAGATCCCACAGCGCCTCGACGGCGGCGGCGTCCTGACCGTGGGCGCGCAACCAGTCGCCGAAAGCGCGCTGGTCGGTGGCCGGATCCGTACGGTCCACACCCCGCAACGCCAGCACGGCCCGCGCCGCCCGCAGCCGCCCCCGTACGGTCAGCGGCCGGTAGGCCAGCAGCGCACGGGCCAGGTGCAGCGGGGCGGGCAGGGCATCGCGCCGCAGCCGGGCCCGCCGACCGTCGCGAGTGGACACCACGGGGATGTCGAGCCGGGGCTGCAGGTGGGTCTGCCCCGCCACGCCGAGCCGGTCGAGCAGGGCCCGGTAGGCGGTGCAGCACCGGAGAAATACGTGCTGGCCATTGTCGATGTCGAGATCCCCGCGGCGGAAGGAGTACGTCAGCCCGCCCAGCCGGGGCTTGGCCTCCAGCAGCGTCACCGAGCAGCCGGCGTCGGCACAGGCGAGCGCCGCGGTGATGCCGGCCAGGCCACCACCGACCACGACCACCCGATCCCCGCGGACCGCCGAACTCATTGGCCGCGACCCATCAAAGCCCAGGCGGCCACGCGGGCCTTCTGCCACCCCGACAACGACAGCCGCTGGTGGTAGACGCGGCTGGGCTCGGCCGCGATCCGGGCCAACAGTTGGCGGTAGATCCCGGCCATCGCGGCCGTGCAGGCGGCACTGCGTCGGTCGAGCAGCGGCACCAGC
>Ga0065720_1019660_pt1 | contig 21633 bp, 12 predicted proteins | sample Thericmetagenome_FD_59107 | JGI IMG/M metagenome (GOLD analysis project Ga0065720, IMG submission 59107) | Thermophilic microbial communities from the Joint Bioenergy Institute, California, USA of rice/straw/compost enrichment - eDNA_2 v2... | ecosystem: Engineered > Solid waste > Grass >...
CTTATGTCTTTGCTCCCGGCATGCCCATCTCTCCCCAACCCCGACAGTCCCTGGCCTCGCTGTTCTGGGATATGCCGTGGGGAAACATCCCGAAGCACCGGGAAACCACATTTATTCCTCCCCATGTGCCCCGGGGTGGGCTTCTCGGAGGTTCAGGAGCGGCTCCCAAGATGTCTAAATTGCAAGCGCTGGCGGCGGCAAGAAAGAAAAAGGCCGAAGAAAAGAAAGCCGGTGAGAAGAAGGCTGAGGAGAGGGCCGCTGCCGACGTGGAACAAGCACAGTCTAAGTTAAAGGAGCTGTCTGTCAACGAAACAACGACAACTTCCTCCAGGGGAACTGCGTCCATGGCTGGAGCTTTTGGAAGGCGGCTCAAAACAGCACAGTCGGCTGCGCAAGGTCGTGTGCCCTTGGCCGCCAATGAGCCTGGTCTGACGGGTTCATCGATACCCTCCTTGTCAACATCAGCGACTCCGTCAACGCTATCACTGTCAGAAGATAACCGTCCAATCGACAAGGCTCCTCAATCCTCATTTGCACAAACTCTCTTCGCCTCCCCCTTAGAAAAGGACTCCAGCCGCAAGCGCAAGCTGCCTGAGTACTTCGCGCTATACCCAGACTTGCCCCAGTCGGTCATCGACGCCTTCTCCAAGCCTAGTCCGGATGATATTGTTCTTCAGGCCCAAGCGAAAGGTTCGCGCATGGGGAAGAGCGCACGCTAACGCAGACACTAATAGTCTCCGTAACAGCTGGAAAGAAGAATGCCGCTCCCGCCCAACCCAAGAAGAAGTCGACAGCGACAGCACTGTCTACGAAACAAGCATCAGCAGCCCAAGTGACCGACAAAGTCAGCGAACTTAAAATTAGTGATGCGGTGCTTCCCAAAAGCAGAAACCTCGATGTTCCAGCTGAGTATACTAAGAGTCAGCAGAAAAAGAGCGCCAGTTTTGTCGTCGTCGGCCATGTGGACTCTGGCAAGAGTACTATGATGGGTCGGCTTCTACTCGATCTCAAGATAGTGAACGAACGAGCAGTTGACAAGCTGCGCAAGGAAGCTGAGATTATAGGCAAGGGTTCATTTGCGCTTGCCTGGGTCATGGACTCTCGTGAGGATGAGAGAGCTCATGGTGTAACCATCGACATTGCGATGAACCGTTTCGAAACAGAGAGGATGTCTTTTCTCATTCTCGACGCACCTGGTCACCGAGACTACATCCCGAACATGATCGCAGGGGCCAGTCAAGCAGATTTCGCAATCCTCGTCATCGATGCCAAAGAGGGTAATTTTGAAGCCGGTCTCAGGGGTCAAACCTATGAACACATCATTCTGCTCCGGAGCATGGGCGTCTTCCGCCTGATCGTGGCCATCAACAAGCTTGATATGGTCAACTGGTCCCGTGAGCGTTTTGAAGAAATCAAAGATCAGATCACGGGTTTCTTCAAACGCCTCGGTTTTCAACTTGACAAGATCGCCTTTGTTCCTGTCTCTGCCCTCAAGGGCGATAACATCGTTAACCGCTCCACTGACCCAGCAGCATCATGGTACACTGGACGCACTCTCATTCAGGAGCTGGAAGCTTCTGACCCTAAACCGCGCGAGCTGAGAAAGCCACTACGTATGATTATCTCGGAGGTCTACAGCACCATGCAGTCCCCCGTAACAATCTTGGGCCGCCTGGAACAAGGTTGTGTCCAAGTCGGCGAGAAGCTGCTGCTTCTGCCAGCGAACCAAATGGCATATGTCAAAGCTATCAACACCAATGGTGGCGAGCCGGTCGACTGGGCCGTCGCGGGCCAACATGCCGAGATCGCCTTGGACGGCATCATCCAGGAATATGTCTCGATTGGTGACGTTGTCTGTGATCCCAACCATCCAGTCAAGGTGATGAAGGAGTTCACCATGAAGGCTCTCGCCTGGGACATGTTTTGGCCCATGCCTGTCGATGTGCATCGCGGCAGGCTGCACGCCTCAGGGAAGGTTACGAAGTTGGTTGCCGTGCTAGATCGAGCTACGGGCGCAGTGACCAAGAAGTTTCCTCAGGCCATTAGGAAGGGCCAGGTTGCGCGCATTAAGGTTGAAGTCCAGGACACGGTTCCGTTGGAAGCTGGTCAGAGAGTGGTGTTGCGGAGAGGTGGTGAGACTGTGGCTGCTGGGCTGTTGGAGTAAGGGGTCAGGAAGGCTATATAGTGTCTAGGACTGGAAGCTACTTGCTTGGCCAGAATGATGTGATCTTGGAGTGCTCCCCTGATGTGACTTTATGAAGGGCTTTGACATTGTCGGCTTTTACATGAAAAAGCCTGATGAACGAACTTCAATCTCAACACCATGTTCCCCTCTTCTCCTGCTCAAGGAATACTGGTGGACACTTGAATGCTTAGCGATCTACGTGTCATCTTTTCTTAATGGCCGGTTACTGTGTCTTTTTATTAGGTTTATGGACATAGAAATATTGCCACCGTTCCCTAAACCCCTTGGTGGCTTATTCCAGTACTTTATAAGTATGGACAGGCTAGTGTAGGTAAGTCTCAGGCAAAGCATGCCGTGTACATTTAGGACTAATCATTACCATCCTTGCATTTTGTGCAGAGTCATGAAGGGAAGTTTTTTGTGTCAAAACAGCCAGTTAGTACATGACTGATGATTAGGACGGATGCGTAGAGTCATATACCATAGCTACGGAACCGCGATATGGGAGGATTAATTCCAGTTGATCAACATTGGCTGGACTGCGTGCATGCTCTGTAGCCATGGGAAGGTCCATTGATTCTTTGAAAAGGCCACTCTGGCAGAAACAAAGGGGGCAACATGTACAGCAGTCCCATTGCGAGGCATCCATGCTGCGGGAGGGGGCTTGGCGCTTGCCAAAGTGCTGCAGCGGCAAACCAGGGGCTTGTTTCCAAGGATCTCTCCTTCCTCTCTCTCTCCGGACTTGCGGCACCCCTTGAGAGAGGGCTAAAAATGGGACATGATCTGGGGCAGTCTTTGGAAACGGGTGGAAAAGCCGAAAGTCAGATCGGATCTAGAGTGAGTGGGCATGTTGCATTGCGAAGGCATCGGTCTGTTCTTAAGGGTTCTTGAGGGTCTTTTGAAGTTACTGCTTTGTGAACGGAAGACATGCATTATTGAGAAAAGATGAGATTGATTCTTAGATTGAGCAGAAACATGGCATGAACCCACAGTAGCATGAGCAATCCTCTTTGTGCGCTTCGATCAAGCTGAATGCGGACAGGTAGGGCGTTGAAGTTACCAACCAGAGAAACAAACAACTGGCCTCAAAAACAGCATGCAGGGGAAGTGGCAGGCTTTGGCGTAAGCATGGGTCAAGTGTGAGATCTGGCTTAGGTACTGGTACTCCCTATTGTGATATTTATCGGTAATAGATTGCAAGGCTGAAGGTACCCAGTACTACTTCGTGGAGACTCTGGGATCAGATGGAGCTCCCGCCAGCCAGCAGCGGCAAAACCAATCCTGGGCAGCCCCAGGCCTTGGCCAATGCGGAGAGCCTTGAGTGGCCTCAAGCCAACATAAGGACAGATTTCCCATTCTCGGGGTCCCAAAAATTTAAAGCTGACCGATTCAACAACGTCTCGGATTCTTCTTGCTTTTCCTTCCCCAATTCTCTTCTTGTCCTCACAACACTTGTTCCTCCAGAGTCCATTGACGTTCTGGAATCTCCCAGACCCGCCCTTCTTCTGCACCAAGTACCACCGTCGTAGGACTGGGGCTGAGGAACGTGGCCATCGAGGGGCGACAGCATCAACCAACCGCCACTCTCTCTAACCATCTAGATTTCTGCTCCCTTCTCTTTGTCTGCTAGTGACTTCTTCAACACCTGCAAGCAGAGTCACAAGAGCTCCTATTTCCCTACACATAGACAGAGACCGCCTCCATCATGGAGCGCAGATCACGGAGCTGGGCCCTTGGCCTCAGCTTCATTGGCTTCTTTGTGCTTCTATTCTCGTTGGGTTTCGTCCAGCAGGTGAAAGCTGCGGACGATGTAGCGGATTATGGCACTGTCATCGGTATTGTACGTGATCTTCCCCTACTTCCTGCGCTCTCGAGATCAGATTCCCAAAGCCCCGCTTCGCACATTATGACAGCAGAGCTAACACGAGATCTGTAGGATCTGGGTACTACCTACTCGTAAGTTTTCTTCCCGAGACCAAGATGCCTGCACCCGACCACGACGTCGAGATCTCTTTCCCATTCTGATACTGCTTGCCCCTGGGGTGCCGGTGCTGAGAGGACACCGTGGCAACTTTGGACTGGGTTGATCAAATCATGAGCGTGTGGAAACTAACGGTTGGTAGTTGCGTTGGTGTGATGCAGAAGGGCAAGGTTGAGATTCTGGTCAACGATCAGGGTATGTTTTGAAACTGCACGACCTTCTCTTTTTGCCTGCCCTGTGGACACCTGCTGACCCTACCCCCAGGTAACCGTATCACTCCGTCCTATGTCGCCTTCACTGATGAGGAGAGACTCGTTGGTGATGCCGCCAAGAATCAGGCGGCTGCGAACCCGCACAGAACTATTTTTGACATCAAGCGCCTGATTGGCCGGAGGTGGTCGGATAAGGACGTTCAGAATGATATCAAGCACTTCCCCTACAAGTATGTGTGGTTTTTCGATAGTATGCAGGGGGACATAATTTGCTAACTTAGGGAATTTAGGGTCATCAACAAGGATGACAAGCCTGTTGTTTCCGTCAAGGTTAAGGGCGAGGAGAAGATTTTTACTCCTGAGGAGATCTCGGCCATGGTTCTCTCCAAGATGAAGGAGACCGCTGAGAGCTACCTGGGCAAGAAGGTTACCCATGCCGTCGTTACCGTTCCCGCCTACTTCAACGACGCCCAGCGTCAGGCTACAAAGGATGCCGGAACTATTGCTGGCCTCAACGTCCTCCGTATCGTCAACGAGCCCACCGCCGCCGCTATCGCCTATGGCCTTGACAAGACCCAGGGTGAGCGCCAGATCATCGTTTACGACCTTGGTGGTGGCACTTTCGATGTTTCCCTCCTTTCGATCGACCAGGGTGTCTTCGAGGTCCTGGCCACTGCCGGTGATACCCACCTTGGTGGTGAGGACTTTGACCAGCGTATCATCAACCACTTCGCCAAGCTCTTCAACAAGAAGCACGGTGTCGATGTCACCACCGACCCGAAAGCCATGGGCAAGCTCAAGCGTGAGGCGGAGAAGGCCAAACGTACCCTCTCGAGCCAGATGTCCACCCGGATTGAGATCGAGTCGTTCTTCCAGGGCATTGACTTCTCTGAGACCTTGACCCGCGCCAAGTTTGAGGAGCTGAACATGGATCTTTTCAAGAAGACTCTCAAGCCCGTTGAGCAGGTGCTCAAGGATGCTAAACTCAGTAAGAGCGACATCGATGACATCGTCCTCGTTGGCGGTTCCACTCGTATTCCCAAGGTCCAGGCCCTTATTGAGGAGTTCTTCGGTGGCAAGAAGGCTAGCAAGGGTATCAACCCTGATGAGGCTGTCGCCTTCGGTGCTGCCGTCCAAGCTGGTGTTCTGAGCGGTGAGGAGGGTACTGAGGAGATCGTCCTCATGGACGTCAACCCGCTCACCCTTGGTATTGAAACCACTGGCGGTGTCATGACCAAGCTCATTCCGCGCAACACCCCCATCCCGACCCGCAAGAGCCAGATCTTCTCGACCGCCGCCGACAACCAGCCTACGGTCTTGATCCAGGTGTACGAGGGCGAGCGTTCTCTGACCAAGGACAACAACCTGCTCGGCAAATTTGAGCTCACCGGTATTCCTCCGGCTCCTCGTGGTGTTCCTCAGATTGAGGTTACTTTCGAGCTCGATGCCAACGGTATCCTGAAAGTGTCGGCCGTCGACAAGGGCACCGGCAAGTCCGAGTCCATCACCATCACCAACGACAAGGGTCGTCTCACCCAGGAGGAGATTGACCGCATGATTGCCGAGGCCGAGAAGTACGCCGAAGAGGACAAGGCCACCCGTGAGCGTATTGAGGCCCGCAATGCACTGGAGAACTATGCCTTCAGCCTCAAGAACCAGGTCAACGATGAGGATGGTCTGGGCAAGAAGATTTCGGCTGAGGACAAGGAGACCATCCTTGACGCCGTCAAGGAGGCTCTGGATTGGCTGGATGAGAATGGTGAGTTCACCTGCACCTCCCTTTGGTTATCCTGTTCCGAACATGTTGCTAACAATAAAACAGCCGCCACTGCTACCACTGAGGACTTCGAGGAGCAGAAGGAGAAACTGTCGAATGTTGCCTATCCCATCACCAGCAAGCTGTACTCGGGCGGCTCCGCGGGTGGCGCGGATGATGAACCGGAGAGCCATGATGAACTTTAGAGGGAGATATTAGGATTGGGAAAAGGAAAAGAAAGAGTAATTAGTTCAGTGTCATTTTATAGATTCCCCCTATATCATTGTTTCTGAGTGTTCTGTTCCTTGTGTGCTCTGTGAAGTGATGATGACAGCAACAAGATATTTCTCTACACTTGCCAGCCCTGCCTGGTTTCCCCTAAGCGTTCTAGCAACAAACACATTTGGTCACTCTCTAAGCCCTTCAAGCTGCAATTTTGCACTTTGCCTTCTGCCGCGCACCTCCAAGCTTCTCGACATCCCTTCTGTGATCTGATGTGACCTTAGAACCAACAAGTGATACTGCGAACTTTCGGCTTCTTCCATCATGTTGCAGTTTTTCTCGTATTGCGAAATATTGTCTAGTTTCACATGACAAAACTTTAGTTGTGCACCTTGCTGGCTAGTTCAGTATTTATTGGCCATCGCTGCATATTTTCCCGCTACCAGTGCCCCAAAGACAGGTGTGAACTTTGTCCACTATCTCCTTTGTGATTGAAGTCTCTTAACCACGAAGGCTGGAATGAAGTCATCACATTTCACCTGCCTCAGGCATCATGAAAGCTACTGTGAAACATCATAAACAGCAAACCACCTTAACCGCAGCCGACCGTGACGCCACACCATTGTAATTGGCAGATCTTCCAACCTTCTTCGTTCTTGTGCAAGATCAAACGCCGTCTATGTTTCTTCAAGACACAAACCACGTGTCGTAACACGTGGCGCTTGTTCGCTGATGCACAGGGTCATACTTTACTGGGCGTTTGGTCAGTCAAGGAAAGATAGTGGTTTTCTCCTTCTGTTCTTGCTCGGTATCTGAACAGAAAATACATGAACTGATTATTGCATTATGGATTCAAATATCTTACTCGAATTCTGTGTTTCTGTTTTTATGTTAGCGATGTTTGACACCAGGAGATGAAAACAATGAACGTTATCTCGTTTCCGTGGTAACCGGGGGTGTTCCCCCCCCTTTCCATTCTATATGTCTGAGCGTCTGCCCTAACCCTGAGAGCACAGCAGGAGACCTCGATTCTAATTACATTTCTTGTCATAGATGAAAAAAATTCACTTTCACTAAGCATTTCACGCGGCTCTGCTTGTCAAGAGCAAGTGCTTGGGTAGTCGTTTGACCGGATGCTAGGCAGTAAGGTAGGTAACCTTGGCCCATGTTGGAATCATGACCGGAAGTATTTCAAAAGCACAAGTGACACACTGCGAGCTTTCAGTTGAAACTCTGAGGCTGAAGTCGCTAAGGAGTGAATGAAGCTGAGACGACGACTCAGTGGCATGGGCATCGAGATGTTACTGGCACCATGATGCAGAGCACGCTCCGGTATCGTCGCCGTCAGCACCACTCGCCCTGTCTTTGGCGGGTTGTAATTTGGAACAAGCATAAGGCGTCTTTGGTTGCCTTCTTACCCTATCTGTTGCCTTGTTCGTTAAGTCGCAGCTGACAAGATGGAGAGCCGCTATCACACCGACCGAATGTAATTGTTTTGAGGCCGAACAGTGCCGGTGAGTTGATGAATGCAGATTCGGGATTAAAATAACATTCCATGTAGTGATCGTCGGTTGCCTTGTAGTCGCCTTATCGTCCCTGTGGGGATCAAGCTTACGAGGGTGTAGTCGTTGTGCGTAGCAATGGTCAGAAGCGATCATTGGGCTAGACCTTCAACTCCCGCGTCATTAACAGAACTACGTGCGTCAACATGTCGGTAGATTCTGTGAGGGTTAGGGAGTCGGAAGCAGACAAGGCTAATCACGCTTAGAGCCGGTTCAACCCTTAACCAGAGTCGAGACCAGCCGGGTCTCTTAAGAGCCTCAATTTTGTCCAACAGGCCGAACCCCTCTTCGGACTCTTTAACTAAAACTAGGCAGCTTTGCGAAACACAAACTAGCAATCTTGAAGGAGGCACATCATGAAGATTGTGATTGCTGTGACTGGTGGGTCAAGCAATCCTACTCACCCCCTTTACTACAACAGAGACACTGCTCACTGTTGCTGCAGCCTGCAGTAATATCTCCCCGCAGCTCGCTCCCCGGCTAGCACGACATATGGTGGTGCATGAATCATGATCCTCATGATGGAGGCTCAAGTTCTCTATGCACACTACACGATGCAGAGAGCAGGGTGGTTGGCCGTTAGAGGGTGGCATGTTGGCCGCCTACCATGCGACCTACAGGTTAGAGAAGCCCCTGTTAGAGCATCAAGTTCGGACTGCCACTGTGCACGCTTCAGGAGCTCCTCACTGTTCCCTTGTGGCTGAGAGCATAATTGGAACCTGGCGCCGTTTACGGAGGGTCCATCTCAGTGGACGGCGGCGCGCGGAGCCCAGCTTTGGACCAAGTGGCATGCCCGTCGGGTCAACTAAATGAAGTATCAATGTTCTGCAGCAACAATATTAATCGATTGTGATGAGGATCATGGTGAAAACATGCTTAAGATGTTTCCTGCAGGCTCCGTGATGTATGCAGCAGCCATTACCATTACGGGCATGAAGCACTCCTGGCAGCTGACATGTTCGCTATCTTGCAGAAACCCCTCATGATATATCATAATTGACGTAAATACTTGTATACTAAGCCAGATGAATTGAAACCGCTGGAAATAGCCTGTGTAGCAGAGATATCAATGGACATGAGGCTCTGTGTTAATATCAAGGAGGTGCGTCTCGACGTTCGCGCGGTTGAGACAGCGGAGCAAGCACGCACAAGGCTATCTATTTCCCCTCCCAAAGTCCTGGAGATGCAGTATTAGAACACTTTTCCATATGGTTCTGGTTATAGGCCTCACTAGGTGCCGACCTCTCACCGTGCTATTCCAGTTGAAACACCGAGTTAAACACGGAGCTCGGTGTTTGCACACAGCGACGAGTTCGTTATAAGAAAAAAATATGTAACGTTAAGAACATGTACCACTGGTGTTTGATGAAACGCGCGCCGAAGGCATCTGCTGTAGTGACGATAGTTTCCGCTCAGTGATACGAGTATATTCGCGATGAGGAGCATGATATTGCATGCAATGCCTTGGGATGGTGGCAAACATATGTGTGCTTTTCCACTACAAGTTACCTCATCGTGTGCCGGACTGCTCTCTCGTCACGGTCCGGCATCATTGTGTTCCGGAGTTCAGCAGAGGACCGAAACCATGAGCATGGCTCTTTGGAAGACCTGCTGCATCATCATGTTGACTCTGATTTGGAGTTTTATTCCATTTCGTCGTCCCATGTCCCATCTTCGTAATCCTCTCAAAAACGTCGAGAGTAGGCATTCACTACGCTGATGCGATCGATCCGGATAATGCAGAGCAAATATGACATCAGTGCAAATGATCCAACTGCAGTAGAGATGCGAGAACAACAGCAAAATCAGCTGCTCCTTCCGTCATCATCACATGAAACAGCCTGCCTGCTTATAAAACGATTAACCTTAGCAAAAAACGAGCTACTAAGCTACGTCTGGGAATCTTTTTTTTCTTGTCCGCTTCGTGTCCTGCGACCAACCACTGGATCTCAGTCCCATCAGCCTAACAGCAAAGGCATCAGAAGTTAGCAACTCTATTATCATTCACCAGATCGACCCTAAAACAATACCGCTGATTCACTAAACGCCATCTCTATCAAGAAACAAACAATCGACCAAATCGACATCTTTGACCACCAGCACCTCTTGTGCTACTACTTCGCTACCTTCCCCGAAACCTTGACATACTGGGCAACATGGTGCCTAGAACGCAACAAAGAAAGCGCACTATGTCTGATGCTGTCTATTGTCAGCAGTCCTCACACCTGGAAGAGGGAGGGGTTAAGAAACCCGAAAGAAACACCACCAAAAGGGCGTCAAGACGGCGTAGCGAGCTCGAGGAGCGTATCCAGGCCTATTTAGACAAAGAACGCCAGGAAGAGATATGGCGAATGCAAGCAACCCTGCCGGATATCGTGACCCCTGATAACCAGTCGATTCTTAATGGGCTGCTGGACGTCATCCTGCCTGTCATGGTGTCGACCACCAAGGCCCCTGGAAAGAAACACCCTTTTCTCGGCCTCTTTACCCGGCGGATGAAACATACGCTCGTTTCGATGGATGTTGTCAGGTTCCTCAATATCGAGCCGACGGTACTGCCTAAGGATAGCCAGCCCGCCGATACACCGTGGGGTCTTGTCCTAGCTGAATACTTCGTGGAGTTAACTCTTGAGCAGGAACCACACGGCATTCCCAGGCAGTCTGTGCAGGCATGGGTCCTCCCCGACGAACAACGTGGGCAAATCAACGTCGATCTTTTCATTGGTTCAGAGTTCCTGGAAGAGTCTACGGGGGGTATGCTTCCAGCGAGGACGATCGTGATGCCCACGAAGCTTCGAAGCTTGAGCGTGCTGAAGCCTGGAACTTCGCGATACGCCATCGAGCCATTTAGAAAATTGGTAAAACCATCAAGTGAGTAGTGCAATTCTAATCTTCTCCGTGATCGCTAGTTCGAAAGCCAGGAGCCCTGGGTACCGGTGTGCTTGAAAGTTCAAGCGACATGCCACAACACGACGGGATGTCGCAAATCGTGGAGAACGCACGGGTACCTGCTTGGGGACTCCACTCTTAGCCGCTCTGCAGCAGTGGATGTTGGGATAGAGCTGGGGTAAGGGTGTTTTCAACAACCTTTTCTGAGATCGCTGACATCCTGGGGAATCAGTAGCTGCGTCTGCTTCGAGGACTGCGGGCTTCAGCTGTCAGGTCCAATTACCAAGCGGCGTTGCTCAGCCCACAAGCCAGAGCAATGTGTCCTACCAGAACCTTCTTGTGTCGCTGTACCATCAGCAAGGGGAGAAGAGGCGGCGGCGGTCGCAGCAGTCTCCACAACAAGCGTCAGCCCTCCCTGGAGTCCAACTGACACCCCCCTCGACCCATCAAATGCCTACGGCACAACCACAACCACAACCAATCGCCCAGCCGGTTGTCCAATCAGCATTCAACCAGGCGGACCAGACGCTGCAAGACATCTTCGGGCCGGAGCTTGGTAACGTTCCTCAGGCACGAGACGATCACATTGCTACCATGTGTTTCCATCCCAGCTCCTCGGAACAGCAACAAGACCCACAGGCCCTGAGTGACGACTTTGCGACGCTTAGCCAAGCAACGGCTGCTGCTGATTTTGGTGCTAACTTGGGGTCGCAGTTGACTTCGCCGAATTTCTTCCCCCAACGGATTCAGTCCCAAGAGACTGCAGCAGACACGGAGAATAGGATATTGAGCGTGCAAATCCAGCAACGTGAAGAGAGGGATAGGTTCAAGCAGCAGGAACTGCACGGCCAGCTACGCATGCGGCAACAGACGCAAGCCCAATCTCAGAAGCCATGGTCGCAGTCTGAGGTAACTACCCAGGAACAATCCCAGACCTCACAGGATGCAAACTCGGTCCAACTCCCACAGATGCAGCCGGTTCCACAACAGCAGCTTCTGGACCAGCAGATGTTGGCCCCCTTGCAGATCGAGCTGCAACAGGACCATCAGGCCTTGATGCAATAGAGAGAGCACCTGCAAGCTCTAAGCCCTGTGCAGCGCCTAGTCTCTCGCTTCTCTGCCAAGGCAGGAGCCAAAAGCAGCGCTTCCCCATGTTCGGGAGCAGCAACAACTTGCTGTTACTACTCCATGGGGTCCGAAGAAGACACTTGAGGACCTACTTTTGTCCGAGTTGATAGAGCGTGAACTCGTGAGGCAACGGTTCAGTGTCTTGAAACCTCCAAAGCAAGGCCAAAAGAAGGAACTTGACAGCAGAGTCAAGAAGAGCAGTCACAATGGCTTCAGGAGGGGATGGGAGATGTTTCGATGGGGATGATTGATTAGCTATGCTTAATTTGGCTGAAGTTGAGTGATACGTTAATTGTTAGCTGGTCATTGAATTTTTGTGGCAGGTTGGCTTAGAGAGGATTGGGTAGACGGGCAAAAACTGGATAATTGAGACATAATCTTAAGGCTAGTCGAGTTAGGAGAGGGAAGTACCCTACAGGATAGACAGCATATGATAGACAGTACGGGCTAGGAAGACTAGGATGGACAACAAAAGGCATGCTGATCAAGTCAAGATAGGAAAACTCCTGGATCGAGCGAGTTGGAAGGCCAGCGAGGAGCCTGAAGGGCCCTTGGAATAGGAAACAAGGCAACAAGGCAGTAGCGCAAATCAAACGTCATTTCTGATAGGCCAATTTGCTTACTAAAAAGATACTGTCAGACATCAATTCAGTGTTCCCTCAGCTGGGCTGAACAAGGGAACATGCATGACAGTCTAAGCACGCGACATCTCCAGCCATGAAGCGGGCCCAGTTGATGTTGTGGGGGCGTGTAGTATGCGAAAGGGATTCGACAATCATCAAGCAGAAGAACTTAGAGTGAACCTGCATACACTGGCTCGAAGGGCTGAGCAGTGACGAATATTAGAGGTATTGTGTTGCTCATTGGGAACGTAGATGAACGTACGTAAGGTCGGTTAGATATAGGTTGATTGTCCAGTGGCAGAGCCTCGTCCAAAGAGCCTCATCACAAAGCCGACAAATGTGTATTTGATAACAAAAGACCAACAAGTAATATAACCCTCAATCCTCCACCTGGTCATTCTCCTCTACTAACCCCTTAACCTCAACATTCATCCCACTAACGTCCCAGAAATATTTGGTACATCCAGTCTTCTGAGCAACACATCGGAAGGGAATTGAGGGCAAAATGAGTACAAAGATCTCGAAAAATACGGAATGAAAAATGGCCAGAAAAAGATAAAGCACTGTTTTTTTTTTCTCACCGTGACGTGAGAGTTTACAACAATGCGGACTAATCACTAATCGCATATTCATTAGTCAAACGTAATTCCTGACGTGTATAGGCTTTCCTCTCTAGAAATTAGGCAATCCTGAAGGGTGATGCCAAAGCTCTGCTGAGCCATTAGAGGCCTCAGAGAGCACTGCAAGAAGACCACTAGTGTCTCCGTTTCGGCAGAAAAGTTCGGAAGCTTCTACTCTTTGTCCGCGGATTGACTCAATCAAGCACTTGGAGGATTGAGAATCCCATGTGTGATCCAGTGAGCGACTGTCACAATATGCGTTAGTAAAATACCAGGCCGAAGTGTTCAGGCTATTTTCTTGGCCCATATTGCTGTGGCTTGTGGAATGAATCTTTTCCCAATAATCTCCAGCTTCTGAAGGGGGAGTGGAGTATGTTTCTTCATCCGAGGCAGAGGTTGATGAAGACATCAGCTGGGTGATTTCAGAAGCCATGCATGTATAATCGTGTGGTAGTTGTTGCACCGACCCAGCTTCAAGGGAACTCATGTTGGACATGTCTGTTCGAACGACCACTGGTTGAATCTCACTAGATGCAGGCCCTAACCGCATGGTTGCCCCGGGCTTAGTCTGCATTAACAAAGTTGGTGATGTTGAGGTTGACATAGGTGATGGGATGCTCTCTTTAACCGCAAGCCCTAGAGTTGTTGAGGTCTGGAGAATATTTCTGGCCCAGGTGAGATCACTGTTGAAAGTTACACAAGGTTTGTCTCCTCTCACCAGCCGATGGCGAGTTGTAAATAGCGGGTAGCTATAGCGAGGAAAAGTCCAATCTAGCTTTATGTAGCAGTTCGACGACTTGGCTTCAAGTTCAAGGATAGATTGATCGCACCCCGTGATCTGGTAAAGAAGTTGTGTTGTGATTGTGTTAACTTCTTGGCTCTTGTCAAAGGATACAGGCAATTCCCAGCTCCCGTTGCTGGCAAGAAATTCAGCCCGGCCGTATGTGGATGTTGCCTGGATCCGGATGATTTTCTGTAATGGTGATCAGTGACTAGAACTCCAAGGTTGGAATTAGGAGATAACTGACGGGCTGGGTTTCTCGATTGCTTTGCGATTTCTTCTGATGATTATGATGAGTGGCAGCAGAGTGAGTGGCGGCAATGGGACTGCAGTGACGTGGGGGTCGGCGATACATGATCGCTCTGCACCGACAGAAGTCGTTGACAATAGATGAACTGATCGAGATTGAACTTGTCTATATACTGTTAGACTCCAAGAAAGTCATGAAAAAGAACACAAAACAGGTAACATACGATACATACGCCAAGATATAAGTGCAAGTGATGCAAGGGAAGGCAACGGACTGGACAAAGACTGTTGTCAACATACCTGATATTCCCCTCACAATAAACCCTTTATATTTGCCTTCAGTATGCAACCACCCTGGCATGTTACCATTTGGGCGAAGCAGAGCATCCATGATGTCTGTGAGCATGCTTGGTCAGCTAAGATTGCTATCATTAATGATATCTTCACATTGAAATTTTGTCGACGAATCACAGAAAAGCCTGCAACCTGTTTCACAGAAAAGGAAATGCGGCAAATATTTTCCCTGCTCTATAACGAAAATGCGAGAAACTAGCGCAGCGCGGGATGGCTGTCTGCAGCAGTAGGCGGCAAAATTCCAGTTCCCAACTTGAGCAGTCGCTCATCTTGATGTGGAAGCTGAAAGTCGAGGGCCTATGTTTGCTTACCCCATCCTGCACATAACACTTCCAGGCTGCAGTTCATAGTTCTCTTGATATCAAGGTGGATCGAGACATATGCTGGTGCAAAGTTGCATGGAAATGTTATCCTGAGGGCTATATACTCGAGGCGCACGAAATTCCATTCACCTTCTGCGTCAGACCGATTCATCAGAGCTCTATACAAGAGGGATGTCTCATTGATTTCGACAACCCTCAAAGCTCCAACCCTCTGATGCTGGGCAACTACGAGCATGCAGCCGCACGTATCCCCTCCCTATCATATGAATGCTTCTGCTAGTGTGAAGATGCATCTCCCCTCCATTTCCCCTCATGACCCGCTCATCCCACAAGCTTCCTGCTACTCAACCTTGCTGACTGAATCTCAATCATTCCTTGGTGCGCGTACCACCTTGTCCGCACAGCCTTCTCTGTATAAACTGCCCTTCTATGGGCTTTGTCATTCTCGAAAACATCTGTCTCTATTATTCTCATCGCCCGATGATCGAGGGTAGACAACACCTACCAAGCCTTTGTGGACGCAACCTTCCCATGGATCATACTCCAAAGATACGTCCACAATTCCTGATTTTCTAGTTCTTAACATCTAATTTACGATCCCAACTGTGCCCAGTTAGTTGTCATCCTCCGCCCAGGATATCATTGTTTACTAACTGATACCCCTTATCTAGAACTTCGTGTCTTCTTGGGTGCAAGGTCCGCAGCGCGAAATGATGTCAGGTCAACATCGCTGGCGTCGGCGCCGCCGTTCGTGTCTTATTACGGAGAGCACGTTGCGGTACGGCGAAGTTCTTACCCAAATAAAAATGATGACCAAGGAAGGACACTGGGCCGAATTTTTAAAATGTCTGATTAGTCCTTTTTGGCCTCAGAGTTATGTTCCAGTCAATATCGCACAGCATATGAGTCCGATTATCCGGGACTTACGTCCCTCCGAGATCCAGCCGAATTTGTTAACGCCATTGAGCCGTACTACATGCAGGAAAGCTGCATATATGTTTCTTGCATTCTCAATAAGCCCAGAAGACACCTGGCCGATGGAAGTGCTGGTGCTTGACAGACGCACCTCCATGCAACTAGGCGTTTCCTTGATTCTCGGACGCCCTTGGATTAACCATGTATGGGCAGAGTACGGAGGATGGCCGTTTCCAGAGTTTCTGGGCGCTCTAACTATAGCTACCCCTGTCGAACACGTTGAAACAAGCTGGGAGCAAGCTAGCAACGAGCCTCGAGTTAGCTTGCATGCTCGTGGTATGAATCATGTTGTCCTGAATCCTTTGATGGCACACCAGGCTGCTCTTGACAACGTAACTGGCATTGCAGATATGACCACCGAAACACAATCCAGAAACACATATTTTCCCAACGAACAACAACTTACCTATTTTCAGCACAACGAGGGCAATGACACCACAGAAAGGGCAGGCAGCTGGGGTTTTGGAGGAGTCAACGGAGGATTGGGAGCTTTCTCTTCTCCATGGCAGGGCTCAAGCGTTTCCGACACAGGCGAAGGAAATTTTGACTTAAATACCATGGGGCTTGGAGCAATGCATCACGTAAGTCAACGATTGTGTTTGGAGTGCGATGCATCAGGGCACGGTACAGAAGCTAATATGGTGCAACTGACAGGGATCAATTGCTTCATTGTCAGGATCTAACCAGCAAGGAAACGGGACTGTCATTGACGAGTCCTTCATCATCCATACTGGTAGCCACGATCATGACACAGATGACCAGGACGACCTTGGCATCCATTGATTATACGTTAGTACCTGAGCTGAACTTAGCGTCTCACCGCTCAAAGAGCTCTTGTGAAGCCATCCCATCCCTCCTCTCTCATACAAATGAACATACTCAAGTGTGTCCAGAAAGACCTTGTCCAGGTGCCGGTCTCAAGAACAAATGGACTAGGGAAAAGCCGGAGATCGCCTACCGGTCTTCGGCTATATTCTTCACTAGGCGTGTTCTCAAGAATGCTATGAGACTATTCTTCTCACATCAGATTGCCAATCAGGACCTGTGTGTGTGTGTGTGTGTTTGAAGGGCATTAGTTGTCTGTTTTCCTTTGGTCTCTATATGGCGATGTCAAATTGTTATGAATGAGTTTGCAATTTGGATTCTTATTGAAAGTAATTTAAGTCTTATCTCAACTAAGAATGTCCCACAAGGCAACGATCAGAGAAAGTTCTGCTGTCAATGTGTTTGTCGAGGGAATTTACAATTGCTTGAGTGCTTGCATGTAGTTGATGAGTTTTTCTTATGGACAGCTATGTCACATGATAATTTCATTCAAAGCACGAACTCTCAATCGCGAAATGAAGATACTTTACCTTGTTGGCCTTCGGAGAAGTACGCTCTCGAATATCATACAGTCGTGTAGATGGTCCAGGAAGAGATCCTGTTAAGTAGAGGCTTCAAACCTGCTTGGCGAACTGCAGAAGTTGCCGTTTTCTCTAGTGCTAGCTAATAGGACATTTCTGCACCAGAAATCTTGTTCGGCAAACCCTTAACTAATTCAACGGCAGCTGCTGTTATCGCTGACCCTCTCGGTTTCCTGGACCTTGACTTTTCTCTGAGGGCCGAGTCAATCGAACGTAAAACCATCTATTTGACGTCCACCTTAGCCATTATCCGAATATCTACCATATTTTCTCACCAAAGATGGAAATATTTTTGTATATATCATTTAGGGTAATCCTCAGGACTTAGGGAGCTAATAAAGTCGCTACATGGCAGATGTCATTTAGGGCGGTCGAAAGGGATTGGGTCATATTGTTCATTTAACTCAAAATCGGAGCATCTGATACGATGCGGCATGCATTTGTGGCTCTTATATGCCTAGAAGATTTTTGTTCCACATCTGTGTGTGCAGAATGTTAACGTAAAGGCAGGCATATTATTCTCTAACTTGATGCAAGTTTGGAGGAACCTTCCAGGGCAGGTACCTAGTGATGGCAAGTTACTGTAACTGTATTCGAAAGAGCAAGACCCCACCTATACCCCACTCTTTCTTTCCTTGATTCTGAAAACTGATTTGTTAGTGCATGACCGAGAGAACTGCACAACACTTGTCTTCGGTCTTCACGAGGGGCTCAGAAGGCAGCACTGTGTGTACAAGTACATGGATTGGACGTATTAAGGATTACTAGTAATCTTGTGCTCATTTCATGGCTCCTCACCAAAAAGTATGGAATTTCTATCTCTACGAATAGACTATAGAAAGGAAAGTCCCCTTCAATCCAACCATTTCCACCTTACCATCAATACGACAGTACAAACCAGTTTACTGTTAGCACCATAACACCCTTTTCTCTTTGAATCACTACATGCAGTGTATCCTACCTTAGTTGCTACCAAACCTCTCAAGGGCTAGCCGCTATTGAATACATATGCTCCATACTACATGTTCTTCCCTCCGATTACACTGGATATGTGTTCACTAGCAATTCATGTTTGTGCTACTTTGGAGGTGGTTGCGTATGTTGTACGTACTGCGACGTGACATTTAATTTTAAACTCTCCCAGTGCCCAGCATCTATCTTCATGCTTCCAATCGCCAGGAAACCCGTGACTTTATGCCGAAGAAGGCAAGTGGAATTTGGTGTTACCAACAGCCTACTGTTTTCATCGTTAAGACCACTGCCTATTTTTGCAGCAATAACAGTGGATTTTGTAAACCATCTGAGAGAACAAAGTAACCTATGGCCCATCCAACAGCACCTGGACCGGTACCGGTCTTGAAGTGGTCGTGAACAGTTCGGACCTGCACAGCCCAGAAGCTGGAAAGACAACTTCCGTTTTAGCCCAGCCTCTCAAGCCTTACCAGACACACGCCACTTATGAGGAACGGATGCCTAATAGATGCCCGAGTCTTTCAGGAAAGTTCCAGTTGTCCATGGTGGTTGCCTGCCAATAGTCGGCGGACAAGTCTCATGGTTCGCATCGGATTCCTTCACATATACCTGCAAGTACTACTCCATCGGCCGACTCCGGTGTATCTTTCACATCTCAGGCTTATCCAGTTGCTGTAGCTAATTTTTTTGGTATGACTAACCTGTTGTAGTTTCGGAAACTTACGCTTTCAAGTCTTCAAGCCCATCTGTGCTCTGTAGTCCACAGGCAAACATCGTTTTGTATTGTTATGATTCCCCTTATAATCTGAAGGCACTGCAAATCTCCCTCTTTCTTCTGATCTCCCTGTTTCTTCTCCTTTTGGGCCGTGACTGGACGTTAGTGGTAGGTATAAACTTTTTGGTCTTTGCCGGTCGGCCTTTTTTCAAGGCCATACATTTCCCCTAATTTATTAATCTGACTTGCAACGGCAGAACCAACCTGGTATCCCAGGTGTGGCTTCTAACTACGGGGCCTAATCCGTTCTGGGCACCTGGTAAGCATGTTGACTCTTCTTCCATCTCGAGAAATTAGATTGCTTCGAAGTTTCTGACAGTGCTGGAGACTAGTAACCTACATATTCGCACAGATACATATCAACCTGCACTGTTGCCTCTCTGAGGCAGTTTGCATCCATCATGTCAGAAAATTACTTTAATTCCCCTCTTGAGGAGGATATGGTTATAGCTGCAGAGAAAAATGACATCCCGACCTTCGGATCGACCGAGAAGGTGATTGTAACCTTCACCAATGGGGATAAGGCCGTGACATATCCTGATGTTCTGATTTCGGCTCAGGACGGATATTCCTGGATCTGGGAGTGTCTGCTCCAAGCCATAGTTGCGAGTCATGATGTCGCTCCAGAACCTTACAGGATTATGATCACCGTATACGACAATGAATGGCGGGTGTTGTGGGTAGAGATACCAGTGGACTTTTATGCAATGCCTGGGACCCCAAGTCCTGAGAGGCAATGCACCGCTGTCATTCACCCGAGCATGCTCCCAACTTAACCCATCAGTCATTTACAATCAATACCAATCATGACACAAAAATCAAGGCTCGGAAAGCATGGGGACCTGTCTTCTTGGGACCCTATCCTTCTTCCCTTTTAGTGAATATTTCCAAGCCAAACAACCTCATGAGTTATATAGAGCTCAGGAATAATATCCCCTCGGCTCTCCACACCTAGGTAGTTTTCTCGATGACCAACGATTGCGAATACTCGGTGCCTCGGTAGTCGACATGGATCGTTGCCCGTGCAATATGTTGAATCATTAATTGCATTTCGAGTTTGGCAAAAGATATCCAATCCTATTCAAGCTGTCGGCGTGGACGATCCCAATAATCGCGAAGATGAACGAACTGCCTAACAATTGCGATTAAAATCCAAGTGTCAGGCCAGAATGCAAAGTTGAAGCAAAAGCATAGGTATACATACAAGCCTTATGGGGGGTAAAAAAAAAAAAAAGGGGCCTAGAAAGGTAGGCAAATGGCGATGAGAGGCAAGGAAAGGGTTGAAACACATGAGGTACGTAAAAGTCATCATGTGTGGGCTTAACAACCCATCCATCTGGCCAGTGTTCTTCTCTTATCGTCTGTCAGACCCCTCTCTAAGCAATTGACAACGGCACAAAGACCACACCCCAGCCATGGATCATACTCCCAACGACAATCATCGAAGAAAAATGATTTTAAAAGAAACCCAGCCCAACCGAATCCAGCCCAGCCCAGCCCAGCCTAGATATTCACCTCCAGCGAATCATATGAGATGAATTGAGAAGCAGCGACACCCTTGACATCAAGAACATCTTGTATCATGCAACACTCATTCAAGCATCTTAACATAATTGCTTGGGAAAATGCCGTGCCGTGTGCCGATCATGCCAGTCCTGTCCATCAAGGTCAGCTATTACTTTTCTCTCCAGTTGGACAAAGTCTTCACGTACCACCAGTCGTTGTCACTATCTGTCTTCTTCAAGATAGTAATGATTTCGCCCTTCTTGAATCCCAGATCACCAGGCTGCTCCGGCTCAAAGGTATAGAGGGCGATTGCCTGGTTTTTCTTCATCAGATTCTCCTTGCTGGTATAGTTCGGCTTCGGCGCCGCCGGCCTACCAGGGGCTGTCTTCTGTTGTGTTGAAGGACCGGATGGGGAGTCCCTAACAAAGGTCCTATCACTAGCATCCCTGTCAAAGCTGTCCGAGAAGGTGCGCGAGCGGGACGGCCCGTCATAGTTCCGCGGGTTGTCATAATAATCATCTTGCCAAGTTGAAGAACGCTTGGGGCGACCAAACTCATCCCAAGCATGGACGTCTCCATCGCGATCGCGATCGCGCTCACGCGGTTGTCCTTCGCCATAGGCAAGGCCTCTCTTCCCGGCCCAGATGACATCGTCGTGGTGATCGTCATAGATGGGAATGTCGTTGTACATGCGATCGTCAAGGTAGCCGGTCCCGGTCATCCCGCTGAAAGCACGGGAACTGAGGACGTTGATGAGTGGCGCAGCAGCCGGCGGAGGGCGCTCGCGACCAGAGAGCAGTTCGCGGGCGCTGATAGGACGGCCGTACATGCGAGCATTAGCGTCCTTACGCTCGAGAATGATTGAGCCCTCCAACGAGACACCCGCAAACAAGCCCTTTGTCTTCGAGTAGGCGAAGATGCCAGCCACGCTCCGTATCGAAGCAGCACCAGCAGCCTCGGCGTTGCGGCCAACGGGGCCTGCAGCTATCGAGACGTTGCCACCAAGGGTTAGGGAACCAGCCTGCGCGAACGTCTTAACAGCGGCGGTATCGTTGAGGATGAAGACAAAATCGGTCAGCTCGAAGCCGATCTGGCCGCCGAAGCCGGCGCCGCC
>Ga0065720_1019661_pt1 | contig 21620 bp, 27 predicted proteins | sample Thericmetagenome_FD_59107 | JGI IMG/M metagenome (GOLD analysis project Ga0065720, IMG submission 59107) | Thermophilic microbial communities from the Joint Bioenergy Institute, California, USA of rice/straw/compost enrichment - eDNA_2 v2... | ecosystem: Engineered > Solid waste > Grass >...
AAAAAAAAAAAAAAGTTTGTATTGCTTGATTGATGTTGTATCACTGTACCCGGTCACCTGTCTATCTGGAAGTATCCCTCGCCAAGATCCAAATCCAAAAATCCCAACCAACCAAACCCTACAAAGAAAGACAAAAGTGGTGTCGATGTGATCTGATCAGTCTATCCATCCGTAAATCTTGCTTGCATAGAAGAGAAGACAAAAGAAACATAGAGAAGAGAGGAGAGGAGAGAGCAAAACCAGATCCACTCATCCCCCGATATCGCCAAAACAATTAAGTGGTGTGATCAGTCGATCAATCGATTCATGGAGAAGGAAAAAGAAAAAAGCAAGCAAACGCTCGTCCATCTATCATCGAATGACATGATGGGTGTTGAAACCGATCCAGTGAACTAAGCGGAGGGAAGCAAAGGCGCAAAGGAAACGGAGTCTGGTGTGCAAAGTGGGAAAAAAAAAAATCCAAAAGCTGAGATCGATTATCGCCAATCCTCCCTGCCTCTATAGATGACAACAGTATGTATATAAATAAATGATCATTTGTCCTTGTTACTCCGCGAAGTGTATGATACCCTCCTTCCCGATGGTAATGATGATGAGTAATGGTCATGAATCATGTCGCGTCCGGTACTAAATCCCAAACAATCCCAGATGTGTTCCTATCCCGTCCCGTCCCGATTGCTCTCTAGACTGATGACTGATTGGCCCCTGATTGGTTGGTTGGTCCTGTTGCAAATGGCAAAATGTTCTAACACAAAGACGCAAAAGTAAAGTCTAGATTGGATATCTTATCCCCAGAGAAACTCCTTTAAATGCGGTCATACAAATCTGGCCCCGCTACACTGCCAGCGGCGGAGCTCCTGCCACTCCCCGGCATCGGAAAGTGGTCACTAGGACCTAATAGGTCGTGTACCGCAACCTTGGGCACGGGCAGCTTACGCTGGGACCCATCAGGCTGGCTGAGGATGTCGCTCAGCGAGATGCCGTTACTCCTCGACGAGGGGGTCGATGTAGTAGATAGCGAGACCGACGGAGGAGGGAGCAAGGGCGCAGGAGGGTCGCGATGGCCATCTGGCTGGGGCTCGAGAGGAGCCAGGGCAGGCGTGGTGTGCCCTTGTAGGCTGAGGTTGCGGAAGGGAGGCAGCTCGATGCCGCTGAAGGGGCGCAACCGCGGGGAGTGAGCCGGCGTAGCCAGCGGGGTGTGATCAGGAGTCGGGGAGAGGGAATTATGGGAGAAGGTCGGGGACGACGGGGCGGTCGAGTTGGGAGAGTTAGGCCTCGAGCGCTTGGGCTGGCGGTAAGCGTGAGGGCCATAGTGGTCGTCGTGGTCATCAGCCGCGTGCGTGCGAGACATGTGATAGGCGCCGAGCCCAGGGAGTGGATTTGGCCGAGAGTGCAATGAGCTACTGTTGTAGTAGGGAGACGCGTGGTGCCTTGCGGCTGAAGTCGATGGCGGGTAGTGATGTGGGCTGATCATAGAATCACGCTCGAGCTGACCTGCAGCGCGGGCAAGCATGGGCATGTCAGGCCCGCTCTGGCTTCCCAGGGCGTTGCGGTTGTACGGGCTCAGCATGGACGGCGGAGGAGGGGGCAGAGTGTAAGTGCTGAAGTGCGGCGGTGAGACGTTCGGCGACGACAAGGCTGTCGAAGGCGCCGAGCGAATCATCTTAGGAGCCGGCGGCGGGGGCATGACATCGGGCTGCATGCGGTGCATCATCTGGTGCTGCACCTGGCCCTTGTTGCCCCGGCGCGAGTTAGGGTTGCTGTGTATCCTCGAGTGACGGGTGAGCTCATCGGAACGAGAGAAGCGCTTGCTGCAACCAGGGAACTGGCAAGCATGGGGCTTCTCGCCAGTGTGGGTGCGGATGTGACGGGTCTGATGCTCGAGGCGGTGGAAGGCCTTGTCGCACATGGTGCACTTGTAAGGCCGGGGGAGCTCGGTAGGCTGCTCGGGCGCCTGGGGCGCAGCAGGAACCGGTCCGTTAGGACGAAGCAGGCCGACGGTCGCCATGTTGTTTTCCTCGGGTTTCTGTAGTTGTGGTGTCTGATCCGGTTTCCTCTCTGGTACTGGTTCTGGGTTCAGCAGGCTGGAAAAATCCACTGCTGACTTTGCTCGTTGCATGGGACAATCCTCCTCAGGGAAGTCCCTTAATCTATGGAGTCTGTTGTTCTGACAAACACCCCTCCAGTCGTGGATGCCGTTAATCTCTCCTGCTGAGCTGCTAACTATGCGCGCAGCTATGGGAGAGAGAATGCGTTATGTGTTGCCAATAGGCAGTCGTTGGTCCCGTTAACCAGTATCAGTTACCAAGTGAAAGACGTCTTTCGAGTCGGCGAAGATGTGGCCGTCGAGGATGTGTGTAAGTGATCGTCGTTGGCGGTCGCTGTATGAGTGAATCGAGATGTTGGTCGGTCACACCAAGTGTCCGACAGGCTCCAAGGTCCGAGGGCTTTGAAACGTGTCGAGCGGTGCGTGCTAAGAGCGGGAGCTGGGTGTTGTTGGGAGAAAGCTTCACTCTAGAAAAGCGGCATGGGGGAATCTCAGAAAGTCCAGACGCTGTTTGGGGGAAGCGGCACTGGTTTTAAATGGCGCGCGGGCGGCTGACAGGGAGGGTGCCAGGGGCATGGAAGGGATTGCGCGAGGGGGGGGTGCCCCCCGGTGTGGGGGGGAGTGTTGGGTACGTACCACACCCACACCACAGCCCTGACAGGGCAGGTGTGAGTGGGTGTGGGTGTGACAACAGTAGGAGGACTGGGGCTACTGGGGACTGGGGGTGTGGGCGACTGCCCTGCCTAGCCTGGGGGTGCCCGTTCGGTAACGCAGCGACTCACAGCGCCCACAGGCACACCCACAGCACCCACATACGCGCACACAGCGGGCAGAGAACACAGGATGATGAGTGTGGACAGTGGCCTGTGGCTGATGGGGCAGCCGCCTCACAGATGCCAAAATCCGAAATCCAGGTCTTGTCCATTCCCGGGTACCCAGGCGCCAGCACAGGCCGGCCACACACAACTCTCGGGGAAAAACACGAGGGCTCTCGCCAGCGGTACCCCGGCCCCGTCCTTGTCCCCGTCCTTGTCTCTGACCGACACGGGTACGTATCCGTACGTATCCGTACGTATCGCTCCCCGCTCCGCCCATTCTCGCGGAGTACAGGCCTTGTGCTGCTTGCAGGTCTCTCTGATGCTTCAGGTCTCTCGCTGCCTCGCTTGCAGCGGGACAGCTGGCCCGCGCTGGCCAGTGTCCGCTACGTACGGAGTAACAGACAGGAGCGGCAGGTCCCAGAAACGAGATGATGCAAGCATTCTTGTGGACGCGGATATTGCAAAAAAGATTTGCGGTGACAACAGTGTGGTCTGAGGTGCCCAGGTTTTCTGGGGCCACACGCTGGGGCCTGTGGGGTGAACAGACAGATCGCGAAAATCCAGGCAATCAACTCAGCCAAAGGCCACAAGGCAGGACGGAGGGCTTTTGACGGGAAAATATCATGTGTTGTTAATGTTGAACGCGGGTCTTGGTTGGCTGTCTGCTTTTCTGTATGGGCCACTCAGGCGCCCTCACCGGAGCTCTTCGCTCTCCTGCTTTTTTGTTTACCTGCCCCGTCAAAACGATGGCAGCCTGCTATTTGTCGTTGCCGTCAATTTCAGATGCTGTCTTTCGTACGCAGGCATGCCCATCGCATCCGCGGCCAGGAGGGTTCTCGCGGAATGACAGCACATGGAATCGTGCTCCCACAGTCTCCGACGTGACCGCACACAACACGCCCCGAGTCTTGTGGTCTTTACCCGTTTCTTCACGAGACAAGTGAGATCTTCTTGTCTGTGGAGTCGTCGTGCAAGTCCCGTCCCTTCGTTCGTTCGTTCCCTATGGTCAAGTGTCTCGGCTACCAGGCCATTTCCAATTTCCAACAAGCCCAGTCCCACAAAGAAACCGTTCACCTCGTGGCTCCATCCCACAGATATCCGGCTGTGCGAAATTGAAACTGCCAGCTGCTGTTGTTTAGGCATCTCGGTGATCATTGGCGTTTTGCGGGGCTCCAGGTGGATTTTTTGCACCTGAAAGCTTCTGGGGCAAAAAAACGCTTGCTTACATCGATCCATTCACCCATCCGCCAAATCTGGGGCGGCAGTTGCGCAATCTGGGGGCGGTGTGGATTGTGTCTGGGACTTCATAGCAAGTGGCTGAGCGCCGTGCAAAATGGTTGGGCTCAGATGCGTCTTGGACAGCTCTTGGCTGTCACTTTTCGGCTTGTCGTGGGCCAAAAGCAAGCAGCTGATGAACGTGTGAGTCTGAGAAGTGAGCCGCTCCCCAGTATGATGAAATGCTCATGAATCCAGCAACGCTGTGCCGATCACTTGTGATGAACACCACAACCTATCTGAATGCCTCTTGTCAGCCCTCCGCAAGAGGTGATCATGCCAACGTCGGCGCTCCCAAAGATTTTCTTGATAAGCTGCACATCTATTCGCTGCAGATGGCCGGGTGGCGACCGAAGAATCCGGGGAAACACGGGTACCCGTAAACTGCAAGGCGTTGCACATCTGAGGAGCACTTAGGCTGTTCTTGCACCATACGGGGCGATCCTGGGTCTGGCAGGTGTGCGACTCCTAAGCCGCGGACGTCACCGAAAGCCCGGTCCGGCTGACCGTGGACAACGATGGCCAAGCCGGCAATGGGACACCTCGTTGCGGCTGTTGGCTGGCAAACGCTCGGCCGTAGTGTAGACTGTACGTTACCATGTACAAATACCCAGAACGTTCACACCTAGCAATCATCGCAACGACAACCAGTCCACAGCTCCCAAGCCCTACCCCATAAGTTTCATCTGATCACGCGTAAACCCCCACGATAAGTGAACGGCAGGGCCCGTGGCCCTAACGGCCAGTCTACGAGGACCGCGATGTGCAAGGCCCCATGTTTCAGTAGGCGGATCTGCAATTTAGATAGGAAATAGAGACAAGTTGGGGATAGGGTCTCTCCGCTTTGTTTTGGTTCCGACCCTCCATCTGTCCGTATCACCAGGGGAATCGCCGTAGGATGTGAATCCAACAACCTCGGGGGTGGCGCGAGCCAGAGAGATAAGGCTCCTGCGCGTTCCAAAGCAAAGCCCCAAAGGCGTAATCTGTGTGGAGCGCGGGTAGGACACGACAGCTGGCTAGGCACAGAGCAAGCTATGCTGTATCCATGCCAATCTTCCAACTGGTCGGATACAGCCGCGGTAGACATCATCGGCGCGGAAAGCAGGAAGCTGGGGCTGCAGTCCATCGGATTTTGCTCTGGCATTCCTCCTTGTTGCGTTTCTCCTCCATCGCACTTTAAATTACGGGAAATGTACTCCGACTATGCGCCCGAACACAAAGGCAGACGAGACAGCATTTTGCCCAATTGCGTAGGACATGCTAAACACCATCGGCCGAACAAAAGTTGGGGAAAAGTCCACCCCCTTAGCCGGGGTCCTCCCACATCGTCACCCGAAATCTGGGGTACCATGATCTTTTCCGATAAGACGCCATATCGGTCGCATGCCTTTTAGAGAGCAACCCGGCCTCATTGCCTGGTGCCAGAGAGATACGCAGGGCCGAGCGCAATGTTCGTTTTTTTTATCAGCACCAAGGCGGACCGAGGCTAGCAGACTCCGCTGTGTTTAACTGGTTTGGCTGTACTGTGCAGCGCTGCTATACTGCTGCTGCTTTTCCAACCCAGGGCTGGCTCTACAACGGATACAACTGACTGGTTGGTTTTACGGGGAATTGTCAGTAGTGCGGACTGTGTCTGGCGTGACACGTCCTGATCACTATTGATTACGATCCATCCTGTCTGCTTCATCCACAATTCCACACTATTTCCACACCGAGCGGGCGTGGGGGTCGTCATGGAATGCACCGTGCGCATTATCGATACCTTCGCCATCGTCTTTCGTAGCTTATTCATAGGACAACGCGGGGCCAAGCTGCTCCTCGACGTCGTCTGCTGCAAGGAACAAAAAAAAGGCCTTGGACAGATCGGATCTCTGCTGTTGCTGTTACCAAACGGCCCGCTTGTCAATGTCGCCGGTGCAATCCAAAACGGCCCTTCTACGGCTCATAGTCCGCCGTCCATCGCATCGCGAGATGCACTCACAGACAGGTGCATCGCGAGAAAACCGCACTGTAGCTTCCAGAATGGGAGCTGGTCATTGGTCCGAGACCTTGCGGGCCTGGCCTTATCGGCTTCTCCACGTTCTAACGCGATACGCCGGAACCGGGCCGAAGAGCCATCAAGCACACCTTGCACACCTTATGCCGCCGAACCGGCTCAGTCAGGAAGTAATGCGAAGAGGTGGTTTTCCAAGGCTCTTCTTTATGTCTGGAGTAACGCTTTGGAGCAAGCTGCAAATGCAACCCAGGACAGGACCCCAGAGGAAGGTAATTTATTGATTTTTTGCTCACTCGCTTCTCCGCCAAACACAGGGTAGCCGAGAAAGCATTTACGGAACAGGAGTCTTGCCTGCGGCCTTCGAACACGTGTACGAACGGAAAGTGAGCAACTGGGAGATCTGTGTGCCTGCAGAGTAGCGTAAGCGGTATCGAAAAATTTCACGTCTGTGTCTCCCATGTCCCACCGAGCAAAGCCCGAAGGCGCGAGATAAAAACCAGCCAGATGCCAGCAGCGAGTCATTACGGGAACTTCCGCGATCCACAGAAAGACCGAGGAGGATCCGCCATACAGGAAGGCAAGGAGGAAGCGATTTGAAGGCAGAACCAAAGGCAAAAGATAGGTTAAAAAGCTATGCGTCAATGGGCATCGCTTTTGACCGCCGATCCGGATGGTTTTCTCCCTTCATCAAGCGCCTGTTTCGTATCTAGAGTTCGCCTTTGTGATTGTTGCGTTCCGGAGCACAATGCTGGGGGCTTTCCTGACTGGGCGCGGCTAACATGCACGGAGATCGATCGCCCGCCTCAAAATATTACCCGGCGGCTCCGCAGCGAATGTCCAGGTCTTGGCTTTCTCTTCCCGGCGCACAACCGCGACGAGAACCCGGTGCAGGCCTTGCTAGAGTGACAGCAAAAGGAAGTTTGTGGGGCCCCAGGCAAGCCCAGGGGTTGGTCGCACCATAACGCTAACGGAGCTGGAAGCGTCAGAGCCCTCGGCTGGGCAAACCATTGTCCTGGGGCCCTAGGCTTGCGAGACGGAGGGCCTGCGTTTTGCTGCCGTTGGCAGGAAAAGCCGAGAGGTCTCCGAGCTGTTGGCACGTCATAATTTGGTCTTTTTTTTTCTGCAGACAGCCTGGTTGAAAACAAAATATGTGACAAGTTTTAGGGCTCTTTCTAGGGATGAGGCGGCAATACCGCCTGAGAATTCTAAGCAAGTGGATTGGGGTTGAAGAACGCCCCCACGAATTCGATTAGCCCCCAGCTTTTGGGGTGATAAGGTTTAAGATGAGGATAAGCTCGGACGAACCAGCGCTTGCCCCTGGATCACATGGTCGGACGATAATTTTGCAGGGTGGATGTCTGTCAAAAACATTTGCCAGGCTGAAAGCAACCAAACTTACGCCAGGTAGTTTGCGAATAGTGTCCCTGCACCTCGTGACGACGTAAGGACCCAGGTTTTGCTGGAGCTTGTAATTCTCCTGGTGCACTGTGGCTGGCTGGTTATCCGGGTGCCATGGCCCGAAGGTTCTTTGGGCCAAGGCCGCGGTTCCGGCATCAGACAACGACACGAGGTCTTCTGGCCAAGGCTTGTGAAAAATGGATGAGAAACTAGAACACAAGACAAAGGAAGTAAAGAAACGACAAGATATATGAGAAATCAGAAAAGGCCCCTTTTTCTGTTGCCCGGAAGCATAGCTTAGCATCGGCAGAAGAAACGGTGACGGCAACAGAACAACTTGTCTCCCCACGTTGGAGCCAATGTCTTGTCCTCGGCAAGCAACCGCAAATCCGGGGGTCCGGACAATTCCCCGGCAGAAACGCTGGAGCCTCCAACTCCGGCAATCTCATTTCCTCCTGTCGCCAATTTGGGGAGTGAGAAGGCGACGCCTTTGCATGTGAAGGATTCTCCAACCTGCCCTTTTTGTCCTGTCTCCGGGGAGAGTTGGGGTAAAAACTGGGGTCATGATAAGATAGGGGATCACAGCATTGACATGGCAACTTGCGTGAGGGCGGTGGGCACGGAGTGTGACGATGTTTCGTTGTTTCAAGACCGTAGTGCCAACCGCGATAAATTGCGATCATGCGGTTAATTGAGAGAGGCAATCAAACAGATTGACCGCCGGTATGTGCCGGAATGCCAACGGGATTCGCAGGGCTGAGGAATTTGCGCGAACGTGCTCGTTGGGATCCCGCAGAGTGGGCAAAAGATGTTACGACCTTGTGACCGAGGAATTCTTGGACTACACCTTAAGTTTTGGTGGGCTTGTGGGATGCGTTGGGGCAAGCGGTTGGCCCGGGTGTTGGTGCCGAAAAGCAAATTCGAACTTATGACATCATGGTAGCCAATATTGGAGTGGCGGCTCTGTTGGTGAGATTGTCGATGGTGATGAATCGCGCATCAATTTTGCATGTGAAAGTTCGGAAGGCACGGCGGCAAGGCGGTAAGGCTGGGCCGCTGCCCACCTTTGGGTGGGGTGCACAGAAATTTTGCCCATATTTCCAGATTTGGGAGATCTCTTACTAGTCACTCGTACTTCAATCACGTACTCTCACTCCAACAAGTACCAAATGAGGATTGCGGATTTAGCTCAGTTGGGAGAGCGTCAGACTGAAGTTAAACTTCAGGAACTCAATCTGAAGGTCGTGTGTTCGATCCACACAAGCCGCATTACTTTTTCCGTTTTCTCTTTGGGAGAGTTTTGACTTTTTGGCGGTGTGAAAAGGGCATTAAGATTGCGTCAAGTTTTCTGGTCCAGGTCTCATTGTTGCCTGGAAGAAATTGATTCATCAATGGGGAATTCCCGTTGGAAAAAGGAACTGCAAACGTCGGTGAAAACCGGGAGACTGCTTATGTCAGCCAGTCCTTGATCTCGTCGCTCTTTGGCGAGCCGCGAACTTTTGCCAAGCCAGCCGACAAGAAGCTCACCGACCACCCATGTCCAGAACAACAACAACAACCAGCGTTCACGTCCCGTGAAGAGCCAGCCTTAAAGCTCGGCTGTTGAAATCCGACGTTGATTTCGGACCTCAAGTCTAGACGTGATGGAAATACAGATAAATCGGTAGAATATGGTGGACTATCATGACATTCACGGCTACGACAACGCCAGCTTCGACCTGCTCTCAACCCGTATGTGTTCGCCTGAGCAGGAGTGTTTGCCTTCTGCTGTGTTTGCTTCGTTGACTGGTCCAGACTGACATATCCAAGACCGCCTGCCCACTGTCTCGGCGGCCCAGGCCCTGCAGGACTTAGAGGGCAGGAAAGGAAGCAATTTCATTTCGACCGGCATCGAGTCCTTGAATGCCGCTCTGGCAGCCGGTCTAGACGGTTCTGTCGCTGGTGGGGTCCACAAAGGACATGTGACGGAGATTTGGGGTCCTTCGGGATCTGGAAAGACTGCATTCGGGTATGGTCTTCATCCTACTCGTCGACAGTCAAATTATGAGATGTTGACGGCTCCAGCATTCAGCTTGCCGCCACCTGCCTCAAAGATGGACGCGGAGTGGTGTGGGTAGGTCCGTTCACCCTCTCGCCCGGCCAATAGCCGTCAAGCCGTGGTAGTCTTACTCTTTGTGTTGTATCCAGATGCCTTTCATCCACTTCCCATCCATCGTTTGCGGTCGGCTGTCCAGGGCAAAGACGCCGGCAAAGGTGAAGACGAAGGAGACTTTAGTGTCTTCGACGACTTCACCCATTACACATGCCCCAGTCTTCCTCACCTGATTGCCCTATTATGCCGGCCCACCGCATCTTGCATCCCACAGGGCACGGCTCTAATAGTTGTCGACACCCTCTCCGCCTTGATTAACCATGCCTTTCCGAAAGTGCCCGAATCTCGCCGCTCAGGGGACGTAAAAGGCAACAAAAGTATGTCTTCGAGCGTGTTTCTTTCGTCATTATCACCCCGTCACAGAAGCGGCTAAACCGACTTCAAAGGTCCTCCCATGGGAGCCCGCCGGCTCCAGGCGCTCCAATACATTGTGGGCAGTCTCCAGAAGCTGGCCGCAACTCGTGACGTCGCTATTGTGGTTCTCACCCAATGTGCCACAAAGATGCAGGCGGAACGCGGTGCGACCCTGGTTCCGGCCATCACGGCAACGGTATGGGAACAGGGAATGTCGACGAGGCTGGTGCTGTTCCGTAATTGGGCTCAACAGGGTGTTGAGCCGCTTGGACTACGTTTTGTTGGAGTCCAGAAGCTTAATGGAAAGGTCCAGTCCTCATGGATTGATAGTGTTTGCGCATTCAGGATCGAAGAGGTAAGGACAATGTAAATAGTTCTTGAGTGATCGGATTACTAACATAGAGTTAGACTGGCTTGGTTACAGTAGAGTATGACGCTACACAACAAACTGAGGCTCTCTCTTCAGTCCAGGCCCAAAAAAGGAAGCTGGGAGATACCGACTTAGAGATTGCCGACAGCGAGGACGAGGACTACGGCTGGGGTGATGACGACGAGTTGCCACCCATGCCGTCTCAATGGCAGGGGAGCGAAGACCTCCTGCTTACAAGGGAACCTGAGAGCGAAGTGTATGAGATCGACGGGGCTGATGAAGGCGAGGAACAGGAAGAAGATCCCGACGACAACATCAAGTCGGGCAGTAATGCTGGCCAAAAAAAAACACTCCCGCCCTATGACCCCTAACGAGAACAGCGGTTGAGTTTTCGCTTTCCCCGGAGTCGCTCACAACCTTGTTGGCATGGGATAGTGTAGGTATCGTCGTCCGCTGTCTCATTGAGCCACCCTTCCTTCAGCCGTTCGAGAACACCTGCCAAGAGACGAGTCTCAAAGCTCCGGGACAAGCGGTGTCAGTCGGCCCACTCCCCGTAAGGGCAAACATGCCGTTGCCGGATGGCGGCGGGGTAAATTGGTTCGTCACTGCGTCCAACAGCCAGCAAACGGCTGACCGCATGGAGCTTGTTTAGCTTGGCCGGGTCCTCGTCCCGTGGCATTGCATTCCCCCGAATTCCTATCCCCATCGAGAAATTCTTTCTCCAGGAGTCAAATCCTCCGGTCGATCTCGCAACTCGAGCGTTATCTCTTGTCCTTCGGGAAGTTATGGAGCTTTTCCCAATGAAAAAGAATCTTCATCTATGATAAATGACAAAACCAAAGTTCGACATGGACAGGTGTGTAGCACAGCAGAAGTGATGGAGGTTGTGGAAGGTGCCATTTTCTATCCAGGGATCGTCGCCTAAAAAGGCGGTTTTGTCTGGAATCTGGAACCCTAACCAGCCTTGCCGATTTGCTCGTCTATGACATACGGATACACTTAACTAGTTCCCGCCCATCCTGCCGCGGAGCGGATGCAATGGCAATCAACCGCAAGGCTTGGTATATTAAGGGCAGCGGCCGCGATCCCGGAAAGACACTCAGAGCGAACTTTGGCAGGGTAGTGGCCTGCAGCCGGTGAAGAGTAGAGCCGATTCAGCCTGTCTGGGAAACATCATCGGTTTGATAATAAACTACACTACCAAGACAATGACAAGATGTCGACAATACCATGTCTCTTCTTTTGTAGTTGGTTGATGGATGGATGTCTGGGCTTTTTCTGCGCGCCTCTCGCCATCACTGAGGCCCTTTCCCGTGTCCGTGTCCGCGTCTACCGTGAGCCAAGACGTCGAGGAACCAATACCATGCATTCAAGGATTTGGATTTGACGCCTGTTCTCGACGGGATTGGTCTCATCGAATGCATCGACACAACAATTGCCCGGTCTGGTATTTCGTTCGCTGCCCGTCCAGATCACGGTTCGTCCCAATTTTTTTCTTGGACCCTCCAAAACGTCGGAGGTGTTTTCAGTCAGAATAGCGAACGCCCCGATTCCCTTCCGCTCATATTATGCAATACATACACAACCTGCAAAAGAGGCTTACATGCATATGTATGCAGCTCGCGAAGATGTGATGTTTGCTTCTGCTTGATGAGCTGGCAATTCATAATCTGCTTTTTCGTGATAGCTCAGTCACTTAGAAGAGGAGCAAAAAGTGGGAGATGCCCGCATCTGTGACATGTTCAACTCCACATTCTTACTCTATCTGCCGTGTACAAAGTCGAATCGGATCGGTATTTCCTCAGGTCCATGTGCGAAGGTGAAGCTCGCTTCTGCCAGCGTGGTCTTACAGGCGCAGGGTAGCGTCGTAGCTGATGCTACAGCGTTTGCACGAATTCAGCTTGCGCCACTGGGGCCAAGGGCTTCTAGAACTGGGGCTTTGTCGGGTCTTGAGCTGATCTAACTCGCAATATTCGTTTATTCTCGGTTATACCCTGGATGGAACTTGAAAGTTGTACAAGAACAACGCGTAACAAAGGTCCAGGTCGAATACATGGAGAGGGTGAGTCTTCGATTCAGGGGCAACTGTAAGTTAACCCCTGGTCGCCGAGCACCCATCCAGGACCGAAAAAAAAAAAATACTTGTCCCATCGTTAAATTTCTCGATATTATCTGTATATTGCATGCATAAAAAGCCGCGGTATGATAGCTTTATCTCTACTTTTACGTATGCAAACTTTAGATCTTCCCTAATAAGCCTCCACTCTACCTGCCTACCTGACGAGTTGTCAGCAAAAGGCTACCTTCACACCCCAAACAGAACTCCTATGACTTCTAGACAGTCCTTCGTCAACGACCCATCTGGACACCCCACGCCCCGCCATGCCCACGTCTTGCGCAATCCAGCGCCGGGGCCGCGTCAGGCCATGAATCGGCTCATTGCGCGGAGTCTTGCGTCGCGGGGCGCCTAGACTCCTCTGTAGTGTACCCATTGTCTTGCTGGACCATAACCGTTATCGCGGGGAAAGGCCGACAGGAGTGGAAACTTGGATAAAGGTCGGATAGGGAACGCTGTGCTGCGGCGCTGCGGCAGCCCCGAATGTACATACAATATACGCTATGCTGAACTAACGCATGGAAAGCAAAAGTGAGCTTCGCTTGCGAGCCGCCAGCTTGACGTTTGTTTTGAACGTTTGACGCTTTGGTTGCATCTGCGTCGCGCCACTTTGCAGTAGTGCAGGGCTGGGAGTGTGGAGGTGGCGCTGGGGGACGTAGGCAAAAGTTTCCTTTGTTGGTGCTGTGTATGTATTTATTTTGTACTCACTCCCTACGGTGCATGAAACTTCGTATCAGTCCTTCTGGCCCACAGCTTCCAATCGACATTCCATATCCTTGGCTCCGCTGGTTCAGCTCTGCTGGGGTATTGCTATGGTGTGATTTGGGCTCGGTCCCCTTGACTTACACAGGAACTGCCCGCGAGGGAGGGGCCCGTCTTCTGTTTGGCTACTGTGTCAAGGTACAGTGTCGCGATTGGTGTCGCGGGTTCCGGCTGTGGCCGATCTGATCTGATCGGATCGGGTGATGCTGCGGGGCGGGACGGGTGCCTGTAAAGGAGCGGGCGGGGAAGCTGGAAAGGGGCCAACCTTCCTGCTTGGTGAAAGGGTGGTGTTCGGTGAAGGTGATGGTGTCTCCGGAGTGAATTTGGTGACTGTTGGTGTTTGAACCTTGTCAATGTCTGTGCAGAGAGGTCGAAGATAGATGGTGTGGTATGGATGGATGGGTTGCTCTGCCGTCCCTTCTTCCCTTCCATGTCCCTCTTCCGTCCTTGATCTCTCTCGATCCTTTGTGTGCAGTCTCTGGCTGAGATAATAGAGTACAGCATGTGCCCAGCCAGATGAGGGATTATCTTGGTTGAGGATGTTGTGTACGTGCACAATCTCGTTGAATGTCCGATGCTGAGCTACCCACCTTAATGCATGCACGTTCCAATCAAGGTTGTGATGTTGTAGTATGGCCCCAATCGAGGTGCCATTGCGGGATGATGATTGTGACGGTGTTTCTTGTTCCTGAGCCGTTGACAGCTGCAGGGTATGGGATGTTGGGGACGAGATAGAGTTGAGCCTCTGACTCCTGAGTGGCAATTAACGGCTGATAAGGGCCTATGAAGTTGCCCGAATGAGACCGGGTGCGGCTATATCGGTGTCTGTAATCGGGCCGCTAAAGCGGGCAGAGAATATTCGGGAGAAAACAGTGGCAGTTCGGTTTGAGGGAAGATATCTGAAGTTGGCGCTGCTCGTTTTTTGTCTTTCCTCTAACCTGAAGTTACTTTATCGATGAAGTTCAATCGAGTGTTTGACCGCAATGCGGGTAGAGTAGACCTTGGCACTTTAGGGTTGTGAGTGTCTAACTTGGACCATTGTTCCTGGTTCAACATGTACCGGTCCGACTAAGTCTAGGAAGAGGAGAAGTCTTAAGTGGTAATATTTGGAGCTAATGAGGATCATTAGTAACCAGTCCGTTCAACATGTGACTCCCCAGAGAGCCCTGCGATCCCAATGTTGTGGAAAGATGCCGAGTGCTACCAAATACCGCAAGAGTTGTCGTTGAGAGAGTATCGTGAAGAATGGCTAGCCCACTGCTCGATGGGAAAGGGTAAGGTCACTATGCATTCTTGAGATGAGAGAGATAAGGGAGTGGCAGGAACATAGACTCACTTCCTTCGGTGCTATCGTTTTATGTCTTTACGCTTGTTGTGCACCTGATCGTAGCGTTTCTCCGAGAAGCCGAATGATAAGGTCAAATAACGCCTTGTATGTCCCATGTTCGAGACAAAACACTGCGGATGGTAGTTGGCCAGAATAGATCAAAATAGGTGTCTCAAATGTAGATGCTGCTCATCTGCTCCGTAGAAAGCAAACGGGAACCCCTCTGCTCTCGGATTCTCAGCTTCTTCTATGATGAGGCACCCTTCACTGAAATGACTACGTGCTCATAACATATCTCATATTTGTTCTACTTGCGACCAGCCATTGGGACAGAATTTTATAATAGCTCCACAACATCTCTGTAAACGTTGTCTCTATGCGACGGTGGTTTGATAGAAGTTATCACATGGTTTTTAGTGCATTGGCCCAAGCCGAAACCCCGTGAAGCGTTTGGTGAAGTTGACTACTGACTCTGGGATATCAAGTAGATTTCCTTTTATAACTGGCAATAACATCCAAAGCATGTATAGCATCGAAACAAAAACTTCGATCTTTCGGGATTATTGCACGTGAGAGTTCCCGGCAACACCACGAAGTTGGCCCATGAGTCATTGATGTTGATGATGATACAACTGGCGCTCTGACTCATGTTCTAAAGTTGCTAGAGGCATATATTAGTGTCATGTTCTATAGTGTGTCTTCTCGACACTAAATATTCCGCTATTACAAGCACTGCAGATGGAGCTAGGGTCAACGACAGCATAAAGTGAGGATGGCATCTGCGGAGTGTCGAGACCAACAGTTTCTGATGGATGTCAAGGCCCAAATCTAATTTAATAGAACGTACAATCGACAATTTTCCACCATGTAGGCGTTCGGCCAAGTGTTGCAGCCCTAGATGAGTACACCCCTTATAGATAGTTCACTTGTCGCTTGTCATTCTGTTGGTACCCTGGGGCAACAGCTTGAAGCAGAGACCGCAGGACCTAACTCCCTTCATCGTTTACCTTGGCGAGATACGAGTTTCAGCGAGCCCTGTTGGCTTCCACAGGGGCAGAGACACCCCTCCAGAGGCCTTTGGAACCACAAACTTCATGAAAACTAGCTTACCGAAGAAAAAATGACAGTCAAAGGTCAGAATCAAGCTATGGAAGTAGATTAGACGGTGCAAGCCACGTGATGCAGCGAATAATTGCGACTGCAGAGCTGTCATCATCCGAGGCCAGCGCCACTGTCTGAGCACTGTTTTCAGGCCTGACTTAACTATATGGTAACAATTGATCGAAGAATGGAAGACCTGAGAGAACGCCCTAGGTGCTCGTGACCCGTTCTCGTGTTCAAGGCTATTTGTCAAAGTCCAAATATACAGAGTTTGTTCCAGATTGATGTCTCAAGCTGGCCCAAATTGATTCTTCAGTAATCATAGACATGCCGACCTTGGTGACATTCATGGACTTTGGAGATTATATACCAGAGATCAACACAAGGTGGGCAACTGTACGATTGTTAAGCCTTGGGCATGTGCATCGAAAGGAAGTACTCGAAGATACATTAACTAGCTTACATGAACACTGTGGACGTCTTCCGGTAAGGCATAGTTAATGTCTAGAGACCATGCCGAAAGTCATCTGTCGCTTGTTAGACCGGCAACAGCTGAGGGTATTAGAAAGGCAAGGTAAAGACATCGAATTGGTTGCCGTCCAAAAGCAAAATAAGGGGTGGAACAAGTACTAGACCTTTTCGATGTTCAATGGTACCTATGTTTGAAATTCAAGAATATACAGTGTCAAGCGGTTAGGCCTTTCAACTGACTTCAACCCGAACCATACAACTCACTTCGCAAAATCATTTTCCTCAGTCGCCTTGGGTTATCAAACTGACTAAAATAGAAATAAGAGAAATGAAACACACACCAAGGCGCACTGAAACGCCATTTTCGATCGGACGACAAAACATAACTTGAGAGAGAAAAATTGCGAAAGTAATGCGGCTTGTGTGGATCGAACACACGACCTTCAGATTGAGTTCCCGAAGTTTGACTTCAGTCTGACGCTCTCCCAACTGAGCTAAATCCGCATTTGCTGATTGGACAGATCGCTTTGCGAGTTCTTAAGGCCCAATGTGGGGGTGGGTCAGAGTTGATCGCTTTTGAACCGCGAGACGCAACAAGCCACATCATCCACACAGAGACTTGCTTGTTTCCCGGAGATCTCGTCACCCTCGAAGGAATGTTCAGATCTCGCTGGAGACACAATCAACCTGTCGATTGCCAGCAAACAGATACCTTTTCTCACCGACAAACAAAAGTCCACGGTGATCACTCTGGCGGAGTTCCCGAACTCCAGAACCCGCAGGCGTTGCAGCTTTTTGGCGGTTGGCAGATGATATTTGTGGGGCGGAAAACCAAACCGCCGTGGGTAGCCAGGGTCAGGGTCCAGGCCCGGGCCTTGGCTTGACTTCTGGCTTTCCAGGATCGGAAGTGAGCGCCAAACTCGCCCTCGTCGGTGTCAGAAAGCACAAGGGCGGCGCTCTCGCACTTGCGCGCGTCGCTGACACATCTGAATTTATTTTAGTCGTTCTTGTAAATTAAACTCAGCGGCTGAGGTTGCGTGAGATGTCTGTAGTGAAACGGTGGTAAACGAGCTGCTGACCTGTTCTAAAAAGCCATTCTGTCAGCGACACTGCCTACGGGATTTCTCACAGGAATGCTGGTTGTTAGGGATGCGGCTTGGCCTCATTTCGGCGGCGAACGCATTGATGGCAGGTGGCAGCTGCCAAGAGAGGGCCTATCAGAAAGAGCGATAGCGTTAGTCTTGGTAGTGAGCAAGCCCCAGGGTGAGCTTTGCGGGTATGCGCCGCGAGGAGAACCAGAGGGGAACACGCAGCGCAAACTGCTTGGTCGTCATGATGGAAGAAAACGGTGCGTTGGCGGCCGTTGGACAACCGAGAAGCTCGCATTCTATCGGATCGCCTGTCCAGGCAAGCAGCATGTCTGAGCGGATGAAAAACAGAAACACACGTGTTTGGAGCCAAGTCAATAGGTGCCGCCGCCAGCGATCCATGATTGGTGTTCCTGACTCTTTGGACGCTATCGGGAGCAGCTGCAGGTACCGCGCGTCCCGTCCAATCAGCCCCTGGCTTGGCTGTTTAATGCCTGTACCACAGGGGGCAGCTTGATGAAAAATGGAACTGAGGGCAGCATTTTGAGAGCAGTAAACACACAGCTTACCGAGGGCGAAATGACCAGCGAAACATGCGGGATAGATTTAATGGTAATCGCAATATGTTTCTTCTTTTTATCTGTGAAAACGGTCGTGATGGCAGAGAGAAGTGCGTCTCGATGTCGACGCTTGCTGTTTCAGGCTAACAAAGCAGGGAAGGCCCGCAGTTAGACCGTGGCACCAGGGAGCAGCGCCAATGGGCTAAAATTAAGGAGATGCGACAACTAGCTGCTGCCCGCCAATCCCCTGGTTGTGGACAGTGCAACCCCCCAGTTCGCCTAATGCTCTCAGGGCTCGCCCGCCCCCAGATCGTCGCTGCCAGGTTGCTGCCCGCTTTTAAACCACTCTCATCTCCTTCGCCCGCCCGCCCGCCCTACTTGCGTGTTCCGTCCCTTTTCGCACCAACACACCACCTCCTCGTCGTCGTTCCTTTCGCACCACCACTTCAACAGAGCTCGCGCTCTAGCCATTCGTTACACCTAAAATCGACATTTTTACGGCGCATTCCTTACAGTCTTACGGAGCATCGATTGTCTCCATCCGACCAACCTAAAGTCAAAAAATACCAATCTCCTAGAGATCCCGACAAGCCGTCAAAATGCTCATCCGCAACATCGCTGCGTGGGCGGCCCTTTCTCTGGCTGCCGGTGCTGTCGCCGAGCCCCGTCCCTACAAGCCTTCCAATATGAAGATGTCGACCCGTGATCTGTTTGCCATCGCCCGCCGCGCCGAAGCCCCTGGCTATCGCCCCGAGACCGCCCAGTGCAACGACGGCAGCACCTGCGCCGAGGCCTGCGGTGCTGGCTACGAGACCTGCGCGTCTACCGATAATGCCATTCACTGCTTCAATCCAACCGTTGGCGAGGTCTGCTGCCCGAACCAGAAGGGCGGTACGTGACATGTGACATCTGGGGGGCTTGGGCATGTACTGACGTTTGCAGACTCCTGCGAGGCCGGCTACTACTGCACGGAGGACGTTCACGGCGAGACCTGGTGCTGCCCGGAGGGCATGGACCTTGAGACCTGTGCGAAGGAGTACGAGGTCGACGGTGGTTTGAAGTCGCAGACTCCTCCTCCCGCAACCACGACCACCAGCAGCTCGTCGACCTCGACTCAGGCCCCCGAGACCACCACGACCAAGTCCAGCAGCTCGTCCGCCGTGCCGACCGCTAAGAACAGCACGGCAACCGCCACCGCCGACATCACCTCGACCTTCAAGCCCAGCGTGACATTCGCGCCCCCGTCGTCGAACGGCACCACCGTTGTGGTGCCCACCACGCCCAACGTCCCCAGCGAGCCGTCGGCCACGTCGACAGAGATCCCTGAGGGTGCGGCCAGTCTGGTCGGCCCTGCCAGCGGCTTCGCCATCTTCGCTGCTGCTGTTGTTGCTGCGCTTCTCTGAGCTCTCCTAACAGCATGATCCCTCCTTTCGCGATTCCAGCAACATAAAGGAGCTTGATGCTCGCTCGCCTGGATGGGGGGTACAATTATGCTACAGTTATGAGACATGAGACATGACAAATCATAGCGCTGTACCTACCTTTTAATATCTATTTTGTGCAGGAGGGTGTTGGATGTTTCCGGGCAACTACTCTTTACTCGTTCTCGGGGAGGGAGGTCTGGACGACGTTGGGCGGAAGTGTTCTCTTCGTGGGTCTTACCTAGGGTTCGTTCGGGGAATGAAGGAAAGAGATGGGATGGGTTGTATGTGTTCGAATTGTCTTTCATGTGTGGTATTTCTCGCCTGCTTGCCTGCTTTTTTTGCCACCTTCGATTTGATACTCTGCCGGGACCTTGTCCTTGGGCTTCCTCTTTCTTGTCCATTTTTACGTTTGCTGGCTGTGCGTACCGTTTTGCTTTGCTTTGGAAAACCTACCTATGTTCGATTCTTGTTCCTAAGGTAGTTGCCCTGGAGACAGATAACATCCTTTTGCACATTCGCCGCCGTCGTACGGATGGAGCATATCTTTTGGTGATGAGGGGTGGTGTGTGTCAAGGTGTAATGGTATGAGTAATTGTGTATATGGTTGTGGATTATTCAGGTAATGCTATGCTACTGGGCTATACCCATTCAGCATTTCGATTGAATTGCTGCCCATGCTCCCTACCTCCCACTTTTTTCGAGCTTCAACAGTCTTTCGGTCCCACTCGAGCCCGTTTCACATGCCTCGATTTGCAGACAGTTTAAGAGAGCTGTCACGCTCAACTCTCTCCAGCAAAACCATATCCAAATATGTGAGTATCAATTCCGTTAACATCCCGCCTAATCGTCTATGCAAAATTACTATTGTTTCCCGTTCTGTGATACTCCAAACATGCATCCAGTCCCATATATAATTTGAGCTGTCTCCTAAAAAGTGATGGAGACTGGGACATATCCGGGATAAAAAAACCGCAAAAACTGTGGGTGACCCTGGAATCGAACCAGGGTTTCTTCGGTCGTCATGTTTCCGCGTTGCCGCAAGAACCACAACGAAGTGTCCTAACCACTAGACGAGTCACCCGCGTCTTCTTACTACTGCGGAGCGGTGTTAGAATTGGCGAGACCAGAGGAGATTAAAATACTGCAGGTTTCATGGAGGAGGTAGGACCAAAGTAAAGTGGTGCTGGTTGGAGAGGAGGGAAGATGATCGAAGCGGTGGTAAGTTGGCAATTGTCGAGATAAAATTAAAGATGGAGACTTCCGGGGAAGGACAAAAAGTTTCGGGCTACAGAGCAATCGTTGCATGTGGGCAAATGTCTGGGAAGGATGTTTGAAACAATGCGTTGCTTCATTGTTTCACGCTTGCAAACAGGAGGGCTTGTGGGAGATCGATACCTCTTTCAACTTGCATGTTAACTCCTGACACAATCTCAAGATCTCTGCTAAGTCACACAGTTGAAGGTTAAATCTGACCGATAGAAGGAAGCCGTAGCTGCTAGTTCAGATGCTTATGGTTTGCAACGACGATGCTAATGGTAAGTGGTCTTTGGTGTATCGAGCCAGGTGCATTTGACCATCTCACCATCCATGTACTGTCCCCTTCCCACATGGACAGTTATGTGATTTTATTCTTACCTGCAATACAAGAGCTCCAAAAAAATCTGTCTTCCTACTTGAAATTTGAATGGTCTTCGGATCATCAATAATTACAGCCATTACACTGTGATCCTCCCATATCAAGCTAATTCTTTCGAGCGTAAAACAACAAGCGAGTTGGTCTCATGGTGTAGTTGGTTATCACGTCAGTCTAACACACTGAAGGTCCCCAGTTCGAACCTGGGTGAGGCCAATTAGATAACTTGCATAAGTTATCCTCACTTTTTTGTCTGGGTCACATTCCCCCATGCATGGGGGAGAAATTTTTATCTTGGTCAGGGCCCAGGTCTTGGCCTGATATGGGACTGGCGTAGGACAGGTTTGGGTTAGGGTTAGTTGGGCGCATGGTTCAGCGTCCTCAGCGTTCAGTCCGAGTTCCTCCATTAAATATCTAAAGTCTCTTTACCTTGTTGGCCGGCAGTTGCCCATCACCGATATGTGGGAAGAGTTGAACCCGATCGGGAACCGTCGACTCGGTCATCACCGTTGGGTTTTGTTCGGTGTTCGGCCGGAAGCCACGGCAAGTTCAGACCTTCCCTGGACCCTGGACTTTTGGGTTCGAGATTTGCTTCGGCCCCGTTGTGGGATGAAAAACTGCGAAATTAGGCCAAAAAGTTCTTCATGCATTATAAAATCATGAAGAGTTGTGGGGATTGAAGGGGGGGGGGAGGGGGTGGCACTCGCTTTCGGTCTTGCTGTCAGGGA
>Ga0065720_1005254_pt1 | contig 21603 bp, 22 predicted proteins | sample Thericmetagenome_FD_59107 | JGI IMG/M metagenome (GOLD analysis project Ga0065720, IMG submission 59107) | Thermophilic microbial communities from the Joint Bioenergy Institute, California, USA of rice/straw/compost enrichment - eDNA_2 v2... | ecosystem: Engineered > Solid waste > Grass >...
TGCCAGCGGATCGCGTCCAGCACCTCCGGGTCCTCGATGCCGTAATCGCGCCTTGCGACATAAGCGCCGACATGGGCGTGCCAGAGCTGCGGATCGTACTCGAGCAGATCGCCGGCTTCGCCGCTTTCGATCAGCTCGCGCTTCTGATCCTCGATCTTCCAATACTTGGCAACATCGTGCAGTATCGCGGCGAGTTCGGCTTTCGCCGGATCCGCGCCGTACCGCTCCGCGAGGCTGACCGCCGTCTCCATCACGCCGGCGGTGTGGGCCCAGCGCCGCTCGGGCATCTGCGCCCGGACGCGCGCCGCAATCGCATTACGATCCATACAGACCCTTCCTTATCATGTAATCATGCACAACGTCAGGGACCAGATACCGGACCGACCGGCCTTCCCGCCTCAACGCCCGGATGCCCGACGAGGAAATGTCGAGCTGCGGCATCGGAATGATGCGCACCCGGCCGCGGAGATGTTCCGGCAAAGCGCCGATATCGACAGGATGCCCCGGCCGCTCGACGCCGATGAATGCGGCCAAAGCCGCCAGCTCCTCGATCCGGTGCCAGCGCGGCAGATCGTTCACCCGGTCTCCTCCGATAATGTACGAAAAAAAACATCCGGGGCAGCGCGCGCTCAGTTCATGCACCGTGTCAATCGAATACGACACCCCCGGACGGCCGAGCTCCAGATCGAGCGCCTTGAAGGCCGGATTTCCGGCGATCGCAAGGCGCACCATCTCGAGCCGGTCTTCGCCCGATGCGGCCGGTTCGCCGGCCTTGAGCGGCGGCTTTCGGCTCGGGATGAACCAGACTTCGTCCAGTCCGCACGCCTCCCGCGCCGTCTCGGCGGCCAGCAGATGTCCGAGATGAATCGGGTCGAACGTGCCGCCCATCAGTCCAATGCGCTTCATCGCCCATGCGGCTCCTTCGGCGGGCCGCCCGTCAGGGCAGCTCGATCTGCTTGTGATCCTTCGACTCCCGGTACAGCACGATCGTCTTGCCGATCACCTGCACCAGCTCGGCCCCGGCGCGCGCCGCGATCTCGGCGCCGATCTCCTTCGGATCGCCTTCCTGGTTGTTCAGGACCGACACTTTGATCAGTTCCCGCGCTTCGAGCGCCTCCGACACATGGCGGATCAGATGATCGTTAATGCCGCCTTTGCCGACCTGAAAGATCGGGGGCAACGGATGGGCGAGCGCGCGGAGATAACGTTTCTGTTTTCCTGTCAGCATGATGAAATCGACCTGCTTTCCTGCTGTGGCATCTTCCGGAACTTGCCGGATGCGGAACCGGACGGTCCGGAGGCCGCCCCGGACCGCGGCTGCGCGCTCACGGTCCGAGCGCCCGGATGACCGTCTCCCGCATGGCGGCGACGGGAGCGGCCTGTCCCGTCCAAAATTCGAAGGCGTAGGCGCCCTGGTAAATGAACATGCCGAGTCCGCCGTGCGTGCGGCATCCCGCCCGCGCCGCCTCCNCGAGNAAACGCGTCCGCATCGGGTTGTAGACGATGTCGCTCGCGACGGCGCCCGGCTTCATCCAGGCCGCGTCNATGCCGAGCGGCAGCTCGTCCGTGTTCGGCGACATGCCGGCGGACGTCGTGTTGATGACGATGTCGGCGTCCGCGCACGCTTCGCGCAGATCGTCCGGCCCGAGCGCCGCCTTCGGCACATCGGCCGGCAGCGTCTGCGCCAGCGCCTCCGCGCGCGCCGCGGTCCGGTTCACGACCGCGATGTGCGCCGGCTTCTCCAGCGCCAGCGCGTGGAGGATGCCCCGCGCCGCGCCGCCCGCGCCGAGCACGACGATGCGCCGGCCGGACAGTTCCGCGCCCGCCTCTTCCTTCAGGGAGCGGACGTAGCCGATACCGTCCGTATTGCAGCCGATCAGCCGGCCGTCCCGGTGCACGACCGTGTTGACCGCTCCGGCCGCTTCGGCCGTCGGATCGATCTCGTCGAGATGTTCCATGATCGCCGTCTTGTGCGGGATCGTCACATTGAAGCCGCCCATGCCCATCGCCCGGGCCCCTTCCGCGAACGCGGCCAGCCGGTCCGCCGGGACATGGAACGCGAGGTAGACCGCGTTGACGCCGGTTTCCCGGAACGCGCGGGTGAGCATGATCGGCGATTTCGAATGGCGGATCGGGTCGCCGATGACGCCGTACAGCACCGTNCGGCTGTCGATGACCGGTCCCGNTTCCGCCGCTTTCGTCTCATTCATCGTTTGCAACCTCTCCCCGGCCCGCGCGACCGCGTCANATCATCGCTTCGCGCAGGATGACATGCACGCCCTTCGGCGCGTAAATATCGACGAACGCGCCGGCCGGGCTGTTGGCGCGGATCCAGCCGAGTCCGGAGATGCTGATGTCGGTCCGGCTCCCGGGCGGAATGCGCAGCGAATGCCGCGTCCACGGCGCGATTCCGTCCAGTTCATCGGCTTCCGGCGGCGCGAGCAGCCCGCCGCGATGCTCCGCGTACACCTCGTCCGCCCGCTCGAGCTTCGTCCGGTGGACGTGCAGCGAAGGCGAGACATAGAGCGTGAAGGATTGCGGCTCGCCGCGCACGAAATCGAACCGGGCGAGCGCGCCGAAGAACAGCGTCTGCCGCTCGTTCAGCTGATAGACCAGCGGCTTCAGCGGCTTCTCGGGCAGGAGCCGCTGCAGCACTCCCCGCGGCACCTGCTCGGTCAGCCGGTACGGGTATACAATGCCCGGCGTGTCGATGATGAACCGGCCGTCGTCCAGCGGAATGCGAATCTGGTCCAGCGTCGTGCCCGGATAGCGGGATACGGTCAGCTCCCGGTCCAGATCGCTGTAATCCCGGATGAGCCGGTTGATCAGCGTCGACTTGCCGACATTCGTCGCGCCGACGACGTAGATGTCGCGTCCGCCGCGCAGCGCCTGGATCGCATTGATGACGCGATCGAATCCGGTCCTTTTGGCGGCGCTGCACAGCACGATCCCGGCCGGCTTCAGGCCGAGCTGCTTCGCCTGCCGCTGCACCCAGTTCCGGATCCGGTTCCAGTTCGTCGACTTCGGGAGCAGGTCGATTTTATTGACGACCAGCAGCACCGGATTGTTGCCGACGAACCGCTGCAGCCCGCTGATGACGCTGCCTTCGAAATCGAACAGGTCGACGATGTGCACGACGAGGCTGTCCGTCCCGGCAATGCCGGAAAGCATGCGGAGGAAGTCGTCATGATCCACCGCAACATGCGTCACGTCGTTGTAATGTTTGATTCGGAAACAGCGACGGCAAATGGCGTCTTCGCGCCCGAGCGCCTGTTCCGGCACATAGCCGGGCTTGTCCGGCGATTCGGTCTGCAGCCGGACGCCGCAGCCGGAGCAGACGAGCGCGCCCGTTGTCGCATCGCTTGCTGTCACAGCTGATCCTCCTTGGGCCATAATCCTCTGCGCTTGAGCCTCCGGTGCGCCACCCGCTCGATCATGCGGTTGACGCGGGTAAAGACGCTCTCATCCGCCGGCGCGATCGGCTTGACCAGAATGACGCGCAGCCCCGTCCGCTTCGCGCCGAGCACATCGGTCAGCAGCTGGTCGCCGATGACGACGACCTGTTCGGGCGCAAGACCGAGCAGGTTAAGCGCCTTCCGGAACGAGGCGCGCACCGGCTTGCGGGCGCTGTAAATATAAGGAATGCCGTGCGGTTCCGCAAATCGGGATACCCGCGTCCGCCGGTTGTTCGAGACGATGATCACCCGAAAGCCGAGGGAGCGGACGCGCTCCAGCCAGTCCGCCAGCTCCGGCGTCGCCGACGGAACGCGGGCGCCGACCAGCGTATTGTCCAGATCGCAAATGATGCCGGAAATGCCTTCCGCCTGCAGTTTCTTCAGATCGATGTCGTAGATCGTTCCCGCCACCTGATGCGGGAGCAGCCATTCCAGCATAGCCTGTGCTCCTTAATTTCATGTTTCCTTGTGCCGAGCCCTCAGCTTATGCCAAAACTATATCACACCGGGGAAAAAGTTTGCAAAACAGAGCGGCGGCTCCGTCGTCCGCCTTGCGGCGTGCGGCGGAACCGCCGCCAATCCGTTACAATCGCTCCCGGATCAGCTTGACTTTCGCGGCAAACTGCCGCACTTCCTCGTCCGCGATCGGCCGGCCTCCGTATTTCGCGCGTTCGAACACGGCCAGCACGTCCTGGAAATCGCCGGCCAGCGAACGGCGCCGCTCGCTCCAGCGCCGGACCGTCTCGCGCAGCGTCTCATGTTCGCTCCGCTCCAGCCCGCGCCGGCGGCAGATGCGGATGAGCCGCTCCGTCTCGTGCACGATCTGCTCGTTCGCGCTCATCGCGCCGAAGCGAATCCGCCGCCACAACAGCAGAAGCGACTCCCGCTTCAGATACATCCACGCCAGCAGGGCCGCAGCCGCCAGCGCGCCGGCCGCGTAGCCGACAAACGCGGGAATCCGGAATTCGGTCTCGCCGCCGGCTTCGGCGACCGGTCCGATGTCGGACAGTTCGGGCAGCACAAGCTCCGGCGTCTCGCCGGCCGGGTACGTGTAAGGATACGAAAACCCGGGCGTCGGTTCGAACGGAATCCAGCCGAACCCTTCGAAATAGACTTCGACCCAGGAATGGGCGTCCGCGTTGCGCACCGTGTACGAGCCGCCCCTGTTCGGGTCGATCTCATCTTCCGGCATGCCGATGTAAACTTCGGACGGCAGGGCGCCCGGCGCATAGCCTTTCACCCATCGGACGGGAATGCCGGATGCGCGCGCGAGGACGGCCATCGCCGTCGAGAAGTAGTCGCAATAGCCTTCCTGCACTTCGAAGAGGAAGGAATCGACGAAATCTTCGCTGCGCCGCTTCGAGATGTCCGGCGTGTTCGTGTAAGGGTAGTTCTCCTTCAGGTAAGCCTCGATCCGTCGGACCTTGTCGTAATCGCTGTCCGCGCCGGACGTCAGTTCTTCCGCCAGCTGCAGCACCCGTTCCGGAACGGACGGCAGCCGGGTGTACCTTTCGGCGATCCGCGGATTCGGCGGTCCGGCGCTGCGCAGCAGCTCTTCGTCGAGCACGACCTGCTCGGACTCGATCGTATAGGATTCCGGATAGGGCGTGCTCTCCGACCGCGGCCAGCGCAGTTCCGCGGATTGGGGCAGCCAGGCCAGCGCGGGCGGGATCGAATCCGATTCGTCGATCGACCGGATCATCGACGGCTGATGGGCGCCGAACAGCACCGGGAACGGATCGTCCCGGCGCATGGTGACCGTCGCGATAATGCTCATCGTCTCCGCTTCGGGCGACAGCGCGAGCGGTTCGCCGGCCGCGGTCTTCGGCAGCGGCTCGCCGACCGCAAGGCCCGACATCGCGGCTTCCGTCTGCTCCTCTTCGCTGTCGACCCAGCCCTGTCCCGTATATTCGGACTTCGTCTCGCCCCGCCAGTAGCTGCGCCGGTTCGTGTTGACGACCATCACTTCCGAATAATCGAACTCGAAGCCGTCGCCGAGCTGATCGTCCGCCCGGCTGTAGCCGGAACGCGTATCGCGCTCCCGGAACGTCGGCGGCAGGCTCCTCACCTTGTCGCCGACGAAGGACGGCACCGATTCGCCGCGGGCTTCCATCCAGAGCGTGTACGGGTCCTTCAGCACCGGATTGACGCTCGGCGCCAGCAGTCCGGCCGCCATGACCAGACCGACGACGGCGACGACCGGCAGGCCGAACGAGACCGGATATTCAATCAGGTGGACCCACGTGTCGGGATGGCTGCGCCGGAACCGCTCGAAATGCTCGGCGATCAGCCAGCACAGCGACACAAAGACGCACCAGGCGACTTCGTCCCACAAGTAAATGGTCGTAAACGAATCGAGCACCGCCAGCGAGACGAGCGCCGCCCCGCAGAACAGCGCGACCTGCGGCCGCGTCCGGCTGAACCGGCCGGCGAACAGGAACAGCCCGTAAGCGGCGGCGATGACGCCGATGTAGGGCGAGAGCGGCTCCGCAATCTCCCCGAACCATCCGCCCCATGCCGCCGCATCCTTCCACTCCTCCGGAAACGGAACCCAGCGGAAGCCGCTGTACAGTATGACGGATGCCAGCGCCGCGGCCGCGTGCAGCGGCAGCCGCCATCTCAGCCGCCCCGGCACGAGAAACTCGATCGCCGTTCCCGCGATGAGCGCGGTGTGCACGATGGCGAACGTCTGCGGCCACCAGTAGCCTTCCAGCGAATCGAACCATTGCCAGAGCAGCACCGCGGCGAACAGGAAGCAGAGCTTGGCGTAGCCGTTCCGCGCGAGCAGGCGGAACAAGCCTTTCATCATCCGCTTCGCCATCACCGGCCGCCCCCTTCCAGGACCGCCGGCAGCTCGGCGAGCGCGCGCACGTTATAGACCGGCCAACCGCGCGCGATCAGGATCTGCTGCCAGGCGGCCGTCTCCGCCCGGCCGCGCTCGCCGGGAAGATGGATCAGGCAGGGCGTGTTGCCGCTGCGCTCCAGCCATTCCATCGTGCGGATCGCCTCTTCGCCGCTGTGCGGCGTCACGAGCACAACGAATGAGCCGCGGGGAATGGTGAGCGGCGACTGGCGGAGCGAGCGGTACAGCCCGGCCGCGCCGTCGGCCTGCACGCCGACGAGATGGTTCAGGATGAGCTGGCGCTGCTCGGCGGTCGAACGGGGCAGGAAGCCGTCGCTGGACGCGCCGGACGAGACGAGGCCCATCGCCGTCTCGCGCCGGATGCCGTATTCGATGAGCGAAGCGGCGACCGACACGGCCAGCTCGAAATGGTCGGCGTTCGCGTACGCCGCGCCGCAGCGGTCCAGCACGATGACGGTGCGCGGCACCGATTCGCGGTCGAACTCCTTCGATTTCCACTCGCCGGTCTTCGCCGTCGCGTTCCAGTGAATCCGCGACAGCCGGTCGCCGTAGATGTATTCCCGGACGCCGTTGATCTGCGTCGTCTCCTTCGAGAAGCGGTCCGATACCGCGTGGGCGTAAGGCCCTTTCAGCCCCCGCTCGACGCGGTTCCAATGGCGGATCGGCACCGTCTGCGGCAGGACGGTGAAGCGGGAGGCGGAATCGAAGGCTCCCCGGTGCTCGAACAGGCCGAAAATGTCCCGCGTCACGCATTCCGTCTTCCGAAACGCATACCATCCGCGCGGCAGCGGAGGCGTCGAGTACCGGACGGAACCGGTCCGCCTGAAATCGGGGATGAACGACACCTCGAACATCATCGGCTTGCCGCCGATCCGTTCGAGCGTATCCTGCACGAGCACGTAGGGCACGGGCCAGAAGCCCGGAATGCGGATGGAGAGCTCGACTTCCAGCCTCGTCCCGGCGCTCAGCATCTGGTGTTGCGGGAGGTCGCTGCCGCCCAGCCGGCGTTCGCCCTTGACCCGCCCGATGCCGCTCAGTCGGCCGAGGGCCAGGTACACGAGCAGGACGTTCAAAATGACGAACAGCATGAACGCCGTCTTGCCGCCTTGAAACAGCAGGTACAGCGTGCTGCACACATACACCGCGCCGGTCAGCCGCCAGCGTGCGGAAATGGCTCTGGCGGTCGCCATCGTTATCGCTCCAATCGGACCGGAACTTCCGTGCGCTCCACGACCTCGCGGACGACCTCCTCGGGCGTCAGGCCGTTCATGCGCGCTTCGGTGGTCAGCAGCATCCGGTGCGCCAGGACGGGCACCGCGAGATGCTTGATGTCGTCCGGAATGACATAGTCGCGGCCTTCCAGCAGGGCGCTCGCCCGGGCCGCCGTCATCAGCGAAATCGAAGCGCGCGGGCTGGCGCCGATCTGCACGCCGGCATGCGCGCGCGTGCCGCGGATGATGCGCACCAGATATTCGCCGACCGCATCGTCGGCGTGCACCGTCCGGACGCGCTCCTGCAGCCGCACGATGTCCTCGATCTCCGCGACCTGTTCAACGCGCAGCCAAGCCTGGTCCGAATGGCTGCCGAGCACCATGAGGCGCTCGGTCTCGTCGTCCGGGTAGCCGATCGAGAGCTTCATCATGAACCGGTCCAGCTGCGCTTCGGGAAGCAGGTAGGTGCCTTCAAACTCGATCGGGTTCTGCGTCGCGAACAGGATGAACGGCACCGGCAGCGGATGGGAGACNCCGTCGACCGTCACGTGCCGCTCTTCCATCGCCTCGAGCAGCGCGGACTGGGTTTTCGTCGTCGCGCGGTTGATCTCGTCCGCCAGCAGAATGTTCGCCATGATCGGACCGGGCCGGAAGACGAACGTTTCTTCCTTCGGATGATAGATCGACACGCCCGTAATATCGGTAGGCAGAAGGTCCGGGTTGCATTGGATGCGCCGGAACACTCCGCCGATCGCTCTTGCCAGTGCTTTCACAAGCTGCGTCTTGCCGGTTCCGGGAACATCTTCGAGCAGCACGTGGCCGCCCGAAAGCAGCGCGATCAGCAGCCGTTCGACCGCTTCCGGCTTGCCGAGAATGCTGCGTCCCAGATTTTGTCTGATATTGTCAATCAGCTTGAGATCGTGTTCCGTCGTCCCCATCGCTTCCCCTCCCGATCATATGTATCCTTTATTATTTTACAGGAAGGGAAGCGTGACCACAATTGTACCGCTTGGCAGAAAAAATTGGAGGATCAAACAGTGATCCTCCAATCGGCCGGCATCGTTCTATCCTTTGGGCCTGACCACCAGCGCGGCGAGAAACGAGAAGATGATCGCCGCCGATATGCCCGCGCTCGTCACTTTGAACATGCCCGTGATGACGCCGAGCGGCCCGGTTTCCTTGAGCTCGGTCAACGCGCCGTGGACGAGGGCGTTGCCGAAGCTGGTGATCGGCACGGTCGCGCCCGCCCCGGCGAATTCGATCAGCGGCTCGTACCAGCCCAGGGCGTCCGCGACGGCCCCGAGCACGACGAGCGTCGACATGGTGTGCGCCGGCGTCAGCTTGAGGACGTCGAACATCAGCTGTCCGACGACGCAGATGGCGCCGCCGACGACGAAAGCCCACAAATATTGCATGTCAGGCGTCTCCCCTTTCGATGGCGACCGCGTGCGCGATGCATGGAATGGTCTCGCCCTGCTGGTAGGAAAGCGGCGAAAGCAGCGCGCCGGTGGCGACGACGAGGATGCGCTTCAGTTCGCCGCGCTGCAGCCTTTTGAGCAGATGGCCGTAGGTGACGACCGCCGAGCAGGCGCACCCGCTGCCGCCGGCCTGCACTTTCTGGCGCTCGACGTCGTAGATCATCAGCCCGCAGTCGCTGAAGACCGTATCGTGCATCGGCACGCCGTCCCGCGCGAACAGGTCGACCGCGATGCGGTGGCCGACGGTGGCCAGGTCGCCGGTCACGATCATGTCGTAATCGGCCGGCATCCGCCCCGTGTCGCTCAGATGCGTCTGGATCGTGTCGACGGCCGCCGGCGCCATCGCCGCGCCCATGTTGAACGGATCGGAAATGCCGAGGTCGACGATCTTGCCGATCGTCGCGCACGTGATGACCGGGCCGTTCCCCGATGCGGCGACGACGGCCGCGCCGGCGCCGGTCACCGTGTACTGGGCGGTCGGCGGCTTCTGCGAACCGTATTCGGTCGGATAGCGGAACTGTTTTTCCGCCGTGCAGTTGTGGCTGCACGTCCCCGCCATCGCATACTCCGCCGTGCCGGAATTGACGAGATGCGCCGCCAGCGCCAGCGACTGCATCGACGTCGAGCAGGCGCCGAAGACGCCGATGTACGGCAGGCCGAGATCCCGCGCGGTGAAGCTGTTGCTGATCAGCTGGTTGAGCAGGTCGCCGCCGATGTAGAACTGCACCTGATCCTTCCGGATGCCCGCGTTCTTGATCGCGAAATCGGAAGCCTGCTCGAGCAGAAGCCGCTCCGCTTTCTCCCAGCTTTTCTGGTTCAGATCGAGCTCGGCGTGGACAAGGTCGAAATCGGCCGCGAGCGGCCCGTCGCCTTCATCCGGACCGACGACGGTTCCCGTGCCGATGATGACGGGCCGGTTCTCAAACCACCAGGTCTGTCTGCCGCGCAGCATGTCAATGCCCCCTGAGGCCGAAGATGACGTGGATCAGCCCGATGACGAACGCGGCGACCGTGCCGTACACGATGACGGATCCGGCCAGTTTGAACATGTTGCCGCCGACCCCGAGCACGAGCCCCTCGCTGCGGTGTTCCAGCGCCGCCGAACACATCGAGTTGGCGAAGCCCGTCACCGGCACGGCGGAACCCGCGCCGGCCCATTGCGCGATCTTGTCGTACACGCCGAAGCAGGTCAGCAGCACCGAGATGAAAATGAGCGTCGCGACGGTCGGGCTGCCGGCCTGCATGGCGGACAGCTTCATCCAGGACATGTAGCCGTTCTGGATCGCCTGGCCGAGGACGCAGATCAAACCGCCCGAGACGAACGCCCGAACGCAGTTTTGCAGGACGGATCGGGATGGTTCGCGCTGTTTGGCGAATGTCTTGTACTCCTTCGACGACATCGACATGGGCTTGAATTTGCCTTTCCCGGCGGTTTTGGTCGCCACTTGACGAATCCTCCTGTCGCTTGCGATCTTACGCTTTACATTGTTTGCCGATCCGTCCCGCGTTATGCCGGAAGCCGCGCCGGCATCCGCCGCAAGTCCGTTCCCGGGAGCAAAAAAAAGAGCCGCGCATGCGGCTCCGGCAACATGGGGACTTTGTCAAAAGGCAGCGGCAATCACAAGCATCAGGACAAGAAGCACATACAGAAGCAGGACCAGCAGCCCGGTTCGGCTCACCCCTTCGGCTCCTTTCGCGGTTGGTGCGCTTCTATCATATGCCGGCCGCGCCCAGGTGTTCATCGCTGACCGGTCGGATGCGGCTATTGTGACGCTGTCCGTCTGCAACGCGGCCGGTTCGAATGAGCCTGTACAGAGGCGGCCGCTGCCTCTCGTCCGCGCCGGCTGGCTCGCCGGCATCTTCGGATGACGGCTGCGCCATCCATTCTTCATACCGCTTGAAGTCGATGCCGAGTTGCTCCAGAATCCGCTTGACATCCAACGCGACCAACACAACAGGTTCCTCCAATCCGCTTGATGCTTTCAAGCGATGCCACCCTTTTGCTGAATTTCCAACTGGTTCTATTGTATAAAGCCGATCATGAAAGCGTAAATAGGAAGTATTGTCGTATTTATGGGAACTATTGTCGCTTGATGTCAGTTGGGCGCTGAAGCGCTTACTCTTACAATTTTCTTACTCGACAACGGCTATTCGACAACGGCTATTCGACAACGACGCCTTTCTTCAGGATCAGGTTGGCGTAAAGCGCCGTCTCGCCGGTGGCGACGATCGCGTAAGCCCGCTTCGCCCGCTCGTAGAACGCGAACCGCTCCACTTCCTCGAGCGGCGCCGTGACGCCGGCGCGGGCGGCGATGATCCGTCGGTATTCGTCCCAGATCGGCGTTTCGACCGGATCTCCCGGCACGACCTGCATGACGGCGGCGGGAAGATCGACGTAGCGGTCAAGGGGCATCAGCCGCAGGATGTCGTCCAGCAGCGCCGCCGTGCCGTGGCCGTCGCAGCGGACGAGCCGTCTCGCGTGGCTGGCCGCGGGAAAGTTGCCGTCGGCCAGCACGATCTCGTCCCCGTGCCCCATCTCCATCAAAATTTTGAGCAGTTCGGGCGACAGTCTCTTCGGAATGCCCATGAGCATCGGGTCACACGCTCCTTCGGGTCATGTCCGCCGTTCTCCGGTAACGGCCGAACGCCTCGCGCCAAGCCGCGGCTTCGCCGGGCTCGAAGACGTTGACCGGGAACGACGCGGCGGCCAGCCGTCTTGCCTCCGCCAGGCTCGGGAGGGCGCCGAGCGCCATCCATTGCACGAGCATGTTGCCGAGGGCGCTCGCCTCGACCGGCCCGGCCCACACCGGCCGGCCGATCGCCTGCGCCGTGAGCCGGCAGAGCAGCGCGTTCTGCGATCCGCCGCCCACGATGTGCAGGCCGCGGAACGTCCGCCCGGTGACGGCCTCCATCTGCTCGAGCGTCTCGCGGTACCGGAGCGCCAGGCTTTCGAGGATGCAGCGGACGAACTGGCCCTTCGACTCCGGCGCCGGCTGTCCGGTCTCGCGGCAGTACGCCGCGATGCGATCGGTCATCCGGCCCGGCGGGTAGAAGCGGGCGTCGTCCGGGTCGATCAGCGAGCGGAAAGGCTCCGCTTCCTCCGCGGCGGCGACCAGTTCCGGATACCCGGCCGCCTCTCCCGCATCCGCCCATTCCCGCCGGCATTCCTGCAGCAGCCAGAGGCCCATGATGTTCTTCAGCAGCTGAAACTTGCCGCCGGCTCCGCCTTCGTTCGAAAATTCGAGCGCCATCGTCTCCGGCGTGATCAGCGGACGGTCCAGCTCGGTGCCGAGCAGCGACCAGGTGCCGCAGGAGATGTAGGCGAACTCCCCGTCCGCCGCGGGAACGGCGGCCGCCGCCGATTCGGTGTCGTGCGAGGCGACGGCGATGCCGAGCACGGGCGGGATGCCGCCCAACTCGTCGCGGATTTCCGGCAGCAGCCGGCCGATCGGGGTTCCCGGCGGGACCGGCGCGGCGAACCATTCGGGCGGGATGCCGATCTTCTCCAGCCAGTCCGCGTTCCAGGTCCCGGCCGCCGGATCGATCAGCTGGGTCGTCGTCGCGATCGTCCATTCGCAGGCCTCCCGCCCCGTCAAGAGATACATGAGCAGGTCGGGCATGAGCAGCAGCCGGCGGGCGCGCCCGAGCACCGGCGCGCCGCGCTTCTTCATCGCGTACAGCTGATAGATCGTGTTGAACGGCATGAACTGCAGGCCGCTCCGCTTGAACAGCTCCTCCCTGCCGATCAGGGCGCCGACTTCCGGGATGGCGCCTTCGGTCTGCGGGTCCCGGTAATGATACGGGTTGCCGGCGAGCTCGCCGTGCGCGTCGAGCAGCCCGAAATCGACGCCCCAGGTGTCGATGCCGAACGATTCCGGCGCGTATCCGGAGGCGAACGTCTTGCGGATGGCCTGCTTCATCTCGTGATGGAGCCGGAGCACATCCCAGTGGAGGCGGCCGCGCACGCGGATCATGTCGTTCGGGAAGCGGTGGATCTCCGCCATGCGGATGACCGGCCGGCCCGCGCCGGCTTCCTCCTTCCACTCTCCGACAAAAGCGCGCCCGCTGCTTGCGCCGAGGTCGAACGCCAGAACGCTTGGCGCCTTCATCGCAGTCCCTCCTCCCCGCTGGTTACTGGTTGTTTCGCCGCGGCGTCATTTCATTTTCCGCAGCAGCTCGATCCGGTACGCTTCGCTCTCGAGCGACGCGATCTCCCGGTATTCCTCGTCCGTCAGCGCCTTCGGCTGCCCGACGCTCGCCGCGATGAGCCAGATCTTCGCGCTCTCCTCGACGACTTCGGTCCGGTAATAGGCTTCGCGCAGGTTGCGGCCGGTCGTGACGAGCCCGTGATTGCCGAGCAGCATCGAGCTCGCTTCGCGCGCCCGCGCCGCCACTTCCAGCGCGAGCTTGTCGGTCGTCGGCAGGACGTACGGGACGAACGCCGTCCGGCCCGTGAGCGCCGCCTGGTCCGGGAACATGACCGGCAGGTCGTCACGGACGAGCGTCAGCGCGATGCAATAGGGCGGATGCGTATGGATGACGGCCCCGATCGCCGGGTCGGCGCGATAGGCGAACAGGTGCATCAGCACTTCCGACGACGGGCGCGGGCTGCCGGGCGCGATCTCGCCGCTCGGGATGTCCACTTTCACCCAGCTTTCGGGCTCGATCTCGTCCAGCGCGTANCCGCTCGGCGACAGGTACATNCTGTCCTCCAGNCGGGCGCTGATGTTGCCGCCGGGGCCGACGACGAGCCGGTTCTGCGTNATTTTGCGGGCGTAGCGGCACAGTTCTTCGCGGATGTCCCTNTCGTTCATGCGCGCATGCCTCCGCCTCAGCCGTACAGCGGCCCGAAGGTCGCGCATGCCCGGTAGTCCGCGCTTTCCGGGTCGGCGGTGCCGAACAGCGACCAGGCTTTCGGCCGGAACAGNCGCTCCTCGGGGACGTTGTGCATGTTCACCGGAATGCGGAGCATCGACGCGAGCGTGATNAGGTCGGCGCCGATGTGGCCNNAGCTGACCGCGCCGTGGTTCGCGCCCCAGTTGTTCATGACGTCGTACACGCTGCGGAACGCTCCCTTGCCGGTCAGGATCGGGACGAACCAGGTCGTCGGCCACGTCGGGTCGGTCCGCTTGTCGAGCGCGTCATGCACGTCCGGCGGCAGGTCGACGGACCAGCCTTCCGCGATCTGCAGCACCGGGCCGATGCCGTGCACCAGGTTGATCCGCGCCATCGTCATCGGCATGCCGCCGCGCGTCAGGTAGTCGGTCGAGAAGCCGCCGCCGCGGAAATATTCGCGGGACGCCGGGCGCCATGACACCGCTTTCAGACAGCGGTCGACTTCGTCGTCCGTGATCTCCCAGAACGGCTTCATCGCCGGCGCGCCGTTCCGCGTCTGCTCGCCCGTGCCGTCCAGCGCGGCCGGTCCGGAGTTGATCATGTGCAGGATGCCGTTCGCCGCGAGGCCGGTGAGCGTGTGCCCGGTCACCCGCTTGACCGCGTCCGGGCTCCAGTAGGTGCGCACGTCGGCGAAAATCTGCGCGGCGTTCGTGAGCAGCCAGCCGAACAGCATTGCCGCGCCGTTCAGGCTGTCGTTCTCGGTCGCGACGATGTACGGCGCGCGGGTGCCGTTCCAGTCGAACGACGAGTTCAGGATCGCCTCCAGGAAGTCGCCGTTCGGGAAATGGTCGGTCCATTGCCGCTGACCCTGGAAGCCCGAGGCGATGGCGTTGCGGCCGAGCGCCTCTTCCTCATAGCCGAGCTCTGCAAGGCGCGGATTGCCGACCATGAGGTCGCGCGCGATCAGCGCCATCTTGACGACCGTCTCCCAGTCGCGGTCAAGCTCGGCGCGCGACAGGCGGAGGTGCGGCGGGTTGTTGTCCGGGCCTTCCGCGCAGTTGGCCTTCACCCATCGGAGCGCCCGCTCGTATTCCTCCGGATCGTAAATGCCCTCGTCCATCCGCCGGATGAATTCGCTCATGTCGACGTATTCGTTCCGCATGCCGAGCCAGCGCTGGAAGAAGTCCTCATTTACGACCGAGCCGGCGATGCCCATGGAGACGGAGCCCATCGCGAGGTACGACTTGCCGCGCATCAGCGCGACGGCAAGGCCGGCCCGCGCGAAGCGGAGCAGCTTCTCCTTCACGTCTTCCGGAACGGACATATCGCCCGCGTCCTGCACGTCTTGTCCGTAGATGCCGAAGGCGGGAATGCCTTTCTGCGCGTAGCCGGCCAGCACCGCCGCGAGATAGACCGCGCCGGGCCGCTCCGTGCCGTTGAAGCCCCATACCGCCTGCGGGATGTTCGGGTTCATGTCCATCGTCTCCGTGCCGTAGCACCAGCAAGGGGTTACGGTGATGACGAGGCCGACGCCTTCCCGCTCGAATTTCTCCGCGCATGCGGCCGCTTCCCGCACGCCGCCGATGCAGGTGTCGGCGATGACGCAGCGGACCGGTTCGCCGTTCGGGTAGCGCAGCGTCTCCCGGTACAGCGCGGCCACCGACTCCGCCATGCGCATCGTCTGCTCTTCCAGCGATTCGCGCACGCCTTTCCGCCGTCCGTCGATCGTCGGCCGGATGCCGATCGCCGGCATGCGGCCCTGCCATCTCACTGCCATGTCCGCCATGGAAAATCGCCTTCTTTCCGGTATTGTTATCGGTAACATCACGATAGCACCAAAGCCGGTTGATGTCAACGCTTACAATCCGGTAATATAGATAAAAGTTAACGTGGTTAAGGAGCGGACGACGGAATGGTGACGATTTACGACATTGCCGAGCGGGCCAACGTCTCGGCCATGACCGTGTCCCGGGTCATCAACCAGCCGGACCGCGTGAGCGAGAAGACCCGGGAACGCGTGCTCAAGGTCATGGAAGAGATGCAGTATGTTCCGAACGGCATGGCGCGGAGCCTCGTGCTGCAAGCGTCGAACATCCTGTTCCTGCTCGTGACGGATATCCGCAACCCGTTCTACACGACGCTGGCCCGGGGCGCCGAGGACGCCGCCGCCGAGAACGGGTTCCGCCTCCTGTTCGGCAACAGCGACGAAAGCCTGGACAAGGAATCGCATTATGTCGAGACGATCTTGAAAACGCGCGTCGACGGCGCGCTGATCGCGCCTTCGGGCGACGCTTCGCTCCCGAATCTGGAACGGCTCCGGAATCATCGGGTGCCGTTCGTGCTGCTCGACCGGGAAGTGCCCGGCATCGATTGCGACATCGTGCTCGGCGACAGCATCTCCGGAGCCCGGCAGCTCGTCGGGCATCTGGCGGAGCTCGGCCACCGGCGGATCGCGCTGGTCAACGGCTCGCTCGCCATCTCGAGCGCGCGGTACCGGCAGGAGGGCTATCGCGAAGCGCTCAAGACGTACGGCCTGACGTATGACGAGCGGTACGTGCTCGAGGCGGAGTTCGGGCTCGACCATGATACGGCGGCCATCGAACAATGGCTGAAACGGCTTGATCCGATGCCGACCGCCATCGTCGCCGGCAACAACGTGCTCGCGCTGCACGTCATCCGGCTGCTGCGCGGCCGCGGCATCCGCGTGCCGGAGCAGGTGTCGGTCGCGTGCTTCGACGATTTCGGCCCGTTCGCCGGCGCCGACCCGTTCGTCACCGTGGCCGCCCAGCAGGCGTATCAGTTCGGCCATACCGGCATGCGGCTGCTCATCGAGCGGATTCGCGCGCGCGGCGAGGAGCGCCCGCCGAAGCGGATCGTGCTGCCGACCGCGCTCATCCTGCGGAAATCGACGGCGCCGCCGGGGGCCTGAGAAGCCCTATCCGGCGGCGCCGCTCCACAATCGCCCGATGCGGATCTCCCCCGCTTCGTCCGTCCCGCAGAGCTCGTAGACGTCGGGGTTGGTGAGGCTTTTCCATTGCTCATATCCATACCGGTCATCGTATGCTTTCAAGATGAGCGCCATCAGGTTGCCGTGGGTGACCACAATGGTATTGGACTCCGGCCGTCTCCAACACTCCCCGATGACGGCTTTTCCCCGCGCCATCGCTTCCCGCGACGATTCGCCGCCCGCAAGCCTCGCATCGAGGTCGGCGAACGACGCCTTCAGCTTGTCCATCCAGTCGGGCAGCGGCTCCGTCGACAGCACCCGCTCGCTCAGGCGGCCGTCCGTCTCGATCGCGAGTCCGCTTCTTGCGGCGTACGGCCGGATGGATGCGACGGCGCGTTCGAACGGGCTGGCCACGATGCGGTCAACCTTCATCCCCGCGAAGAAGTCCGCCAGCCGCTCCGCCTGCGTCACGCCTTCTTCGGTCAGCGGCGCTTCCGGCGCCTGGCCCGCCGCTTTGCAATGCCGCACAAGCCAAATCCGCTTCATGGTCATCGGTCCGCCTCCCGCCGTTCCAGAAACTCGATCCGGTTGCCGAACGGATCGCTTGCGTAGAAGCGCTCGACGCCTTCCTCCGTCCTCGCGTCATCGTCCGTGACCGGCACTTGATGGCGGATCAGCCGGGCGCGAAGATCCGCCAGGTTCCGCACGCGGAACGCCGGATGCGCCTTGACCGCGGGGACAAAATCTTGCTGCACGCCGATATGCACCTCGTGCCCGCCGCAACGGAACCAGACGCCGCCGCGTTTCTGCAGCGCCGCGGGCTTCGGGATCTCCTCCCAGCCCAACAGGCCGCCGAAAAACTTGCGCGCCTCCGCTTCGCAGCCCGCCGGGGCCGCCAACTGAACATGGTCGATGCCGTCGAAGGTGAAAGCCACGCGTCTCCCTCCCACGTTTGTTTCATGTGGTGAAACTAGGTTTCGTTTGTTGGTTTTATTGTAATGAAGAGCATGGCCAATATCCAGCCCCCGGACGAAAAAAACCGGGCAGGTCGTCCCTGTCCCGGTTCGGTCGCGCCGGTTCGGCCGCGCCGGTTCGGTTATGCCGCTTCGGCCGCGCCGCTTCGGTTATGCCGCTTCGGCCGCGCCGGTTCGGCCGCGCCGGTTCGGTCGCGCCGGTTCGGCCGCGCCGGTTCGGCCGCGCCGGTTCGGCCGCGCCGGTTCGGTTATGCCGCTTCGGCCGCGCCGTTTCGGCCGCGCCGGTTCGGCCGCGCCGCTTCGGCGTTCGTCAAGCTTTCGGCGCGCCCGCCCCCGCGGCCCGCAGCGCCTGTTTGATGCGGTCGATCTGGCCCAGGTGGTTGTGCACGTGCCGGACGAAGCCGCGTATAAGGTCCGCGATGCTGACGTTCTCGCCCTTCGCGTTGACGCCCGTCTTCGCCAGTTCCGCTTCGGTCAGCCGGCCGAGCAATCGGGCGTTGTAGTGCAGCAGCGCTCCGTAAGCCGCCAAAATGTCCTCCGCCCCGTCCTCGTTCGCTTTCTGCCCGGCCACCCACGCGTCCTGGGCAAAAGCGGGCAGACGGGCCGCGTCTCCCGCCAGTATGGCGCGAATCCGAAACGACGTGATGATGCTGTGGTCGGCGAGGTGCGCGAGCACTTCCGTCACGCTCCATTTGCCGGGCGCCTCTTTCCAGCGCAGCGCTTCTCCGGACAGGCCGGCGATCGCTTCCTTCAGTCGTCCGTACGTATCCAGCAATGCTTGAACATCCGCTTGTTGACTCAACTTGCATACCTCCTGTCGTTGGGTCGGTCGTTTCCGCCGGTTGTCAGGACGCGCGCCGCGCTTCCGCCAGGGCGCGTTCCGCGAGCGCCGCGAAGAAAGCGGCGGCCGGCGCCAGCGCGCGCTCGTCGACGTCGAATTTCGGGTGATGCCATTCCTGCGGTCCGTTCGTCCCGGCGAACACGAACAGCCCCGGCACCTGCTCCTGGTAGACCGCGAAATCTTCCCCGGCCGCCGACGGGACGGGGACAACCGTCCGCAGGCCGAGCTCGGCCGCGACGGCCTCCGCGAGTTTCGCCAGCCGGGCATCGTTGTGGACCGGCGGCGGCCCTTCGATCCAGCGGATGGCCGCCCGCGCGCCGAAGGCGGAGGCGGTGCCCCGGACGACCTGCTCGAACCGCTCCCGCACGCGGGATCGCACCGACCGGTCGAAGGTGCGGATCGTGCCTTCGAGCATCGCCCGGTCCGGGATGATGTTCCACGCGGTGCCGCCGTGCAGCTGCGTCACGCTGATGACGGCGCTCTGCAGCGGGCTGACGCTGCGGCTTACGATCGACTGCAGCGCCGTGACGATGTAGGCGCTGGCCACGACCGGATCGATGCCCGCATCCGGAACGGCGGCATGGGAAGCGCGCCCTTCCACTTCGACGCGGAAGCCGTCCGCCGCGGCCATGAGCGGGCCTTCCTTGATGCCGAAGGCGCCGACCGGCAGGTCCGGCTTGTTGTGCAAGCCGAAGACGGCGCTGACACCGTCCAGCGCCCCGCTCGCGACCACGCGGCGCGCGCCGGACGCCTTCTCCTCGGCGGGCTGGAAGATCAGGCGCACGGTGCCGCTCAAGTCCGCCTCCCGCTCTTTCAGNAGCAGCGCGGCGCCGATGATCGCGGCCGTATGGAAGTCGTGGCCGCAGGCATGCATCCGGCCCGGGANTTCCGATGCGAAGGGGAGGCCCGTCTCCTCCTGGACGGGCAGCGCGTCGATGTCGGCGCGNAGCGCCACGACGGGCCCTTCCCGCCGCCCGCCGACCTCGGCGATGACGCCGGTGCGCAGCGCATAGCGGTCCGCGATCCGGATGCCGGCCGCTTCCAGCCACCCGCGGATCCGCGCGGTCGTCTCGAATTCTTCGTGCGCCAATTCGGGATGGCGGTGCAGCTCCCGCCGGATGGCGACGAGCCGCTGCGCCAGATGCTCCGCCGATCGTCCGGCCGGCGCGCGGCCGCTCATCGTCCCGCCCTCCCCGCGGCCTTGCGGTTACGTCGCAACCTGCCCCGCCTCCTTCAGCGCTTCCTGCAGCAGGACGAACGAGCGCAGCCGCTTCTCGAACGGCTTGATGTTCGCCGTGATCATGAACTCTTCCACGCCGGTTGCCTCGCGCAGCGCAAGCAGCCTGGCCAGCACTGCCTCCTTCGTGCCGGCATAGACGACCGGTTCCAACTCCTCGATCGTGTACGGGACGCCGGCCTGGCGGCCGTAGATTTGCGCCTGTTCGACCGAGCCGACGGTCACGGTCTGCCCGTTCGCCAGCCGCACCTTCACGATCCGGTGCGGCGGCACGAGCGACCGCGCCTCTTCGTCCGTGTCGGCCGCAATCGCCGTGAGGGCGATGATCGCCTCGGCCCGCCCGCTTCCGGAGGATGCGGGGCGGAAGCGCCGCTTGTAGGCGCGCACGGCTTCCACCGCTTCGTCCTCGTCCCCGCCGATGAACAGCGAGAACACATACGGCAGCCCCAGCTCGGCGGCCAGCTCCGCGCTCCGGACGGTCGCGCCCAGCAGCCAGATCGCCGGCGGGACGCCCGGCACCGGGGTGGCGCGCAGCCCCGCCAGCGGATGATCCTCCGGCAGCGGCCGTCCGCCGACATAGCCGGCCAGCTCGAGGACCTTGTCCCGATAGTCCGGCTGCTCGGCCAGATACCGCTGCAGCGCCCGCGTGCTGCGGGGCAGGCCGCCCGGTCCGCGGCCGACGCCGAGATCGACGCGGCCCGGCGCGAGCGCCGCCAGCACATGGAAATTTTCGGCCACCTTGTACGGGTTGTAATGCTGGAGCATGATGCCGCCCGAGCCGACGCGGATCCGTTCCGTGCGAGCCAGCAGATACGGAATGAGCGTCTCCGGCGAGGAACCCGCGACATGCTCCGTGTCATGATGCTCCGACACCCAGAACCGGACGTAACCGTGCCGGTCCGCCAGCCCGGCCAGCTCGACGGTGTGCGCGAGCGCTTCGTCCGCCGTCTCGCCGGGATGGATCGGGCTCTGGTCGAGAATGCTGAGCTTGATCGTCATCCGGACAGCCTCCTCAATCTCAAATCGAATATTCCGGAGCGAGCCCCCTCAAAAACTGCTTCGTCCGCTCCTCCTTCGGCCTTGCGAACAGTTCGGCGGGCGTGCCCTCCTCCACGATGGCGCCGCCGTCCATGAAGACGACGCGGCTCGCCACGTCCTGGGCGAAGCCCAGCTCGTGCGTGACGATGATCATCGTGATCCCTTCCTCCGCAATCCGGCGGATGACGGCCAGCACTTCGCCCACCAGCTCGGGGTCGAGCGCGGACGTCGGCTCGTCGAACAGGATCACTTCCGGCTCCATGGCCAGCGCCCGGGCAATCCCGACGCGCTGCTGCTGGCCGCCGGACAGCCGGCTCGGGTAAGCGTCCAGCTTGTCGCCAAGCCCGACCTTCTCCAGCAGCCGGACCCCGCGCTCCCGCGCGGCCTCCTTCGGCAGCTTCCGGACGACGACCAGCCCTTCCATCACGTTTTCGAGCGCCGTTTTGTGCCGGAACAGATTGTACTGCTGGAACACCATGGCGGTCTTGCGGCGGAGCGCGTGGATCTCTTTTTTCGAAGCCTTGCTGCAGTTCACGTGAAGATCGGAGATGCGAATTTCGCCCGCATCCGGCCGCTCCAGAAAATTGATGCACCGCAGCAGCGTCGTCTTCCCCGAGCCGCTCGGCCCGATGATCGCGACGACTTCGCCTTTGTTCACCTCGAGGCTGATTCCCCGCAGTACGTCGTCTTTGCCGAACGATTTGCGGATGCCGGTCAGCCGGA
>Ga0065720_1019663_pt1 | contig 21603 bp, 15 predicted proteins | sample Thericmetagenome_FD_59107 | JGI IMG/M metagenome (GOLD analysis project Ga0065720, IMG submission 59107) | Thermophilic microbial communities from the Joint Bioenergy Institute, California, USA of rice/straw/compost enrichment - eDNA_2 v2... | ecosystem: Engineered > Solid waste > Grass >...
AGTTCCCGCAGCCGATCCGCCGCCGTCGCAACGGCCGTGCTCGCCAGCATCACGGCGAGGACCGCGAGCGAAACGGGGAAGGCCAGAACGGCGATGACGGTCGAGGTAAGGACGACGAGAAAGGTCGGCATTTCGGCACCGTCAAGCTTGGAGTCGGAAGGGGGCGCCTTGGCCCACTTCACGGTCCTAACGCGCATGACCGCCGTCTCGGCTCCAGCCTCGTGCGGCGGTGCCAGGCTACTCGGAAGGGCAGTCCCGTCGGAAAAGGTACAAAAGACTCGGACCGGCCGCCGCCTTACCTTGGCTGGTTCGGCCGATCGCCTCGACGGGTGGCGGCGCGGGCGGCCGCGGCAAACGCCTTTTGCGCCCACGCTCGCATTTCGTCAGGTTCGTCGAACAGCGCGGGCGGCGCCTCGTAATACGACATCGTCACGGTCTTTCCGCGGCTCGCATACGTGAACGGCGCCGCGCCGGCGGCCGCGAAATCCGGCCGCGTGCAGTCGTCGACCTCAGATAGAGAACATCGTCATCGATCAGCGCGAACATCACGCCCCGGCGGAACAGGCCGTAGGCGCCGAACATCCTGCGTGCAACGACGCCGCCCAACGGACGGAGCAGGTCGAGGACATGGGCGACGAAGGCGCTGTCCGACACCGCCGCCCCTGTCTTACCCCTGGAACTTCGCGAAGAAGTCGTTGCCCTTGTCGTCGACGACGATGAAGGCGGGGAAGTCAACAACCTCGATCCGCCAGATCGCCTCCATGCCCAGCTCGGGATAGGCGATGCATTCGACCTTCTTGATGCAATCCTGCGCCAGCACTGCACCTTCCCCGCCGACGGAGCAGAGATAGAACCCGCCGTACTTCTTGCACGCCTCCGTCACGGCCTTGGAGCGGTTGCCCTTCGCCACCATGACGTAGCTGCCGCCGGCCGCCTGGAACTGCTCGACGAAGGAGTCCATCCGGCCGGCAGTGGTCGGACCGAACGAGCCGGATGCGTAGCCGTCGGGCCGCTTTGCGGGCCCGGCATAGTAGATCACGTGGTTCCGGAAATAGTCGGGCAGCGGTTCGCCGGCGTCGAGCATCGCCTTCAGCTTCGCATGTGCGGCATCGCGGGCGACGATGAGCGGGCCGGTGAGCATCACGCGCGTGGTGATCGGATAGCGCGAGAGGATCTGGCGGATCTCGCTCATCGGTCTGTTGAGGTCGATCCGCACGGTTTCGCCGCCGAACTTCGAGACGTCGATGTCGGGCAGGTACTGCGCCGGATCGGTCTCGAGCTGTTCGAGAAAGACCCCGTCCTTGGTGATCTTGCCCAGCGCCTGACGGTCGGCCGAGCACGACACGCCGATCGAGATCGGCAGGCTCGCGCCGTGGCGCGGCAAGCGGATCACCCGCACGTCGTGGCAGAAATACTTGCCCCCGAACTGCGCACCGATGCCGCTCATTTGCGTCAGCTTGTGGATCTTCTCTTCCATCTCGCGGTCGCGGAAGGCCTGTCCGAACCTGTTGCCTTCGGACGGCAGGCTGTCGAGATAGCGGCAGGTCGCGAGCTTCAGCGTCTTGAGGTTGAACTCCGCCGACGTGCCGCCGATTACGATGGCGAGGTGGTAGGGCGGGCACGCCGCGGTGCCCAGGGTCTTGATCTTCTCGTCCAGCCACTTGATGAGGCCTTCGCGGTGGAGCCGCGCCGGCGTCTCCTGGAACAGGAAGGTCTTGTTGGCCGATCCGCCGCCCTTCGCGACGAACAGGAATTCGTACTCGTCGCCTTCGGTCGCGTAGAGCTCGATCTGCGCCGGCAGATTGTCGCCGGTGTTGACCTCGTCGAACATGGTCAGCGGCGCGACCTGGCTGTAGCGCAGGTTGCGCTCGGTGTAGCTGCGATGGACGCCACGCGCGATCGCCTCGGCGTCGTTGGCGCCGGTCCAGACCTGCTGGCCCTTCTTGCCCATCACGATCGCCGTCCCGGTGTCCTGGCACATCGGCAGGACGCCGCCGGCGGAGATGCATGCGTTCTTGAGCAGCTCATAGGCGACGAAACGGTCATTCGCCGACGCCTCCGGATCGTCGAGAATGGCGCGCAGCTGCTTGAGGTGCCCGGGGCGCAGCAGGTGCGAAATGTCGTTGAACGCCGCCGTCGTCAGCAGGGTCAGCGCCTCCGGCGCGATCTGCAGGATGTTGTGGCCGTTGAACCGGGCCGTCGCGACGTAGTCGCCCGTCAGCTTCCGGTAGGGCGTATTGTCCTCGCCCAGCTCGATCAGATCGCGATAGGTGAAGTCAGCCATGACCGTCTCCGGTTAGCCCGGTCGTTCTGTATTCCGGGAAGGTGATGAGGATGAAACCAGCCTTGCGGGCCACGGCAAAGTAAAGTAAGGACTCAGCGGCCCGGTCCGCAAGACCTCGGCTGGGCGCGGGACCGACCGTCGGCGCCGCTCTGCAGGGACAGTGGGTGACGGGCTATTTCTTGCGGAAGGCGTCGAGCGCCACGACGCGGGCGCCGTCGCCGACGGGGGGCCGTACCGGCGTTTCGGCCGGACGGGGCGCGGGGTCGGGCGCCGCAGCGGCCTCGTCGACGGCCTCGACTGGTTCCGGGCTGCGCGTGAACTGCAGGCCGAATTGCACGGACGGATCGACGAACGCGACGATCGCCCGCCACGGCACCTTCAGGCGCTCATGCTTGCCCTCGAAACTGAGCGTAACGGCGAAGCCCGTATCGTCCACCTCGAGACCCCAGAACTGGTGCTGGAGGACGATGGTCATCTCGGGCTTGTAGCGGGCGCGCAGGTAATCGGGTACGACGGCCTGCGGGTCAGTCGTCCGGAACGTGATGTAGAAGTGATGCTGACCGACGAGGCCGCGCTCGGCGAACACGGCCAGTGCCTTGCGCACGACGCCGTGAAGCAGCGCCTCTTCCATCATCTTGTCGAATTGCAGAAGATCGGCGCTCAAACGTATCTCCCCAGAACAAACACGGCTGATGCGACAATTGAGTGGGGGGCTTCTGTTGCCCGGTGCCCCCCGGACCGCGCTACGTCAACTGCTTCAGATCCTCAGAGGACCTTAGGCAGCCTTGGCAGCGAGAGCCACGTTGTCGTTGGCATCTCTAGAACGGCCCGATAACGGCGGTACCATGCCGGGCGAAAATCGTACCTTTCCCCGCGCGTCGATCCTGGTTCGCCCCCATGGAGAAGGGCGGCCGACCGCTGCCGTGCTCCGACCGAACTCCGGCACCGGATCGCCGCCGATTGGTGGAGGCGCCGGGCACTGCCCCCGGGTCCGCAGCGGCTATTCCGTACGACGTTTATCGCCATAGTCGGGTTGCCCCGACGCCGAAAAATATAGGCATTCCCGCTGGGCTGTGGAAGGGTGAAGCGGCAGTCGCGACGCGCCGGGGACCGGCCCCATCTTCCCATCTTCTGTGGCGGCGGCCTCCGGCCACGGGTAGAGTCGATCCCGGTCAACCGATTCGCGAACGGCGGATGAAACAGTACCACGATCTGCTGCAGCTCATTCTCGACAAAGGCGTGGTAAAGCGGGACCGTACCGGTGTCGGCACGAAGAGCATCTTCGGCCACCAGATGCGCTTCGACCTGGCGGAGGGTTTTCCGCTGGTCACGACCAAGAAACTGCATCTCAAGTCGATCATCCACGAGCTGCTGTGGTTTCTCGCCGGCGACACCAACGTCCGCTACCTGCAGCAGAACGGCGTGACGATCTGGGACGAATGGGCGGACGCGGACGGCAACCTCGGGCCCATCTACGGATACCAGTGGCGCTCTTGGCCCGCGCCGGACGGCCGACACATCGATCAGATCTCGACGGTGATCAGCGAGATCAAGCGCAATCCCGACAGCCGGCGCCTGATCGTCAGCGCGTGGAACGTCGCGGACATCGACAGGATGAAGCTGCCGCCGTGTCACTGTCTGTTTCAGTTCTATGTCGCCGACGGGCGGCTGTCCTGCCAGCTTTATCAGCGCTCGGCCGACGTGTTTCTGGGCGTGCCGTTCAACATCGCCTCCTATGCGCTGCTCACGCTGATGGTGGCACAGGTGACGGACCTGAAGCCCGGCGAGTTCGTCCACACGCTGGGCGACGCGCATCTCTATCTCAACCACGTGGAACAGGCGCTGACGCAGCTCACGCGCGCGCCCCGGCCGCTGCCGCGCATGGAGCTCAACCCCGCGGTCAGGGACATCTTCGCGTTCCGGTACGAGGATTTCCGCCTCGTCGGCTACGAGCCGCACCCGCATATCGCGGCGCCCGTGGCAGTGTGATGCGCGTGACCTTCGTCGTCGCGGTGTCCCGCAACGGGGTCATCGGCCGGGACAACGCGCTGCCCTGGCACCTGCCCGAAGACCTCAAACGTTTCAAGCACCTGACGATCGGCAAGCCGGTGATCATGGGGCGCAAGACGTTCGAATCGATCGGGCGGCCGCTGCCGAACCGGCTCAATATCGTCATCAGTCGCGATGCCGCCTATCGTCCGCCGGGCGTCGAAGTCGTGGCCGATCTCGATGCGGCGCTTGCGCGCGCCGCGAACGCGGGAATGGGCGACGAGGCCATCATTGCCGGCGGCGGACAGATCTACGCCCTGGCACTGCCGGTCGCGGACCGAATCCATTTGACGGAGGTCGATCTCGCTATCGACGGCCACACCTTCTTTCCGCCCCTCGACCCGACCGAGTGGCGCGAGGTTTCGCGCGAGCGACACGACGGTAATCCGTCGTTCAGCTTCGTGACGCTGGATCGCGTGGGCTGACCGGATGGAGACGAGCTCGCCTTCGAGAACGGATCCGCCGTCGCCGACCCCGCCGACGCAGTGGCGCGCCGTGCTGTGGATGCTGGGCGCGGTCGCATCGTTCACGGCCATGGCGCTCAGCGTCAGGGAGCTGAGCGACTCGCTGTCGGTGTACCAGATCCTGTTCCTGCGCAGCGCCGTCGGTCTGCCGTTGATTGTCGGCGCTGCGGTCGCGTTCGGCGGCACGGCCGGGCTGCGCCGGCTTCGCACGGGGAACATCCGGCTCCAGTTCTTCCGGAACTTCATCCACATCTTCGGTCAGCTCGCCTGGATCTATGGATTGAGCGTCCTGCCGCTGGCGACAGTGTTCGCGGTCGAATTCTCGTCGCCGCTCTGGGCGGTCCTTCTGGCCGTCCTCTTCCTCCGTGAATATCCGACACGGTCGCAGAAGATCGGGCTCCTCCTGGGGTTCGTCGGCATCCTTGCGATCGTTCGACCGGGGCCCGAAGGCATATCCTGGGACCTGGTGGTGGTTCTCTTCGCGGCCTTGGCCTATGCCGGCGCCCATCTCAGCACTCGCGTCCTTGCCCGCACCGACCTGCCGATTTCGATCGCCTTCTGGATGTGCCTCATCCAGACGCCGCTTGGGCTGGCGGTGAGCCTGATCGACTGGCGGCCGGTCAGTGCGGCCGACGTGCCGGCCATTTTCGTACTCGCGGCAAGCGGCCTGACGGCGCATCAGTGTCTGTCATCCGCGCTTCGCTTGGCACCGCTCGCGCGCGTGCTTCCCTTCGACTATCTGCGGCTACCGCTCATCGCCATCATCGGCGCCGCGTTCTATGGCGAGGCCGTCGACTTCTTTGTCCTGGTCGGAGGTGCGATCGTGCTCTCCGGTGTCATCGTCACACAGGTCGCACGGCAAGAAGGCGGGGCGGCCGCATCCGGACAGGCTTCCGGCAAGATTCAGGCGTCCGGCAAGATCGCATCGGATTGAGCGGTTCCCTCTACCGGCCGATTGACCGGATGCGTTTCCGGCGGCGCTTCCTTTCGCGTGCCTGATGCGTCGAAGGATCGTCGCCGACGTGACGGCGTTCGTGCGGCGAGCGTCGTTCGGCGTCGTGCGTATCAATCAGCCATCCGGACAGGGCATCGGGCTCAATTGGTGGGCCTGATTGCGGTGCCGTCTGCCCGCATTCTGTGGCAGCATGGCAATCTCACACTTTTTGGTGGGCGTCCGCCCGAGTCATGCCAAGTCCTGGACATGCAGCAAGTCGAGGTAACACCCATCTTTTCGGGGGGCGGCGAAATGGGTGCGCTGATGCGCACCTTCGATTGGGCTGCGACGCCGCTCGACACTCCCGATCATTGGCCGCAAAGTCTGCGTTCGGCTTTGAGCATCTGTCTCGGCTCCCGGTACCCGATCGGCATCTACTGGGGGCCGGAGCTCGTCCTTCTCTACAAGGACGCCTGGCGTCCGATTCTTGGAAACAAGCATCGCTGGGCGTTGGGACACCCGGCGCGCGAAGTATGGCCGGAAGTCTGGGACACAATCGGCCCGCTGTTCGAGCACGTCCTGATCACGGGCGAGGCGACATGGTCGGAGGACCAGCTGTTGCCGATAAATCGGCACGGCTATACTGAGGAGTGTTATTTCAACTATACGTTCAGCCCGATTCGTGGCCAGGGCGGCGCCGTCGACGGCATCTTCAACGCCGTCATCGAAACGACGTACCGTGTCATCGGCGAGCGCAGAACCCATCTGCTGCATGAGCTTGCCGACTGCACGTCGACCGCGCGTACGGCGGAGGAGGCATGTCTTCTCGCCGCGGAGACGCTCGGGCAGGAGCCGCGCGACGTACCGTTTTGCCTTCTTTACCTGCTGAAGTCGGAGGGCGGCGAACTTCACGCTCAACTCGCCGCCTCGGCCGGACTCGCGGTGCATGTGCCGGCTGCGCTCGCGCTGGTCGCCTGCGATGACGCGCGGGATGCGCATGCGCCATTGCTGTTGGCGCGTGTCGCCTAGTCACGCCGTACCGCACGGATTTCGGATCTCTCGATATTGGGGCCCATTCTGGGCGATGGTGCATGGCTCGAGCCGTGCACCGAGGCAGTGGAGATTCCCATCGGTATGGCCGCGGGCCATCCGGTCGGAATCCTCGTCTGCGGCATCAGCCCGCGCCGCGCTCTCGATGGCGCGTATATGAGCTTCTTCGAGACGGTTGCGGCCCATGTGGCAAAGGCGCTCGCAAATGCGCGTGCCTACGAGGAGGAGCGCGGACGCGCCGAAGCCCTTGCCGAGATCGACCGGACGAAGACGACGTTTTTCTCCAACGTCAGCCACGAGTTTCGCACACCGCTGACGCTGATGCTGAGCCCGCTCGAGGACATGCTCGGGCGTGCCGCGCCCGGAGATACCATTACGGTTGAGCGCGATGAAATCGAGTTGATCCATCGCAACGGGTTGCGCCTGCTGAAGCTGGTCAATGCGCTGCTGGATTTCACCCGCATCGAGGCGGGCCGCATCCAGGCGGTCTACGAGCCCGTGGATCTGGCGGGCTATACCGCCGAGATCGCCAGTGCATTCCGTTCCGCGATGGAACGGGCGGGACTGCGGTATGTCGTCGAATGTCCGACCCTGCCCGAGCCGGTCTATGTCGACCGCGATATGTGGGAGAAGATCGTCCTCAACCTCGTGTCGAACGCATTCAAGTATACGCTGACGGGCGAAGTCTCCGTCACGATGCGCACCGCACCCGATCGAACCGCAGCCGAGCTCGTCGTGCGCGATACCGGCATCGGCTCGGCATTCCCGAACGTGAGCTGCCGCGGATTTTTCAGCGGTTTCGCCGTGTCGAGGGGCAGCGCGACCGTTCGCAGGAGGGCACCGGCTTCGGCCTCGCCCTTGTTCAGGAGCTGGTGCGGCTTCATGGCGGCACGATACGCGTCGAGAGCAGGGTCGGGCGGGGTACCGAGTTCACCGTGTCGCTTCCGTTCGGCACCGCGCATCTTCCGGCCGACCGGATCGGCGCGCCGCGCACGATATCCTCCACAGGCGTGCCGGCGGAGGCCTTCGTCGAAGAGGCGCTGCGTTGGCTGCCCGAGGAATCGTCCGCCCACGGCGTCGACGTCGAAAGCCAGACCGATCCCGAACCGGACGCCGCATTGCCGTCCGATCGGCCGCTGATACTCCTGGCGGACGACAATGCGGACATGCGGAACTACGTGCGACGGCTGCTGGCGCCGCGCTACGAGGTTCATTTCGTACCGGACGGCCAGGCGGCGCTCGATGCGGCGCGAAGGCGACGGCCGGCTCTCGTCCTGAGCGACGTGATGATGCCGCGGCTGGACGGTTTCGGTTTGTTGCGGGCATTGCGCGAAGACCCCGAGCTTCGCGATGTGCCGGTCATTCTTCTCTCGGCGCGGGCAGGCGAAGCGCCGAAGGTCGAGGGCCTGGAGGCGGGCGCCGACGACTATCTGGTGAAACCGTTCAGCGCGCGGGAACTTCTCGCACGCGTCGCCGCCGCGCTGGAGCTGGCCCGGATGCGTCGGCTTACGGCGGAAACCTTGCGCGACAATGCGCGGACCTTGGAGATTTTGAACCGCACGGGTACGGCGCTTGCTGCTGAACTCGATCTGGAACGTCTTGTGCAGAAAGTAACGGACGCGGCCGTCGAGCTTACGGAGGCCAAGTTCGGCGCGTTTTTCTACAACGTAACGAACGATGACGGCGAAGCTTACGTGCTCTACACCCTCTCGGGCGCATTGCGGGAGGACTTCGCAAAGTTTCCGATGCCGCGCAACACGCCACTTTTTGCGCCGATCTTCCGCGGTGAGCGCGTCATCAGATCCGACGACATTACGCGTGATCCGGCCTACGGTCGGAGTCCGCCCTATCACGGCATGCCCGAAGGCCACCTCCCGGTCCGCAGCTATCTTGCGGTACCGGTCATCTCCCGTTCCGGCGAGGTGCTGGGCGGGTTGTTCTTCAGCCATCCGGAGCCGGGCGTGTTCACCGAGCGCCGAACGCATCGTAACGGGCATTGCCGCACAGGCGGCGATTGCCATCGACAATGCCCGGCTCTTTCAGGCCGTTCAGCGGGAACTCGCTGAACGTCGGAATGCCGAGGCGCGGCTGACGCTCGTCGCCGCCGAGGTCGACCATCGCGCCAAGAACATACTTGCCCTCGTCCAGGCGATGGTTCGACTCACGAAGGCAAAGACGCTGCCCGAGTATGTCGAGGCGATCTCAGGGCGCATTGCGGCGCTCGCACAGGCGCATACGCTCCTGGCCGAGAGCCGTTGGGATGGCGCAGACCTGCGGCGTCTGATCGAAGACGAGCTCGCGCCCTACCGGGACGGTTCCGGGACCCGGGTGCAGATGACCGGCGATCCGGTTTGGCTGACGCCCACGGCGGCACAGCCGGTCATCATGGCGATTCACGAACTGACCACCAATGCGGTCAAGTATGGCGCGCTTTCCAGGCCATCCGGACGCGTCTCGGTGACGTGGCAATGCCCGCACGATGGCGAACTTCGCATTGCGTGGATCGAACCAGGTGGGCCGCCGGTCAGGGCGCCGGCCCGTCGCGGTTTCGGCTCGACGGCGATCAACCGCATGATCCGTGATCAGCTTGGCGGCGACGTCAAATATGATTGGCGTCCCGAGGGGCTCAGATGCGAGCTGATCATCCCCATCGGCGGCGCTTCCAGAAGATAGCCGGCGTCGCCGCGGCCGCCGTCCGGTTGGAGCCGACTCCGGCGCCGGATCACGACGAGTCGATCACCGTTCGGATGGGTGATGGCGATGCTTCTTCCTTGCCGCTCATGCGCTTGGAGCGGTGGGGCGGCGGCCTTGTTGCGGCGGGCGATCCGACTTGAGCCGCGGGGACGAATATTTTAAACTTAAAATAAGAGCCGATGCCGACGCTGGACGGGCGGACTTCAGTTCTGGTGCCGCCGGTCGGGAGGAACGCATGGAACGTTCGTTCAAGAAGGAAGTGCAAGCGCTGCGTCTCGGCGCGGGCGAGGTCTTCCACGGCGAAGGCGTTCTTGCCGTTACCAAGGCGCTTTTGCAGTCGGGCGTCAGCTACATCGGCGGATATCAGGGCGCGCCGGTTTCGCATCTGATCGACGTGCTCGCCGATGCCCGCGAAATTCTCGACGAGCTGGGCGTTCATTTTCAGCCGGCTGCGAACGAGGCTGGCGCGGCCGCAATGCTCGGCGCCTCCATCAACTATCCTCTACGCGGCGCGGTCATCTGGAAGTCGACGGTTGGAACCAACGTTGCCTCCGACGCACTTTCGAATCTCGCCTCGGCAGGCGTGCGCGGCGGTGCGCTGATCGTCATCGGCGAGGACTATGGCGAAGGCGCCAGCATCATCCAGGAACGCTCGCATGCCTTCGCGATGAAGTCGCAGATCTGGCTGCTCGATCCGCGCCCGAACCTGCCGACCATCGTGGACATGGTCGAGAAGGGCTTCGAGCTCTCGGAAGCCAGCAATACGCCGGTGATGCTGGAACTTCGCATTCGCGCCTGCCATGTCCACGGCAGCTTCGTATGCAAGGACAACAAGGCGCCGGCGATCTCGCGCAAGCAGGTGCTGGAGAAGCCGGACTTCGATTATGGCCGCATCTGCCTGCCGCCGGCGACCTATGCGCAGGAAAAGCACAAGGTCGAGGTGCGCTGGCCCGCCGCGGTGGAATTCATACGCAAGAACCGCCTCAACGAGGTGTTTGCCGGTCGCCACGACGACATCGGCATCATTCTTCAGGGCGGCATGTACAACACGGTGGTGCGCGCCCTTCAGCAGCTCGGGCTTGCCGACGTATTCGGCGAGTCGGCCGTGCCGCTTTACGTTCTCAACGTTACCTATCCGCTGATTCCGGAGGAGATCGTCGCGTTCTGCACCGGCAAGCGCGCGGTGCTGGTCGTCGAGGAAGGCCAGCCGAACTATATCGAGCAGGCAATCAACGCCATGCTGCGCAAGGCCGACGTGCAGACGACGATCGTCGGCAAGGACGTGCTGCCGATGGCAGGTGAATATACCGGCGAGGTCGTCCTCACTGGCGTCGTCAGGTTCATCGAGGGCGCGGTTCCACGGGGCGTCGACCTCGCGGAGATCGGCGCCGCCTACGAGCGGCTGACCCGGCCGAAACGGCGCGCTGCCGAATGCCTGGGGGCGCCGGTGCCGGCCCGTCCGCCCGGCTTCTGCGTCGGCTGTCCGGAGCGCCCCGTGTTTAGCGCCCTGAAGATCGTCGAGCGCGAGGTCGGCGGTTTCCACGTCAGCGCCGATATCGGATGCCACACCTTCTCGACGCTGCCACCCTTCAATATCGGCAATACGGTGCTCGGCTACGGGCTCGGTCTGGCAAGCTCGACAGGCGTCGCGCCCGCTTTTGGCAAGCGCGTCGTCAGCATCATGGGCGACGGCGGCTTCTGGCACAACGGGCTGTCGACCGGCGTGGCCAACGCGGTCTTCACCAAGAACGACAGCGTGCTCATCGTCATGAAGAACGGCTACACGTCGGCGACCGGCACGCAGAACATCCCGTCCTCGGGCCGCAACGTCCATAACGAGAAGGTCGACATGAGCATCGAGAACGCCCTCCGGGGCGTGGGCGTGCGCTGGCTCAGGACCGTCCGGACCTACGGTGTCGGCAAGATGGTGAAGACGCTGCGCGAGGCCTTCACGACGAAGGAGCCGGGGCTCAAGGTCATCATTGCCGATGGTGAATGCCAGCTCGAGCGTCAGCGCCGCATCCGCCCGCAGATCGCGAAGCGGCTCGCGGCGGGCGGACGCGTCGTGCGCACGCGCTTCGGCGTCGACGACGACGTCTGTACCGGTGACCATTCCTGCATCCGATTGTCGGGTTGCCCGTCGCTGACGATCAAGCCCAATCCGGACCCGCTGCGCACCGATCCCGTCGCGCACGTGAACCAGGGATGCGTCGGCTGCGGCTTGTGCGGCGAGGTCGCGCACGCGGCGGTGCTGTGCCCGTCCTTCTTCCGGGCCGAGATCGTTCAGAATCCGACCCGATTCGATCGGTGGCTCGATCGCCTGCGGCGTCGTGTCATCGCCGCGCTGAGCCGTCGGGCCGGGCCGCGGACGGCTGCTGTATGACCGCGCTTCCGGGCCGCCCGATCACCATCCTCGTCGCCGCGTTGGGTGGCGAAGGCGGCGGCGTTCTGGCGGATTGGCTCGTCGACGCGGCCACGGCCGAAGGATATCCGGTGCAGAGCACGTCGATCCCCGGCGTGGCGCAGCGCACCGGGGCGACGACGTATTACCTCGAGATCTATCCGGTTCGCGCCGCGCAGCTCGGCGGCCGCCGGCCCGTGTTCGCGCTGACACCGAACCCGGGCAACATCGACCTGATGGTCGCCTCTGAACTGATCGAGGCCGGGCGCGCGATGCAGAACGGCTTCGTCAGCCCCGACCGCACGACCCTGATTGCCTCTACTCACCGCATCTACGCCATTGCCGAGAAGATCGCGATGGCCGACGGCCGATATGACGCGGCCAAGGTCGTCAAGGCGGCCCAGGAGCTGGCGCAGCGTGCCATTCTGTTCGATTTCGCGCGCCTCGCGCAGCAGGCGGGCACAGTCATCAACGCGGTCCTGTTTGGCGCGATATCGGGTTCCGGCGTTCTGCCGATTCCGCGTGCGGCCTGCGAAGCGGCGATCCGTCGTTCGGGCAAAGCGGTCGAATCGAGCCTGCGCGGCTTCGCCGCCGGATATGCGTGTGCCGTCGGCGAACTCGTACCGCTCGACGAACCTGTGGCGTCGCGATCGCGGGCGGAACGGTCGGTAGATGCCGTGCGGCGTACATTTCCGCCGCAGACGCATGCGATCCTGGAAGAGGCCGTGGCGCGTCTGGTCGACTATCAGGACGAAGCCTATGCGCGCACTTTCCTTGCACGGCTGGAGCCGATCCTGGCGCTCGACTGCCAGTACGGCCGCGGCGACTTCACGCTGACCGGCGAGACGGGTCGTCACCTTGCGCTGTGGATGAGCTACGAGGATGTCATCCGCGTCGCCGACCTAAAGACGAGGGCAGACCGCTTCGATCGCATACGCAGCGAGGTGGGCGCGAAGCCCGACGAACCGGTGAGGGTCGTGGAGTTCCTGAAGCCCGGCCTCGACGAGGCCTGCGCCGTGCTGCCGCCATGGCTCGCGCGGCGTCTTCTTTCCTGGGCGCGGGCGCGCGGCCTCGAGGGCCGCCTCAACGTCGGCATGCACGTGAAGACGTCGACGGTGACCGGCTTTCTGCTGCTGCGGATGCTGGCGGCGCTCCGCCCGTGGCGGCGCCGGACCTGGCGCTTCATGGAGGAGCAGGCGCGGATCGAACGCTGGCTCGCGGCGATCCGGCGGCATGCCGTGCGGGACATCGACGCCGCTATCGAGGTGGCGCATTGCGCGCGCCTGATCAAGGGATATGGCGACACGCATCGCCGCGGCGTCCGGAATTTCGCGCGCATCTTCGAAACCTTGGTGGAACCGTCGGCCGTCGCGCTGACGGAGCCGCTCGCGGCCGCGATCCGCCGGGCGCGCGAAGGCGCGCTCGCCGATCCGGAGGGCGAGACCCTCGACCATGTGCTGGCGCAGCTTGTGCAAGGATCGGCCGCTACGGGTGCGCCGGCGCGGGGCGGCGCGGTGCAGGCGGCCGGCGAATAATCAAGAGATCGTGAACAGGGAAGAAGTCGAGAATAGGGGAGCAAAAGCAATGTTCAGGAAAATCGGCTCTGTGCTTGGCGTGACGCTGGCGCTCGGGCTCGCGGGTGCTGCGATGGGCCAGGAGGTCACGCTCCGTGCCGTAAGTTCCTTCGCCGAGGGCACGGCCTATTCGCGGCCGTTCGAGCGCTTCGTCGAGAAGGTGAATGCCGAAGGCAAGGGTCTCATCCAGATCAACTATATCGGCGGCCCGAAGGCCATTCCGGCGTTCGAGACCGGCAATGCCGTGCGCGCGGGCGTGGTCGACATGGCCAACAGCACGGGCGCGTTCTACACCAACATCATGCCCGAGGCCGACGCCCTCAAGCTGTCGACCGTGCCGATGTCGGTACAGCGCAAGAACGGCGCGTTCGAGTACATCAACAAGATCTGGAACGAGAAGATGGGCGTCTACTATCTCGCGCGCACCGTCGGCGACAATCCGTTCCACCTCTATCTCAACAAGAAGATCGACAAGCCCGACCTGACCGGGCTCAAGATCCGCATCACGCCGGTCTATCGCGACTTCTTCCAGGCGCTCGGCGCGACGGTGGTGCAGACGCCGCCGGGCGAGGTCTACACCGCGCTCGAGCGCGGCGTGGTCGACGGCTACGGCTGGCCGATCACCGGCATCTTCGATCTCGGCTGGCACGAACGGACGAAGTACCGCGTCGACCCGGGCTTCTACAGCGCCGAGGTCAGCGTGATCGTGAATCTCAACGTCTGGCGCCGTCTCACCGACGAGCAGCGGGCCTTCCTCGAAAAACAGGCGCTCTGGCTCGAGAGTCTGCACGCCGAGCAGGCGAAGCTCAACGAGGAGGATGCGAAAAAGCAGGCCGCCGTCGGCATCGAGACCATCACGTTCCCCGACGACGTCGCCCGGGAGTATGTGCGGAAGGCCTATGAGATCGGCTGGCAGGGTATCATCGCCAAGAGCCCGGAACACGGTCCGAAGCTGAGGGAACTCCTCAGCAAGTGAGCGGACGCCGCGCGGGCTTCCTCTCTCGCCGACGGGGGAGGAAGCCGCGGGTGGCAAATCGTGCAAGATCATTGCGACACGCCGCAACGTCATTCCCCGCGCATAGACCGATGCCCATGACGGCACTGGCACAAGCCTATCGCTTGCTGATGCAGGGCTGCGGCATCGCGGCGGCGCTGCTGTTCGCTGCGGTCGCGGTTCTGGTCGCGGCCGACGTCGTGATGCGGAATCTCGGTCTGGGCAATCTGCCCTGGATCGTCGAGATTTCCGAATACAGTCTGCCGGTCGGCACGTTCCTCGCAGCACCCTGGCTCCTCTACCGGAACGAGCATGTCCGCGTCGAGATCCTGGTCAACGCGCTGCCGCGCCCGGCGGCCGCTGCGCTCGACCGCATCGCCGACCTGATCGGGCTTGTCGCCTGTCTCGGTCTTGCCTGGTACGGGATCGCCGTCATTCGCGATTCCGCGAACATCGGTTCGCTCATCATCAAGACGCTGGTGTTTCCGGAGTGGTGGCTGTTCGTGCCGCTTCCCTTCGGGGCGGTGCTGCTGGCCATCGAGTTCCTGCGGCGCCTCCTGCGCCCGCTGTTCGGCGGTGCGGCATGAGTTGGGACTCCGCGCTTCTTCTTCTCTTCGGGCTGATGATCGTGCTGATGGCGCTCGGCCTGCCCGTGGCGCTCGCCTTCGTCGCCGTCAACATCGTCGGCGCGATCTTGTTCCTGGGCGGGGAGCCCGGGCTCATGCAACTCGCCCGCAATGCGGTGGCCTCGGTCACCAGCTTTTCACTGACGCCGATACCGTTCTTCGTGCTGATGGGCGAGGTGCTGTTTCACACCGGCGTGGCGATGAAGGCGATCGAGGCGATAGAGCTGATCATCCGGCGCGTGCCCGGTCGCCTCGCGGTCGTCGCCGTCGTCTCCGGCACGGTCTTCTCGGCCATATCGGGCTCGACGATCGCGACCACGGCGATGCTGGGCAGCCTGATGCTGCCCGAGATGCTGCGGCGCGGCTACCACCCCAGCATGGCGATGGGACCGATCATGGCGATCGGCGGCGTCGACATGCTGATCCCGCCGTCGGCTCTCACCGTTCTTCTGGGCAGCCTTGCCGGTATTTCGATTTCGCAGCTGCTGATCGCCGGCATCATGCCGGGTCTGCTGCTCTCGGCCGTGTTCATCGGCTATGTCGTGCTGTGCGCCGCCCTGCGGCCTGCGCTCGCGCCCAGCGACGACTTCGAGGGGGTGCGCGGTTGGGCGCGGTGGCGGCCGCTCGTCGTGTACGTGCTGCCACTCTTCATCATCTTCGGCGTGGTGATCGGCGCAATGGTCGCCGGCTGGGCCACGCCGACCGAGGCCGGCGCGCTCGGCGCAGTCGCGACCGTGATCGTCGCCGCGGTCTATCGTTCGCTGACGCTGCGCGGCCTCATGCAGGCGCTGATCGGCACGGCGGCGATCTCGGGAGCGATCCTGTTCATCATCGTCGGCGCCACGACCTTCGCGCAGATCCTGAGCTTCTCGGGCGCCGCCAACGGCCTCATCAGCCTCGTGACGGCACAGGGCCTGTCGACGATGGCGATCATCGTCGGGATGCTGCTGATCCTGATCCTGCTGGGCTGCTTCGTCGATCAGGTCAGCATGATGCTGATCACGCTGCCGTTCTTCATGCCGCTGGTGCAGACGCTTGGCATCGAACCGTTGTGGTTCGGCGTGATGTTCCTGATCTGCATGCAGCTCGGTCTGCTGACGCCGCCCTTCGGGCTGCTGCTGTTCACGATGAAGGGCGTGGCTCCGCCGTCGATCACGATGGGTCAGGTTTTCCGCGCGGTGATACCCTATGTCCTTTTCAGCGTCGCGGTCCTCGTCCTCATTCTGATCTTCCCGCCGATTGCGACCTGGCTGCCCAGGTTGCTGTTCCGTTAGCCTGCGGGTCCGGCGGCGCGGGCAGCCACACGCCGAACCGCGTGCGGCGCAGTGCCGGCGTCACGGTTCGGGCGTGGGTTCAAGCCGGAGGCTCTCGATGCTATCACCGGATGTCCACGTTCTGCTCGCGCAAGTTTTGCGCGTTGGGTCGATGCCAGCGCGTAGCCGATTCTCGACCCGTCTTCCGTGTCTTGGTCCCGGTCTTCTCTTCATGTCGCCGTAACGCGTTACCTTACCGCGACCTGAAAGGGACGAATTTGAGACAAATGTGTGAGTGAGTCCTTGACATGGGGGGCATCCTCGACCATAAGATCACTCGTTTGGATAGAAAAAAGAAATACCGCGTCTACCCATCCGGAATATTAACTTTTTGCAGAAGTACAACTTTGGGCTATTTTGTTCGACTATCCCGCAAAAGGGTTATCCTTCTTTCGGGGGATATTAGGCCTGTATCGCCGGAGATCACGGTGTCCGGCACGGCGCCCTTGCCAGGGTCGGGCGGAATGGCCAACGCGAGGTGAAGGGCGTCATTCGTCATGTCGAAACAAGCTGACAGTTCGGAAATCGGCGCGCGCGCCGCTCGCATAGGGCCGGCATTCGACGCGGCGGCGTAGCGGCCGGGTGCACGCGGCCTGCGTGGTGTGCCGGGCACGTGGACGGCGGGCTCGGTGCGGCGGAATGACGGCGGCCGCGCAGCACGGTTCCATCGTGATCGCCAACGTCGACGGGAATGCATCACGTCAGTGCGCTGGTTGCCTGAGGGAAGCGCGGCGCATCTGCCGTGATCGACGGGCTGCGTCGGCGTTCAGATGAACCTTGTTTCCTGGAGCGCGCCCTGGACGCAAGTGGTGATCACTAAGCTGATCGATAAAATTAAAGTAAAAACTGCATCACCAATAATAACTCCCCCTTACGTTCCAGTTATGAGCAAGTGAAAGCACATCGAAATCTGTCAAACAGCATCGAGTAAAGGCATTGCATCTATGAGGGGGGTAAGTAATGACGCCGCGGGCGGTGCCGTGATGTGGGCGCTGTTCATTCGATTGATGATCGTTGCCCTGGTGGCAACGATGCTGTCCGCCCGGTTCGTTTACGCACAGGTCCCGGGTCCTCTGGAGCCGACGCGGCCGAGCGAGGATCTCGCCCCGCCTCTGGAGCCCCGCGCCATGCCGACGCCGTCGGTTCCGCTGACGCGTGAGCAGCTCGCGCCGGACCGGGCCGATTCGATGAAGTTGACGCTCAAAGCCGTCCGGATCGAGGGGGCGGAGGCGCTCAGCGAATCCGACCTTGCGGATCTGTGGGAAGGTTATCTCGGCCAGACGGTCAGCGTCGCGACATTGTTCGAGATCGTCAACGCGATCACGCGCCGTTATTCGGAAGCGGGCTATGCGCTCTCCATCGCCGTCCTGCCGGAACAGCGGATCGAGGATGGAGTCGTCACCATCCGTGTCGTCGAAGGCTATGTCGACACGGTCGTCTTCACCGGCGATCTGCTGACGAGCGTTCTCGGTGATGGCAGGGGCGATGCCGCGCGCAACGAACTTCTGGAACGTTTCGCTGCCGGCATCACGGCGTCGCGTCCCCTGCGGACGGACGATCTGGAACGCTATCTCCTTCTGATGAACGATCTGCCGGGCGTGACGGCGCGCGCCACCTTCGCCGCCTCGCGGGATGTGCCGGGCGCTTCGACGATGACCGTCGACATCGCGCGAAAGACCGTGGAAGGACAGGTCGGCTTCAACAATCACATGGTGAGCAATCTCGGTCGTACGCGAATCGGCGGGGCGGTTGCCTTGAACGGGCAGCTGACGGGCGGCGACCAGTTGCGTCTCGAAGCTTGGCGGGGCACCCACAGCGATACCTATGCTTATATCGCCGGCAGCTATTCTCAGATGGTCGGCGGCGATGGTCTGAAGCTCGGCGCTACAGCGGCCTACTCGAACAGCGAACCGCGCGACGGGCTTCTGGCCGATCTCGAGTATATCGGCCGATCCGTCTCTCTCGGGTTCAGTGCGGACTATCCGCTGATTCGCACGCGACAGGAGAATCTTTATATCGGCGCCTCCTTCGACGTTCTGAATGCGCAGTCGGAGCTGCTCGACATCCCGTTTTCGGAAGATCGCATCCGAACGCTCGGTGTCTACACGACCTATGATGTCGCGGACGAGACGGGCGCGGTCAGCCTCGTCCGTCTGGGGTTGATTCAGGGCATCGACGTATTCAGCGCGACGGACGACGACGACCCGCTCAAGAGCCGCGCGAACGGTTCCGCGACGTTCACCAACCTCGAACTGCGTGCCTTGCGTGACCAGCCGCTGGTTGGTCCCTGGTCGCTTTACGTGCAGGCGCAAGCGCAGGTCGCGCTGGGCGATCCGCTCCTGAGTGCGGCCGAATGCAGCTTTGGCGGCCGCAACATCGGGCGCGGCTACGACGTCGGCGCCATGAGCGGCGACCACTGCCTGATGGGCGGGGTCGATCTGCGATGGACGCAACGGCTCGATGAGAATCTGGGCGTGCAGCTCTACGGCTTCACCGATTTCGGCCTGGCGCGCCAGAAGGGCACCTTGCAATCCGGAGAAGACCGGACCCGCGATGCCATGTCCTGGGGCGGCGGTGTACGGGTGCAGGTTGGTCAGCGCGTGACCGGAAACATCGAGATCGCAAAGCCGCTTGATGCGGAGTTCGCGGAGGACAACAGCCGTTCGCCGCGCGTCTTCGTGTCGATCACGACAAGGTTTTGAGGCGGGGCCATGAGGCGTCGTACCGGACTGCGTAAGGATAAAGGAGTTTTCGCGGCGATGAGGCTCCACGAAGTGCTCAAATGCACCACGGTGCTGGTTGTCTTCGGCGGACTGTTCTCCATTCCCGCCTACGCCAATCCCCAGGGGGGCACGGTCGTGGCCGGCGGCGCCAGCATCGCCGGCGAAGGTACGTCGCGAGTCACCGTCATGCAGACGACTGACCGGGCGATTATCAATTGGAACAGCTTCTCGATCGGCGCTAACGAGCGAACGGACTTTGTCCAGCCGTCGGTCGGTGCCATCGCCCTCAACCGGGTCGTTGGCGTCAATCCGTCCGAAATCCTCGGTACGCTGACCGCGACGGGGCAGCTCGTGCTTGTCAACCCGAACGGCATCCTGTTCGGCAAGGGGGCCACCGTCGATGCGGCGGGCCTGGTGGCGACGACGCACGATGTCGACGACCGGCAGTTCATGAGCGGCGGGCCGTTGCGCTTCAACGACGGCCGCAAGGCGGGGGCGTCGGTCGTCAATCAAGGCACGATCACCATTCGTGACGCCGGTATCGCGGCCTTCGTCGCGCCGCATGTGCGCAATGCGGGAATCATTCAGGCCAATCTCGGCACCGTGGCGCTGGCATCGGCGCGCGGCTTCACGCTCGATCTCTACGGCGACCAGCTCATTTCGTTCGAGATCGGCGACAAGATCGCCGAAACACTGACCACGGCCGACGGGACCCCGCTCAAGGCTCTGGTCAGCAATGACGGGACCATCGACGTGGCAGGCGGGCGCATCTATCTGACGGCCGAGGCCGCGCGCGAGGTCGTGAACCAGTCCCTGAACCTGTCCGGCATCGTTCGCGCGGACAGCGTGATGCAGGACGGCGGTGCCATCGTGTTATCCGGTTCGGGAACGGTGGCGGTTGAAACGGGCGCCGTCGTATCGGCTTCGGGCGTATCGGGCGGCAGCGTAAAGGTCGCCGCCGGCGACTTTGCGACCGACGGGACCGTGCGTGCCGATGGATCGGCGGGGGCGGGCGGTAGCATCGCCATCGAGGCTCGCGCGGCGGACATTGGCGGCAAGATCTCGGCTTCCGGTGCGACCGTCGGCGGGGCGATCGCGGTTCAGGCGGAAGACGCCGTCGCCACATCAGCTCATTACGCGGCGGATGGCGGCGATGGCGTCGGCGGCCGCATCGACGTTACCGGCCGATCGGTGGCGATCGATGCCGCGACGTTCAGTGCGATCGGAACGGACCGGGGCGGGTTGGTAAGAATTGGTGGCGCCTTCCAGGGCGGCAAAACGCCGGATGCGAACCAACCCTACCATGACAGCTTCGTCGGCCGCTGGGGGGAGCTACCCGAGATTGCCGCGGCCGATCGCACGTCAATCGACGAGGCAACGTCCATCGACGTGTCGTCGTCGGCCGGTATTGGCGGCACCGCAATCGTGTGGTCCTCGGACCAGACAACGTTTCTAGGTTCTATAAATGCGCGCGGTACGGTGTCCGGTGGAGCCGTCGAGATCTCCGCGGCCAATGACCTGAATTACGTCGACCTGATGCGCCTGGAAATTGGACGCGACGGTTATTTGTTGCTTGATCCGAAGGACATCGCGGTCGGCGTGGGCGCGCCTTACGATCCTATCAACGACGATGTCTTTTACGACGAGAGCAGTTCTACTTCAAATGTTAGCGCGACAAGCCTCGCCGCCCTTCTAACAAGCACGAATGTGGTCCTCCAAGCGTCGAACGATATCACGGTCACGAGTCAGATTATCGTGCCGGAAGAGGGGCATCATCTTACGCTTCAAGCCGGGCGCAGCGTTGTCATCAACAGCAACATCAACACCGCGAACGGCGATCTGACGTTAATCGCCAATGACTATGCTTCGAATGGCGTCCACGAGGAGCATCGCGTCGGCGGGAACGCCGCCATCACGATGGGTAACCAGGGCACCTTCATTAATGCAGGCACAGGCACGGTCACGATCGACCTACGCGCTGGAACAGGCAGATCGGGCAACCAGGACGACGCTGGCTTCATCACGTTGCGCGACATTACTGCCGGGCGTCTCTCAGTCACCCACGCAGGGTCGAATAACGCCACCAACAGCGGCAATATTGTCATCGAAGAGAACGTAACAATCAGCGTCTCCGGACAGGGCATTCCCGGCGAGAGCGCTTTGTTTATGGAAGCTAAGGCGGGCCAGATATTGATAAAATCAGGTGCTTCTCTGCGGAGCACTTACGCCGGGCCAGAATCTTTCGACGCGATCACGCTACGCGCCAATCTTGACAACGCTGCTACGGCCAATTTCAGCGGCATCTATCTGGATTCGGGGGCACTGATCGAGACAGCACTGAATGGTAGTGGAAACATTCTGCTCGAAGGCCGTGGCGGCAAGGGGGAGGGATCAGACGGCAGAGGGCTTCGCCTTTCATCGAACGCGAAGATCCAGTCCCTCGGCCATGGCACCGTAACGCTGACCGGATACGGGGCGTCGGCGGGCGGAACGAGCC
>Ga0065720_1019664_pt1 | contig 21593 bp, 9 predicted proteins | sample Thericmetagenome_FD_59107 | JGI IMG/M metagenome (GOLD analysis project Ga0065720, IMG submission 59107) | Thermophilic microbial communities from the Joint Bioenergy Institute, California, USA of rice/straw/compost enrichment - eDNA_2 v2... | ecosystem: Engineered > Solid waste > Grass >...
AAAAGGTAGCCATAAAAGTTTATTTTTTTTTTTTTTTTGCAAAGACCGATACACTGCATACAGAACAGTCGTCCGGGTTGCAAATGAGAGCCGGGAGCGATACGCTCGGGTCGGCTTTGGCTGTGAGGGAAATAGGCGGGCAACCAGCAAGCAGGCTTGCCATGTTGCCATGGGATCATCGTCCATTGTTCACTCATGAAAGGCCACGGCTCAACAGGATCCAAGCTCTGAAGATTATCAATTGGGTCACCGCCTTCCATGTACCTTACCAACATATCCGTTCGTTGCCTGGTGCTCGTCCTCAGCATTTAGGAAAGCATTCTGCCTTCTCTTCGGCAGCACTTTATCTTCACGTTCTTGTCAATGTCCCGGAAGTGGGCGGGCGTTTGAACGGCGTAATGGATACCCGCAGGCCTTGGGGCTGGCTTTTCCAGCCAGTAGAGGCCCGGGAGCTGCTCTCGTCCTCGCCTTACCCTCCATTGCTTAACATTGCTGCCAAGAAAAGATGCTGACAAGGGTTGGCTGCGAACGTTGCACTGCATGCATTAGGCTCCACCGCCCGATAAACATGCCCCGAATGGTTGGAGGGGATAAGCATACAGCATGTGATTGGTTTAAGCGAAGAAAAGGTTATCGCAGACATTTTATTGGTCAGACTTGCATCTTGTCTCAGCCAATCATATCAACAGCAGTGCTCTGGCCACCCGATTTTCGGAGGGTCCACTTTTCCACCCGACTTTCGGAGGGTCCACTTTTCCACTCTGGCATCCCACATTCAGATCCGCAGAAAGACGCAATGAATGTGGGAGGCGGTGTGTTGCGGCAGGTGCGGGTGGGTTGCATTGTGAAACCAGTGCTGCTTTTCAATTCTGGCTGGCTGGTCTTTTTGTGGTTTTTTCACGGTCGTGGCCAGCTTTGATGCCATGCAGATTGCAGATTGCAGAGCCTTTTGATGGTTGAGATCACGGATTGAGAAATGGATGGAAACACAGGATCGCTGCCACCTGATCGATCGATGGCTGCCCCTCGACCCAAACACATCCCCTCTTTTCCGTCTCAAAAGCCCACCAAGCCAAGAAAATACATGCCAGAGCAGAAGATAGCAGCAGCAGCAAAATTGCGCCCGCGAAACAGCGTGGACCTGTTGTTGCTTCACACTTTCACAGAGCCCCAGCCGGTGCAGCGGCGCTTGCCATCGTTCCCCGAGCAAGGGCGCCTGGTTCTTGTTACGTCATAGCAAACCCCGGCCAGCGGGTCCTTCAACCGCTTGTGCACCGAAGAGCCACCAGTTACTGTGCCGGCAGATCTTGCAATGCACGCGTGGTGGTCTCCATCATGATGATGATGCTACGTGCGACTGCGTGGGCGTGGGCGTGGGTGTTACAGAAGCGTGTTTTGCTCCGCTAGCGTGTTAACATACATACTTGCACATGCGCTACGGAAGAGGGACGTGGGATGATGACGGATAGTGCTTTACTATGCTTGCTCTTGCCTTGTCCTGGCCATTTGCTTCTCTATGTGCATGCCACTTGTATTGTACCAGTACATATGCTTCCTTGCGCGGCGCCAGTCCAAAGCTCCCGGCTTGCGGCTTGCCATTCATGCAACTGCACGCAGAATGGAGAGCCGCATTGAGGCAGGGGTAAGTATCTGGGTATTGTGTGTGTGTGTGTGTGTGGGTATGTTTTACGTTTTAATACTGTCCCTACCGAGGGGGCGGCGTTTGGATTGATGTTTGGGAGCATGCGGGATGTTCGAGAACGGAAGCTTGTTTGAAGCTTACCTACACAGTGATGCTGGAAGGGTCGCAGACGACCTGCCTCAGTGGGAATGGGGATGCCGATGCATGACTTTGAGGCGAGATTGACAGAACAGTGTTGATGGTCTGAGAGGCAATGTGTCCTGTCTCTAGTGACGTAGACCGTTCGTTGCGTAGGATGGTCTGGATAGTAACCGGTTTTGTCAGTGACGTGGCCGGCCCCTTCTCCGAATTAAACAAACCAGTTTTGCATCACTGGGCCAGCATCACCAACCTTACTTGACTTGACGGCATACAGTTGTGCCCATGGTTGTACGTAGGCACATCGTAGATCTTGCTATTTGCCACAGCACTGCTACGCGGTCACGAGCGACCTTCATGCTTTCTCAGTCCTTCTTCTGTCCCTCAACCCATCGTCCACTCTTACCACCTTCCTTCAGTACAACCCTTAAATCCCCAATCACCATCCCCTTGTCAACCGCCTTGCACATGTCATAGATAGTCAGCGCTGCTGCACTAGCGGCCGTCAGCGCTTCCATCTCGACACCCGTCTTGCCATCACAAGACACAGCCGCCGACACCTCAATCTCCCCGCCTTTATTCCTCTTCCCATCCTCCCCTTCAATCCCGCCATCTGCAGGATCCCTAACCTCAAACCCAATCTCCACATGCGTAATCATAATCGGATGACAGAGCGGGATCAAATCAGGCGTCCTCTTCGCCGCCATGATCCCCGCGATACGTGCCACGCCGAGGACATCGCCCTTCTTGAGGGCATTGGCGCGCACCAGGCGTAGAGCAGTCACATCGGAGAAGCATACGACACATTTTGCAACTGCAGTGCGCTTGGTAGGCTGCTTGTCGGATATGCTGACCATGTGGGCTTCGCCGGTTGTGGTGAGGTGGGTTAGGCGGGGGGCATTGAGGTCATCATTGGTATTGTCGGATTGACGGCAGTGAGGGGTTGAGGAGAAGAAACGGACTTGGCGATGGTAGCTTGGAGAAGTGGCCCTTCCGGGCCATGGGAGGGGAGAAGACTGTCTATGAGCGGGCGCCCAACTTGAAGTGAGGCCGATGGGATGCCATGTTGTCTGGGAACGAGCTTGGGATGGGGAATCTATGTAGGACATTACATTTTAGCTATACTGTCCAGATATGATTATGACGCGAGCAATCGCTTTATATGACAAGACATCAATGCCAGCTAATCCATATCCCTTGAACCAAACCGCTGCCCGTACCCTGAGAAAGACACCTAAACGCCGTTCACGTGCAACGTAAATGACAGATATAAAAAAAAAAATTTAGAGGGACAAGGGAGATGGCCATCACCCACCGATCAAGATCATAGGCCGGTTTTTCATGTGTTCCAGTTCGCCAATTCCAGCGTGCTTCGGTTTTTTGCGTTTGACAGCCATGCCGATAACATCAAGCAGCTCCTCAGCATTCGGCACCACGACTCCTTCCGAGGAGCTCGCTCCCTTCTGCTCCATCACGACCTTCTGCAACGACTCCAGCGCCGCCTCATCGATTGGCTCCCCATTGTTTGCCTTGCGCAAAATATCCCGAAGCGACACCTCCGCATTCCCAAATAAACACACTTTCAAGTTCCCATCACACGTAATCCGCAACCTGTTGCACGTCCCACAAAAGTTATGGGTCATGCTCGTGATGAACCCAATCTTGCCCTTAAATCCTGGCACGCGGTACGTCTTACTGGTGTCATTCTTGCGATCTGGAACCCTCTCCAGATCCGGGTGCCGCTCGCGGATCCTGTCCAGCATCTCCGTGTAACTGACCATCTTGCCCTGCGACCAGCGGTTGCCGTCGAAGGGCATGTACTCGATGAAGCGGACCTCGACGTCACGATTGCGGGTAAGCTCGACAAAGTCTAAGATCTCTCTGTCGTTCAGGCCGCGCATGACCACGCAGTTGATTTTGAATTTGAGGGGCGCACCGGCACGTTTGAGTTGAAAGATGCGGTCGATGGATTTTTGGACTGCTGCGAACCCGTTGCGGCGGGTCATGAGCTGGAATTGCCATGGGTCAAGTGTGTCCAGAGAGAGGTTGATGCCCGTTAACCCTGACTCGACCATGGCGTCCAGCTTGCGGTGCAGAGCTAGGCCATTGGTAGTCAGACACAGCTCACGCAGGCCGTGGGAGCGCAGAGAACCGAGTTGTTGCATCAGAGATACGATATCCGGCCTCACAGTCGGCTCGCCTCCTGTCAGCCGGATCTTGGTCACGCCCTGCTCGACGAAGAGAGAGGAGAGCATGACGATCTCCGGGGTGGTGAGCAGGTTGCGTTGCGGGGACAGTGGCACCCCTTCTTCAGGCATGCAGTACAGGCAGCGCAGATTGCAGCGCTCCGTGACCGAGATGCGGAGATAGTCATGCTGGCGATGGAAGGTGTCTGTCAAGAAGTCGGAGAAGGGTCGGGCATCGCGGATGCGCTCCATGCGAGAGGGCGTGGTGACTGGCCTGGGATTAGGCGATGCCGCCGGTAGGTCATCTTCCTGAGGCCGAATGATTTCTGGTAGAGGCTCTGAAACGGCAGGTTGGGCAGCTTGTGGAACCACCGCTACGGAGGCGATCCGTCTAATATTCAGGGAGCTGTGACTTGATGAGGAGGATCGCGGGAGAGATGGTGATAATGGGAGCTGCTGCGATGCCCGGGCTGCTAACCGCACACAATGGGCGGCACGCCATATGGCTGATGCCATGACTGCTTTAACCGGTCTTAGATGTTGATGTTGGCAGAAACGATGCTGTGGCAAGGCATGTGGCAGAGTTGTCCCGTTGCGACTCGTCAGGGATGACAGATACGAATCGATTTTGTCGTTGGTGACATACACCTCACCCAACAATATGTCAGCCTGGATTTGAATCTATTGTTTAGCAGGCATGCATATCATACGCCCCCCACCGGATGGAGGTGGGTTGAAATTACAAGCTAGCTCAACACCGATCTCGCATGTCTCCGCGGACTCGGCACGTTCCCTGGCCCGGTGAGAGGAGTGGGGTTCCAGCTTGGTCGGGGGCGACAAAACTCGGAGACCGGCGATAGCCCGCGGATAGCTAAGCAATCGCCAAGGCGGGGTCTAGAAGGGTGGGGTGCACATGGCTTGTGGGTTAGGGTTGTTTCGTGGGAGAGACGCCATTCATGAGGCTTGCTACCTACCCACTGGTAGGTACCTGATATAGAAAAGGCTTCCTTTTTCATTCCGTGACCCCTGGTGTTTGTCGTTAACACACTGTTTAAAAGGTTCATTTTCAGCAAGAATTCACGATCTTGCTCATCTCCTCTGTTTGTCAGATTAACCCAACGGTGAGTATTTTGGCTATAATGCCTAAAGACGGAAATGACCGATCAAGAGGTGCACGAGAGAGGGAGATGGACATGAAATTTCCATCCAAAATGGTGTTGATCAACGTAGGCATTCATCAGCTAGACATCTCAGCCATCTAGGCTGGAGAACTCACCTCTTCTTTATTTACATTTGCTTTAGAAGTCTGGAAATAGCAGCACATGTCGCTTTGGCAACAAACTTGGTCAAACAGGCAATCTGATTATCAAAGGCCAAAGGAATTGAGCTATTACTGAGTCCTTTCCCTAGGTAATTGCCCTGGCTCTTGTGCTTCATTAGGGAAATATCACTGAGACACATAAAAAAACACAACATGGGTGTTGGCGTTGCACTACGAAATTGAGCCTCAGTTGCTTGTTTCTGTCTCACTTGATCTCCGGGTCTTGGTTGTCCCGCAGCTCGACGAGAACCCAGAATGCAGGGTTAGGGTTATACCCACGAGAAAGGCTAAGCTAGGCATCCCCGTTGTCTTGGCACCCGGGAGGTGTGGGGGGTTTGTTGCCAGTGTTTGCTTTCCGGATTGGAACTCGAAACCAAACAATGACAAGGGAGGAGCAGGAAGGCCCAAGCATCTATCGATACTGAAGCGTTCCAACATACCTGCCTATCTGAGTGAGGGTTGCTGCTTGCTTGCATCTTCCAAAGCTTCCGTCTTCGGATCTTTTGCCACCAAACCCCTCAAGTCTCCCTTAATCCTTGAAAACGCAGCCCGTGCTCGTATGCTCTCAGATAAGCTGCCGGGGCTTCTCCAGCTTGTCCTCTTCCAAAAATGTTATTCTCTCCTTTAAGCAAATGTGAGCAGGCGAGGTGTTATCAAGCAAACAGGTCTTGGCGTCAACACTCGAGCCATGCTGACTGTCTATAGCCTCGCCACACGCTCTTCCCAGCCCTGACGGCAAGTATGTTGCCACTGTCTTCCCCGGCATCATTAATGTCCGCGCTGTCGCTGGCCTCAACGTGGTCAACGTCATCAAACTCGGCCACGACTTCTCTGGTCCCGTGATCAGCTTTCAGTGGTCCAAGTCCTCGCGTCTCCTACTCGTCGCCGATCCTGAGCGCATCCGCGTTGTTTCTGCCCTCGATGACAGCTTCAATGCCACTGTCCGAAACCACGTGTCTGCTGGCACTAAGCCGGCCGTAGTTGACTTTGGCGCCTCAGACTCGGAGATTTGTGTCGTCGCCCCATTCGGCTTGAAGTTCACCGTCTTTGATCTCAAGTCTTCCAAAGCCATCGAAATACCAAATCCTAAGGTCTTCTCCGCCTTGTCTGCTTCTACATGCTTCTCTTTCCGTCCAGAGACACGTCACCTTGCCTTGCTCACACGGTCCGCCGGTAAGGACATAGTGAGTATCCATTCCTTCCCCACGAGAGAACTGCTACGTTCCTGGTCTCCGGACACGGTTGATGCTCAGGGGCTAGCCTGGAGCCCTGATGGACGCTGGCTGGCCGTGTGGGATTCCGCCTCGCAGGGACATAGGATTGTCTTCTACACCCCTGATGGTCATGCCTTCAGGACGTGGGCCGGCCCTACCAATCCGCAGCCCGAAGACCAAGATTTTGCACTCGGTCCGGGTGTCAAGTCGCTACAATTCTCTGCAGATTCCCGCTACGTTGCTATTGGCGACTTCAGCCGGTCTGTGTCTGTTCTAAGCGTGTCTTCCGGTACGGAGACCTTGCGCCTGCGTCACCCTAAAACGCTTGCTCCAACAGAAACTCTCCAGGTGAGTCGATCCGCCCATTACTACGCCCGTCTCGGTCTTGTCCCGTTGCCGTCTGCCGTCTGCCGCTAACCTTGTTTATGGGGTGGTGCTGTGCTGCAGGTTTGGCAGGAACAGATTGGCATCTCGCATGCAGGGCCAGCCATTCACACCTTTCTTCGTGCTACGCAGCCGATTTCTCCGGCCCCAAGTTCCCGGGACTCTCCAGAGCTGCTGTCGGGATGTTCCCTGATCGCCTTTGACCACTCATCGACTCTTGTAGCCACACGGCTGGACGACTGTCCAACCGCTCTCTGGATATGGGATGTGCAAGTTGCCGAATTGCGCGCTGTCCTCCTGTTCCATGGCAATGTGGCCAGCATCTCGTGGCATCCTCATGTTTCTGAGACATTGCTCATCAGGTGCGACGGCGACCAATACGACGGCTCTGCCTTCGTGTGGGACCCCCTTTCGGAAGGGCCCCGGTTTGTCGACTTTGCTGAGCGCCTACCCGCTGCGAAGACATGTGGCAAGCAGCGTGTCCTATGGCTTGGAGCTCCTGACACCGACCCGGCCAATTCCTGTCCTTCGATCTTCTTCTCTGACACCCAAGTCTTTCTGCTGGCTTTCCTTGGCGACTCCGACCAAGGGCCCCCCCCGTGGGGTGCTGACGGGCCGCCTAGCCCGACCTTTGCACCACCCGACCGCAGGCGAGTGGAATCGCCCCTCGAGCTCGTCCCAGCAGAGGATGAAAGCGATGATTATAACGAGGTGGAGGACACGTTCATACACAGACGATAACAAACCTGCAGCCAGCCAACCAACCTAGCAAACCGAATACTTTACGCTTGGTCTTTCTGCAGGAGAGAGTAGATGGATGTCTCTGATTTGCGGCCGACCCGATGTTTGGCCCCCAGCATTTCAAACAATGTCCTGTCTCTACGGAAATCAAGCATCAATGGCCTTACCTGAGCTCATTCGACTGTTGCCAGTTGAATGCATTCTTTTCAGTATCCCCTCCAAAGCCTTTTGTCATCATGCTGCATGGTATGCACGTCCTGCTTCCCCTCCAACGGGCGATTCCGGGAAATTCTTTTCGAGCCTGGATAAGTTGATGGGACCGTCAGCAACGAGAGGAAGAGCACCCCGCAGGTCACAAGTCACAGGTGGCTTCCAAATGGCTCATTGCTTTTCTTTTGCTTCTTGCCCTTTTGGGAAAGGGAACCACCCAACATGACCGCTAGACCTGATCATCGATCTCGGGAAGATCGATCGATTTTTTCTATTGGCGGGGCCCGGTCAAACCCTGGTTCAGAGGGCCGACCGGACGACCGAACAAATGTCGATTCTGAGAGGCTTTTCATGGCTTGCTAACCCCCCCAGCATGGCCAACAGGGGAGTTTCGGCTTTCCTCTGCTATTCTTGGGCGCGGAAGTCTGGCTATCGTTCCGCTACGCTACGCTAGCTCTCCCGCCCACAATCCCGGATTCCGCAAGATGCCGCAGTTTTCGGTCCCCGCTGGACTTCAGCAAGCATATCTTCGAGCTAGCAAAAAGTAGCCATATTTACACTACAGTTGTGCCTACCCATCATCCTCATGCGCTTTCATGGAAACTTGCGGCCTTTTATGTATTCGCAGGATGGTAGTAACTCTTCCTAGAATCTTCCTCATCAGGGAACGATGGGTTCGGGAGCCTCGGGAGCCCGCAGCGTTCACATCCTGGTTGCGGCGGTGAATAGCTGCCTATCCTGTTTTTTGACCGGCGGCCCCCGCTATGTGTGCTGTTGTCTTCGATGGTGTCCCTCGGTGCACGGCGGGAAGCGTGCTATCGAATCGTGGGGCGCTTTCAATCTCTCAGTCGAGCCTGGATGGTCGGTCCATGGCGTGCTGGCAAAGCTGTGCCTCACCCACTCGGCCGGTCCTCATCAGTGTGCCTTACCAGCCCTCTCTTGACATTGGCTCTGCTGGCTAGCAGGCCATGGCGTTTCGCATTGGACCCCTCACACGATAGCTCATCGCCAACCGAGAAAAGATGGCGCCCCAATCTGCTCCTTGGCTTCTCCCGTTGGTTGAGCTTAGGACGGGACTAACGGAAAAAATACCGATACTACCCCGACTCGGGTCTGTGCCGTTCTTTGACTTATGTGTCGAAACAACACATCTGGCGTGTTCCATACGCTAGTACAACCGCCCCCCCCCCAGATCTGGTGTCTGTTCCAAGCTCTCGGGCCGTAAGGTAGTATCATCTCCAGTTCTCCAGGAGACTGGATAACCAGAATGATCACCGCCTGGCCTGCCAGTTTGCCCCTCCTGGTGCATAGGTAATACACGCCCGGGAAGGGCCACCATTGCACGGCTGGAAAAGCCACGACAGTGTCGCTGAATCCCATCGCCCAATCTGGCTGTTTGCAGCTGTGGACTCGAGAAAGACACCGCGAAGGTGAAATATGACGAGAGGCCCAGGTTCCTGACCCCAGTTCCTCAGCCTTTCCCCTGAACAAGCTGTCCTATCCCATCTCACAGAAGGTTGTCAGCCATTATGGGCATCCCCCAGACTTGCCCTAGCTAGACTACCTGCCTGATGTGGATGCTTGGACTATGCCTTGATTATGGCATCAACTTTAACTTGTTCAGGAACCTCCTGCATTACTGACACCTGGTAGCGAATACCCCTTGTCTCAATAAGCTCTTGCTACTCTCTATGCCGCGAAAAATTTTTGCGCTGACTTGGTTTAGGGTCTCTTTCTGCTTCAACCTCAAACTCTTCTCAGCAACACGCTCATTCTCTTGTAAAACGAGTGTTTATTGTCTATCTTCTTGTTTCTACTCCCTGCGTGACTTCTCGGTGGTTAGTTGATCGTACATTGGCAACAGCATCGCCAGCAAGCGATGAAGACACATCGAAACCAACCGGGCCGAGAGCTGCAGCCGTTCACGGTAGAGCCTGGGAGCGAGACGGGGTTGTACTATATCACAGTTGCTAATGTGCGTTGCGGGATCTGTTCGCGCCCAAGGAAGGGTTGTCTGCTGACAAATGATGTACTAGCTTTCTCACAACACCACATGGAGAGACCTGAGAGCTTTTGCCGAACAAGTTTGCGAAGTGGACCATGCCGAGGTCTATCCACCAACGTCGGGTTTTGTTCGCGTTAGAGGGCTGGCCAATTTTGAAAAGGCACTTAGTATGTCATAACGGTCAATTTTATACACCTGCCGGTTCTAACGTTGAGCCATAGAACATCTGGATGGAAACACGCTTGACTTTCGCGCTCTCCAGGCGGATGGCAGAAACCGGGACCAGCCAACTGTTGTAAAGTTGCCACTGACTGATTACCACGCACAGAGACTTTTACGAGGAGAAAGGGGAGGTAGAATAGTTAGCTATCCTAGCTCTCCGCCTGCTGAGCCCAATGTTCAAGCTCAGCAACAACCGTCGCGGGCGGCTGGTCTTGCTATGAGTGCTAATCCGTACCCAGAACACCCAGCAAGTCCTATGTCGCCATACAACATGGCTCGGCCTGCAGAGACGCAATGGGGATACCCGGTATCTCCTACCTACCTGCCTGACCAGAGATACCAAGGAACTGTCGCGAGCAATGCCACTATGCCCCATCCTATGCCATTTCAAGCATCGACCGACCCAACTCAAACATTCCCCCAGGTGGTGTCGAACCCGACGATGGCAGGTTTGCCACAACCTGCAGGATACCCGGGTCCTCCGCCCGCACCAGGCACAGCTCTAGGATTGAATATCCCTTCATACCCTTACGGATCGGCAGTACCTTATTATCCACTGACCCCTGGATATATGGTCGGTAGTGGACAAGCATACGGATACGGGAACATGTCAGCTCCCTGGGGAGCTCCTGACTCAGCTACATCACCTGTGCTAACCCTCCAACCTGGCCAGCAGCTGATAGGTTACCCTCCAAGCGGCCCTATGGGAGAGGTAGTTACGATTGAGCAGCGCAAGATCGTCATTCTTCACCTCGAGCGTGATAGTTTGACGGAGGAAACTGTCCGTCAACTGCTTGCTGAGCATGCCGGGATCGGAAGTGCTACATCCACTGCATCTGCCGGCGAAGGCGAAGATATAGAAAAGATTGAGATCCCTATCAACAAGGATGGCCGCGCGAGGGGTACTTCTCTGGTTACTTTCCGGACTGCTGAGCTGGCGTACAAGGCAATTGCCGCGCTGGATGGACGACAAATCGGCTCTGGCAGCAGCGGGGGCAGACGCCTTGCGGCACGGCTGGCTAGTGAGGGTGTTTCGACCGGCAAGGGCTTTGGAGATCGTCTGGGATATCGGGTTGGTGGTGGTAGGGGAGGTGGGAAGGCTGGTAGCAGTGCTGTTGGCACTGCGCTGGGGTCACATGCTGGGGGAGGGCTAACTGTTGCTGGAGGAACTGGTGAAACAGGCCGGCAAACCCGCTTATCAACAGCAAAATCTCCTGGTCGACGTCCGTCTGCAGCATCGCCATCCCCAGCTTCGTCATCGGATGTGGCTAGCCTAAGCGCGAGCGTGGCACAGCTTTCGCTGGGTGGACTGCCTCCAGCTGTTGTTGTCACTCAAGCATCCACCTTGGAATCTGCGTCAGCATCTGAATCTGCGTCTGCGTCGGTTTCAGTGTCTGGGTCTGTTGAGACTGCCGCAGAGATGAGTGGAGGAGCTGAGGGGGCTACGACTCGGGAAAAACCAGTTATTGTGGACGGAAGTGCTGGGGGTAGGTGGAATAAGGTAAAGAAAGAGGTTGTTCGTACGCCATGGTGATCAAATGGGAGGATTGAAACATTAGAGGTATTGAGAGTCTGAAGAAATGCATTGTGTGGCGTTGTTTTGGAGTGTTGTGGTATCAAAGTTGATGTTTGTGCTGTTTACATTCAGGGGTTGGAGGGTCAGGGGTACGAACATATAGAAGCATACGATCCCGGGGATGAAGAGACTTCATAGGGCTCGGGGTGGTCTAGATAAAATCTGGCTGCTGTTTCGGGGTAGAGGGGCGTTCTTAGAGGGGAGCTGATCTCATCGCATATATGTCCGATGTATGCAATATAGTGTTTCTTGTTTCAGTGGGTTGGGTTGGGGCTTGAGAGTTGCCAAATTCTTCGAAGGAGGCCATGAGGATAAGGTACCTATCAAGATCCAGGATGTGTTGAGGGAAAGTAATGGCAGAGAATAATAGCTTTAGTATACATAGGGTATAATAGGGAGGAGAAGGCGTTTCTTTGGTGTGGCAGTCGGGTATGAACTCAGATTTGTTTGTGCCGGTGGTATCACAGTGGTAAATCTTTGAACTTACAATGGTGACTTGCATCGACGCTCTATTGTGATAGCATTTGATTGAAAACCACTGGTATTCAAAGTCTTAGTGGACCAAAATATCAATGGGAATACAGTCCAAGGAACGGTAGAAGATAAAAAGCCATAAGCAGATGGGAGCAGCACTCCCACCCCATACAAAATTCATTTGGTCCCGAGGTCCGAACAACCAACGAAGGGCGTGTAGCTCATTTGGTAGAGCGCTCGCTTAGCATCTCCTAGGGATTATCTCTTGGATCCTCTAATGCGAGAGGTACTGGGTTCGATTCCCAGCTCGTCCAAAGGTCTTGTGCAATAAGAAGGTGGTTTCATTTTTCATATTTTCAGAGTGCGAAAAAAAATTTTTTTTGGACGGGGCAGTGGGGTGCTTGGATTGGACTTAGTGTTTGTGTGGGTCTTGTTTCACAAAGTTAGGGTTGGGGCTGGGGGCGTACATGTAATAGCGAATATACCTTCACGATAAATGTCGTCAGGGGGAGGGGAGATGATCTTTGGGCCAGAGTAGCCACTAGAAAGGAATGAATCTAGTATATAGATCAGCGAGAGGAAAGGGATAGAGATGTTCATATCACTTTCCTCCTCTCTAACACATTCCCGTCCCTAATCCCAACCCCTTCCCTTTCTATCCTAGCCACAAGCCTGCTACACTGGCACCTGAAACTCCTCAGTTCTGCCCCTCAATATGTTTAGTCTGCTTCCTTGCCAAATCCTTCTCAACCTTCACCCTTTCCATCTCCCTGCTCATTAGCCTTCTCTCGGCAGTCCATCTTTCTTTGCAGCCAGTTTTCCCGTTTCCTGACGCGCAGTGTATAAGGCAAGGGTGTGCTCGGTACGTTCGGCATGTTCTTTTGTTGGCGCTTTTATTCTGCTTGGGCGTGTTTTAGGCGGGCACGCTCGGGTTCGATATGGGCTTTATGAAGGCGGTGTTCGAGTTAGAAGAGATCTTTTGAATGTGAGGGGCCCGGGGGAGGGGGGGCAAAGCTGTGTGGCTGAAGTTAGGGGAAACGGCGTTGGTTCTTGAGACGGAAATACTGATGGATTTTGGAGAGATGGGTGAGCGGGTTGAGAGAGGTGAAGAGGGGCGTTTTGTTGTTTGAGAAACTGGAATTGATTCTTGTTTGGTCAAGTGTCTCTGACTGCGCTTCGGAGAGGGTTCTTTCTTGATAGAGGCTATATCTGTCCCAGAGGAATCGCTCTCTGAGTCGCTGACATCTATGTCCAGGAGTGTGAAAGCCATTGGGACGAAGGCAACGATCGTCTTAGCTACAGTTCCTAGAGCGTTAGTAAGCATGTTGTAGAATCCTCCTCTCGCTGCATTTGCCAGTCCAGGTTCCTTCTGAAAGGCATACTCTTGCTTACGCGTCGCCACTGATAACGCCCTTAGCTCTTTATAAAGACCAGAGGGGGACACTCCCGTCGCTTTATTGCTATCTTTTCGACATTTAAGGGCAATGTTCAGTCATCCAGGCTCTTAGATGCCATCCAGCAAAAGAGATCGCGATAAGCACTCCGCCTTGCGAATCAGGCACTCCCACTCCCACTCCCTCCACTCTCTCTGCTCCATGTCCATGACGACAATAACGATGATGATGATGGTAAAGAGAGTTTATGCATAGTTAATCTCTCCTCCAAAGTCCTCAGATGCATCTCAACCTCCCTTTCATCGCTCCGGCTCGACCCTTCCTCTGCCAATGATGCGGAAGGTATAGAAGGCAGCTTGATCTCTTTCCATCCCTGGTTAGGACTTTCAACATTGCCTCATTTTCTGCGGTTTTCTCTTTTACTGATCGAGACCGACTGGGGACTGGGTGGTATGGTTCCCACGTGACGGGGCCTACCAACCTTGGTGTCAGGGTTGGGGAGTGAGGAAGTGGTCAACGTTTTTGAAGAAACCGTTCTGGTTTTGTAACCCCCAGACTTCTCCTTACTTGCCTATATCGTTGTTGCTACGGAAGAGAAGGGGATGAAGTCAATCAGGAGTCAGGCATCTTAGAACGTTGACTGGAAGAGTGCGGCGAGGTAGGAACTGGTATTTGTCTGGTGAGAGGGAGCCAGGACAAAGGTCGGTCTACCAGATTAGGAGGAGGGATTTGAGGGGTTCTAGTCGGGACATTACGATTCTGAGATACACCAGTAGTGCCCCTGTCCAAGGGGCGCTCTCGGATCATATTTATGATTGTTTGACTAGAAGGGTAGTCTGAGATGCAACTCGAAAATGGAACCCCTCAAGAGACAAAGCTATGTTGTCAACAAACTGCTGAGCAAGGCCACACAATGGCAAGCAATAACTACCTGACCTACTTTCAATTTTGCGGCCCAGGGACACCAACTTGGGGACAACTCGCGACCCACCAACCTTATCTGACCGCTGACGTCATCGTCAGGAAATCTATCATGCTTAGATGACGACTCAGCACACCATCGCCGCGTTCTGCACCTGTTCTTACTATCAAGAGCATTATCAATTCCATCGCCTCATGCTCAGCCAGGTAGTCAACGCAAACTACCAAGAGTCAATATTGGTATAATACAGCCTACAACCTATCCGCCTACAATGGTATACTTGTACAAGGATCCAACTTAACACAGTTTAACTCCCTCCAATTTGGGGGTCTCATCGCCTCATCTCTCCATTTTGTCGTGGGATAACTAACCCATGTTTGCACCAAACCAATGCCAATCCATGCGTAAAAAAACACGTTCCAAGTTATCCTGTCGCCTTCCAAGACCGAGGCGCCAGTCCGTTCCTTTGCAAACCAAACACCAGAAAATTCCAAGCAACTTTTTTTTATCGCATCATGTCGTATCCCATAAAAAGCGGTTTACTGCATGGTCTTCAAGAAACCATCCAGATCGAAGCTTTCCTCGTACTGTGCATTATCCCACAACTCGCCCAGGCCCTCTAGCCAGGCAGCCTTCTTACCCGGCCGCCTGACATCGCCCGTCTCGATATCAACCATATCCTCTTCGCGGCCCTCGATGCTCTCCTTATTATCCGTGATCAAGCTCGGGCCGGATTCACCCAGGTTGAACAGATCCAGGATCTGGTCCGTGTCCATGGTAGCCAAACCCGCATTCTGCTGGTTGACGACGGTGCTAGCGACGTCAATCTTGAAGCGCTGCAGGCTAAGGATTTTCTCCTCGAGCGTACCGCGCGTGATGATGCGGTACACGTTGACTACCTTCTTTTGTCCGATACGGTGAGCGCGGTCCATGGCCTGCAGATCCTTCTGCGGGTTCCAGTCGTGCTCGACAAAGATGACTGTGTCGGCACCTGTCAGGTTTAAGCCGAGACCACCGACGCTGGTCGTCAGCAGGAGGACGTCGTATGAAGGATCGCTGTTGAACTTATTGACAATGTCTTGGCGCTTATTGGCCTCCACGGAGCCATCCAGCCGCAGGTACGATACCGACGGCAACATCTGCTTGAGCACCGTATTCTGTACCATATCGAGCATTTCCTTCATCTGACAGAAGATCAGCGCCCGGTGAGGCTTGATGGGCGTGTACAGAGGGTCGGAAGACTCCTGGCCTTCCACGCCGATACCGCAATCGACAAGAAGATCGCGCAAGGCGCCAAGCTTGGGGGCATGAATCGGGTCTTCCAGCGTCGTTCCGTGCTTAGCCAGATACTTCTGCGTGTCCTCGTACGCCTTGTGACCTGGCTTCATGACAAGCGCCGGCGAGTTGCAGAGCTTGCGCATGTACTGCAGAGCCTGGAAGATGTGCTGTTTGGCCTCCTTGTCGTCTCTACCGGCAGTTTCCGTGATCTTCTTGCCTTCCCTCTTGGTGAAGTCCTCGAACAACTTGCGCTGCAGGTCGCTGAGATCGCAGTAATAGTTCTGGAGAATCTTTGGCGGCAAGTCGTTGAGCACTTCTTCCTTGAGACGACGCAGCAAGAACGGCAGCACCTGCTTGTGCAGAGCCTCAATAGCCAGCGCGCCCGCTTCTTGTTCCTTCGAGGATGCCTTGCTATAGCGGCTATTGGCGATCGGCTTGGCAAACCGGTCAAGGAACACCTTTTCGGCGCCCAAGAAGCCGGGCATCAAGAAATCGAATAGGGACCAGAGTTCAAGCACGTTGTTCTGGATTGGCGTGCCTGTGAGAATCAAACGATGGTTGCTAGTGAGCCTCTTGACTGCGAGGGTAATTTTGGCCTTTGGATTCTTGATCAGATGGCCTTCGTCCAGCACACAGTAATTCCAATTGTACTTCTCGATCACATCAATATCGTTGCGGCAGACATCGTACGAAGTGATGACGATGTCGGTCTTGTCCAGGGAGTCCTTCATGGCACGCCGCTCGGCCGGAGAGCCTACGTACGCTGTCACGGTAAGGAAAGGAGCATATGTCTTAATCTCCTGTTGCCAGTGACCGGATAATGTCGGCGGGCAGATGATAAGAGACGGCAGCTTTCTAACCTCGGGAGCGCCAGTCCTGGCAAACTCTTCGGCACGCTGATGATGATCGCTTGCCACGATGCAGATCGTCTGGAGGGTCTTGCCGAGACCCATGTCGTCGCAGAGGATACCATGCAGGTGGTACTTGTTGAGGAAAGCAAGCCAGTTGACACCTTCCTGCTGGTATGAGCGGAGCTCAGCCTTGATGGCAACGGGGATCTTGAACGGCTCAATCTTCTTCGGATCCAGGAGCTGAGCGATGAATGTGCGCTCGCGGTCACGGCCCTTCAACAACTCCTCAGAAAGACCCGGAGGATCCGGAATACCAGCCTCAAGCGGGACTAGCTTCACGAGAGTAGCAAATGATGTCGTGGCTATCAGGCGAATCTCGTTGTCGGAATCACTCATGCGACCCAGCACGGGCACGATGAGGAAGATGACATAAGGAAGGATAGCATCGCCCATTACAGCGATGAGATGGTAAATGACCTCGATGGCACCCTGACGGAAGCTGAGATCAAGTGGGTTGTTGATCGACGGCAACACCTTCTCGACCAAAGCAGTCATACCATCCACAGTAATGACGCTGCAGATCGTCGCCATGCATTTAGCAGCCATATACCGGAATACAGACAGATCGGAGCGAAGGGCCTTGATGACCAAAGGAACCTGCTGCATGACAAACGGATGGAGGGCGGGGTGCAGTGTCGGCGTCATCGTGCGTATCACGGACATGGCATCGACGATCTCCTGACCAAACGTGTTCTCCGGGTCGCGGGCTTCGGGCGGCAGATCGCCAGAAAAGGCCCTAACCAAAGGCTCTTCCATAAAAGTCCGCAAAGTCGGAACGCGCTCGAGGAGCTCGGCGCCAAAGTTCTTGGACAAGATCTCAAGTGCTTCCTTGGCACCACGGCGGGTGATGCGGGCGGCCTTTGCCTCGCGCGCGTACTTGACTGCATCAGGATGGTCGACCCTATCCTCTTCCTTCTCCATCGACAAAATAACATTGGTTTTGTGGGCATGGATGGGGAACTCGGGCGTCTCGGCCACCTCAACACAAGAAAACTTGACCAAGTTCGCCACAACTTTCTCGGCGGGACCACGGCGGCCAGATTCCGTGAAGAGCTGCACCAAACGTGCGATCGTAGCGGCCGATCGGCTCTGCAACTCCTGGTTTTCCTCGGTCTTGATGCTGTCCATAATGGCCTTAATAAGAGGACTAGGCTTCTTCGGAAGCACCTTCATGGCGACCAAGGCACAGGCTGCGGCAGCCTTGATGCGGGCATCGCGAGCTTCCTTGGCCGCCTTAGCCTCCTCAATGACCTCAACTGTCTGCTCCCGGGCTTCATTCAGCTGGGGCAGGGCAATCAACCGCTGGCCCGGCGCCATGAGTCTCTTGAGCCGCTCGAAGTCTTCGTTAACTACCTTCTCAGCATTTGCAATCGAGAAGGCGCCAGGACCGGCCTCGGGCTCGCCTTGAACGACGACAGCCAGCGTAGGCAACTTGCCTTGCGACACCTTACCGTGGTCGCGGAAGAGGTTGATGAGCTGCTGTGACGCTGAGCGCACCCGCTGAACGTAGGTGACCAAGTCGCGGTAGTGCGACGGCCGTTCCAGGTCGATAATCTTCTGCAACGGCTCAATGAAGCGAGAAGCAACCTCAGGGGTGCTGCAGTTCTTCGCATACTCGTCGATGACCATGGCAGCGGCCAGCTGGGTAGACGCATATGGCGAAGAAAGCGCCTGAAGAACAGCAGTATCGTACGATGCCAGACGTGGCGTAGGAATAAAGGACATGATGAGACCCATTGCTTTGGCAGCCGAGATACGGGAACGAATCAAGACATCAACACCGACCAGGTCGACTTCGCCCTGGATCATGTGGCCGTCGACATCGTGGGTATGCGTGGACGGAGCGACGTCCTCAGCCTTGGTCGACTTACGTCGCCTCTTCGTCGCCCTTTCGCCCTCAGGTGGCGACGACCGTCGGCTGTTGGTTTGGGAAGCTCCAGGAAGCGAGTAGGTTCCGCCCGATGGCTTCTGGAAGAGAGCAGGGTTCATGGGAATGGGATGGCGGGGAACACCAATGGGATGGAGGGCCAACTGCATCATGGGCTCTGCATGAGCCTCAAACTCGTCGGCCAAGATGGCAGGGTCCCTGGCAGCAAGTCTGCGGACGAGGGTCGTCCACAGCTCGAGGGACATGTTGAGGGTATCCTGGTCCCGTTCGACAATGATATTCTGGAAAATGAGACGAAGGATCCTCCCATTGAGCCATCCCTGGGATGTCTCACCTCCGAGATTGGCAAAAGTCATAAGGGCCTTAAGGACAGCAAGCCGTACCGAAGTGATGGTATGGCGCAGGAAGGGGTACAGCCGGGGAACGAGGAGAGTGAAGGACCTCTCCTCATCTTGCGATGCGGAGACTTTCATAGCTTCCAAGACTTCAGGGAAGCTGCAGAGCGTGGCGAGCAAGTCCATAATCTTGCCCGTGGACGCGCTGAGGTCATCACCAAGATTGGAGAGACTCTCCCAGACGATGTTGATCAAGCTGTCGAGGGCTGAACGCCGCATCATGACGAACTCCTTGGCCATCGGGATCAGCGTCGCCGCGCTGACAGAGCGGACATCGTCGTCGATGTCGCCAAGGCCCTGCATGACGCAGCGGACAACGCCGTCGATCATGTCTCCGTCTTGGAGCAAGAGGTCTTTGCGCACAGCAACGACGTACCTCAAGCCAACCATGCCACCGTGGCAAACAGCCCACATGTTTTGCTCCGACGGAAGATCTTCCTGGGTCACCATACAGTACAGCAGGCGGTAAATGGCGTGAACGGACTCTACGGGGATGTGGCGGAGGACTGCACCAAGGGTTTGACCAACGGTCTCCCTGATGGGAGCAACAGACGTGTCGGAGCTGTAGTCGGTGAACTTGTCGAGCATCAGCACGCAGAGAAGACGGTAGGCCAAATCGTCGAGCCATTGGCGGTTGAGGTCGTTGTTCTCCTTGCGTGTCTTGCCCCTGCGCCGGCCAGCACCAGCGCCGTGGACCCGGATGACTTCTCTCAGACCCATGGCTGCACCGTGGCGGGTCTCCCACTGGGGATCAAACAGATCGACCTTGAGGAACTCGCAAAGCCGCTCGAATGGCCACTCAGCGCCCTCAAGGCTGTCATCAGCCTCGATTTCCGACTTGATCGGGAGCACCGGGCCCTTGAATTCTGAGACTATCTTGGTGTCTTCTTCTGTGTTTTCGGGCCTGTCAAGACTAAAGTATTCGGCTAGCTTGTTCTTCTTGGAGTCGGCGTCGGGCATAGGGGTATCTTCGCCAAATGCATCGGAGCCTGCTGTCGTTGAGCGGCGAAGTGAAAGATCACCGAACCCGCTCTTTCCTTGGGCAGCCTTCTGGGCTTCCCTCTTCCTCTTGCGCTTGAGCACGTTGAGTTGACGGGCGCTCATCTTGCTCTCATCGATAGCCTGGCTCTGGTTGTCATTGCTTGCGCCGTCCTGCCGGCCTACTCCGTTCGCGCCAGCGGCATCGTTTGGCGTGATCGGACTAGCAATCTGTTCAACCGGCATCTCCTCGTCTTCAAAGACACGTCCAAGCAACCCCAGCCGGCCATTCAGCGTTTTCTTCAAATGGGCCAGCCGCTTCTGGGGATCCAGGGCTGCAAGATTGTAATCGACAGGGCCGCCGCGGAGAAGGGGTCGTCCGTACTTGACAATCGTGGCGACATCCAGAGATTCGAGACGAAAGAAATTATCCTGCTCGAGGACATCCTTCTCCTCTTCTTTCTTCACTTCGAAAGAGCCGTTTGTAGGTTCCGGAGCAGCCTCATCCTGGCCAGCATTGGGGTCGTAAAGCGGCGCATTTTCAATGATCTTGCCTATCGCCTTGGCAGCAGTTGTTCTGGTTTCCCAGTCCTTGTGGCGAAGGTAGGGAACGACTCTCGAAAGGAGATTGAATAACTCTTCGGGATGCTGTTTTTGCCAGTCGGCAAGCTGATTGACGGCTGTGTCCCGTATTAATCGGGTACTCCCCGTTTCGAGTATCCTAGGCAAACATGGTTAGTACCGAGCGAACAATCGAATTACTACCGGGAGCAGCTGAAATGATAGGCCACAAGGCTGATGATGCTGCTAGGCGTTGACCTCAGAAGCGGCAATGGGACACTCACGTAACGAGTCGATCAAGCCTGGACAGCGAGACGTTGGTTAGTCTGGCCTCGAGCGTTTTAGCATTATTCAGGCCACCCTGGACCTTGTCAGGACGCGCCAAGAAGTAACTCACCGAGTCGCCATTCTTGTTTCATATCAACAATTACCGGGAAGTTTAGTAAGAGATGGAGACCATGGCACTGCATCGTGGTCAGCTACCTCTGAACGACCTCGAATCACTTTTGATCTCATTATCAGATGTGAGAAAAGCCATGAGGAGCTTCCGAAGGAGACAAAGAGACTTGACGCTAGCAACCCGGCACCAAGGAAAGCTCGGGAGCCAGAGCTAATCTGATTGGTTGATCGGGCGGGCCAAGATCGATGCTTTGCAGATGCGAAAAGGAACCGACTTGGCAACGGATCCACCATCTCAGATCTGCCGGCTGAGTTGCACCAGCATCTAAGGGTCCCACGATTCAGGTCTGCACCAAATAAAGCAGACCAACAGACATGGTGGCTGACAAAACGCCAACAACAGACAGATCGATCATCTTGGGAGGGTAAAATGTCGAGATATAAAAAAAAATTCCGAAAAGGCGAAAGCAAGATAACAGCGCTGTGAACAGCTGCTAAGCGGGGATGAAAGTGGGAATGCAACGCACCTGTACCCGGCCGCAGTCGTTTCGGAAGAGCTTATTTAAGTCGTCAGAGTTTAGGTTGACAGGTTGTTTGATATGTTAAAAACGCTGCCTGCATGCTGCAGAAAGTATCAGTCAAGGTGTTTGTTACTTAAAGCAACTAAGAAAAAATTGATTGAGGAAATATTAAGAATCGACTTAGATGCTCTTCCATTCAAGCGACCGACGAGTTTTTTTTTTTTTTTTTTTTT
>Ga0065720_1019667_pt1 | contig 21565 bp, 17 predicted proteins | sample Thericmetagenome_FD_59107 | JGI IMG/M metagenome (GOLD analysis project Ga0065720, IMG submission 59107) | Thermophilic microbial communities from the Joint Bioenergy Institute, California, USA of rice/straw/compost enrichment - eDNA_2 v2... | ecosystem: Engineered > Solid waste > Grass >...
TAGGATTTGGATCTTGAGTGGGTTGGAAGTCACTTGAGCTTATTACTATCAGAGTATTTTCAATATCCAGGACTTCTTTCACAAAGGATTTAATCACAGCTTCATCATATTTGAGAAAGACAGAACCTACTTTGAGGACATATTTAGGCTCAATATATCGAAGGAACATATCCAGATTTTGAACAATTTGTATAGGCTCACTTGGTTTAGGAGAATAGTCGAATGCAATATTAGTGATATCCATTTGCTCCTGATATCTCTCTTTTGTAATTCCTTCTTTTAGGATCTTCTCAAAATAGGCATAAATATATTGAAGAATTGGGTAAATATTCTTCACACCTTCATTGGTTAACTGACAGTCAATCTCTCCAAAGTCCATAGAGTGACTGCCCACAGAAATATATCCTGATATGATCTCTATAAGCCATCCTTTTGATTTTAATATATCAAAAAGAGTCCCAGGTTCGGCAGATTGTAATAATCTAACAACGTAATCAAAGGGCTTGACATCAAGTGGGGCTTTCTTTGGAGGTATAGAGAAGATAAGCTTCAAGTAATGCGCCTTTTTAATCGGAATGTAGGTAAGAATTCTAGGAAGCTTTCCCCACAGGTTGCCATGATTATAGACAAGGGGTTTCAAGTTATTATTTCTCACTGCAGAGAACTTTTCCTTGGCCATCCTTTCAAGTTCATCAAGCGAGTGGTTGCTCATAAGAACTCCAGTCATGAGATTAGCTGAGTAATGGGTGTTATAGTGTTTTACTACTTCCTCATAAACTTCTAGTCCTTGGTTTTCAGGGTTCTTTTTCAGAGTTTCAAGGCTTCCACAATGGAACAAGGCAAAAGGAGACTCAGGGTTGGTGATCAATTGGATTGCGTATTCCATTCTGAACCAGTCCACCTGAAAATTCTTTTCGAATTCGCTATTTATCGCAAAGACTTCCTTCTCTAAATATTCAGGAGGGAAAAGCGGAGCTATAAAAAACTGAGCGAACATATCTAAAGCCTGCTCGAAGTTCTGGTTCGGAATCTGGAAGAAGTAATTCGTGTCCTCGTATGCAGTAAAGGCATTGGACTTGCCTGAATTTCCTGAAACAAATTTTTGATAACCGTCAACGATGGGGTATTTCTGGGAGTTTATGAAGAGCATGTGTTCGATATAATGGGAGAGTCCAGGCATAGTTTTAGGATCCGAGAATGACCCCACATTAACATTGATTCCAGCTGCAGACATTTTAACAGAAGGGTCACTAACTAGGAGCATTTGCAGTTGATTGGGTAATTTAATGTACTTGTATTCTGCTTTGTCTGTGATGGGTTTTTGAATTGCATTTGTTTCACTTGCTTTGAGAAAGAATGCAATGAAGGCAAGAATGATACCTATGATGGAGGCTATCAGCTTATACTTTTTCTTTCTACGAGTAGTGGGGGAAGAAGCCTCTCGGACTATTTCGAGAGGTTCGTATGGGAGCTGGCGAGTACTGGACATATTGGGATTAGAAAATAAAGATTAATTTTATTGCACTTTTTGGATTAGAAAATAGTCTTTCTGCACAGAAATCTGAGAGAATTTAGAGTTATTTCTTTTTGATGCAATGAAAAACAGACAAAAAGGGGAGTATCATATAAATAATAAAGAAATGAGCACCTAGTACTGTAAAATTGAAACATGAATTATTCCAAAATTGGGATTTATTCCCTATTAAAAGTAAAAGAGTCCACTAAGGTCAAATGCCCCTCTGTGGAAGCTATATTGTCCTAATTTGATTGAGGAGGCTCTGAGGGATCTTTTCCATCTGATTAGGCTCAAAGTGCTCATAGCCTGGGCCTCTGTGACATTTAGATTAGATAGGCATATGTGCATAGTGGTCAAGTATTTGAGGTTCTTAAAGGTATTCTTGATTTCTTCGAATAAGTCATTAGTCAAGTTTTGCTTTTCTTTGATAGTAACAACAAATTCTATCTTTCGAAGATTTGTCAGGAATTTTATGGCCCTGATCACAGAACAGGCTTCTCCAGTGTCGTAGCTTCTCCCAGGAGTGAAAGTGAAGTGCTCAAGAGTCCTAAAGTTATACTTAAGCAAGGAGTCTGCAAAGCCCTGGCAGTCTTTTAATACTAGAGTCTTTATGTTAAAAAATTCTGGCATAATTCTGGTTTCAGACTTTGGTTTTTCAAAGACAATTGGGAGTCTAACTTCCAGGGATTTGAGTTTATGTTGTCTGAGAATTAGCTCGACTATATCACTTCCTTTGTCAATAAGTGGACTCTCTTCTAAGGTAAAGTCAGATAAATCAATTTTCAAGTCTTCTAGACCTTCTCTTAGATTTTCTAAGGCTTTGGTCACAGCACTGACATATCTAGATTGGACTTCCTTGCTCACAATTTTGTGTAGAGTGATTTTGAGCCCGAATTTTCTGAGATTTTGGAGTGTAGACAGTCTCTCTAAGTTTGCCAAATATAAAGTGGGATTCCCAGAAACATCTGTGTTAATATTATGGAAAGTAAGGGTCAGCTCTCTGAGAGATACTGATAAAGGGAGAGAGGCGAAAATGATTAAGAAATTCTGGCTAGAATGGCTTAAATTGAACATAAAGTCTAGTCTGGTTAAATTGTTAAGGTCTTGCAAGTTCTTCAATGGATTGTTAGAGAATGGGTTATCAGTTTCGGTGTAAGAGAACTTGGACAAGTTGACCAACTGCCCTGCATTCTCCCAAAAGTCGGGGATTCTGGAATGTCCTTCAACCTGGAGACCTAATGACCTGATATGTGTGGCTAATTTCAAGCTTCGATTTAGACTGTTAGAAACTTTCTTATCATTATCTGTTGTGAGAAAAAGGAAAAGCTCAAGATCATTCTTTCTATTCTCAAAATAGGTTCGGTTGACGGCCTGTTGATGAGCTAGAAAGTTCTCAAGCGAGGTTCTTAAGTTGAGGGCTTTGAGATGAGAGAACCTCCTCAAAAAAGTAATAGTTCTTTTTTCCAGACAGTCTATTGATATTTTTTCAAGTTTACTTGAAGTTAGAGCCTTCCTGAAGACCTTGAGGTCCTCGTTAGAGAGGGCCTCCTTATTTCCCTGTTCGAAGGTGATTTTGCATTTTGTAATGGATGAAAAAGGGTAAAATCTTAAAAACCTAGTCCTTTTAAGAGTGTACTGGGCCTCCTTAATAGTCTTATGGAAGCGGCATGAGAAGCGGGCTATTCTTTGGAAAGATTTATGCTTGCGATTGCCTATGAGGACCAGACGGACCTTTGAACACGATTTTATGTATTTCATATGGCTATTTGTATAGAGTTCTGGAATGACAATGGTGGAGTCGTATATCTCGTCAATAAAGCGGATTGCCCTGATGGATTTGAGAGAGTAATTCCAGCTGTACGCTGGAGATTCCCTGAGTACTTTCTTCCAAATTTTTGAAGTCATTTTATTAGAAATAAATTCGCTGATTTTCAACTGAAATAATAAATACTCTAAGGTTTAATGAATATATACATATATACACACATATTTCCTACTGTACTATTTTGAAACCAAATTTATGCACATCTAATGAGAGTAATCTTTCCAAATCTTGTGGAAATGAGAATTTGAGTCTTCAAGTAGCTTATTTGGGTTATCAAATTCGACCAATTTTCCATTATTTAAAACAAGAATTCTAACAAAATTAGGAAATCAGTAAAAATATTACCTATCTGAATTCATTATAGTCTTTAGTCTGTGTGCAATAGTAATCACAGTGCAATTAGCAAACAAAGTCCTAACCAAATGGGTAATTAGCCTTTCGGTTGGAAAATCAATATTTGAAGTTGCTTCATCCATGAGAATGATTTTATTATGGGACAATGAGGCCCTAGCTATACAGATAAGCTGTCTTTCTCCAGTGCTAAAGTTGGAGCCACCTTCTTGAATCTATTTTATAAATATATTAAGTCTTTATGATTATTACTATTGTGTCCAAACCATCTAATTCCTGTACTTTTTCAAAGAGCTGCACTTTCTTTAAGACTTCATATAACTCTTCATCGCTGTATTTATTAAAGAAATCAAGGTTGTCCCTCAAAGTTCCCGAAAATAGCATAGGATTTTGAGGAATTATAGTTATTTTTCTTCTAAGATCATCTAGTCCGAGTTTGGCAATGTTGACACCGTCGATCTCTATTTCTCCTAGATCCGTCTCTATTATTCTCAAGAGAGCTTGGAACAGGGTTGATTTTCCAGATCCTGTTCTACCAACGATACCAATTTTTTCACCACCATTTATCTTGCAGCTAAGATCTACTATGACAAAAGGCAGGCTGGGTCTATATTTTGCATAAAAGTTTTTGAACTCTATAGCTCCTTCGGAAGGCCACTTGGAATCAAATCCTGGAATTTGAGATGGGTTTTTGGTAATTGGCTCTCTTTCAGTTTGCAATCTAAATTTCTTATTTCAAAGATTTTAGATAGTTTACTTGGTAAATGTTTGGCACCTCTCAAGAGCAAGAAGACTTGCTTCAAAGTCAGAAAATTCATTCATCAAGTTCATAATATCCTCATCTATGCAAAAGACACTCATAACCAACAGTCCTAGGAAACCATTTGTGATTTCCTTTCCACCAAGATTTAGGACCTAAGATTTTACGTTGATACCGACTGTGATTACTGGGACAATAACTGTTGGAACTATGATGAAGATGCTAAACATTGTGACTTTTAGAAAGTACCAGTTATTGAGGAGTAATTCTAGAACCTTATTCTTCAAATGTTCATCTTGCTTATTCAGAAAATCCTAAACTTTATTACAGAACTCTTGGATTATTACTTTAAGGAAGGTCTTTTCCTTGTTGTATGTTCTGATGGAAGTCAATCCATTTAATGTCTCTGTGAACATACCAATAACAGGACTTCTAGTAATGGAAGCTAAATAATGAGTAACAGGTTTGAAGAGTTTACTTAATCTTCGAACTTCTCTTTGGACTTTCATGTACTTTTGCTGGAAATAGAACGTCATCCCAGCAAAACAAAGCAAGATCGGTAGAGACCATAGAGTACCAATATATGCACAAATGAATATTGACTGAAGGATATCAAACACACAGACCAGGAGTCTTGAAAAGCCCACACAAGTGTTCTCAGCAACCGCATTCAGATCGGAAGAGAATCGATTGATTAGTCTTCCAATAGGAATTCTATCAAAGAACAAATTGATAGGGGCTCGTATGACTCTTTTCAACATTTCAAAATGCAGCAATCCAAGAAATCTGATCGATTGGAATACAATTAATCCACATTTGGTGAGTAAAATTAGAGATGCCAAAAGGCCCAGAAGAAGATAGTTCATAGTATAGCCTGCATTATTGATTCCAAAATAGCTTGAGGGGGCCTCATCACCCCAGTCTGCCAATACAAAATTGGACCAGGTTCTCAATATACTCCAGATTACCATTACTAAAATAAGTTAAAATTTCTTCAAAAAATTACCTGAAATAAGAATCAGGAAGAAATTTGACCCTCCAAAGTATGCTATAAAAGACTTCCATACTGGGAGACCTACATGTCCTATCTCTCTATCCTCTTCTAGCATTAGTTTATCATTAAGATCAGTCTCAGTAAAGGGAGATTCTACGGGAGGCTGAGTATCATTATTATTTTCTTCATCAGATGATGGACTTGATATGATCGTGGAACGCATAGGTTCTGAGTCTCTGAAGATTGTTTGTCTAAGGAATGGAATGGTCTCTTTTCTCTCACTTTGCCTGTCATTTCTAATAAGCTGCTGGTAATAGAAGGAGTGGTTTAGATTATCTCTGTTTAATTTTTCGACTATTCTTCCCTCTTTCATGATGTAAATTTCATCAGCAAAGTTGGCTGCTTCTACCCTATGAGTGACAAGTATCCTTGTTTTTCCTTTTAACAAGCCCAGAATCGTATCGCTGAGGATAGATCTTCCAACCTGTGCATCTAAGGCACTAATATTAAGCAGGAGTAAAACCAAAATACCTTAAAGGATCATCAAATAAATAAATATCCCGATCAGCATAAAGAGCTCTAGCTAAGGCAATTCTGGCCTTTTGTCCCCCACTTAAGTTGATACCTCTTTCGCCTGTGGGGTTACAAGAACAAAGAGGGAAATTTTACCTATTTCAGTCTCATCACCAGCCACAAGTTGTTCAATATCATGCTTGAGACAAGCATGTTTAACAGCTTCTTGATATTTGTCTTCGTCATAGTGTTCATCCAAAGTGATATTTTTTCTGACAGTTTCATTTAAAATCCAAGGATGATCTCCTGCATATGCAATCGTTCCGTGGATTTCTATACTCGGCCGACTAGCACCAGCATTAATTACATTCATTTCTCCTAAAATCGCAGACAATAAAGAAGATTTTCCACTTCCAACCCTAAGGCCTGAGTTATATACATAAAACAGCTACTCTCCAAGGACAACAACGAAACTTCCTTTTTTGATTTCAATGTTAATGTCCTCAAGGACAGCGATTCCATAATGTCTGGAGTTTTCGCTCATAGCTTTACCCATCTCAAAACTCATTTTCTTTGTAGGAGAAGCGTCCATTCTCGGAGTTCTTGGAGTTGATGCTCCAATACTATCGCTATGAGTCAGCATGCGACCACCAGTCTTCCAGCAGAAGTTTCCATTGGTAATTCTGATAGAAAGATCAGTATTATCCAGGGAGTCTTGAATTATGTATGACTGGTTGATTTCCTTAGATAGAAGAAATCCTTCTATTCTCTTCATGGAGACAAGTAACTCAGCAGACTTGGCGAACATCTTCGGTAATTCCTCCATGAAGTCCTATTCTATTAGTAATTTTGTTGAGATCTCTGTACTTTTATAACGTCGAATGCCCCCAGAGTCACAAATATTTTCTCAGCTGTTAGCTCATACCCTGCAAGGGTATATAGCCCAAAGGCTGCAACAGACATCAGGACTGGAGTAATCCAAGCCCAAAAGATCTGTATTATAATGATGTACTTCGACTTTTTGATGTAAATCAATTCCTCATCTCTGGCTTCAGTAACTTTGTGGAAAAACACAGGCTCAACTCCTGCCATTTTTATATCGCGAATCCCAGCAAAGATCTCCCCTGTCAACCTGAGTCTTTGATCTCTCTTTTCGAGATATTTCTCCGTGTATCTAACCATATTAAGGCCCAAAATTATACCAATTACTCAGTATAGGTCTTTCCATGTTTGTAATTAATAGCTGAAATCAGACCGGCTACGATCACCACAGGGACAAAGTAGAATCCAATGAGACTATACGCGATGACAATTCCAATAAGGAACTTGATAGGAACGACGATTATCATTCCCAAGAAATCAAACGCCTCAGACAGCTTCTCAGAATCTGAAGTTATGTAATTCACTATTGAGCCCACTGAGTGGTCTGTATTCTGGAGAAGTGAGTACTTGAGGCATTTATTATAGATCAAAGCATCAACAGAGAAATTGAAACGAATTCCAGTGAGACTCTATATACTTATTTTTTAGATATAACTCATACTGGGTCAATGTGGGCATGGGCTGCGAAAATATTCCCGATTATTCGGGTTATTACCATTGTCAGAACAATCATGAAGCCAACATAAAAGGTTTTATCGTCTGATCCAGCGTAAGAGATCAGGATGGCAATAAATAATGGTTGGGAGAACTTAAAGAGTCCTGCTACAAGTTTGAGAGCAAGTCCCTTGTATATATCATCTTTCGAGATTTGAATATGAGAACAAAATATTGTACCTTTAAATGCGAAGAAGAGGGCTCGGGCCAGTGGGTATTCTTTTTCCTTCTCTTGATTCCAGAACTCTTCGACTCGCTCGTACCCTGCTTTGGAACTATCTTTAGGTCTTAAGCCGTGATGGGAGTGCTGCTGGAAAGGTGTTTTGTTTCCTTTCTAAACATTTTTTAAAAATTGAGTAAGAGATACTTCTATGATTTTCGAAACCCATGTGAGTAGAGTATTTTGGATAAAACCATACTGGAAATATCTCTCTTTTTGATGTTCTGGGTCGTTCTGTATGAGAAGAGGTTCCTCTAAATTGCTCATGTACAAATTCAATAAATTTTATCAGTTTTACGCAAATGCCTAACTCAGGTTATCACAAGCTAGAACTCTAAAATATCCCAGCAATACCCTAGGTCTCGGGCGTTAGATTGATCCAAGAACGTTAGAAACAATTGTCCAAAAATGAAATGGATTTTCTTAGTCAGGCACACTTGATCTTGTTAACCGGGTGCTGAATCGCTCTATCTGAATCTAAGACTGATGATATATAAATAAAATTAGTTAGAGATGGGTGTCAATTAGACCATTTTAGTATCATGATTGACAGTAGACGAATCAAATATATTTAGATGCTGATTTTGATTAGCAATAAACATTTTTTCAAAAAGAATTTCAATGCAAAAGAATCAAATTTTCAACCAAAAACAAGTCTTCTTCAGAAACTACTACAACCTTCAGCTTCAAGCCCTCAAATTCTTAATTGGAGTTGACTTTAGATTCCAAGATAAATTGGAATCGCTCTCTTTCTGTAGAAAAATAAAGCCCTATACGAAAGCATGCACCTCTGTAGCATTTTTTGAGGCCACTACAGCACCCTATTCAGAATTAATTCGAAAAAATATTGAGAAATCCTGTAAAACTTTCGCTAAGACTATAAGGAAAATAAAATTAAACTGCAAAGCACAAGCCATTCGGTGCATTAAATTGTTCAGTTCAGTGGAGTCCATTACCCTAATTAAAAGCAATATTTCTTCGAAGCTCAATGTGAACTTTGCTTTAATGATGATTCGTTATTGTTCTCACTTATCAACACTTATTTCTGATAACTTGATAGACGAAATTCAGATAAATTGAATATTCAGGAATAAAAGCCTCAAAAAGTTAGATTTCAACACATCCTTGTCCTCAATTAGCAATCTTGTCAATCAATATTCTTATAACAAGCTAGATATTAGACAGGGCGCCTTGAGCCTTCTCTTGGATTCTAAGATTAATTCCGAAGTATTTGATAGAGGGTCTGTATTCTTTAAAAATATTACAGCTCTAAATATCTACAGAAAGAGAGTGGACCTCATCTTCCCAATACCCTTTCAGTTAATTTATCGTTCATTCCCCTATCTTTTGACCCTTACATTGCAAGACTTTACCGAGTCTAGCAAGTACAATTTCTCAGATTTTCAGCTGCTCGCGAAACTGGAAAAGTTGAAGAACCTCAGGCTCTCACTAAACTTGACCAAGACACTGTTGGATAATTTATCTCTTCTACCAGGGCTCCATTCATTCGATCTGCGCTGGGGAAATTGTGGGTCAGCAGAGCTTGGAGGTACTTTGGGTAAGGAGCTATTTTTCTCTGAGCTTATGAATTTGCAATACTTGGGCAAATTCTCTTTGGCAGTGAAATGAGAAACAACTCATGTTAAAAATGACTCATCTGCTCAGGATAAGTGGCTCTTTTTGCTTATTACGAAGATTGTCCAATCAATTTCCAGCCAATTGAAATGTTTATCAATTCAAGCTGATATTAATCAACAAGTGGGAGATGAGCTTTTCAAAGAAATCCTTAAGCAAAAAGAATTGAAATCCCTAGAAATCTCCTGAGGCTAAGAAGATGATCCAGCTTTTTACAGCAAAATTAGAAGTATTCAGCTCTATCAACTTCCTTGAATTGTTTGAGGAAACTTCAATTAAAGTTATTCAGGAGGTAGAAGAGGTGGCCCTCAATATGACGCTTGGATTTGTTGATATGATTATTGAGGAGATGTATCCCTTGGACAAAATATTAAAGAACATCCAAACTCTCAAGAATCTTAAATGTTTAAGGATTACTTGCTGGAAAGATATTAACAATAGAAAAGAAGTTGTCCAGGAATTCCTGAATGTTCTCAAGAATTGTAAATCCCTCGAAATACTCTACTTCCTTGTTCCTAAGCTAAACATTACAGAGACTGAAGCTCACACAATTGAAGGCGTAGTCTGCATGAATAAAAGAATTAAGAGTATCTCCTTCAATACAGGATATATTAGTATTGTGAAAACTGGAAAAAAGAGGTTTAGCTGCACTAGATTTTAAACTTAATATCTTATTGTGTATATAAGGATTCACTAGAACTTGTTCACAATAACTAATTTCATAATTTTGTATTATAAATTAGACATATTTCAATCCCAAAAATTTGAAGTAGCTGTCCAATCACTCGAATTTGGAGGTAAATAGTGTATGGTTGCTGATTGAAGATCTCACCCCGAGCTCTGTTATAAATATCAGTCTTTCCAAGATAAAGCAAAAAACACATTAACGAAGCAAATTAATAAATATTCAAATTCAAAGATCAAAATATGACTCAAACCCCTACATTTCCCATAGAGGATCAAATCCCCTCAGAACCAACTGACAATGAGCCTTGGGGAATACTACGTTCCATAAACCCATTACATGACGATTTTCTATTAGTTGAAAGTACGTGTAGTATTGGGAGATCTTATGAGAACGATATCCTACTCGAAGATGCAAAGATTAGCAAGATCCACTGCAAGATTACACGGGCCTCTGTAGGTCAATACATGATCCAGGATTTCTCCTCCAATGGGACTTACATAGACGATGATAAAATCGGAAAAGGACAATCTCGTAGATTACATCCTGGAGACAAGATTTACCTGTTGTTTTATGCCAAAGTGCCCAAGGTTGAAATCAGAGGATATGTTTTCTGTTTGCTAGAAAAAGAGCTTCTTCAGCTAAAATCTATCGTGAAGACTGAATCAAGAGTATGGGGCAAACTAGCCTCCTTCAATATTGTCTTAGACAGTGTTAGTATGGTTGATAATAGTTATAGTTTTGGACGGGATATAAAGAACAATGTCTGCATTCCCGATATAAAAATCAGCAGCGTTCATTGTAAATTTTTCCGGGATGAGAAGGGACAAATTTTTGTTGAAGACCACTCCTCAAATGGAACTTTTGTGGGCGACGAGTTAATTGGAAAAGGCAATAGAAAAAAGATAGTTTCAGGTGACAGGATATATTTCCTTCATTACAGGAAAATTGCAATAGAAGAAACTATGGGGTTTATCTTCACAGAAGTTGTGGAGCCTCCAAGCTATCCAAAGAGGAGACGCGGGGAGGAACCTATTGAAGAAGAAAAGGTTTCTAAAGAATTTGACAACCAAACAAAGAAACAACTAAAGCAAGAAATTGTTAGACAGAAATTTTCGATTCAGGACGGTAACAGAGATAATGAGGAAAATGAGAACCCTAATTGGATTCAGAATGAGAGAATAGAGACTCAACGACTTGGAAGTCGAGAGAATGTGGGTGTTAATGCATAGGGTAGTTAAATTATTACTTCCTTATAATTAATTATCTGTTCTTATGAGTGTTTCCTATTAACTATTTCTTTGTTTATGAAGTGTATTTGTGCATAAAGCGTATTTGGGATGAAAGTCATATCATATTTAACAAAGGTTGTAGAAGAGATATTATTAATACTCTGATACAGCCAAATTTGGAATAGAATACCATCAAATGGACCTAAGATATTGACAGTATTCAAAGAAAAGAAGAATTAATATGAGATGTCGTTATTCACTCTCAAATCTTCTAGACTAATTATCGCTTCACTGTCCTTTTCCACTGTCATAGGGGTGTCTCTGATTTCAGTAATGCGATCTCTCTCAGTTTTTGTGGGGGTTCCATCTAAAATCTGGAAGTCCTTTTCATTGAGCAGATTTTTTGCAGGCTCTTCCTCAGTATGAATGGTCATAAGCTCGGATACCCTCTTTTTCAAAGTAGTAAAACCAGCTTCTAAGTTCTTGTTATTTTGTTTTAGCTTCTTGTGCGAATGATACCATCCAGCTAACAAGATGACTATTATTACTGAGAGGAAACATATAGACAATATCATCCCAATAGGTTTACCATGGTCAAGATCAAGGATAATTTTCTGATGCATTTCGCAATAGCTATCAGGATCTATGTCACCCTGTGATTCCTTTTGAGGGCATGTTAATGCCTTCATCTTTACTTTTATAACTAATTCGTTCTGCTCTTGTTGTTTGAGATCTTCCCTCGTGCACAAGACATCAGCAGGCTTCTCTACAACTAAATTTGCAGAGATAATATTTTCTCCCAGAGTGTATATGACCTGAACATTACTAGACTGTAGGTTGATGGGTACAGAACCACTTATAAACTTTTCTGCATATAACACAGGACTCACATGTTCAACAAGTCTTAAATTTGGTTGCAAACTGGTTGTAATCGAATGGTACTTGAACTCCAATTGATCAGATTTGAGAGTAATAATTCTGTTGTCATCAGCCATGAAATCTTTGAACGCATGTATAACTCTCTCTTGATTTTTTGTGAAACTCAGGGTGCCTGCATTCCTCTTAAGATATTCAACAATTTCAAAATGATGAGGGTTTTTGTAGTGACCAATGGCCACCATAGCCCTTGCGGCAATTATTCTCTCCCCATTTGTAAAGCTAATTGTTCCTCTCACACCACTCAATATGCCATTTTTATCAAAATCGTATACATAGGCTCCTGTATCCCAGTCCAATACGTACAGGTAGTTGTTCTCTATCCAAAAGTCAGAGATATTGGTCGCAACGAACGTCCATTTCTGTTGCTGGGTTAGCATTCCCCCTGGAGCCATCTGATATCTGTATATCGCATTAAGTTCATCATTGAAAACGATATAGAGAAGATCATTATCATGCCTAACGACTTTCCATTGCTCTATGCCTTTGAGATTGACAGGGAAAAGCGTTTCATTCATTGTCAATTTTCCAGTCTTAGGGTCAATATAAAATTCCAGTATAAAATCCTGAGTCCAGATTTGGAACATTTTTTGTTTTGAGGAATACAAGAGTTTTGCTTGTGTGTATTCGCTGGTTACAGAACTGTGCTTTGGATAATAGGTGGAATTTTGGAACACTGCTGAAGAAGTTCCAAGTTTTGAGAATTCACTGAATTCCAGAGAAAATGCTTGGATAGACATATCATTATAAATGGCGTATAGATACTTGTCGAAAGAGAGAATTTCTAGGACAGTTCCAAGACCTTCAAAGTTAATGTAATCCAGGTGGTTAGAAATGGTTCGGACTTCATGAAATGTACAGATTGAGTTCGTTTTGCCAACTTCATTGGGATCAGACTCAGAGTCTGAGCCTGCAAGCTCAACTGTTCCTTGAACAACTGGGCCATAATTACTGGGGACTTGATAGGTAAAAATATTGTTTTCATCAGCAGCAATCTTTTTATCATAGAGAATGAATATGTAGGTGGGAGAGGCTAGGCCACGAGCCAATGTATGAGGAAGATAAAAAGATTGAAAGGATATGAATAAGAAGGAAAACAGGCACAAATGAATTGGGAACCTTCTCATTGGAATAAATAAAGTTATTTAAATTAACGAGTCAAACAGAGACAATACAAATCTTAACTGATAAGTGAATTCTACTCTTCAAACATTTGAAACTTAACTCAATTTATGCAGATACTCCTCTAATATCAAATTGGTGTGTTCATAAAGCCTTTAAGCCATTAGAAGAATCCTGTGCTTACCCATATTTTCTCGAATTAGCTTATCAAGCATCCAATCTACATAGATCTCAATATTTATCCCACTAAATCGAATCTTGGTTTGAATATCCCTGATAATTTGGCTACGTGTCTCCGGATTAATATGATTTAATCTCGCAATAAATGTTACTTCCCTCGCCTGCTTCAACCCAGAAATGCTCTCAATAATTCTGAGGATCTCTTTTTCAGTCAAGAAAAAGCCTGGTCCAATCTCAAAGTACAACTTTTCAGCAGAGTATAATCCACTTATGAGTCTAGAAACTGCATCTTTTTTATTGAGCATGGCTAAAGGCCTACAATTAGCAACTAGCTTAAAATTCTGTAGCTGCCCACAGAATCCTTGTAGAGTATCCAGAAGGAGATTGGTAACTTTCTCAGAGAAATCGGTTGACATAAAGTCCAACTTTAATGATCTTAAAGCCATAGAGTTACAATTAAGGAAATTGGTAAGTGGCACGATCTCCCCCTCCATTTGTTTCAGTTTTAGTGAGAATGTCTCCAACGAAGGATAAGATGCATCGAGGCCTTCGAAGAATTTTCCAGGCTTATTGCACTGCATAAACAGTTCAAGATGTAAAGATCTTAAATTCTTTAACAATGAGATTTGTTGGCCCAATTTGGTGCAATTGAGGTTATAGTTATTGAAAAGGACAAATTTGAACGACTCCAGACTTTCTATAAGGGGGATATTGAACTTATATTCCTCGCTATAAGAATATTCGAGAGCATAAATGGAAAGATGCCTTAGGACACCATTGAAATTTCTAAGTATGTTGAGATCCAAATGGTCTGCAATATCCACCTCAAGCTCCTGAAGTTGATAAGGATTCAGCTTTAAGAGGAATTTGGAGACATCAACAATAGAGCTAATAGTTATTGAATTTAAGAACTGAAACTCAGATATAAAAGATCCTATTGCTGACATATGCTTCTCCATAGTTTCCAAATTACAGCACAAGACTAAGGACGTGAGTGGCTGGAATCTTTGAAGCTTGGATAAATTTTCCAGAGAACTATTAGTGATCCAAAGAGGATTAATAACGAGATGTTTCATGGACTTATTTCTTGAAAGGGAAGTACTAATCAGTCTGCCATCTACTTGGTTGGTGTTCATTGGTAGGCAGTATAAGGTGCATTTTTCTAGTTTTCTGAGTCTCTCGAGAGAATTGATGACTATTTTTTGTGTCTCGACTTGTTTAGCATAGGTTAAAGGCAAAAAATAATGCATATATTTATCCTCAAGTTCTGTCATTCCTAGGTGAATTGTACATGTATTTATAGACTTCGGTAGTGATTTCAAGAAAGAACGCCAGTATTCCATGTGTGAGTTGGCTGTAGAGGGCCCCAACTCTAATAAAATTTTGTGGATTTTTGTTCTTTTGATTATTTCTCGTGCCTTTAGACGAACGAAAACACTTCCTGGACAGATAATAGAGAAGGAAGTAATTACGGAACATTTAAACTTCTTGAAAGTTCTTAGGAAATTCTTGCTTTTGATTTCCTCAAGATGAATCTTTTTAATGAGAGACATCTTTTTTCTAGCAACACTAGTACCAAAGTCAAACATGTCAACAGTTTCTTTATTCTTTATCACTAAATTCTTATGAAGAGGTAAGGTCATTAGGCCTATAATAGGACAGATATTTATTTTTTCCTTCTCAGAAAGTTAAACTTTATTGAACTTGATTTAATACGAATAGGAACTGAGCAGACATGAATACTACTATATAATACTGCCTTTAAATGCAGACATTTATATACAATCAGCACAAAAGGATAACAAAGAATGATATCTAGAATACCTCTATTTATCCTCCAAAGCTCCTTTTGGCTATAGCATCCGCATTGTTAGTACTTGCTAAGATACTATCTTTCTCAATTTTCTGACTGATTTTATAAGACTGCAGCTTCCAGCTTGTCTTCATGTAGACATAGGTGTATAAGATGAAAATCATATAAAAGCCGACGTTAGTTCCCCACACTAAACCCCACATGTCCATATCCATATAGAAGCAAAGGAAGAAAGACAGAGGAATTGCTATCCCATAAATGGATCCTACCAAAATGTAGAATCCTATTTTCTCTTTGCCTATCGCTCTTAATCCAGCGCCCATAACAATTTGTAAGAAATCAGCTGGAACGCAGATCAAATAAATGTATATCATCCTAATCGAGTCATCTATAGCATCAGGACTTTCCAGGACCAGGCTAGCGATCTCGTGGGCCAAGGGCAAGAAAACACTGATGCAAATGATAGCAGAGGTCATACTTAAGACAATTCCTGAAACTAAATATCTCTTAGCCTGAGCAACATTCTCTTCTCCCATAGCGCTTCCGATAAATGTCAGTAGAGTATTACTAAGTGTAATTGGGACTGTATAAAATGGTTGGAAAGCACTCAATGTTGCAGGATAAGCTGCCACTTGGTCTGAGCTTAGGAGTCCTGTAGAAAGGCCAATGATCTCTACACCAACCCACTCAACAAAGATCATAGATCCAACAAGCACTTGATGTTTGAAAAGTTTCCATAGCCCGGTAAAGGACTGTCTTCTTGGGGCAAACATAGAGCCAGGAACTGGATTTGTTATGCGAATATAAGTTACCATCAAGATAACCATTAAGATATTCATTGTTGCGTTAGCGAAGGCTGCACCTTCGAGACCCCATTTCAGTTTGTCAATTAGATAATAAGCCATAGCAGCACCTCCTAATGATGAAACCATTTGCATGTAAGCAGCCGGCTTGAAAATTCTGCAAGCAACAAGATAAAAGTTGCAAGTGTGGAAAACCATGAACAAGTAATTCGATGGAAGATTGCACAGCATGTAATATCTGACATTCCTTGCAAGGGATTCCTCATACCCGACAAGCACAAATATAAAATGTGAGAAGTAAATCAAAACGGAGAGGAAGACCTGAACCAAGAAATTAATTATTAAGCCTCTATGGAAATACAAGCCCATGAGTTCAAGCTTGCCCCTCCCATAAGCCTGAGCCAGCCTCGAGAGGAGACCAACATTGAGTGATATTACTATTGATGTGCAGACAACATTGAGAAAAGTGTTGCCTATACCATAAGCTCCTGTCAGGTCATCGTCTTTGTAGCTTTTGAGCAAATAAAACATGAAGATTTGGACACTATAACGCAAAAAGTAGGTTAAAGTCATGGGTAAGACACTTTTTATAATGATAAGCATCGTAGTGCCCATTGAATGGACAATTTTGGGCTTTACTAGGCCCGACATAGCTTCTGAGTAAACAGAAGGAGCCTGCACCTTCTGATCTATCAAACTTGTCTGGATATCTGAATCCATATTTCAGAAATAAATTTAATAATACCTAGTTATTGACTGTCAAGTTTCTAAGAGAAAAGTAAAATGAGAGCATTCTTATTAACTATTCATAAAGAGGAGTTTAGGTTTATGACTAAGTTAAAAAAAAAATTATGTATGTAAGATTAAGCATAATTCATTCTTTCTTTATCAATATCTTCCTCGAGCTCCTCAGCTTCCAGTGTATTTTGATCATTTTTCCTTAAGGTAAGCTCAACATCATCCTCTCTAGGTTGGCCAAGGGCCCTCTTTTGTCTGAGGGCAAAAGAGACAACTTGGATTTGCTCGTCCCAGTCGATTTTGGTATACAAGTAACCAAACATAATGAGTTTAGAGTAAATTGAAGAGGCACTTCCCATTGCAACTCCCTTTACTCCAAGATCCATAACAAAGCACATGAAATAAGCAACTGGAATAGCAACAACATAGTCTGCAAGTGCTATGATCATAGACCCAACCTTCTCCTTTCCGATAGCCTTAACTCCATTTGCTAGGATAAGCTGAACACCTTCTGCTGGGAACTGGCACAAGTACACCTGTAATGTGGCTAAGGCGTACATAGCAGTAGTCTCGTCAGAAGCAAATGCATCTATCCAACTTTCTTTGTAGATGGAGAACAGGAATTCCACTACAATTACGATTAATAGCATCAACCCACAAGCCAAGGTAAGGACTCTTTGGGCCCTTACTTTATTCTTTTCTCCTATAGCATTCCCTGTGAAGGACATTGTTGTAACTCCTACAGCCATACCCAGAGGGGCAGGAAGTCTGTAGACATTAGAAGCTACAGTATAAGCAGCTGTTTGATGTACAGGCAGCTGTCCTGTGAAAATTATCATTATTTCCATTGCAATAAAATCAACCCAGGTCATGCTTCCAATGATGGCCTCATATTTAAATAGGTCCCAGATTTCCTTATATGACTCTTCAACAGGCCAGAAGAAGACTCCTGGCAAGGGATCTTTCTTGTAAATGTATGCAATCAAGATTATTGTGGCCAAAATCCATGTTAAGCAGTAGCAGATAGCACCTCCTACTAGTCGCATGTCCCATAGGTCTATAAATATGTATGCAAAGAACAAATAGAAGATGGATACAATAATTTGTACCCCACTAGGTATTTTAAAGAGGCCACATCCATTAAGCACTGAGGAGAGTGTCAAGTATATAACCATTGCAAAAGTGCCAGGAATACTTATAAGCAAATATTCCTTTGTGATTTCGGCTACTTTGGGGTCGAATCTCAGCAAGCTGAAGAAGTTTTCTGAGTAGAACAACAGAATTATACAAGGGACCAATATTATTCCATTAATGATGAAAGCTCTATGCATATATAAACCCACTTGTCTATACTTCTTGGCTCCGTATGCTTGAGAAGCTCTGCTAGTAAGACCAGCATTGAGAGAAAAGAAGATTGACATGGACACCAGAGCAAGCCATGCTCCACCAAGACCAGCAGCAGCCAGAATATTTGGATCTTTTGTTCTTTTGTTCAATAGTAGGGTTGTGTATATACGGTCAGAAAATACGCAGGTCATGCTAATGAATACTGGAGCTGCATTTATCAGGAGAGATTTTAAAATTACTAAGTAGTCTGTTGATGACATATCATTCGGGGTCCTATTCCTGGTTGGAACGTTGGGAGGGTTGTCCAAGGTTCCTTCAGGGCTGTTCCTAGAGGATTTCGTTAGAGACTGATTTAGAACAGATTCCATTGTATTTTCAAAAGATGAAATAAATTTATATTAAATAACGAGAAATAGAGGTTGGTTTAATGATACAATTGCAGCTAATTATAAACCACAGCCTGCACTGATTTCTTGGTGATTTTTTTCAAGATCTGTAACTATCTCCATGCTAAGGAGAAGGGCCATTTTTTTTTAATTTTCGCAGTTGGCTCAACCAAGGATCCCCTAATTAACTGATATTTCTTTGATGCCAAAACAAATCTAGTAGAGATCAGTCAAAGGACCTTTATAGGTCTCCATGAGATTTATGCACGTACTTATGGAAATTATGAAATCTCAGCTAATAACTATACCAGGACCTTTTCACTAATAGTTCCACCCCTCAAAACCCATGGTAATCTAGGTTAGAGAACTAACCACTTGGATCAGTAAGAAGGCCTTGGCATGATATTGAGTGTGGTGTTATCAAAGCTTTGAGTACCTTTTTCAATGATTTCATAATGTTAGTTGATTCTATTGAATTCTGGAGTATGGCAAGCCAAATCTGTGCTCAGAAGCTTGTAAATTTGATCCTTATAAATCAATTGTTAAATCCTTAAAAACAAAAATTAATAAGCAACTTGTATTTTGCCCATTTACTATTTAAGAGGTAACTATTATTATGACAACTACTCGCATACTAACCATAGTCATAGAACCCTTTGTTAATTCTTTGTCTGGTGTTTCCCTCCACAAGAAATTTCTTTCAAGAATTATTCCACAAACTATTATATTCCAAATCCTTCTCAGGCTCAAACGAGTACTCAGAATCTTGTAACAGTGATTCCCGGGAGATTGATGTTAGCATTAACTTCAATGTTGATCTTTCTAACTTGCGCCGTCAACACTGCTCATTTTCCTCATTCTTATCATCAATTTATTCTAGCAGGTGCGAATGCTATTCAAGATACTAAGAGGAATGGCATGAAGCGAGCCAAACATGGTCAGAAGTAACTTCTTAACAAACATTTTATGAGTACTAAATATATGATATGATCAATGCTAAATATCAAAACAACTTGTGCCAATATGATCAAGAGACTTCTGTCTTATTCAAATATTTCTCTCATCCGTAATGTAGGATGATGAGATGTTCTAGTAGGCTCTATTACTTACTTTCTATTTGTCCTAGAATGTTATATTTGAATTCTGTTCGATCATAATTACTTAGTAATTAAATATTACCTGTTTATCTGAATGAGCACTTTGAAACACCTTCAAACTTTGAACAGCATTCACCTAGGTCTAGAGGGGTACATAATCAACAATTTTCACAAAACAGGAATCGTCTACCATCCGCAAACCATAGTCCGCAAATATTAACAGATTGCTCATAAACTAACGCCTTAATCATCAAAACTTGAACATACGTATGACCATGAGCTCCAGCCAGAACTAGAACTCGAACCAGAGCTAGAACTGGAGCCAGAAGTAGAGTATGACGGGAATGAATCACAAGGGCCACAACTAACATCAATAACATTTTTTGGTGAACATATGACAATCTTTGTTAAGCGTACTTTTCAATACACCAATATTATCTAGGCTTAAAGAATCACTAAGTCCATCTGCGAGGTTTTAATATCATTCAGGGTATCAAGAGCATCATCACCACTGGGAGCCGAAGGTTACTAATTAGCAGTTGAAATTACAGGTGTATTGAGGACACTGGATTCAGGACCTTTAGATTCTACTAATACTTCTTTGAGTCGTTCCTCATCATTTAAGACCCGTGTAACACCACTACTGACCAAACAATTCAAACTAGCCAAGTCCCCAATACTGCCAAGTTTGCCAAATGCACCAAACTTACTAAGTGTATTTTCACCACTTCCACTTGAAGGGTTAGTTGAAGTAGACGGAGTGCTTCCAGTGGAGGTTAGAATGTCATTCAAAATGCTCATGAAGTTGAGAGCTTGCTGTACTTTATGTCTAATGAGAATCTTGTTGCGGACATTCAACTGAGGATTGATGAACAAAGATTCATCAACAAGTAACCAAATAAGATATAATTCTCATCTTTTAAAGATGATATTGCTAATTTATGACAAAGCAGCCTGATTTTAGGAATTATGCGGAAAATAGAATGTTTATTCCAAATTTGTAAGATATTGATCATACTTGGAGTTGGAGAAGATAAACAGATCGATTTTAAGTTATGAGAAAGTTTCACATATTTTATAAGGAGAAGCACAAGTTGCTATCACAAATCCTTTGACTTTTTGTTACAGCTTAATAGTTTATATTTTACCAGACTCTAAAGAATTGCAAATATTGAGTCTGTTTCTTATTGAACAAGAATCTTAGATAAAGACGACACTGATCGTGTTGAGATGATTTCGAATTATGCAGAGCTTGCTTATAGTATTGTAGTAAGATAACAGTTAATTGATGCAACTCTCTTGATTGTATCTCCCAATACTATGGCTTGACTTTCTCAGAGACGATCTAGCTGATCTCTAATTTGAATGTGTTGATATGGCCTGTCAGAAATTTCTACGTATAGAGACAACAGACAATATTGATACTTATGAAACATCAAAATGAACACAAAAGAATGATTCAAACAAGAACCAAACAAGTTATCGGTCTAAATACTCTAATGAAAGAAGGAGAAACTTGTATCTTTTGGTTTACTCCATTGACTGAGGGCTTACAGCACCAATGAGATACCTTTTACGAATAATTTCGAAGAAAGCGTCTTCAGATTTCACAATAAAAATTATTCAGGCTTATATGATTGCTAATCATAAAAAATTATGGACCAGCTTTGTAGATCTCTACCAATAATACCGATAAGTAAAGTAGCTTAGGATAAAGGAATTAGTATATGTAGATCTTTCAAAGAACGCACACGGGATCATCCAATATCAAATCGATATTTCAATTTATTAAAGTTTTAACAGATTTACGACAGTA
>Ga0065720_1019666_pt1 | contig 21558 bp, 16 predicted proteins | sample Thericmetagenome_FD_59107 | JGI IMG/M metagenome (GOLD analysis project Ga0065720, IMG submission 59107) | Thermophilic microbial communities from the Joint Bioenergy Institute, California, USA of rice/straw/compost enrichment - eDNA_2 v2... | ecosystem: Engineered > Solid waste > Grass >...
CAGTCCTCACGTCTTTCGGGTTGAGGGAGCGCGCCCGCCCACGGTGGCCGGTGGCGTCCCACCCGGCCCGGTCCCGGACGGGGTCGGCGGTCAGGAAGGCGTCCTTGCTGACACCGCCCCGAAAAACTGGGCCGGGGACACCACCACACCGGCAGGCGCAGCGATCCCATGTCGGGGAGATCCACCCGCGGGCCGCGCTCACAGGGGGTGAGGGCCTCGGCGGGCGTCCCACACACCGGGGGTTCCGGCGTGCGTAGGGTCCAACCAACCGGGGTCCGGGACCTATCCCGAGCGGGGCTCATGTAACGCCGGTCACGGAGAGTGAGCACCCGTTGGGTGATTTGGGGGGGCTACGACTCCCAGATCTGGGAGTCTGTCCCCGATATGACCGACGCGAACCGCCCCCAGGAGCCCTCGTCGACCGCCGGCAAACCGGACACAGCCGGCGAAACGATGCGTGAACGCCTGCAGCGGATGCGCGCCGGAACCGAGGAACCGCCCCCGGAACGGGAGGAGCCGGCGGTTCGGCCTCCCCGGATCGCCCGCAAGGAGCCCGGCCGGCGGGTCCGCGAGCAGAAGCGGACCGCCGCCGTTCGGGAGCCCGGGCGACCCGCGGCGAAGCGGCGGCGAGAAACGGACCGGGAGCCCCGACCGATGCCCGAGCCGGCGGAACCCCCGGCCGTACGGCCGGCTGAGCCGGAGCAGCGTGCCCAGGCCGACCAGGGTGACGGTGGTGGGCAGGCCGAGGCGGTGAGCGAACGCCTGGCCGCCCGACTGGCCGCCCTGCGCTCGGAGCGAGGCTGGTCGCTGCAGGATCTGGCCCGGCGGACCGGGGTGAGCCGGTCGAACCTGTCCCGGATCGAGCGCGGGGAGATCAGCCCGACCGCTGACGCGCTGGTCCGGCTGGCCGCCGCCTACGACCAGACCCTGTCCGGGCTCATGGCGGAGGTGGAGTCGCAGCCCCGCTCCCTGGTCCGGGCGGCGGAGCAGGCGGTCACCGGCGAGGACGCCTGGCGACGCCGGGTGGTCTCGCCGCCTTACCCGGGCCTGGCCGGCTCGATCACCGACGCGCAGCTCCTGCCCGGCAGTGACGTGACGTACGACCCACCGCAGCCCGGAGCCGAGCACCACCTGTGGCTGATCACCGGCTCGCTCGAGGTCACGCTGGCCGGGGAGTCACCGGCCGGGCCGGCCTCGGCCGCCGGCGGGTCCGCCGACGACGACCCCGAGGTGCGCGCGGAGAAGGAGGGCGACTTCGTGTTGATCCGGGGCGACTGCCTGCGACTGCGGTTGTGGGGGCCGGCCCGGCTGCGCTGTCTGAGCCCGGACCCGGCCCGCTACGCCCTCTTCACCGTCGCGCCCGTGCCGCAGGCGTGACCCAAGGCGTAGACCTTGGACGTTTGACCCCCCCTATAGGGGGGTCGAAACTGCCAAGGTCGCAAGGTGTGTGAACTCGGACGGCGGTCGGCCAACGCCACTTCCCCGGCCCACCCCGGCTGTTCGATAACTAACCTTATGTCAAGTTAACCCTCACCCGGCCCGGGAGACTGCGTCCCGGGCCGGGCGGGCTACGCAGGCGACCACGGGCTACCCCGGGTCCGGCCGGACTGGCGACACGGGTGGCTACTGGGGCACCAGCGGATTCCGAGCGCGGGCCCGGGACGGTCGGGCTCCAGCGGCGTCCGGGTTACCGCTCCGGGGGTCGCCACGCCGGATCGCGGCCGATGAAGGCGATCAGCTTGTCCTGGACGCTCGCGTCGTCGGGCACGGGGACGCGCGGCCCGTACTGCCCGCTGGCCCGCATGACCTCCTCGTACGGTTCCGACTCGGCGAGCATTTCCGCAGCGCGGGCCGCGTCGAGGTTCGGCTCCCGGCCGAGCGCCCGGGCGAGGTCCCAGGTGTGCATGAAGATGTCCGGCGTGTAGAAGCGGTGGATGGCCTCGGCCAGCCGCAGCTCACCCACGTGGCGGTTGGACATCAGCTCGTCGCCGGCCGTTTCGATCAACGTCTGCACATCCGCCGCTCGCTGGCGCCAGGCCGCGGCCGGGTCGGTCAGGTCGACCGTGGGTAGCTCGCGTTGCAGGAAGCCCGGCAGCCACTCGATGAGGTGACCGACCACATCGCGGGCGGTCCAGCCCGGGACCGGGGACGGTGCATCCCAGTCTCCCGGGGCCGCCGTGTCGGCGATCTCGGCAAACCGGCCGGCGATGTACCGGTGCTCCCCGGCCGGGTCAAGACGCACGCTCACGCCGATCGGGCCAGCAGCTCGTCGAGCTTCTCGTAACCCTCGACCACCCCGACCTCCATGCCGCTGGCCAGGATCTGCTCGCGCGTCTCGAACGACTCCACAACGGACAGTCCGGTCACGCGCGTGCGACCACCGGGCAGCTCCTCGAAGGTCATCGTCTCGAGGCTGACCCCGTCCGGGGCGCCTTCCCAGGTGAACGTCCACACCAGACGCTCGGGCGCGCGGACCTCGTGGAAGCTGCCGAAGAACGACGCGACCTCCTGGCCGTCGACCAGGTTGGTGAAGGCCCACTCCCCACCCGTACGGGCGGTCCACTTCGTCACCTTCGTGGTGACCGAACGCGGGCCGACCCACTGGGCGTAGAGCTCCGGGTCGGTCCAGGCCCGGAACACGCGCTCGCGCGGGGCGTCGAACTCCCGAATGATCTTGATGGTCGGCACACGCTCATCGGCCACGATCTCGGTCCTGTTGGTGCTCATGACTGGTCCTCTCTCTGCTGGTGCTGCTCGTCTTCCTCGGCCGCCATACGGTCGAGCAGGGCGTCGAGGCGACGGAACCGTTCCTCGGCCTGGGCGCGGTATCGCTCGATCCACGCTGTCATCTGGTCCAGCACCTCCGCCTCGAGATGCACGGGCCGGCGTTGTGCGTCCCGCCGGCGGGTCACCAGGCCGGCCTCCTCGAGCACCTTGAGGTGCTTGGAGATCGCCTGCGGCGTCAGCCGGTACGGCGCGGCCAACTCACCCACGGTCGCGTCGCCCAGGCTCAGCCGCGCGACCAGGTCGCGCCTGGTCGGATCGGCCAACGCCGCGAACACCCGGGACAACTGGTCGCGGGCCACCCGTCTCCTTCCTCAACCATCTGGTTGTGAACCAGTCTGGCCGCCGTCCGGGGACGTTGTCAACCGTATGGTTGTAAAACCAATCGGATGTAGACCCTGGAAGAGGTACTGTGGCGCGGTGCCGGTCACGGAGCGCACGACGGGGGGGCCGGGCCCGACGGGGGTGCCGGCGGCCAGCGAGCGGGCCCGAGCCGGCGCGGACGCCGCGATCCTGGCCCGGCTGTGGGGCGCCCTGGCCCGCGAGCCCCTACCCGGGATCGCCGGCCGCGAGGTCCACCAAGGCACGCTCACGGTCTGGTGGAGCGACGGCACCCGCGTGACGGGGGATGCCGCGATGGCCCAGCTCTTCGCGGCCCCGCCGCCGGGGTTCGCGGTCGCCGTGACGGCGCCGGGCGCCCGGCAACCGGAGGAGGTCCGCGACCCCGGCACCCTGGTCCGTACGCTCGCGCCCCGGCTGGGTCGGCTCGCGACCCGGCTGGCCGCGGAGGTGGAGAACAGCGCGGCCAACCTCGCGCTGGCCCGGGCCGCCCAACCGGAGCCCGACGGGGCCGAGCCCATGCTGACCCGGGCCGCCCGGCAGCCCGATCCCCTGGCCTTCCTGGAACAGTCCGTTGTGGACGGACATCCGGTGCACCCCGGCGCGCGCACCCGTATGGGCCTGTCCGCCGAGCAGGTCCGCGCCTACGCCCCGGAGCACCGTCCGGCCCCCGTCCGCCTGCGCGAGGTCACGATCCCGCCCGACCGCTGGTACGGCGTCGGCTCTGCTCCGCGACTGTGGCTGCACCCGTGGCAGCACGACCGGCTCCGCGACGAGCATCCGTGGCTGTCCACCGTGGAAAGGGAGGTTCCGGCCCGACCGCTGCTGGCGCTGCGTACGCTCGCGCTGGTCGACGACCCGCGCCACCACGTCAAGACCTCGGTCGACATCCAGATGACCAGCGCGGTCCGTACGGTCTCCCCCACCTCCATCCACAATGGATACGTGCTGTCGTCGCTCATGGCGGACGGGCGGCTGGCGCATCCGGGCCTGCAGATGGTGCCCGAGCTGGGCGGGGGCGCCGTGATCGTCGACGGCGAGCCGAACCGGCGGCTGGCTCTGATCCACCGTCGGCTGCCCGCTCTGGCCCCGGGGGAGCTGGCCCTCCCCCTCGCCGCGCTCACCGCGCCGTCCCTGGCCACCGGCGCACCGATCGTGCTCGAGATCGCGGCGACCGGCCACGGCGGCGACCCAATGTCCTTTGTGGAGCACTTCGCCGGGGCACTGCTGCGCCCGGTCGTCAGCCTGCTCGGCCGCGGGGTCGCGCTGGAGGCGCACGGGCAGAACGTGCTGGGCGTCGTCCGTGGCGGGCGGCTGGTCCGGCTGCTCTACCGCGACGTCGGGGGCGTGCGGGTGAGCGCCCGGCGCCTGCGTGAGCACGGCATCGAGCCACCGTCCCTGCGCGGTGACATCCCCAGCGACGACCCGGAGGTGCTGCGTACCAAGGTCTTCGCCAGCGCCGTGTCCACACTGCTCGGTGAGGTGATCGCCGTGCTCGCGCGTCACACCGGGCTCGAGGCCGACCGCGCGTGGGAGCGGGTGGCGGCCGCCGCCCGGACGCTGGACGGCCCCGACGTCCGGCACCTCTTCGCGGAAACCCTGCCGATCAAGGCGATGACCGCCATGCGGCTGGCCGACGACGCCACCGCCGACCTGTGGTGCCCGGTACCGAACCCGATGGCCGGGCTCGGCTGACGCCGCCCGGCGGCCGGCGCACGAGCGGCCGGACGGTCACCGCACCCGGCCGTCGTCACTCTCACCGGGCCCTCTCCCCGTGCCCCGTCACATCGCCACGACCAAACACGGGTCACGATCCATCGCTGCCCGCGCCCGAGCGCGGCACCCCGTATCGGCGCGACGGCAACCGATCGCGTGACCCGGCCGGTCGCGCGGCACGAATCGTCCCCGCGGCCCACAACAGGATCCGCGGCAGTTCCCTATCGGCAAGGTATGGTCCGACTCTGGACGGGAACCATTGTGACAGGGGAATGGGTAAGCCAATCAAGGGTTGACTGTCGACGAAGTCTGTGGGGAGGATGAGGAACGCTCCGTCATGGGAGCGCTCCCATATTCGCCGTGTGTAGAAGGACGTCCCCCGATGAAACGACGGCAGATAGTCGTCGCCGGCTGCGCGGTGCTCGCCCTCACCGCCAGCGGCGTCCTCGCCCTGCAGGCACAGGCCGAGGAGAATGAGCAACCCCAGAATCAGGAAGGTGACGAGGTCGAACTCGTCGTGAACGGCTCGTTCGACGACGGGCTGAACGGCGGCTGGTGGTCGACCGGAAACGTGACCATGGACGTGGTCGACGGCCGCCTCTGCGCGCAGATCCCCGGGGGGACCGTGAACCCGTGGGACGCCATCGTCGGCCAGAACAACATCCCGCTCAGCCAGGGCAGTTCGTACACCTTCTCCTTCGAGGCGTCCGGTGATCCCGGCGGCCAGGTCCGGGGCGTGGTGGGCCTGGCGGTCGAGCCGTTCACGGCCTACTTCGCGCTGAGCTCGCCGCTGACCCCGAGCACGCTCCAGTTTGGACAAAGCTTCACCGCCATCGAGACCACGACCCAGGGCCAGGTCGCGTTCCAGGTCGGCGGCAGCGCCGACCCGTGGACGTTCTGCGTGGACAACGTGTCACTGCTCGGCGCCCCCGGCGAGGGTTACCAGCCGGACACCGGCCCCCGCGTCCGGGTCAACCAGGTCGCCTACCTGCCCAAGGGACCGAAGAACGCCACGCTCGTCACCGAGGCGACCGAGCCCCTGCCGTGGGAGCTGGTCGACGCTTCCGGCACGGTCGTCGCCTCCGGCACCACGACGCCCCGCGGGGTGGACCCCACCTCGGACCAGAACGTCCATTCCATCGACTTCAGTAGCTGGACCGGCGCCGGCACCGACTTCACGCTGCGGGCCGACGGCGAGACCAGCCATCCGTTCGACATCGATGGCTCGGCCTATGCGCAACTGCGCCAGGACGCGTTGAAGTTCTACTACACGCAGCGCAGCGGCATCGAGATCCTGGACAGCCTGCGGCCCGGATACGGCCGGCCCGCCGGTCACGTGGACGTCGCGCCCAACCAGGGTGACACCGCCGTGGGCTGCCCGGAGGAGTACCCGGCCGGCGGGGGACCGGGCTGCGACTACACGCTCGACGTCAGCGGCGGCTGGTACGACGCCGGTGACCACGGCAAGTACGTCGTCAACGGCGGCATCTCGGTGCACCAGCTCATGAGCACCTTCGAGCGCAGCAAGGTCGCCCCGACCGGCACCCCCGAGGCGTTCGCCGACGGCACCCTCAACCTGCCCGAGAGCGGCAACGGCGTGCCGGACATCCTCGACGAGGCCCGGTGGGAGCTGGAGTTCCTGCTGAGCATGCAGGTTCCGGCGGGCGAGCCGTTCGCCGGCATGGCCCACCACAAGATCCACGACGACAGCTGGACGGGCCTGCCGCTGCTACCCCACCTGGACCCGCAGCCACGGCACCTGCACAAGCCGTCGACCGCGGCCACGTTGAACCTGGCGGCCACGGCGGCGCAGTGCGCCCGGCTCTACGCGCCGTACGACGCGGACTTCGCCCAGCGCTGCCTGACTGCCGCGCAGACCGCCTGGGACGCGGCCCTGGCCAACCCGGCGATCTACGCCACGGCGGCCGACGGCGACGGCGGCGGCCCCTACGACGACGACTTCGTCGACGACGAGTTCTACTGGGCCGCGGCCGAGCTGTACATCACCACGGGCGAGCAGGAGTACGCCGACTTCATCCACGCGTCGCCGATGCACAGCACCGACATCTTCCGGCCGGAGGGCTTCGACTGGCGGTGGACCGCGCCGCTGGGTCGGCTGCAGCTGGCGACCATCCCCAATGGACTGCCGGACCGGGATGCCGTGCGGGCCTCCGTGGTCGCCGGGGCGCAGAAGTACCTCGACGCGCTCGAGGCGCACCCGTACGGCCTGCCCTACGCGCCGAGCAGCGGCCTGTTCGACTGGGGTTCCAACAACCTGGTCATCAACAACATGATCGTGCTGGCCACTGCGTACGACATCTCCGGTGACGTCACGTACCGCGACGCCGTGCTCGAGGGAATTAACTACATCTTCGGGCGCAACGCGCTGAACCAGTCGTACGTGACCGGGTACGGCGAGAAGGCGTCGCAGAACCAGCACAGCCGGTGGTACGCGCACCAGCTCAACCCGGCGCTGCCCAACCCACCGGTCGGCACGCTCGCGGGCGGTCCCAACTCGAGCATCCAGGACCCGATCGCTCAGGCGCTGCTGCAGGGCTGCGCTCCGCAGTTCTGCTACATCGACGACATCGAGTCCTGGTCGACGAACGAGCTGACCATCAACTGGAACGCGCCGCTGTCCTGGATCTCGGCGTTCATCGCCGACCAGGGCGACGGGACCGTGCCGCCAGCGTCGGCCTGCTCGGTGGAGTACCTCAACCACGGCCAGTGGCCCGGCCACTTCATCGCGCAGATCAACATCACGAACACCGGATCCACCACGATCGACGGCTGGGAGCTGGCCTGGTCCTTCATCGGCGACCAGAAGATCATCCAGCTCTGGTCCGGTGAGCTGGCTCAGGACGGAGCCAGGGTGACGGTGGAGAACCTGAGCTGGAACGCGAAGATCCGGCCGCGGGAGACCGTGACCTTCGGGTTCATCGCCACGACCTCGGGGCCCAACCCCGAGCCCAGCCTGTTCACGCTCAACGGCCAGCCCTGCACCACGGTGTAGGCCGACGGCGCTGTGACCGGAGGGGTCCCTGCCATCGCGCCAGCGGCGGCAGGGACCCTTTTCTGGCCCGGCCAGGGCGGCGCGTAACGGCGCCGCTCAGCCGACCTGGGCGGCGCGTAAGGACGCCACTCAGCCAACCAGGGCGGCGCGCAACGGCGCTGCCTTGGCCGCCGCCTCGGCCACCTCGGCCGCCGGGTCCGAGTCCCAGGTGATGCCGCCGCCGGCCCACACGTGCACCCGGTCGCCGGACACGGCCACGGTGCGAATCGTCAGGCCGAGGTCGAGACCGTTCCGGTCGATCCACCCCACCGCGCCCATGCTCGGCCCCCGCCCCACCGGCTCAAGGTCGGCGATGAGCGACGTCGCGGCCAGCTTCGGTGCGCCGGTGACCGACCCGCCCGGCAGCAGGGCCCGCAGCAGGGCGGCCAGATCCACCTCGTCGGCGAGCGTGGCCGTGATACGGGACTCGGCCTGCCACAGGTCGCACCAGCGGCGCACCGCGTAGAGCGTGGGTACGGTCACGCTGCCGGTGCGCGCGACCCGGGCCAGGTCGTTCCGCTCGAGATCGACGATCATGACGTGCTCGGCCCGCTCCTTGAGCGAGGCCAGCAGATCCGCCCGACCCTGGGGCGTCGCCGGCCGCGTGCCCTTGATGGGCAGCGTCTCCACCTGCCGGCCCCGTACCCGCAGCAGCGTCTCGGGCGACGCGCACGCCACCGCCCATCCCTGGCCGGCCAGCAGCCAGGGGTAGGCCGCTCCCGGCAGGCCGGCGACCCGCTGCAGCGCCGGCCACGGGTCGCCGCGGAACGGGGCGCTGGCGTGGCCGACGACGTTGCACTGGTACACGTCACCCCGGGCGATCGCCGCCCGCACCGCCTCCACCGCCGATCCGTGCTCGGCCGGGCTCCAGCTCGCCTCCCACTCGCCCACCCACCACGACTCGCGTGGTGTCGGGCCCTCCCCCCGTGTCAGGGTCCCCGCTGGCGTCAGGGTGCCCGCCGATGTCAGGCCCCTCTCTGGTGTCAGGCCCCCCTCTGGTGTCAGGCCCCCCTCTGGTGTCAGGCCCCCCTCTGGTGTCAGGAAGGACTCCCTCCTAGGCAAGAAAGCGCACGAGGGCGTCCTTCCTGACAACGGGTCACTTCCTGACAACGGGTCACCGGACAAGGCGTCCGCTGATTCCGAGCCATCGGACGACTGGTCGGTTGACCGGGAGCCTCGAAATTGCCTTCCGGGCCCGCCACCCCCACCCAGCCGCCCGAATACCACAGCGACCACGTCCGGCACCAATGGGGCCGGGCTCGGACGGCCCGGCGGGGCGCCGGCGATCGCGGCCGCAGCGGCGGCAGACAGCAATACGACAGCACCGCGAACGGCGTCGCGAGGGCCGGTCAACCGCTCACTCTCCGTGATCGACCGCGGGCGGAAGGGCGGCCCGAGACCCCAGCGACCCAGAAACGACGCGAGCACCGCGGCCGGGTCCCCGCCATCGCGGAGGTGCCACTCGAGTGCCGCCAACGGAAAGGAATCCCGAGCCGGAGCCGGCATCCCCCCGGCCCGCCAGGCCATCGTGGGGACCGCGGGAACGGCGGCCGAACCGCCCGGCTCAGCCTCGCGCTGAGCCGAGTGATCGATTACTGTCCGTGAGCGCAAACCGGCCTCCGATTGGCCGTACGGATCGAATGTCCTCATCCGTTAGGTCGATACTCGTGTCCAGGGCGTGTTACCCGGTCGTACCTGAGCCCTTTTCGGTAGTAGCTTTGTCATTGGTCACAGGTGACCTTGATTACAAGAGTTTCGGAAGAGACCAGGTAGATCCCCCGTGAACTGCGAGCACAATCCTCCCTGTCCGAGTGCGGATGCCATCGACCGCGACGCTGCCCGAGTGATCGCCCACCACCCGGAGCAGGGCTGGAGCCTCCTGTGCAACGGTGTCATCGTCTTCGAGGACACCGGTGAGATCCTGCCCGACGGCAGCACCGTGCAACCGCACCGCGGCCCCGCCCTCCACGCTCTCGCCGGCGCCGCGCCCGCCTCCTGACCGTTCATCCCGACACCCTCGGATCCCCACCCGCCCCGGTGGCGCATCGTGGGTCGGCCTGGCTGGGCCACCAACCACGCCGACCTGACCACGCCACAGGTGCCCCCCACCGAGGTCCCAGCGTGGTGCCCGGGCGCTGCTGTCTTCGCCCCGCCCGGGAAGTCTTCACCCCGCCCGGGAAGTCATCGCCCCGCCCGGGAGCCGCCCGAGGGACGCACAGCCGCCGCCCGGACCCCGTCGGCGTCAGTCGGCGTAGGCGTCCGGCGGCGGGCAGGCACACACCAGGTGGCGGTCACCGTACGCCTCGTCGATCCGACGGACCGGCGCCCAGTACTTCCCCGTCGGCCCCACCCCGCTCGGGTAGGCCGCGAGCGACCGTGGGTACGGGTGCGGCCACTCGTCGGCGGTCACCATCTCGGCCGTGTGCGGGGCGTTGACCAGGGGATTGTCGTCCGCCGGCCACACGCCGGCCGCCACCTGATCGATCTCCCGCCGTATCGCGATCATCGCGTCGCAGAACCGGTCGAGCTCCGCCAGATCCTCCGACTCCGTCGGCTCGACCATCAGCGTGCCGGGCACCGGGAACGACATCGTCGGCGCGTGGAACCCGTAGTCGATCAGACGCTTCGCCACGTCGGTGACGGTCAGCCCGGCCGTCTTGACCACCGGCCGCAGGTCGAGGATGCACTCGTGCGCCACCAAGCCCTTGGCGCCCGTGTAGAGCACCGGATAGTGGTCCCGCAACCGCGCCGCCACGTAGTTCGCCGCGAGCACCGCCATCCCGGTCGCCCGGGTCAACCCCTCCGGCCCCATGAGGCGGATGTACGCCCACGAGATCGGCAGGATTCCGGCCGAGCCGTACGGCGCGGCGGCTACCGGCCCCACGGCACCCCGCGGGCTCGGCAGGTAGGGCACCAGATGCTCCCGGACGGCCACCGGACCGACGCCCGGACCTCCCCCACCGTGCGGGATGCAGAACGTCTTGTGCAGATTCAGGTGTGACACGTCGGCGCCGAACTTGCCCGGCTTGGCGAAGCCCAGCAGCGCGTTGAGGTTGGCACCGTCCACATAGACCTGTCCCCCGGCCTCGTGCACCTTGGCGCAGACCTCGGCGATGGTGGCCTCGTAGACGCCGTGGGTGGACGGATACGTGACCATGATGGCCGCCAGCCGGGAACCATGCTCGGCGATCTTTCGATCCAGGTCGGCGAGGTCGATGTTGCCGTCCTGGTCGGTGGCGACCACCACCACCCGGAGCCCGGCCATGACGGCGCTGGCTGCGTTGGTGCCGTGGGCGCTGGCCGGGATCAGGCACACGTCCCGGTGCTCGTCGCCGTTGGCCCGGTGCCAGGCCCGGATGGCCAGCAGGCCGGCGAACTCCCCCTGTGAGCCCGCGTTGGGCTGCACGCTCACCGCGGCGTACCCGGTCAGCTCGGCCAGCCACGACTCCAGCGAGGTGATCAACTCCGTGTAGCCGCGGGTCTGCTCGGCCGGGGCGAACGGGTGGATGTTCGCGAACTCCGGCCAGGTGATCGGCTCCATCTCGGTGGTGGCGTTGAGCTTCATCGTGCAGGAGCCGAGCGGGATCATGCCCCGGTCCAGGGCGTAGTCCTTGTCGGCCAGGGAACGCAGGTACCGCAGCATCGCCGTCTCGGAGCGATGGGCGCCGAACACCGGATGGGTCAGGTACGGCGTCGTCCGCCGCAGCGGCTCGGGCAGCCCGGGCTCGGTCGCGAGCGCGTCAACGTCCACATCGGACACACCAACCGCGGCCCACACGGCGCGCAGATGCTCCACCGTGGTCGTCTCGTCGCAGGCGACCCCCACGTGGTCGGCGTCGATCAGGCGCAGGTTGACCCCGCGCTGCGCCGCCGCCGCGACGACCCGCTCCGCCCGTCCGGGCACGGCCACCGTCAGCGTGTCGAAGAAGGTCGAGTTGACCACGGTGACGCCACCGGCCCGCAGCCCGGCGGCCAGCCGACCGGCCATGCGGTGGGCGTGGGTGGCGATCCCCCGCAGCCCGTCCGGGCCGTGGTAGACGGCGTACATCGCCGCCACCACGGCGAGCAGGACCTGGGCGGTGCAGATGTTGCTGGTCGCCTTCTCCCGGCGGATGTGCTGCTCCCGGGTCTGCAGGGCCAGCCGGTACGCCGGGTGACCGGCGGCGTCGCGCGACACCCCGACCAGGCGGCCGGGCAGCGACCGCTCAAGCCCGGACCGAACGGCCATGAATCCGGCGTGGGGCCCACCGAAGGCCATCGGCACGCCGAACCGCTGTGCGCTGCCCACCACGACATCGGCCCCGATCTCGCCCGGCGGGCGCAGCAGGCACAGGGCCAGCAGGTCGGCGGCGACGGTCACGATGGCGCCTCGCTCGTGGGCGGCGGCGATCGCCGCCGCGTGGTCGCGGACCTCGCCGGAGGCGCCCGGGTACTGCAGATGTACGCCGAAGCAGTCCTCCTCGGGCACTCCCGAGAAGAGACGTACCTCGATGCCGAGCGGCTCGGCCCGGGTGCGCAGCACGGCGATCGTCTGCGGCAGGGTGTCGGCGTCGACCAGATAGACCTGGCTGGAACTCTTCGACGACCGCCGCGCCAGGGTCATCGCCTCGGCCGCCGCGGTCGCCTCGTCCAGCAGGCTGGCGTTCGCCGTCGGCAGGCCGACCAGGTCGGCGACCATCGTCTGGAAGTTCAACAGCGCCTCCAGGCGCCCCTGGCTGATCTCCGGCTGGTACGGCGTGTAGGCCGTGTACCACGCCGGGTTCTCCAGCACGTTGCGCCGGATCACGCCGGGCGTGTGGGTGCCGTAGTACCCCAGCCCGATCATCGACACCGCGACCTGGTTGCGGCCGGCGATGTCGCGCAGCTGGGCCAGCACCTCAGGCTCGCTGGCCGCCGCCGGCAGGTCGAGCGGGGCGGTCCAGCGGATCATCTCGGGAATCGCCTGGTCCATCAGCTCGTCGAGCGAGCCGACTCCGACCACCTCGAGCATCCGGCGCTGCTCGTCGACGCTGGGGCCGATGTGCCGGGCGACGAAGGGAATGCCGTTGGGCTGATCACCACTCATCTCCTGCTCCCGAGGTGAGGACGTATCGATGACGTCTCCCCCTCTGTCGCTGCGAGCCATGGTGGCGTCGCGCGCTCCAGAGCGCCAACCCATCGTGGTCCCTGGTGCCTGAGAGGTTCCGGGGAGGATTGCCCCTTCGGCGCCGGCGCGGCCGTCACCCGCCGGTCTCTCCCACGTGGGCGATCGTGGCTGCGGCCAACCTATCAGGCCAGCCGTCGCGGGCGCCCGGTCAACGCGCGTGTCGGGCCCGCCGAGCCAGCTGACTCACCCCACCGTCGGCCGGGCGTCACCCCGGGGCGCCGGCGCCCCACCCGCCCGGCGAGACCGGCGAGGAGGGCACGCACCCGGCACCGGTTGCGCCACCCGGCACCGGTTGCGCCACCCGGCACCGGTTGCGCGACCCGGCGCCGCGCGCCGCACTGCGCACGTCCGGCAGGGACCCGGCGCTGGGTGAGCTGATCGGCGAGTCGTTCGGCCACCCGAGGAGTTCCCGTGACCGACGTGTCCCCCGGACCGACGAGTCGACCTGGCCGACGAGTCGACCTGGCCGACGAGTCCCCGGCCCGGCGCGGAGTCGCCCGGCCCACAACCCGGCCGGCACCGGGTCGGGTGACGGAGGGATCGGTCGATCGGACAGGGACACACCCGTCGTAAGCCGTCGATTCCGACACCCGACCGGTCGGGTCCGGTCCGACGATGCGTCGGCGCCCCGCTCGGCTTGACGGGGTTTAGCAACATGCGAGGCAGGTCACGCAGCACAGATTGAGGTGAGTCTCGGCCATGAGTGAAGGTGTCGGATGAACCGGCGAAACGCCCCGCCCGAACCGGCCGAGGCGGACCGCGAGCCGGCCCCGCCTATTGAGTACAGTCGCTGGGCCCAACGGGCCGACCGTCGCCACGGCATGCGCGACGGCCGCAACCGCATCCCGTCGCTGGCCGAGGTCATCGAGATCCTAGAGGCGCCGGGCCCGGCGAAGATGCCCACGCCCTACCTGGAGATGTTGTTCAGTCGGGCGCGGGACATGATGGAGCACGAGCGGCTGTGGTACATCGCGGCCACCGCCAGCGTCCGCTCCCAGCTCGCCCAGTTGGAGAGCCAGGCGGCCGCGGCCCGGGCGGCGCTCGGCCCGGCCGAGGAGCAGCGCGTCAAGGCCCGCGCCGAGATCACCGAGGAGGACCTGGCCGCCCGGCACTACGCCGAGGAGTTGCGCAGCGAGACGTTCATCCGGCTCCGTCGCGAGGCCGAGCGGGAACAGCGCATCGCCGCCGCCGAGGCCAACTACCTACGGATCCTCGGCCAGGTGCACGCGATCGAGGTCGAGATGACCCGCGTCCGCGATACAGTCCAAAGTAGACTTTCGATCGCCCGGATGCGGGCGCTGCGCATCTCGGCGTACCTGGCTGCCCGGACAGCCACCTACTGGGAGGGCCTGGTCCACACCCATCGCGACGGTCGACACCTGGCGCCGTTGCTCCCCCACCTCATCCCCCGGCTACCGCTGTGGGTCGTACCCGAGGAGAACGAGAGCCAGGAGGCGGCGCCCGAACGCCAGCCGCTGACCGGCAGCCAACCGCCCCCAACCGGACCGTCCACTCAGGACTCACACACTCCGGATCCACCGCTCGTGGACGCCCGGACCCTCACCCACCAGACCACCTCGGCGAGCGGGCCGGTCAGCCTGCCCGCCGAGCCACCCGGCTCCCCGGCGACGCTGGCGGGCCAAGCATCACGACCGTGACCGGAGGGGCACATGGCCAAGCGTCCGAAGACCAGCCCATATTTACGTACTGTTGATGAGCTGTCGGCGATCGTGGCGGAGTTGAAGGAGATCACCAGCCGCCCGATCACCCCACAACCCGACATCGCCGCCGCCGAGGCGAAGCTCAACGCTCTCATCGACTCGATGCTCCCCAACGCCGTGGACGCGGGCACGGGCCACGTGTTCGACGAACTGATCGACGCCTATGTGGCCGAGTGGATCGCGGCGGGCCACCGCCACCACACCCAGGTGCTCACCGACCTGGACATCCTGGCGGCCCAACTCGAGGCCCACCTCGCCGGTCACGAGGAACTCGCCTACGCCGACCGGCTGCGGGTCCGCGACGCCGACGTCGCGCACGAGTCGGCCGCCCTGCGCCTGGCCGACGACGACCTACCCACCCGAAACCCGATCCGCGACAACCCGGTCCCCGGCAACCCATTGTGGGGCAGCGCCGGGCGCACCCGACCGGGCCGCGACACATCGACGCCGGGCCTCGACCTCGCCGCACCCACGTCGTACCCGCCCGTCGGGCCGACCGATCCGTACGCCCCGGCCACCGGGGTGGCTCCGTACGGCCCGGCCATAGGGACAGCCGGGCAGAGTTCGTACCCTCCGGCCGCCGGTCCGGAGACGAGGGTGCCAGATCGCAAGACGGGAGCCTGACCCATGACGACCCCACCATCACCTCGACCGGGCCGGGGCACCGTCCACGGTGATCTGTCCCAAATGGCCGGTCCGGCCCGCATGAGCGGACTGCTGTACTACGCGGTCCTGACCGTCGCCGCCGGCATCGACATCGCGACGTTCTACCAGGTGCTCGCCCTGGTCATGCGCAACGTGCCGGACGAGGTCGTCTGGCTCGGCGTGGTCGGGTTCACCGTCACCGCGCTGGCGCTGGCCCACACCATGGGCATCCGGGCCCGGGACCGGGTCGACGAGGGCAAGCAGGTGCTGGGCAGCCCGATCATCTGGTTACTCTTCTCGATCTGGCTCTTCGTCGGTCTCACCGCCTTCGTCGTGCGGCTCACCGCCGCGCCCCGCTCGACCACGGGCGGCACGACCATCATCGAAGAAGGTCAACCCGTGTTCGCCCCGGCCGCGCCGGCGGACGACCCGTTGCTCGCCGCCCTGCTGTTCCTGGCGCTGTACTTCGCCACCGGCGCCGTGGCGAGCGTGGCGGGCTACCTGCGCCACAACTCGGCGGCCAAGCGGTACGAGGCGACGTTGCGCAACCGGTCCGACGTGGCCCGCGCCGCCGCCGCCAGCGCGGCCGACCTCGCGCTGGCCCGGCAGACGCTGGCCGCGCTCGAGGAGGAGCGGCGCCGCCGTGAGGAGGGCTGGCTCAAGGCCCAGGAGGAGTGGCAGGCGATCGCGCGCCGGCTCAAGCAGGAGGCCCGGCTGCGGCTGGCCGCCGCCGCGCAGAACCCGAGCGTCACCGACGCGTACTTCGAACCACCGCCGAGCCTGCGTCGCGGTGCCAGCGCAGCCGCCGCCCCGACCAGCGCCCCGCCGGCCGGGCCGACCCCGGCGGGTGCCCCGGCCGTCCCCGCCGGGCCGCAGCCGGTTGGCCCCGCCCCGCTGGTGACCCACCCCGGCCAGGTCGCGGTCCCGGTCCAGACCACGCCGTGGCCGGTCAACCCGACCCCGGGCGCCCATCGGGCCCCGGTCGACCACGGTGGTCCGGACCACCGGGAGGTGGGTCGATGAGGCACACCGCGCCGTCGAGCCGGCCCAGCGGGCGGTCCCCGGGCCGCCGGCTGGGGCTCGCCCTGGGGGTCGTGCTGGCGCTGCTGCCGCTGGCCGCCGCCTGCCAGGACGCGGCGTTCACGTCGGAACCGGTGGACCTGGCCTGCCCGAGCCAACCGGGCGGACCGGTGACGCTGGCCGTGGGAGCGCGGGCCAACAGCGCCGCCCCGGTGCTGCCACCCCCGATCGTCGACCTGGTCCGCGAGGCGGCCAAGCAGAGCCAGACCGTCTCGCTGGTCCGGGTCGACGGGGCCCCCACGGTCTCGTTCCAGGGCACGTTCCGCACGGACGCGGCCAACGACGTGGCCCGCGCCAACGAGCTCGAGCAGTTCGTGCGCGACGTGCAGGGCCGGGTCGCCGCGTTGCTGCCCAAGGCGCCGGAGGCGGACGTGCTCGCCGCCCTCGGCGAGGCGGCCCGCATCACGCCCGAGGGCGGCACCGTGGTGCTCGTCGACTCGGGTCTGCAGACCACCGGGCAGATCCGCTTCCAGGACCCCGGCATGTTCGGCGCCGACCCGGCCGAGTTCGTCGAATACCTACGGGCGCGCTCGCTCATGCCGGCGCTGTCGAACCGGTCCGTCGTGCTGGTGGGCCTGGGCAACACGGCCGAGCCGCAGGCCGCGCTCGACGCCAGCCTGCGGGCCCGGGTGACGGCGCTGTGGCAGACGGTCGTCCAGGCCGCCGGGGCGTCCTGCGTGGAGATCATCGACACCGCCGCCTCCCGCACCTCGGTCAACACGGACATCCCGGTGACGCCGGTGGCGCTGCCGTCCGTGCCGCCGTTCCAGCCGTGCGGCGAGACCGTGCTGCGCGACGGCGACACGGTCGGGTTCCTCCCCGACGAGGCCGTGTTCCGGGACCCGGCCGCGGCCCGGGCGACGCTGCAGGACCTCGCCGCCCTGGTGATCAACGGCCGCCAGGAAGTGGAGCTCATCGGCACCACCGCGATGGCCGGCCCATCGGAGGAGGGACGCATCCAACTGTCGCTGCGCCGAGCCGAGGCGGTGAAGGCCGTGCTCGTCGAGCTGGGCGTGCCGGCCGAGCGCATCACCACCACCGGCGCCGGCGCCACCTGGCCGGACCGGGTCCCCGACATCGCCCCCGACGGGAGCCTCATCCCGTGGGCGGCCGCCCAGAACCGGTCGGTGATCGTCCGCCTCTCCTGCCCGACGTCCTGACCCTCGCTGGTCCGTCCTGGCCCTCACTGGTCAGTCCTGGCCCTCACTGATCGGCCGGCGTCCGCGGTCCTGCGGACGCCGGCCGATCCGTCTGTCCGCCGTACGGTCAACCGGCCGCGCCCACCTCGGCCCCGAAGCATTCAACAGTCCACTGTGGATATACCGACATCGACGAAGGGTGTACGCCGGCCGGGTGGCCTCGCCGGGTTCCGTAGGCGCCAGCGGCATGCCGATCGGGTCGGGCCATGAACTCGTTGCCCGACAAGGTGACCAGCCCAGCCGATCAGCGACCCCGCCACAATCCCATCGACGGACACGCCGACGGCGGTGCCACCACTTCAGCCACCACCGTGCGACGATTGTTCGAACAGCGGTACGACTCGCGCACTCCGACGGACGCCGGGTCCGACGGGCGGCGACACACGGTGGGAGGTCATGATGGCGAACAGGCGGCGTCGGGACCGGGAGCAGATCGACCCGGCGGTCTGGAAGCGGGCCGACATGCGAGCCGCGTTGGCGGCGCGCGACATCTCGGCGGTGTTCCGGCTCCTGCAGCGCATGGGTGTCTCGCAACGGCACATCGCCGCCCTGACCGGGCAATCACAATCCGAGATATCGGAGATCCTCGCCGGGCGTCAGGTCGTCTCGTACGACGTGCTGGCCCGCATCGCCGACGGGCTCGGCGTGCCCCGGGGCTCCCTCGGCCTCGCCTATGACGACGAGACGGCGGCGCTGCTGGGCCTGGCCCAGCCGATGCCCCCGACGACGACCGCGGACCCGCCACCCGAGGACCCCGCTCATCTGCTGACCTACGTGACCGGGCTCGCGCTCGGCACGGTTCCCATCGATCCCGAGTCGTGGGCGCTCCCGTTCCGGCTCACCTGGACGCGACCGCCCGACCGCATCGGGATGAGCGACGTCGAGCGGCTGGCCTCGATCACCGAGCAGCTCCGGGCGGCCGACCGTCAGTTCGGCGGCGGCTCCTGCCGCGACGCCGTGCTGGCCCAGCTCACCTGGGCGTCGCAGCTGCTGCGGGCCCGAGCCGACGAGGCGACCACCCAGGCGCTGCACCAGGCCGTGGCCGACCTGCACCTGCTGGCCGGCTGGACGTCGTTCGACCTGGGCGTCCTCGGTGAGGCCCGGCGTCACTTCGCCCGGGCCTTGGAGCACGCGCGGTACGTCGACGAGGCGTCCCTGGCCGCGAAGGCGCTGTACTGCCTGGGCCGACTGCACCTCCACCATGGCTGGGACGTCCAGGCCCTGCGCCTGTTCCAGGTCGGTCAGGTGGCGGCGCAGGACTCGCGCCACGGTCGGGCGGTCGCGATGATGCACGCCAACCTGGCCTGGGCCCACGCCGTGGTGGGCGACGGTCGCCAGGCGCTGGCCTGCATCGGCCGGGCCCGCGACGAGTACGGCCGGTGCGAGCACGAGCCGGCGCCGGCGTGGCTCAGCTTCTTCGACTCCGCCGAGCTGCAGGCGCTGCGTGGCATGGCCCTGGCCCACCTGCCCAACCCGACGCCCCAGCACCGCGCCGAGGCGATCGAGCGATTCTCGTTCAGCACGGCCGTGCGCGGTGAGCCCATGGCCCGGTCCCGCACCTTCGACCTCATCGCCCTCGCGTGGCTGCTGATCGACAATGGCGAGATCGATCACGGGCTGCGGGTCGGCCACGAGGCGCTGGACGCCGCAGCGACGATCCGCTCGCAGCGGGTCATCGACCGCATGGCGCCGCTGCGGGCGAGCCTCGCCCGGCGCCGGTCGCATCCGGACGCGCGGGACCTCGCCAACCGCATCGCCACGCTCCGGCCGTGACCGCCGGGACGGGCGGCGGCGCCGTCAGACGAGCTGCTCGAGGACCCGGCGCACGAGCTCCGTGACCTCCTCGAGCGGGCTCGGCGCACCGACGGTGAGCACCACCGAGCCCTGCCGGGCGGTGACGGTGTTGGTCACCACGTCGCCGAACTGGCTACTCGTGTAGAAGGCCTCGTCGCCGACGTCCGTGAGGTTCGCGACCTCGACCCCGGGGATCTCGGCCTCCTCGCGGACGGCGACGAAGGTCTCGTGATCCTGGGACAGGCGGAAGTAGACCTGGATGGTGCGGCCACCGTCCTCGACCGGAAGGTACGTACAGTGCACCTCCTCGGCCGAGAACGACGCCGTCGGCGACTGCAGCTGCATGCCGAGCGTCGAGGCGACCAGCGACGAGGGGACCAGCGCGCACCACGCGGCGGCGTTGCTTCGGGACACCTCCATGTCTTCCTGGAGTGGCTCCACCGCCACCGGCGGCTCGGGCCCGGCCGAGGTGTCCATCGTGGAATCCGACGAGGCGGAGTCGGGGACGGCGGTGCAGGCCGACAGCAACAGCAGGGCCGCCGACGCCGTGGTCAGCAGGCGGATCGCGGTGCGCATGCCGGCACGATATCCGGCCGAGGGACCCGGACGGCAATGCGGCAGGCGGCCAATCTTTCCGCGTCGCCCGACGACCCCGCCTCGCGAAGAGCCGGGCTGCCCGAGGGCACCTCAGCCGGCGCGACGGCGGGCCCGCCGGACGGCGAGCTCGTCGATCTGCGCGGCCGGTGCGGGCGCCGGGGTGTCTTCGGCCACCTCGGTGGCCGGAAGCTGGGCCAGCGTGCCCTGGATCTCCCGGAACGGCCCGCTGAGGGCGATCGCGAAGACACCCTGCCCGCCCTGGAGGAGGTCGACGATTTCCTCGGCGGACCGGCACTCGTACACGGTCGTCCCGTCCGAGATCAACGTGACGTTGGCGAGGTCCTCCACGCCGCGGCGGCGCAGCGTCTCGATCGCCTTGCGAATGTTCTGCAACGAGACGCCCGCGTCGAGCAATCGCTTGACAACTTTGAGCACCACGATGTCGCGGAACGAGTAGAGGCGCTGGGTGCCCGAGCCGGATGCGTCGCGCACGCTCGGCGTCACGAGGCCGGTGCGTGCCCAGTAGTCCAGCTGGCGGTAGGTGATGCCCGCGACGGTGTGGGCGGTGGTGCCCCGGTAGCCGACCTCGGTCGTGGACGTCTCATGACCCTTGTCGGCCACGCTGTCGGCCGCCTCTGGGCCGGCCGTCACCGGGTCAGCCGCCGCGCTCTCACCGTTCGCTGGGGCCGGCTGGGCCGCAGCCGTCGCGTCCGCGCCCTTCGCCGCCGGCTGGTCCTCGTCCGTGGGCACGTCGACGAGATCGACGTCCAGCGTGGGTGCCGAGTACCTGTCGGAATGGTTCATGTGCGGCCTCCCCTCGGCGCGGGTGCTCCTCGCCAACCCTACTCCACCACGGGGGTGCTCTCCGAGGGCAGCCACGTCGACACGCCGAGTAAACGACATCGGCGTGATTCGTGACCGGGCCGGCCAGGTGGCCGGTCGTTGCCGGCCATGGACGACCGGAGGCCCGGTCAGGTTGCGCGGGCGCCGGGGCCGTCCCGGGCGTGCTCAGCCCGCGAAGTCCTCGGGGCGGACCTGCTCGAGGAACTCCCGGAACTTCTCGACCTCGTCCTCCTGCTCGTCGGGGATGACGATGCCGGCCTCGTTGAGGACCTGCTCGGCGCACCGGATCGGCGCCCCCACGCGCAGCGCGAGCGCGATCGAGTCGCTCGGCCGGGCCGAGACCCGGACCCCATCCCCGAGAATCAGCTCGGCATAGAAGATGTTCTCTCTCATCTCCATGATCTCGACCGCCCTGAGCGGAGTGTTCAGGGCGGCGAGGATGTCGCGGAGCAGGTCATGGGTCAGCGGTCGCAACGGCTTGACCCCCTGCTGCTCGTACGCGATCGCGGTCGCCTCGTTGGCACCGATCCAGATCGGCAGGTACCGGTCGCCGTCCACCTCACGGAGCAGCACGATCGGCTGGTTGCTCGGCAACTCCACCCGTACCCCGACCACGGTCAGCTCGCGCACCCCTGCCTCCAT
>Ga0065720_1019668_pt1 | contig 21547 bp, 24 predicted proteins | sample Thericmetagenome_FD_59107 | JGI IMG/M metagenome (GOLD analysis project Ga0065720, IMG submission 59107) | Thermophilic microbial communities from the Joint Bioenergy Institute, California, USA of rice/straw/compost enrichment - eDNA_2 v2... | ecosystem: Engineered > Solid waste > Grass >...
TGTTGCCCGGCGTCCGTCCGATCATCCGTTTCGCCTGTTCGCCCACCGCTTCGATCGTCTTCGTATCGGTACGCAGGGCGACCACGGAAGGTTCCCTGACGACAATGCCTTTGCCGCGGACATAGACCAGGGTGTTGGCCGTTCCCAGGTCAATGCCCAGATCTTTCGTTCCGAACATCGTCTTGCTCCCTTCTGTCGTCAGACAATCCTTCTTATTATATTACAGATATCCTTGCTCCTTCAAACTGACGAACCGCCCGTCGCCGATGACGATATGGTCGAGCACGTCGATGCCGATGAGCGATCCCGCCTCGTGCAGTCGCCTGGTCAGCGCAATGTCTTCCGGACTCGGCGTCGGATCTCCGCTCGGGTGGTTGTGCAGGCAGATGATCGACGCGCTGCCCCGCTTGATCGCGGCCCGGAACACTTCGCGCGGATGGACGAGCGACGCGTTGAGCGTGCCGACGGACAACGTCTCGCGCGCGAGAACCTGATTCTTCGTGTTCAGAAACAGGCAGACGAAATGCTCCTTGAGCTCGGACCGGAGATCTTCCATCACCAGCTTCGCCGCGTCTTCCGGCTTTCGGATCGCCGGACGGTCGGACGCGGCCCTGCGCGCCAGCCTGCGGCCCAGCTCGATGCCCGCCCGGAGCTGCACGGCTTTGGCCGGACCGACGCCGCGGATCCTCGTCAATTCGGAAATGGTCATGTCGACGAGCTGCCTCAAGCCACCGCTTTCGCGCAAAATCCGGGACGCGAGATTGATGGCGGATTCATTGCGCGTTCCGGTCCTGAGCAAGATTGCCAAAAGTTCCGCATCGCTCAGCGCTTCCGCCCCATCGATCATCATGCGCTCCCTCGGCCGGTCTTCCCTGGGAACGTCACGCAGCAATATGACACGCGAGTCCAACTGATTCAAATCCTCCTTGGATCAGCCGGCCGCCGGCGAATGCCGGAACCGGCCGCATGCACTCCTTCAAACGGTCTCGACGCCGAACCCGGCCAACAAGTCGCCGAGCAGCGAAAGCGGCAGACCGACAACATTGAAGTAGCAGCCTTCGATTCGCTCCACAAATCCCGCGGCCAGTCCCTGGATGCCGTAAGCGCCGGCTTTGTAGTGCACAATGGTTCTTTTTTAAGAAAATCAGCTTTGTTTTCTTCCTTAGGAAGCGCCACTTTTGACACAAGAGATTTCTTTACAGCACCTGCTTTGTACGATACAGTTATTTTGTTTCCACCGTCAGGATCATAATCATTATTTAGACGAAGCAACCGTTCGATATTTGCCTTAAGGTAGATAGTAGGCTCTTTATTTTCGTTAACAGTTATTTTGTCGATTAGAATTTCCAAATCCTTCCTATCCAACTTTTCTTTTGCTAATATAGAATCAAAAACACTTAGGGCAGTTTTTGCTTTCTGCTGAAACAATGAAGTTTGTCCCATGATATCCGTCAATTCTCTAATTTGACGATTAACCTCAGCTATTTGTTGTTGAAGATCAACTTCAACATCTTCATAAGCCGCCGCACTAATATCCGCAAGTTCAGGATTCGAAGCCATTGCTTTGGCTTTCTGCTTTATAATTACCCTTAGTTCATTTGATAACTGGTCATGTTTTGCCTGCAATTTCATTAATGAGGTTTCAAATTTTTTAAAATTATTAGCTTTACTTATAGTTTCCTGCACCTTGGAATCAAACTGTTGTATCACAGCACTTAAATTTTCACGAATTATCCTTAAATGAGCCTTAATCGCAAGCATTAAAGTGCGATCAAGAATGTAATGGGTAGAGCAAGCGATCTTTCCAACCCTTCTGTATGTTCCGCAAATATAAGCTTTATGCTTGCCTTCTTTGTTTAGTGCAACCATCCCCTTACCACAATCTTCACAAACCAGAAAACCAGAAAATAGATTTAAATGCTTGTTCCCTTTACCGCGGTAATTACTTTCAAGCCGTTTTTCTGCAATCATTTGAGCCAATTCAAAATCAGCTTTACTTATAATTGGTTCATGATGATTTTCAAAAACAAATTGCTCACTTAAGTCCGTCTTTTGGATTTTTCCATTAATCCCGTTTAACTTGTATTTCCCTAGCCTCAATACCCCAGTATAAAAATCATTACGGATAATTCGCTGAATCATCCTTTGAACCCAAACTTCTGTTACTTGCTTTTTATATGCTTTCCCCTCATCTTCCCTTTTCCGACGATTCACCATCGAAGGTGTTGGTATTTTGTTTGCAGTTAAATAAATACATATTTTCCTGTACCCATCACCTTGCAAATACATTTGAAAAATTTTCCTTACGATTGGAGCAGTCTCCTCATCAATTATTATTTCATCTGGTTTAAGGGGATTTCGCTTATAACCGTATGGAACAGGTGTGAGATAGCTTCCACTAGCCATTCTCATTCTTATATTGGCTTTCACTTTTTTACTTATGTCCTTTACATATCGTTCATTGTACCACGATTTAATGCCTATTACATCATCGTCATCTACAAAAGAATCATAATTATCACTTATTAATATCACTCGAACCCCTTTACGCTTCATATCCTCAAGAAAAAGGAGCGTTTGTGGGTTGTTTCTTCCAATACGCGATAAATCTTTTGTAACAATTACAACATTTTTCCCGTTTTCAATTGCATTATCAATATCTTTAAGAAGCCGGTTGTAATCAGGTCGATCAAAAGTATAGCCACTAACATTATCATCTTCATAAATTTCCTTATCAGTTATTATTATATTAAATTTTTCAAATACAAAGGATTTTATCATATCTTTCTGTGCAGTTATTGATGCATAATTTGATTTATCCTCATCCCGACTTAAACGAGCATAACCAAAGTACAGTGTATTTCCCATTACATCATTTTTCTTATCGATCATTGTTAACACCTCATCTGAATTTGATGGTCAGTATGTTAACTCAGTTACCGTGTCCGTTCAACAATGGATTCCTCAACATTGTTAAGAACAAGCTTTTCTAGACCAAGCTTCATGTCTTCATTTCCGGATACAAAAGTAACAAGCTTATATTTTTTGGATCGCGCAAAAGCTATCAATTCCTTAAATTCATCAGATTTCTTTTGATCTTCAAGAATCCAAATAAAGATTAGTTTATTTTCCTTATCAACCTGAAATTTCAAATTACTGAGCACTTCTAAAGACTTCGGCATGTGAATCCCAACCCCGAAACATATTTGGAGTGATCCTCCATGCCATTTGTTGAGAACCTCTTAAATAATCTCAGTGGAGAGTCTCAACATCCCATGCCCTACTAAAACACCAATTACGGATTTCAAAAAATAACCACAAAATTTTTAATCCCCTGATAAAAAGAACTGTTTGAAAAAAGCCAAAAAATCTTCAACTAAACTCAGTAAAACAAACGATTTATACAACGATGAAACTATAAGTTCCGACTTTTTGCTTCAATCCAATAACAATCACAAGTAAAACAAAATAACCCGATCCTCCGTCAAAAAGACGAAAGATCGGGTTTATTCAACATTATTTAAACCTTGATTCGGATATACCAAATGCACCGCGGCATCAATTCGAAATCTAATTTACATTTTCAAAATTTTAATACCCCCTCATCAAGTGATAACAACAAGATTCCCCCTAACCACCGTCACCTCAATATTGGTATAAGTAAGCTTATTTTCATCGTCTGAAACAAAAGCCGAAAGAAAACCACGTTGAGCTTCAGACAATATATGCTCCATATAATTCTGCACTGTTTCTTGGCGAGTTCTGCCCTCATGTCCACCGTCTTTAAATGCTGCTTCATAAAGATTAGTTGGTACGCAAAGATAACACTTTTTCGTGAACAAATTATCAAACTGGAAAACGGGATTTTCACCCGATACATAAAGTTGTTTGTTACTCATATCCAATGAAAGCAGAATGTGATACACTAAATACCCCATCTCCATTAAACATTTCTTAACTTTTAAATCCTGCTCAGTAGCATCAGACTGAAAAATTTTGTTGTAGTGAACATAATTCGTCCGCAATACCTTACCTTCATTAAACGAATTAATAATACTCTCCTTCATACCAAACATATTCATCAAATCTTCTGCAAGCTTTTGGCTCTTCTTAAGGAATGGAACCACATTACTGTTACTCGCCATCATAATTCTCCCTTCATATAGCATCCAATAAAAAAAAATCGTTGTGGATCGCCACAACTTCAAATTATTGGCTACTATATGTATAAAAACTCTCGGTTCAACTTCATTTATCCCGAAAAATATTACGAGCGAGATTAAAACAATTTTTTCACCAAATTAAACTTTTTTTCGACCTAAACCGCTGCGTTTTTTAATCACTTTCTTCGACTCTTCAAATATCTTCCCATCTTTATTTTTATCAGCACTTTTATTAGCTCTAACTCTCCGTTTTAATAAAGGCTCAAACCTTTTATATTCGTCCTTTATCCTCCAAACACCTTGATCATCCACTTCATCAATAACAATCATTCCAACTTTAGGTCCGCCGCCACCTCTAGCAAAATATCTAACATATGGGGTTGGAAGTACAAATTTTTTAGTACCAAATTCATCAGTCATGGATTTTAATCCCCATGAGCCATCGGAGTATTGCTCTAACGCATTTGTCCATTTAAATTCAATATTTACCCCCCAATCATCATCTGTTTCATCCCGTCTTAACATTCCAGCATACTCATCCCTTATCATTAAAAAGAGAAACTCATAAAGGGATAAATAAAAGGGTTCATTAGCCCTTACTTTCCTTTCTCCTACATCTCCTTTTGGATCAAAATATGTAGGAGGTTCACCCGGTCTTTTCTTCCTCATTAATTCTTTCACAAGATGCATATCAATTACTGGAACACTTATGTCAATATCAGATATTAATTCCACCCCAACAGGAGTAAACCATTCTATATCTCGACCAATATTATCTCCATCAAATTTATACTTTTTCACAGTTCTAGTATCCTTTTTTGATGCCATACCTAATAAACGAACAAAATGTAGGGTGCCTGACATATTACCAAGCTTTTCCCGCTCGACATCGGTTAGATTATTATAAATCTCTGTTCCGAATGCAGTAATTACTTTATTAGCTTCGGTTTCACCATAATATCTTCCTTGTGATCTTCCGTATTTATCTTTTTTGATCTTTATTGAGGTTGACTTACCATGACTAACAGGTTTCTTTTCAATTTCGGTCAATCTTTTCACGCTCCTCGTATACCTTTAATGCATTCATTCAATTAAAACTTGTTTGATCGTAATAAATATCGTTCGATTAGTAATCCTAATAATCCTTCTTTCTTTAGTCTAACAGTTTTGAAATCATCCAAAGTGCCTATTTGAGCTTCATTAATAACCTGAATGACCCTCTACGGAACTGCTACTTCAAAGAGCAACAGAAATCGGCATTGTTACGCTTCCAAGCGATATATAGGAAACAACCCCAAGAGTTAGGAACTCCTACCAAAGTACGCTAATGCCGAAAAATTTGACGATACCTATTGGCGGTGCCAGTTATCAATCGTCTTGAATTTGGTTAACTCCTAATAAAAAAGGGATATTGCTGACCTCTAGTCGCAATGTCCCTTTAGCAAATATGGTCAAACCGTTCCCATACTGTCGCATGACTCAAAAAATCAATTTCCTTGCGCTAAGGAATTGGCAAAGGCTTCTAAATCTTGAACCATAAGATCCGTTCGTCTTTGTATAACTTCTTTGTTAGCCGTTTTTCTGCTTAAGGTCTCACCAAATTCAGAATCCTTGTCGTACTCATCAATCAGGAATTTTTGCGCCCACTGTCCGAACTCTGCCGCTGACAAATTCTTTTCCTGCGCTTTTCGTGCTGCAACAAAGAGGGAGGGAACAACCGATTTCTTTAGCCTCTTAAACATGTTCAAAGTCCAATCTTGGAAGCCCTCCATCATGTATTCAGCACTTTTTTCAATCTCGGTAACAATCACTGGATCAATTGGCGTCTTCCCAATCTCACGCATATACAACTTCATATCCTTGCCGGAAAAAGACATATCTCGTCCAGAAAGAAGGGCGATAACTTGGACAACCGTTTTCCGATCAACATACCTCTCGATATCAGCCTTGGTAAAATTGATTCTTTGGAAAAGCTCGGATTCCGTGATGCGTTTCAGGATTGAACGGTTATCCTCACCAAGTAGAACTTGAGACTGCTCAATATCCGATAACGGCTTGGTTTGATTAACGCGGTAGAAAATCTCCTCTACGTCCTCAAGGGAATACGATTCATCGAAAATCGTTACGGAGAAGCTATACCCCATCACTGCTTGCTTGAGGTCTTCAGGCAACTCGCTAAACTTCAAACCTGAAACGGATATGTCTCCGACCAACGGAGTGTCATCGGACAAAGCAAAACCGTCATCAACGAATAAAAACAAAGTGTTCAAACGTTGGAGACAATCAACTGCATAATAGATGTAATCGGGCTTACTTGCATTGCTATCGAGAACGTCACCGTTTTTCCAAACCAATAAGTTCGGAATGTAACCATCGGTTAAAATCGTGTGCATTAAAAGGCTTTGCCAACTCCGATCCTTTCGACGAACGTATCGACGCTGAAACGGAAGATCAAAATTAATTCGATCTCTCAATTTGATCAAATTATACGTAGTCCACTGAACTGTTGATCTTGCCAAAATTACCCCACCTTTGAGAGGAACTTTAATTAAAACACTACTTTTTATTTTACCACTAATCCGAGCTATCGTATATTGCGTTTAGCCATCCAACAGGAGATCGAAAAATTAAGTAGAATGATACGCTTTGTAGAAGCTGATCCCTTGCTTGACCCCGCTGAAAAACATAAACTCCTTTACGAATAATGACTTCCTGTCCATCACATCCTGCAGGGCAGTTACCAGTTCAAGCTGGTCATCAGACAAGGATTTTTTCAAATCTGCTATAAGCTGCTGCTCACGATGTCGATCTTCCTCAGGTACATCTTTATCCCGATTGGCTAGAACAGCCAACCTCATCTCATTTGAAAGTGCCTTTCCAATACAAGCAGGTAAACCAATGTCCTCCGTCAAGGTCTTTTGAGATACATTCCGATAGTGACATTCCAAGAAGAATACCCTCCTTTTAACCAATGCTTTCGCATTGTTTGGCAAACTTGATCCCGATCCTGGCTCCAGCCAGATAGACCCCTTCATACCTTCGAGACATGTTGTCTTGGTTCACTTTACACCAGATCTGCAACTGCTCGTATTGGGAAACGGTCAGGCTGTCCTTCAACTGTTTCATGATCTTCGAAAACTGGTCTTCCAAAAGCGAAAAATCATCAGTGGACTTGGCGTCAAGCTCAATATCCCGACTATCCTCGAGAGACTGCCTTATTAAAGCAGGTAATTCGTCCGGATTTTGAGCTTCTTTGGATGGTGACCAAGGCAACGGCTGAAAGCTATCCAGAATCATAATCTGACCGGCTTGTGAGACACCATTTCCATGCATTTTTATCCCTCCTTTGCAAATTGTGCTTGTACGTTACCGTAATTATTTAGTAATTGCAAGGAGCTTTATGATTGATGGATAGGGGAGGGGAATAGGTAGGGGAATAGAAAAAGCCGTTCGATACCCCTGAGGGGGAACGGCTTTAAATTGAGATTAGCGGTCTACCAAAGTTGCTTGCTCGTTGATATAATTTATAAGCGCGGCGGACGGTTGCTTCATCATCCCAAGAAGCTCTTTCAATTTAGATAGGGAAGTCGGATTAGCCCACTTCAATTGCTCGCCAACAACATCATTTAGAATAGTGACTTTAAACAGTCCACCTTCATCTTCATCATCGTAATCGATGTAGACATCAAGGTCATCCTTTTGAAATCGAATGCTCTTGTAGAAGCCAGGACTCTGACTGTAGCTGCCGTATTGACCATTGTGATACCCTTTGAAAACAGGAGTAATATGGTTCTCCCTTGCCAAGTCAGATACCCACTTGTTTGCCAACCAAATCATATCTTCCGTTGAAAGCTGAAGCATTAGATCGCCTCCTGATTTTTGATATACCTATGTAAATCTGATGGCGATCCGGCTCCAAAAAGAGTAAAAGGTTGACTCCCCTTGATCTGGGAGTAAACCTTCTAATTCTTCCTATGACTCTTTCTGATCATCTACTTTATCCAGAGGTGCACTTTCAACCTCCATTGTCACTTGTTGGGGCTTAGTTTCTGAATTAGTGAGATCCTTAGTTATAGACCGTTTCTCATCTTTAACAGTAATAACCGCCTCACTAGTCTTAGAAAGATAAGGTTGCTCTGATTTTATACTATCTCCCTTACCCCACATAGATTTCCAATCTAAGCTACAGGATTCTCTAACAAAGGAAAGTATATTTCGCGCGACCTTAAATCTCTCATCAGATAAACCATAGCCGAATACTTTCATTAACCCCTCTTCCGAATATTCCTTTCCTTTTAATCCTTGTTCGAAAAGAAGAAAGTCAAGGTGTTGCGGCATCGATAGATATAAATTCGGACGAGCTAACGCTCTATCGACTAACCCTATCAGACTTGCTGTATATGGCGGTGGATCAATCGGACCGAACTCAACACTTTGTGGCGCTACTGATTTAGGCACTGAAGATCTGATTATTTCATTCGCCAAGTCTCTCGCAGTCCTAATTAATTCATTTGCAGTTCTTGGGTCTAAATCTCCATATGTAAGTTTCGATGTAATGTGATCTCGTCTTGCTCGTTCGGGCAACCCCAGGACATCGGAACAAATCCAAAGGATTTGAAGTCCTACCAAAACAGTTAACTCACACGCAAGAAATTTCAATGTATCTCGGTGATCTTTACTATGGTTACCAGCGTGATCAAGCCCCCGAGCAACAGTATTCAAGGACTCCAAACAAATATTTATAGCAACGTAAGGATTCTCATATAAATATAGCTTTCTTGTGTTAGACAAAATATTATTAACGGTTGCGTTGGACTTTGCTACTCTTTGAATAATACCTTCATATTTACTATAGAAATCTCCATCAGCTAAACCAAAAGCATATTTTTCGTCTTTATATTCCTCCAGTATTTCACTGGTTAGCACTTTAACGCCTCCAGTGGACGCAAAGCGAATAATTTCCCATTGGGTCTTATTTAAAGCAACAAATACATTATTCGCTTTCACAAATTCCCCAAGTCCTTTTGCCCAAAATATCCGTTCATAAGGCTTCGATCTGGCTTTATTCTTACAATCACAGATTATTCTGTGTCCCTGAAAAGGATTGGTGAAAATTATTCCTAATACATCAATATCAGTTGCATCATGATTTGAAACCCCATATTGAAGGGGGATACCCCTCCTTGTTAGGTAACCTTGGCTCTGAAACATACCTGAAACTAGGTACTCAAAACCAATACCTTTCTTAGCCGATTTATCTTCATTTATCACCTATAAACACCCCCTGTCCTTAGAGTAGTAAGCATTTTGTTTCTTAAGGCTTCAACTGGAGCTGTAGATTTAGCTATAATCTGACTCTTTCTTGTTTCAGGAATTATACAACTGCTCGGTTGTTCTTTGAACAGGTCTCCGATGTTCGATTCTGCCTCTAGAGCAACCTTATTATAGGTTATCATTTGTCGAACCAGTTCTCCAACCTCGCGTTGTCTTAATTTCATATAGAAACCATATGGCTCAGCAGGGCTTGTCTGGATTACACCATCCATCTCTAATAAAGCATAGTCCTCACCGATTGCTGTTGCGGGTCCAACCCATTCTCCACGCAGTAATTTGTTTATTATATTCAACATCTTTTCTAGAGTCGAAATCCTTCCTCTTCCAAATGAGGACTTGGTTTGCCCAAATCTCAGACAGCTTAACAAAATTTTTGCCTTATGAAACACATCTTCGGAAAGTGAGAAGCTCCCAACCCCCTGACCCCTTAACTGAGGAGTTGTCAGAAAAGTAGCCGAACCAATCGAAGATTGGACTGTAATCCCATCAAGTAATCCAACGCCTTCCATCATTACTACTATATGAGGTTTAATCGTTGAAGGTATATCCTCGATCAAGAATCCTGGAGTCTCCGAGACTAACCGCAGGACTTCCATTACCATATCACGTTCTTCATTATCCAAAGCAGATAAAGCCTTTACTACTCGCTGTGGATCTCCATTAAAAGAGTACTCGTTATACAAAACTTGATCGGAACCTTCACCACTCGTTTTTACAAGACCGAATGTCTGTTGAAGTTCAATTGTGGTGACAGCACATTCCTCAGATATTCCATTTTGCGTTAAATATTCTTTGAGTTCATCAGGGACTCTAGGTAATTCAAAAGTATGATTCAATCCTAATAAACTAGCTTGCTCCTCTTCCTGCGGCTCAAGCTTATCATATATTGTAGAAACCGTCTCCAATGCTTCCTTGCCGGAAAAACAATATACCTCTATTTCCTTTGGTTTCCCCATATCATCAACTATAAAATCTATTTTTTCAGCTTGTCGTAAATAATTTAAATAAGTGATCAATTCCCCACTAGTGATACTAGACTGACGGGCGAATATTCTGGCTTTTTCATACGGCACAATTTCTTGTTTGTCAGCAATCAATCTTCCAAGAAATGCACCGGCTTTTCCTGCCTGTTCGGTCGCTTCATAATAAGTTAACTCGGTCGTATTCTGCTTTATTTCCGATAAGTGTTTGATTGTATTTACTATCCAAGTCCCCTTTGTCAACTTGTCCATAAACACTCCACACCCCTCAACCATTTTCTGAAAAGAAGTTCGACACATTTCTACGATTTTCCTCTATAATGGATTCCCCGATCATAAAAAACAAAAAGATGACCCTCACTCTGGGTGGTCATCTTAATCGCTCATCTGTATTCGCAAATTAACCTATGAATTCCTCTCGCTCTTCCGCCATTGATACCCCATAGCGACGATATTCATCATAAATAATAGTCCCCTCTAAATCAATAATTCCAAGATTCGTTTGTCCATTTACTTGACCTTCAAGAGCCGTTAGACTTGGATGGAAAATAACCCCTTGCTCCACCCAATAATTGAGAATTGCTGTTACCTCTTTATCAAAATTATAAGAGGACTTTACCCCAAGGACTCGAACATCAAGGTTTTCCCTATACGTGTAGGGAATCACGTAAAGATACACATAGTTCCCGTTTTGCAATGCTAACTTGCAACCCTTGAAATAAACTCTACGCTTATTTGGAGTTAAAATTAAGGCACACATGTTTAGACGGTAAACATGTTTTCTCGGAAGAATATAAATGTACTTACGTCCGAAACTGGTATCGACATAATCCACGTACTTAAACCCCTCAGAAGGTTTATGCTCTCTACCATCCACAAATCTTCTCAAGCCAATCGAAATCTTACTGACCACCGCTACACAATCATGACTAACCGGGATTTGGTCGTAAACATAATTACCCGAACTATCCCGACGAAATGACCCATCCGAGAGAACTTGACGCTTTTTCAGAGTCGTCCGACCAACTAACTGAACTTCTTGCTCATTCAAACGGTCAAAAAACATCTCCGTTACCCCTTTAACGAGAGCCATGCGACCCTTCGGGATGCCGTTAATCATAGTATCCAATCGAGGTAATGGCAAATCCGTAATCTTAAATGAATGTGCCATACTTCTACGACCATTCATCATATCTCTAAACTCTTTCGCAAAGATTACGTCATTTGCTTGCATAAAACTCTCACCTCCTCTTTATAAAAGAAGGTCTTTAATCACTAAATATATTAATTTATGAAGAAAAAAATAATAGGCTCCGTTCAAAGCTTTTTGGATATACCCCAAGGAAAAGCAAATTTGAGGAAGCGTTGTGATTACCAACTCAATTACCTTCGAAAAGAGTTACCTCATTAGGGCATTTACGTGCTATTTGATAAATACGATATAAACCTTATCCAACTTCAAAGGCTGACCTTCCTCGTAAATCGTTACCCTATCCTTCATTTCAGCCGATAAATTCTTGATTAAGTGCTGCGCGGCGGATAAAGTATTGTCACCAAAGTCATAGATCACCAAAAATTTACAAGCTCCAGTCGGGTCAAGAGACTTCACTTTAGATTTGCCTTCAAATAGACCCCGAATATCCTGGATGATACCCGTTTTCTGTTAAGCACCGAATTTGTAACCATTGTTGATCGGCTTGTTACACTTGATCTCAGCTACAAATGTTGACATCACCAGTGACAATGAGGTCGTAGCCGTTGTCGCTTGGCTTCGTGCTATGTAGATATTTGGAACTTTATTGCTTCGATAATCTTCCCTAACGTATCATTATCCAACGTAGCTATATGCTTAAGTAACTTTCTTTTGTTTATAGTTCTAAGATGATCAGCTAATGCTACACATTCTCGCTCAAGTCCAATTGAACGTCCAATATCAACATGAGTTGGTAGTTTAGCTCTCTTAATTTGGCTTGTAATAGGAACAATTGTTAGGTTAGACGAAAAATTATTGTTTATATTATTAGATACGATAATCACTGGTCTTAATCCACTTACTTGATCCTCATCATCCCCTAAATCAGCGAAGTACACATCACCTTGCCTATACGAACCTTTAGGTGTTGCAGGTTGCAACGATTGCGATTTTGACCCTTTTGACTGTAAACCGTTATTTGGTTTGTCGTTATTAGCCTGAGCATACGCCCTCTCAAGTCTTTCTATACTTTCTTGTAACTGACGAATTTCTTTGCTACTGTCTGATTGTATCGATAAAAATGCCGATAACATCTCTTCTTTGGTCATTTCAATATCTAGAAACTCTAACCTTATGAAGAAATTTTTTGGTTCGTTCAATATATGTATAAGTCTTTCTAAGTGAAAAATATCTACTGAATAATTAGATAACCCCCTAAGTTCCTTTCTCTCAGCATCAGAGATTTCTTGATTCGTAATAAAAATGAACCCATCTACATTATTCTCGCTAACTCCTGCCAAATCCTTAAGGAATTTCTTTTTTATTTCAGTGAATTTTTGTTGTCCTCGAGGAAAGTAACAAGCTCCAATAAAAGTCTTTCCGCCCTTTGTGCATTTCAAATCCTTCTTACCATCTCGACCCCCTAATGGGTGCGTCGGGTCAATTGATTCATAACCTTCAGATCTAATTATTTGAGCAGAAAGCCTCTCTGCATCCTCTTGACTTCCAATAAACTCAACTAATGAATATCTAACATCTCTTCCGTTTCTAGACATAACTCACCTCATTAATAACATTGAACAATTTTATTTGTTGGTCTTTCTTACCCCTGGCTCGAAATCGTTACAGCAGTTCCAACTGCGTAATAAAATCCATCGATGCCCTCACAAAACAACCCTCAAAACAAAACATAATAAGACCATTATACTAGTGATGCAAAATTCATGTAAGTAATTGGGGATTGTGACTGAAGTGTTGTGAGCCGGAGATTGTGACAAACATATTATTGATCTCACTAGCTCATTTGCCGGAACTCTTTAAGCATCTGATTCAAAACTTTTCCCGTTTTTAAGCAGATTATATCCTGCTCTTTCTGACGTTGATTATTGAATTCAATCCACGAATACTCGCCATCTAGGGATGCTAATCTATCCAAAAAAACATTCTTGTGAAAGTGGACATACTCCAGAAACGCATCCTTCTCTAGCGTATCCTCGAATAACAGAACAACCTCGAAGAATCGACTACGGGCATACCTCTGTTCATGGTTTTCTTCATTATAGAAAAACTCGTTCAACTTGTAAGCTGGACTATCCTTAGTGAAATACTTGAGAGCATAATCAGCGTGTATCCTGTATTCGCCAAAATAGAGGAAGCCCCACTCGGGTATTGGTGTGGTATAACGACCCCCATCAAGAATCACTACCTGTCTACCATATAGCTGGGTGCCAAAGTATTTGATACCCAACATTTGAAACATGGTAGACGAATTGGTCATCGCATACGCATAGAAAGGCGGCGACAACTCCGGTCCTTCATCATCATAATCAAGCGTAATGGTAAACTCCGGATTATAAATATTGTAGTAGGTATCTTCATCTCGTTTCCACTCATCCTTGTTTTCAAGGCGTTTCATGATCTGTTCAAAGGGAGATCTGGTCAGTAAAAATCGCTTCTTCCACAGGTACTCGATATTATTGATATCCGCGCTTTTGTCTATATCCGTATTGGTGTCGCCAACTCGGGTGTAGATATGGTAGGCGCGAACCCTTCTTCCATTGTCTGAAAAGTCCTCCGTCAAAAAATACGGTGTATCAGTGCTGTTCTTGATAATCAAGACATCAACTTCGTGTCCAGCAAGCATTAATGTCCTCATCTCTACTCGAGGTCGGATGCCGGAAACAAACTTTTTGGATTTTAAGAAGTCGATAACCTGCTGCTGATTTCTTCGATTTTCATCATTCTCAACCCCGACAACTTCGAAGGTTCGGTCCGCTATACCGAAAATGATATAGGCATCTCTATCGACTCGGTTGTTCGCCATGCAGATGATATCGTGTAGTAGATCAGCTTTATTGGAATGATGCTTCTCCTTGAAGTCCCAGTAATCGTCTTCACGTTTGGAGAAGATCAGAGCTTTTATTTCTTCCTCGATATCGATACCTCGCATGTAGAGTCACCTTCCTAACTGCATCTCTAGTTCTCCTAAATTATAACAAAAACCGGCAGATGTGCCGGTTCTCCTTAACTATCTTTCAATATCGAAGTTATATCAATAACTATTCATTTATGTTAATCTAATAACAGTCTTGAATACAAATTTTGTGATTCTCATATTTAAGGAGGAATAGGTCATTAATACGCAAGATATTATTCGCTTAGGACGCCAACATCTCGAAGGTCTTGTTGGACATACGTTTGATGTAATTGATGTTGCGAAACCAATATCTCCAGAAGCTGCAGTCAACCTAGCTAAGGTGATTTCAAAACTCTCTCCTTTGGTAGGAAATCTAATTGAATTCAACACCTGTGACTATCTAAATGGACAGGATGTGTTTGCCGAATTCGGTCAATGGAAGCGACAGGACCCCGGTTTTCCCGACACCATTTTTGAGGGAGTTATTACACCTACTCCTGGCTTTGAAATTAAAGCATGGTTCCCCCTTGCTACAGAAATAACAGCTCGCTTTAAGGATAGTCAAAATCACTTTTTAGATGACCAAACATATGTAGCAATACTAGCATGGCTCCCAGAATTTCTGATCTTTGGTAAGCCAAAGATCATCGGACTGGTTGTTGTCTCAGGTAGTTCAGTGGCAAAAGCACGTGATGATCACTATCACAATCCGCCGGATTATATAGTGCTTGAACCAGAAGATACGACAGATAGGACAAGCAATCTTCAACAAACAAACACCAACGGTTACAAATTCCAAGGAACGGAAGAACAATTTGTAGAAGCGCAAAAGCTAGTAGAAAGTTGGGGACCAAATGGTAAAAAATATCTTCCTACTCCCGAATATCAATTAAAGTTACGAGAGTTGTTAGCCCGTTACCCCTACAGACTTGATACTAACTTTGCTAAAATGGACCGAATTGTTCATGATGAAATTGAATCTTTCAAATCTGCTATATACAACACAGAGTTTCACGGGAAAACAATCCGCGAATGGAATCGATTGTTATCCAGAGGTAGCGAGAATGAAATTAAACAAGAACTAAGCACCCACTTCGGTATTCATACAGATGATATTGATAAAATCATCGAATAAAATCTAAACGATTGTATTGAATCGTTCAACTCCTAACTGAAAGTAAGTTGGGTCAAGCTCGGCGGCGAAAGCTCTCCGCCGAGTTTCTTTCGCTGCAAGTGAAGCAGAAAATAGTCCACCGAATGGTTCCCACACTACATCGCCAACATCGCTTGATGCCTCAATAATCAAACGCATTAAGTCCAATGGTTTTTGATTAAGATGCGCTGCTCTGCTACTTTTTGAGGGTACTTTAACCCTTTCTGCACCTTTTAATGGATTTCGATCCCACACATTTGTAAAGCCTATAGGACAATAGAATTTGGCTCGCATTTTTACCCAATCATCATACGTTAAAGGATTAACTCCATCACGTGAAAAGTATGGGCGTCCTGCAGGATCACCGTGTTCGTTGGCATATGCCACCATCTTGGCAAACATTTCTGCTGGTGGCATATACCATAGGTGCCCTTGATCCAAATATTTCCTTACGGCTACATCTTTAACACCACAAGCTTCATTCGCTTTGCTAAGAGGTAATCCCGTACGCTTCCACTCTTGATAAAGCCATTGTTGCAACGTGAGATTATTTATACGCGGCTCAAAAACATACTGCACGCACATCTCTGTTACTACAGGAAAGCGGCGAATTTTTGCCGTGTTCACATTACCCGCAATATGAGCCTTACCTTTATTCCATATATTCGCATTTACGTACTTCCACCCATATCGTTCCAGCACAGGATGAACTGTCGCCCAACCAATCTCAGAATTCCAAAACCATAATGTTGTTTGAGGTGTGGCGTACTGACTCCAAGCCCGAATATGCGGTTCATACCAATCAGCAATTCCTTTATGATTTGAGGTGTCACCTTCAAATCCTAAGATACCATATGCGCCATCAGAAACAATAACGGTTGGAGGCTCCCAAATTGAGTAGTAATCAAGACTATCACCAAGATAAAGATGTATCTCACCGTTTGTCCAATAATCGGTTTCAGGCAAGGTGTCTAACGTAACTGCTTTTCCACGACCAACAGTGCTGGTAGGAGTATTTTTTGAAATTTGAATCGTCATATGACAAGTTTCACCCCTCACTTAAAACACTTCAACTATAGCAAAGTTTCAATAAATAGACAAAGGTATTTTCAACTACATTGCTTGAAAATAAAATCCCCTGTCTTCGAGTTTGTACTATACTAACTCGAATAAAGAGGATTCTGCAAATTTATTATTACTTTTATACTTATTGATTTTAGTATACCATAATAGTGAAATAAAGTTTAAGTTAAGTCGGCATCAAGGAAGCCAACTGCTTGCCCATTGGGTCAATGAACCCCCACTTACCATCGAAATTTTGCACCGCCGCTATACCATTACGAAAGTAACCTGCATTGACATACTGGAGTGGGATGACCTCGTTCCCTTCGCGGTCGATGAAGCCATATCTCAATGGCAGGTATGCCCCTCTGACCAATGCACGACCGTCTTGGAAACGGCTAATCGATTGATACCCCCGCGAGAAGGGAACAACGAAATTACCGGATTGATCGAGGATACCGACTAAACCGAACTTGTTCTCGGTACGAATTAGACCGTGTTCGATTGGAGCAAAGTACTGACACTCGCAAGGAACGATTTCGTTGCCTTGGTCATTAATCAGTCCGTAGAAATCTTGTTCAAATCCGTACTCGTTGATCTGGAGTTGCTTGATGACCGTTATGCTTGGTTTAAACTTGCCGGACGTTTGTACGGGATACTTGGGATTGTTCAATTCAATCTTCCTCCTTGGGATAGTAGTTACCGTTACAGGCACATCTCTATATCTCAACCTCTTAAATCAACTCAATCCTTCAATCCGGCAAATGTTAGAGAGATAACTGCTTTGTAGAAAGCAGTTATCTCTAAGAATCACTTTGTTTAGTTGCCAAGCGTTACCTCCAATCCAATCTTCAGTGAAGGCGGCTTGGCATACATACCCCACATTTCAGGTAGGGGAGGGAGGATGTTCATGGCAATAGCCTTCGCTCCATCAAACTCAGCCATCGTCCAAGGCTTGACGTTTGCAAGAGCTTTTACGTAGTCTTTAAATCCATATCGAATCGAATTCTTGACTTCATAGGCTGCTGAGATGCTAGTTCCTTCATCAAGGAAAACTACAGGGATGTATAGGTGACTCGCAAGACCCTCGAAGAAGTCCTTTCCAATACCCCCTTCAGCGTGATAATTCAACCATGACTCAAAATACGAGTTGCGTCCGACCTTTACCATTAGGCAAAAGAGATATACATCATTGAGGGCAAAAGCGGCGACTCGAATAGTGATCTGTGGGTTCGAACCGAAGCTGCCGTGCATGCTGCTGTCGGTCTTGATGAACAGGGCTGGTCTCCAGTTGATATCTCCATCAGTCGATACCAAGTCCAGAGCCATTGAGCCGGGTGGGACATACTCGAAGTGGTCAATAATGTTAGATCCTTCGCCGTTCGTTACCTGAATCTTTAGCATTGTTATTACCTTCAAGTAGATGATTGATGAATCTACTTAAATATCTATACCTCTTAAAATAAGTCCGAAAGGAGAAGCCGCTCCCACAAAGCAATGAAAACCCCAAGAATGAGAAAAGATGATGCCAATTATTGGACACCATCTTCATTGTTTACTATCAACTATTCAGCGTTAAACTCTTTGTCGACCACTCTTGCCTTGATGAACTGATATCTGGATAAACTAAAGAATTCATTTACCCATTCTTTGAAACTGTCCAGATCACTAAATGCCTTTTGTTGACTTCCATTCTCTCCGGTGAAGATAACCTTCTTACCATTCTTGAGTTGCTCTAATGAGCTTCTGATAAAGGATCTGATTTCATTAAGAGCAACTTCCGTATCATTTACCTGATAGCTCCTTGTATCAAAACCATCCTCTATCATTTCTTCCTGACAAATAGCTGCATTGTCGCAGAAACTGTTAAAATCAACAGTTACTTCCCCGTTAATAATTTGATATCGCATTATCAAAGCTGCCATGAGATTCACCCCTTGTGGTTACTCCAGTCTATGAAACAGACCAATTAATAAAACCAAATCTTCTATTTCGACAAATGCTATATGCATCTTCCATATTACTTGGTACGCTTTGGATGGACAAGTGGGATGAGTGGGTAGATCGAGCACATACATTGCTGGAACCCCACAAGTGAGCAATATGCAAATAGAAAAATCACACCATATTAAGTGTGATTTCAGATACTTGTCTGCTATTTGACATTAGTCAACATTTTCGTAGCCGCTTCCCTCACATGCAGGACACATTGATACTCCTGATCCACCGCAAGCATAACAGTCATCGTTTGCGCCTTTACGTCCAAGTCCTCCGGTGCAATCACACTCTACTTTGCCCTTGCCTCCGCAATACCCACATTTTTCTTTTGCCACTGTCCGCTCTCTCCTTTTCAAAGATTACCTTTAAAGCAACCCTCTTCTTTGAGCTTCTTCAATTGCAATGTTTTTAGCAAAATCACTTTGAGCGTTTCTTGTCGCATGTAAAAGTTGAGCATCCGTTAGGCTCCGTGCCTTCGATCTATATGTCCGTTCCATTTCTTCCTGTTTCTGCACAAGGTAGTCGCCAGTAGCCTTAGCAAATTTTCCTGCTTTTTCCCAAAAGCCCATATTAATACCTCTTTACACGTGATTTAAACTACTTTTCTTTCCTTACGCCTTTAAAGGGCTTGTTATCTGAAGTCTTAGCATCTAAAAACCTACCTGTCTCTGAGTCCCTTTTTACCCAAGTGTCGTTTTTAGGATTGTACGTTTGCGACCGTCCTTTAACTGCTCCAATTCGATGGTTGTCACCAGTATTCTTCGCCAAATCCATTGCCCTCCCACGTCAAATGTCCTAGATCAATTTTACTACAATTATCCAAATCTATCAATCGGTTCGGTCTAACATGCGAGTGGCTCTCCTGTCATATTTGTTTAACTTTCGTATCCATTAGTAATCTTACTCACCAACCATGCCGTCACCATCACGATCATCCATATATTTGTATAACCAGTGGTCACTCGTTATAGGCATCTTGAAGCCTGCCGCTTTTGCTTCTTTAATCGTCACTTTTCCATTTCCATCTGTATCAACTTTTGCAAGGTCTTCCTTTGTGTTTGTACTATTAGGTTTAGAAGTATCATCGCTGGACAAACCAAGCGATGCGTTCACCTCATCAGGGTTCACGTTATCAAATTTATCGACAATCACATTACCTTTTAACGTATAGGTGTACTGATAACTTGAAGGGATCTGTGTTTCTGTATTCGGGTAGGTGATAATCGCTTCAAAATTAGTAGCTCCACCTGCTTTGCGAATCGCATCTTCCATATAAGCTTGGTCGCCATGTCGATTGAGCGTACTATCTTGCGGGGTAATATTATAAGCATTTGATACCCCTCCAAGAGAATCGGCAATGACATGTCCTTCATCTAATACATCGCTTTCTACGCCTGGGACTTTCGCCTCATCAGAGCAATATCTACCAGACGATGAGACAGACTCGTTACTGTCATCTTGTAGAATGATTTCGTCAGCTATGACACGCACTAGTTGCCCGTGTTCGTTTGTAAATGCCCAATATTCACGGTCTCCGTAACCAATATCCACAACGACATTAGGTTCACGGTGCCCAGATAAATCACAAGCATCCACTTCGATGAGTTTGTATCCTGAGAATCGTTCATTATTGTTTTGGGTTGGTGTCTCCTCGGCTACCGGTTCGTCAACTACCGTAAAGGTAGTTTCTTCTCCTTCTGTCTCTACAATAACCTCGGTAATAGTTTCTTCAGGTTCTTTATCAACTGTGGTTACTTCTTGTGGAGCATCTTCTATATTTGTAATAGTTGGATTTTCTGCATTGGTACAACCAACCGTTAAGATGATCATTAACAGTAAGATTAAATAGTTCATTTTCTTTTTCATTTTAGGACTCTCCCAATGGCACTTGGATTACTTCCTAACAAACATCTCAACTCCTTTTGCAGAACTTCTTTGTTCTTTCCTTTAGTTGCAAGCAGTACTACGCCTCCAATGGCAAGAATCCCAACACCCATTACATACTTACCCATCCTCTCATAGAAACAGAAGCCTGCGTAGCTTTTAACCACGTAAAATTTGAAGTAACATATTGAAATAGTTATATTTTAAGTGAAATTAGTTGTAGTTCGTGAGTAGTTGGGAGGTTGAAGTATGAAGAAGTTTTTCTCACTTCTGTTGTCTTTGACAGTTGTGCTTGGAGGGGTATTTACCATCTTTCCATCTCAAACTTTCGCCGCTGATTTCAAATTCCCCGAGGAGCATCAAAAGGCGTTGGAGTACCTGAACGAAATCCGCCGAGCGGTGGGGGTACGGGAAGTCGTTCTCGACCCATATCTTACGGAAGCGGCGCAAAACCATGCAAATTATTTGAAGGTGAATAAACTCACGGACTTCGATTATTTGCGTCGAAATAATATCGATGGTCACTACGAGGATGCAAAAAATTCTGGTTTTACTGGTGAAACTGCAAAGCAACGTGCTTGGGCTGTCGGTTACAATGCAACTTCTACGGTGGGTGAAGTTATTTCTTATGGGAGTCGGAATTATTATGAGGGTATTGATGTTTTATTAGATTTACCTTACCATCGTACTGGTTTATTAAATCCTTATTTGGATAGAGTAGGTTTTGCTAAAGCTGGAGATGTAGTTGTTATTAATCTTGGTTTTCTTAGTACATTGGATAATCCGCCTTTTTACGTTTATCCTTACGATGGTCAAAAAGATGTGAGTCTTGCTTTTTACGGTAATGAGATTCCGAATCCTCTG
>Ga0065720_1019669_pt1 | contig 21547 bp, 22 predicted proteins | sample Thericmetagenome_FD_59107 | JGI IMG/M metagenome (GOLD analysis project Ga0065720, IMG submission 59107) | Thermophilic microbial communities from the Joint Bioenergy Institute, California, USA of rice/straw/compost enrichment - eDNA_2 v2... | ecosystem: Engineered > Solid waste > Grass >...
TTTTTTTTTTTTTTTTTTTTTTTCCTTTTTCAGATTAAGACGATACAGCGTCAATTCGAGAGACGGGAAAGCTTATGGTCGCCGAGTGACATGACTAACGCCGAGCTTGATGTCAACTTCCCTTGCCATACTTCTCAGCAAAATGGAGCATAGCGCGCTTGGCCAGTGCTGTCGCTGACTTGGTGGGGTCATCCGCCCAGCCCACCGCAGCCGCGCATGGAAGGCTGAAGTTTTGATCTGTCAGCTCCTCGCCTTATGTGGCTGGAGGATGAGGTGGTGCAGTGAGGCTTGACAGAGCCAGCCAGGCGGTCAAGAATACGGGAATCCTGGAACGGAGAGACCGGATCGCGGAGAGACCCTGCCGAACGATCCCGAGTTTGCCCGCCGTAAATGACTAACTGGCCGCCTGTTATTGGTCAATGCTTCTACATAGCGGGTCCAAACCCCAAGCCCACAGTGGCTCCTTTGGGGAAGACAAGGGCTTGGCGCGGCGTCATGCTGGAGTGAAATTGCTGGATGGAAGTGGATGCCAAAAATTTCCGGCCAATGCCTGCGGGCGCAAATCGCTGAGCGGGCTGAGCGGAGGGCAGCGGCCAACAAACATCTGCGCGACGTGGTCCCGAATTTTTTCTCGACTCTTCTTCCTTCTCCCTTCTCTTCCATAAACACTCGGCCACGATTTCCTAGCCGTTTTTGTTATCTCTCCGCCAATCCGCCTTCCTCAACACACCTTTCTCTTTCTTAATAACCTATAACCGTCAAGATGGGCTTCAGCCAGGGTGAGTACTGCCCACCCTTAGCGAGTGTGCGCTCGACCTCCGTCCGGACTGCTGCGCGACCCTGCCGCAGCCGCCTGGCCAATTGGTCTTGCATGTGCCCTCAATATACATTGGCAGTCCTGGCAGGCGACAACCGTCGAACTTGGAACGTTCAGACATAGTTCGGTGTCTGTTACCTGCCAAAGACCCCGCGCCCCTCCTCGTCGCACAAGCACGTGCGTCATTTTCACCCTCAGGACGCAGAGATGGATGGCGTACGGTAAGGCACATAGCATGGCTCGGCAGGCCGCAGAACGGATCGAGAGGCATCGAACGCTAGACGGGACGCATCAAGAACTTATCTGTTCCGGCGCAGAATAAATTGCTGACGGCGCAATAACACAGGCGACGCTAAGAAGGGTGCCAACCTCTTCAAGACCCGCTGCGCTCAGTGCCACACCGTTGAGGCTGGCGGCGGCAACAAGACTGGTCCTGCTCTTCATGGCCTCTTCGGCCGCAAGAGCGGTGCTGTTGAGGGCTACGCCTACACCGATGCCAACAAGCAAAAGGGTGTCGTTTGGGATGAGAACTCCTTGGTGCGTCTAACCCCCAAGTTATCCTGATATCCAGTCATACAAAGTGAGCTTTAGCTGATTCCCTGCAGTTCGAGTACCTTGAGAACCCCAAGAAGTACATTCCTGGCACCAAGATGGCCTTCGGTGGTCTGAAGAAGGAGAAGGACAGGAACGACCTTATCACGTACGTTGCCCCGATGGTCGGTCGATCTCTGACGATGCACGTGCTGACCTCCTCACAGCTACCTCAAGGAGGCTACTGCTTAAACTGCGGCGTAATTCGGAGTTTGGGTGTCTGTTGTATTATTACTAATAGAAAATGGCCCCGGGGTAGGGCGGAGTTCCTTGATGCGTCCTGTTCACCACCCTACCATTGTTTTGCATTAGACGGGGAAGCCGAATGTTGTAAAGGGCTTCAAGCACATCACGCATACCACGACAAACACCTGTACTACTGTACCATAGACGCGGATTTCACTAGACGAGATGAGAGGACGTGCCTGGCGACCTATGAAATGATTCCCGACTCCTTTTGAGATTAAAGCTACGCTTCCTAGTGCCTGGGGTATGTTGTCTTCCTAACCGGTCTATATGCGAGAGAAAAAGGCCCAAATATGACCGTCTCTAAAACCCGCTATGCATGTACTTTTCCGGATCCTTGACACTCGGCTTGACCTCGTTAAGCGCCTTCTCCCAGTCCTCCATTGTAATGACCGGCTCGATCTCTTCCTCCTCTGCAACGCTGCCGCCCTCCTTGCGCTTCTGCTGTCTCTGCGTATACACTCTCTCCAAGCAGGCCTGAGCCGCCGCCTGCATTAAGTTACCTAGATCAGCGCCGGAGAAGCCAGTGCAGCGCAGATCCAAGGCCACCTTCTCCAGGTCGGCATCCGTGGTCCCTTGGTGCTGTTGCTCAGCGGCAGCATCGGTCATATCCACATCCTCTCCGTTTGTGCCCTCCCTCTTTTTGGGTGCCTTGACCGTATTGCGGTACAAGGTCTTCAGAATCTTCACCCTGTCCTCGGCTGATGGGAGGCCAACATAGATCGACGTGCCCAACCGACCAGGGCGACGAATAGCCTCGTCGATCATGTCTGGCCTGTTTGTCGCGCCAATGACGTAGATGCCGCTACGATCACCCACACCATCTAGCTCCGTAAGCAGCGTGTTAACCACGCGTGCGCTCGCATCCGAGAGCGAGTCATCACGCCGCGGCACCAGCGCATCCATCTCATCGAAGAAGAGGATACACGGGGCAGAAGACTTGGCGCGCGAGAAGAGTTGGCGCACAGCCCGCTCCGACTCGCCCACGTACTTGTTGAGAAGCTCGGGGCCTTTGATGGAAATAAAGTTGGCCTTAGACTCGTTGGCGACCGCCTTGGCTACGAGGGTTTTGCCGCAGCCCGGGGGGCCCCACAGGAGGATACCCGCTGCCGGCTTAATGCCGACGCGGGTGAAGAGTTCTGGATTTTTGATGGGGCCGATGATTGACATCTCGAGCTTCTTGCGCACATCCTCCAGCGCGCCGACGTGCGACCAGGTCGTGTCGGGGATTGTGCTGAAGCCCTCGCGCTTGGAGGCCGGCTGAACCAGGGAGACAGCCTTGCGGAACTGTTCCATGGTAATCTTAGTCGAGGGCCATGAGACCTCTTCGTCGCGGTGAGCCTCGAGCAGGAGCCAGTCGCGCTGGGGCTGAGAAACATTGGCCAAGTGGTCGGCTGGGTGCTTAGCACGCGCTTGGGCAAGAAGCGAGTCGATGTTGGCTTGGAAGGATTCCGAGACGGCAGCTTTGACTACATACTGCAGATCGCTGCCGACATAGCCCGGAGTCATCTTCGCCAGCTCCTTGAAGTTGATGTCGTCGGCGAGCGACAGATCGCGAGTAAGGGAACGCAAAATCTGCTCACGAGCACGTTCGCTCGGCATGCCCATGTCAATCTCGACGCTAAAGCGGCGACGGATAGCCGGGTCTAGGAATTCCGGACGGTTGGTGGCAGCGAGGACAACCACGTTCTTCCCCAGTGGCGTGTTCTGCCGGATGCGGTCCATGCCATTCATGATCTCGGCGACGATACGACTCTCCATGCCCTTGTTGGCGCTCTCGCGACGGCCGGCAATGGCGTCGATCTCGTCCAGGAAGATCAGGCAAGGGGCGAGTCTGATGGCTTCGTCGAACACATCGCGGATGTTCTTCTCCGACTCGCCTGACGTCCCACCGATAACGCTCGGGGCTGATACTGGAATGAAGGCCACGCCGATGCTGCCCGCAATCGCGTGTGCCAGAGTCGTCTTGCCGCAGCCCGAAGGACCATGCAGCAACACGCCATTGTCGTAGCGGTAGCCCATCTTCTCGCAAGCCTCTCCACCGCGTAACGGGAACCACACCTCCTTCAGCAGCCGTTGCAGCGTGTCATCCACACCAGCAATGTCCAAGATGGACACCTTAGTCGGTGGCGTCCGGTCGATCTCCTTCGGCGCCGCCTTGCGCTTCTTCGGCCGCGGCTCGCCGTTGGGCTGTCTGTCGGTGCTGCTGGAAGGAAGGACTGGCCCTGTAGAAGTGGTCGGGGTATCAGCAGCCATGTTTTCTGCCACAGCTGGAGTGGCAGGAGCAGGTGTTGCAATCGAGCCGGTGTCGGTGCCCTTCTCCCCGTCGGCCGCCTTGGCCCCCGGTGATGAAGCAAACCCCCACGATTTCGCAATCTGGCGGTTCAGCAGATTAGCGTCGCGCTGTGCCTGCGCAGCTTTCTGGCGCTCGCGCTCGCGCTCCTGAGCCTCGATCAGGTCGTCTGAGTCGGTTTCTTCTTCGGCTTTGGCCTGTTCCTTGCGGACGGCCAGCACCCGCTCGATGGAGTCCTCCAGCATGCGCTTCTTCTGGCGCGCGAGGCTTGAGTTCGAGCGCTTGATCGTGTCGTAGACATAGTCAACAGTCAGGCGCGGGCGTTTTCCGTTTTCGTCTGTCCCCTGTTGCTCGAGGTTGAGCACGATGTTGTACACATCGCGGTCGAGTCCCAGCCGGAGTGTGGGACGCCGCGACATGACTATGGGAGAGTGGGGGAAGCAAGGAAAAATAAAGAGGGAAAAATGAAACTGGGTATACGCCCTATTAGCTCCTCAGGGTATCATGGGGCTTACATCAAAACGGCATTGCATGGAGTGAAATTGTAGCTCACATTCCACGCTTAATGCATCTCTTCTTGTTGACTTGCTCCGGATGGGAAGAAAAAAACTGCTTGTGAAATCGACAGGGTGCCACAAAGGCAGACAGTGCGCGACCAGCAATATTCAACTCAACACTGTAATCGGCACTGTGTAGCTCCATTAACATTAGTACTGGGCCCTGATACAATTTTGAACAAAAATAAACAACTTCCAGGCGCATTATCTCATCATCTCGATTCCCGAACAACAGGAGTTTGTCGAATTGTCTTAGATCAATTGCCATATTGTTTATACGTATTCTGATACGTAGTAATACACTAGATACTCTAGCCAAATGCATGTCCACCTCCATCGTATATGCAGTCGTCCGCCCCAATGCCAAATGCCCGCCCAATGACATGTCTCCCATCGCCGCCGCCTCTAGCATTTTTATACATGTTATCCAAATGTCTCATACATGAAGAGTACATGCTAGACAGGGGATATATCAATACAGTCCCTGAGGTATGTGTCTTTTTTTTTTGAAAACAAGAGAGTTAAAATCGTAGGATAACATAGCGTGGGCCGTAAATAGAATGGTACAAAACAAGCCTGTCGGACTCATGGTTCCTCCATAGCTTTGATTCGTTTCTTGAGAAACTCGAATGAAGAGAAGAAAATGGCGTTGACAGCGCACGAGCGGCCCATAGACACGCCCAAACCGCGGTACATGTTTCTCTGGAAGAACCGGATCTTAACCGGTTCGACCTTTTGGCCCTTGGAGTACATGAGTGAGTTGCGCTGGTAGATGCTCTTGGCCGAGTCCACAGGGTCTGTTTGACGTTAGCCGAGCTGCTACTATACCGTACAAAAAGGACAGGGGAACAGCATACAGATCAAGGCCCAAGAGACGATACCACACAACCCACCAGCAACAAGAACTGCTAAGGGATTGGAGTGGGTGCCATCGCCGCCAAATGTGGTCAGCAGCTGTTTGCTGCTTTCGTACGTCATAAAGTATGTGGCTGTTCCGAGAGTGTCGCGCACTGAACAACAGTCAACATAAGAACCTGAAATTTGCTGCAGAAGAAAAGCCTTACTCAAATGCAAGCTAAACCCGGTATACAGGCCGCCAAATCCGCGGTGTTTGATAATGTTACCGAGAGTCTGGAAAGTGCCCTTGTTCTGATAGCTGGCCGCGATCGCATGGCTCTCAGGCCGGGGGCAATTCTTCTTGTCTGCCATCAACACTGAGACCTGGGCGCTCAGCTTGGTGAGTTCAAAAGGACCTGAAGAGGATCATGTTAGTCCAGTAAATGCCAAATCAACCGCAAATCAAGTAACTTACAAGCAATGACGGTAATACACGACCCGGCCGTCGCGCCAGCCGCACCAAACGTGGCGACAGACCAAAAGTTGGGATATGACCCTTGCGAGCTAACATGGCCTAACACATCAACGCCAAAGTTGCGCTCGACCCATTCGCAATAAGCAAGCTTCGCCCGTTGGTAAATCGAGAACGAAACAGTCCGCACAAGCGTGATGCTCGCCATTGGTGCCGTGACTCCTAGATCACGAACAGACAACTATGTCAGCCGATCCCTTCCCAGACTCTCGTAGAACAAAGACGATCAACACACGGTCTGCCAAGCTTGGACAAGTCATGTCAAGCCCATACCTCTAAAGAACCCCCTGAGATGCTCCCTCTGATAAGTATGCCGCACGCAGTCGAGGAATCCTGCGTATCGGTAGGTCTGCATACGCGTTTTAACACTGTCAAGGGGGAAGGTGGTCAGCGTTGAGAGCACGCTAGACGCCGACGCAGCGACCTCGATGCGGTACTGTTTTACCAGTCGCTGGAAGCTCGTTAGTCCATTGCCCGTAGAAGCAGTGCCAACTGCCGCGGAAGGGATGGCCGGTGTAGTGGTCGCGGTGCTACTGCTAGCCTTCAAGGCAGCTGCAGCCGCCGCAGCCGTCGCCAACCGCGGGTCGGGACATAGGTCTTCATCAGGCAGGCCGTTGCGCTGATTCAGGTTGCCGGGCCTCTGTTGCTGCTGAGCCGTTTGTGAAGAATACGGTGTGGGCATCGCGGAAAGTAAGTGTGTGTGCTGCAGGCAGTGGACTGGGGCATTTTGTAGCAACGGACCCCTGCTCCTGCTGTCGTTGCTGTCAGGAGTTGGGAGACTGGCGTAGGGGTGGCGGCGAGGGCTGTCGTTTGTGTTGTTCGTCGACGTGGTAGCAGTTGTGGCAGTTGAAGAAGTGGCAGTTGGAAACTCAGCAGCAGTCATTTCATATGCGACCGTCCCGACTCTTATAGACCCTCAAGACACGGTCCTTCACTGACGCGATCGTTTCAGTTTTGGCTTGGCTTTTCTGCTTTTCGTGTTTTCGTCTCAAGTGTTGTTGCATCTCAGGGCCGGCAAGCATACAACCTCCGATGTCCGCCTCCCACTCAAGCAGCCGTCAGCTCCCCCAGACGGTGACCCGGCAATCGGACAGGAGCCGAGACACCAATCTTCAGCAGCACCGCGGCAAGGGAGCCCTATTTAGCAGTGATGAGGATGCGTATGCTCCTTAAACTGCCAGTCACATGCACGGAGCCGAGCGCTTCTCTTACGATGATGACGTCCTTCGGCTCAGGCTGGCGCTCGTCTGCTGCGGGAAGCACAGGTTACTGAGGAGGGAGGGTCGGAGATCGAGGAAGAGCGCAGAGGCTGTCGAGTAAATTGCCCTTTCAGTCGAGACTTAGGCCCTAGCCGAAAGCTATTAGAGAGCTAAAGGAGGTCGAGTATCGACGTCAATTGGCTAGCTCACGGCGGGGAAGTCGCGTCGAGTGGTTCGTGCGACAGCGCAGCGCAGAGGAGGATACTCGGGGGATGCGCGACAAGTGGCAAATGGGTTGTGGTCGGCAAGGCAAAGGTCGTTGAAAGTAGATTTGGCAGTGCTTGGAGGGGTGCGAGTGCAGCTCAATTGCGGGGTTGCAGCTGCAGCACGAAGATGCTTGTCACGACGGGATGGAGTGCTTGGGCAGTGGTGGTTTTGGTCAAAAGCTCTTGTCGGGGCAGCGATCTGCTTGGACGCCGAACAGATGCCGCAGTGGGAGGATCTCCACCACAGTCACAGGACGCAGCGGTCCACGCTCGGCCCTGACGACTCAGCGCCCGAAATCGAGCTGCGGGGCCGACCTCGGCGTCGGGAGGGCAGTGCTGGGCCTGGACAGCGGCAAGAGTCGCGGCTCACAGGCTACAGGAGCACTAAGTTGGGCAGAGATTCAAATGTGAGAGATCGAACAGTCGAGAACTCAGCGTCACTGCAAATCTTTTTTGCATCCCAGCTTCCCAATGATAACGGATCGCACCGTGGCAATGTACTGGGAAGCTGCCACCACCAACGTCATTGCTGCACCATCGCCTGCCCAATCGAGGCACCCCTGCAGCTCCCGCTCGTTTACCGATCAAAAGCTGCGTCTCGTTTGTTGCATTTACCCTCCATGTCACAGCCGCCAAAAGCCCCGCCGTAGGTCGAGTTTCATTGATTAATCTGTATATGTGGCATATGTAGTACATGGTCAGATTTCTGTGTCGAATCTGGCTTATAAGTATCCAAACCGCTGCCTTTGCCCGACTTGCCCCCTAATATGTGCTGATGATATCAGGATGCAGTCTCACGGGTGGGCACACTCATGACTTTTTCTTGCGCCAGACCAACGAAGATCATGAATGCTCCACTCGGAGGGCTGCATCGCTCTGTCGGTTCCAACGCCAGCTCCGACTCGACTCGTTCATTCAATACCCGTCGGCTTTCAACAACCGGTACTTGGGACCAAAGAGATCCATTGGATGGTGATCGGAAAAGTGAGGTAGGATGTTTTGAACCCCTCTGAGTTCCTTCAGTGCCATCTTCCATTCCAACACCTCTTGCACCAATCAAAAACCATCATACCGGTAGCCATGTTCTCGTGAAGTAATTTGTTATCGCCCACATTTTACTGACTGTGCACCCTCTCGGCACCGGCCGGCACGCTCCCGGGGGTGCGGAAGCAACCTTAAAAAGACACGATGCGGGAGGTGTGTGTGGGGCAAGCAATCGGCACCGGGGCTGGACATGAGCACACTACGCGCAGGAGGCTCTCACAGAGCCCAGAGAGACAACCTCACTGGCGCTGCTTGTCATCTCAGACACAGATGCATCGTGTCATTGAGCATGGCAATGGTTCGCTCATAGTGCTCGTACTCCGTCCCACTGATGACATCGTCCCTTTCCCCCCGAGTCACATCAGCTCTCAATTCAAGCTCCCTCGCCCCAGCAGAAATTTAGCCGAACTTACCTTCCCTTCGCTCCCTTCTTCATCTTCTCCTCCTGTTTAGCTCTCATCTCCTGCTGCTTGAGCACCGACTTCCATGTGGGCGTCCGCGTGGGGCTAAACCGCTCCCAATGCACGCGACACAGGTTCTTGAGGATTCGGTGCTCAATCCCGCGCTGCTGCGCTGCGGCGTTGAAAAACCAAATAGTACGCCGAATGCGCTCTGGCTCAAACTTGCCGTTGGGATCACGAAATCCTGCGCGCAACTGCTGTGTCAACGACCATCGCGACGGTTGCGAAAACTGCACCGCCCGAAGCCCGGCGCGTAAGAGCTTTCGGTAGGCATGAATGAGCTCAAGCTTGTCTGGCATTGCTGTTGTGAGACTGGGGGATAGCGTCAAGGTGTGAACGATGGCGATGGCTGTGCGATCTGAGTTGGCCCTGCCGATGGGAGGGGCAGAAAAAGTGGGTGAGTGGGTGCACGGACCACATGGGTCCAACGGCATCAAGATCGCAAGTTTGTTTATTGTACTCCTCAGCCCCCGAACAAGTTGCATTGAAGCCATATGTGCTGGGCTTGATGAGCTTTAAAGAAAGCAGATGCTTGCCCCAGATCTCTGGCTGAAGATCCTAAAAAGCCCTCTTGTCCTATTATGGCCGCTTAGGCAGAGATTTACAGCACTCTTCAGAGGCAAGAGATCTCACTAAGGAAGTATATATAATTCCTAGGTATTCAGAACCTGTTTATCGTAGGATATCATTCATTTTTATTCATCTCATTCTTCTTCTTGCCCAAGTCTCGTATATCGCCTGCCGGTCTTCGAAGCGTTCGAGCTTCCACGGCTCATCACCCTGGCAACCAGACCTTTGAAGACGCTTCTCCTACCACCACCAGAATGACTAGCTGAATACTTGCTGTCGTCATTGCCATGACTAAGGCCGATGCCGTCTGAGGAGCCAGGACGCAAAAGAGCGTCGGATTCGCCAGAGCTTTGGGTGCGATTTTCGTCTCCAAAGAGGGCGTCCATCTCCTCGAGACGGACACCGCGGGTCTCGGGGTAAAGGAAATAGACAACAACCAGACTGACGATGCAAGAAACGGCGTGGATCAAATACAGCCTCCATGTGATCCAGTCCTGCAAAATTGGCGTCATCTGGCCCACAAGCCAATTACATGCCCAGTTGGTTGCTGTCGATAGGCTAGCACCCTTGGAACGGATCTTCAGGGGCAGGATTTCAGGGGGGTAGAGCCAAGGGACGGGGCCCCATGAGTAACCGAATGCCGCATTATAGATTACGACAAGAAGGACAACGATTTTTGGTGTCGACGAGATGTTGAGGTGCATGAAGTACGAGATGAGTACTAAGGCTATGGCCATAGCGACGGCTCCGGATAGCAAAATCGGCCGCCGCCCCCATCGGTCTACTATGTACCATGGCGGGATTGTCGACAGGAAGTAAGTGATGCCGTTGATACCTGTCATGAGGATAGCGTCATGACCACGCCAACCAGCTTGCTCAAACACAAGCGGGGCGTAATAGGAGATAACATTGATCCCGTTGAACTGGGCGAGCGCCTGAGCTGACATGGCGATAAAAACACGCTTTCCATAGCGTCTGAACATGTCGCGATATGTTCGTTCTCCTTCCTGCCTTTGAAGGAGGACGTCGAGCTTGATCTCACGAAACTCATCTCGCGCACGAGGGTTGTGGATATCTCCTTCACCGTATAGGTTGGCAATCACCACCATACCCTCCTCGTCATGGTCGTTATCCAAAAGCCATCTGTCGCAATGTTAGACTCAACGTTAACTTCCTCGATCTGATACTCAACAACGTACCTGGGGGATTCTACGATGATCAGGCTGCCTACAGCGAGTAGGGCACCCATGATGCATTGCATGAACAAAGGTAACCGCCACGACAAGTTGCCCTTGATAAACCCGCAGAAGTAGTCCACCCAAACCGAAGTTGTGTACCCAATAATGTTCCCAGAAAACTCGATGCATGCGAGATGACCACGGTTATGAGGTGGCGAGATCTCCGACTGGTAAACTGGAACGATTGTTGACAGCATGCCAACACCAACACCAGCAAGGACTCGGCCAATCATCATCATACCCATGGAGTGGGCAAACGTCTGCAAAACACCTCCAACAAAAAATATGCATGACCCGTACAGAATGGTCTTTCGGCGTCCAATGATATCACCGATTCTCCCAACCAGGAGAGAGGATATGAGAGCACCAATTTCGAGGATGGCAACCATGGTTGCGATTTCGGCTGATGTGGGATCATGGAAGTACTCCTTGAAGTACTCCCCTCTGCGCACTGGTCAGTAACCATACCTGTAGGCACAACAGGAACAGACTAACGTAATTATTCCCGACATAACACCCTGGTCATATCCAAAGAGGAAGACCCCTAACGAAACAAAGATAGAGGTGAAATATCTGTGATCAACATCAGCATGTTGAAGGAAACAAGGATCAACGGGCTTGACCAACAGCAAAGGCTTGCCTGTCAAGCCATGAATTCCCTTAGAGCGCCCCATCATGAAAGCAGCGAGCAGACGCTCAGCCCAGGGCACCTCGCGATGCGCAACGGTAGGTATCCGGATCCTATCTTTGCAAAGACTGGCGCGGTCTTGCGACGAGGACCGACTACCTGAAGATGGCGATGCTGACCTCGAACGGGCTCGATTATGCTGGCGCTTCTGCTGGCGCTTCAGCACACCAACCAGGATCTGGTCGCTGAGAGCTCCCTGTTCTTCTAGGTGTTTGCGCACTGGATCGTCGTCATCGGCGTGCTGGTCTCCAATGTCACCGGTGTCTGTCCAGCTTCCAAGAGAGCTAAGATCGTCGTCGTCAGGTTGTTGCTGGTGGTAGCTGTATTGGTACTGCTGTTGCTGGCTGTACTGCCGGGAGTATTCGCCCTGGAGGGGAATTGTCCGCAGCGGGATATTGGAGGGAAGACGACGGGGATCCTGTGAGGCGGAAATCTTGGGAAATATAGGGCTGATTTGCAGCAGCCCTCGACCGCGTGAGAAAGTGCAGGTTCAAAGTGTCCACGTGGGACCCGGGAAGGAGGGTGTTTGTGGCGGGGTTCCGGGGCTGTTGGATGGTTATGACCGGATCTGCGGCAGAGAGGGTCATCGGTCGGGAAGAGGCAAATGCCAGAAGAACTGTGAGAAAGGTCGGTGTCCGGATCTGAGACTCCGTGGCAAAGAAAAGAGCGAAAGGATGGAGTTCTTCCAAGAATCAAAAGTTGGTTTGAACAGGTCCGGAAGGTCCGGCAGCCGTTGCTTCCGACAGACACGGCGGCGCCAAGCCCGCGAAAAAGCCCAAACGGTCAAGATCCCTGCGCCCCTCCACAATGTTGCCAAGATGAGCGCCGTTTCTCTCCACTTCCCCCCACTGCGATGATGCAAGTCTCTGCAACAGGCCAGACTAGGTTTCGACGAAGAAGGCACAATCCTTCTCGTTCGCAATCTGACATGCCAGATTGCAAACCAACTTGCCGGTTGTTCAGAAAAGTCCATATCTCTAACACATTGCACAAGGTGGAACGAACGATTTGGGCTTACATCAGGTGAAACATCCGGATGAGGGACAGGTTAGTGAGGGGCCATCGGGCCAGGGGCGCCGACCTCGTCACGGTCAGACGCCCAATTAGCCTGGAGCTGAAACAATGAAACATTCGAGTCCTCAACCTTCAACAGCTTCACCTCAATTCGCCTCAGCTTTGACAGGTGGCGGCAACCGTTTGATGGGAACATCCTGGAACTGTTCTAGTCGAGATCGCATAGATCACATATCCCAATGTAACCTCTACATGATGAGTGATGATATCGGTCTTTCAAAGGGGCAATGTTTCGAAGCCAAGAAGCTTGAGCACTGTCAAGCAATGGGTAAGTTGTGCATTTTTATGAACTTGGCAGTATGGACCATCAATCACAGCAGAGGGTCAATTCATTGGTCCTCGATTGGATCTAGGATCAGGACATTTGTGCTGTTCTCACCTCTGCGACCCAGCCCAACAACAGGTGGCCGTTGTGTCAAGAGCATGGTCGAAGGCTTGAAACGCCAATCACTCAACTGCCAATGATGGCATCTGGCCTACAAAACTGGGAACAACGGGTCAAATAACAGGGATTGCTGAAGTCAATCATACACCAATCCCCATGCTTGCTGAAAGACAATAAAATACCGCCCCCCCAACATTTCAATGGCTAAACTTCCGAAGAGTTCATATACCAGGACTTCTCAAGGTTTCACTGACGAGAGTTCGAACACTATTAAGTTCAACATTACTGCGGGTATCTCCATCAGTGGCTTTGTACCGCATGCAAGTGCTAACAGATATATCCCCCTGAAACAACATCCCTAAGATGAAGCGCCAGCTACGAGATGCTGACCTACCAGGTTAGCAGCAAAAAGTCTGCGCTTCCGCACCTATCCGGGGATTTGCTGCCATTTGGGAATTCCCAGTCAGCTATTCTTGAATCAACCGAGACTGTACAGGCACTGTTGCACCCAACTCACAGCAAAAGTCATTGCCTGAGAGTAAGGCCTGCTGCTCCTTCCAGAAAAAATATGGCGCTTCCAGTCTCAAATACTTCGCAGAGAGTTCTTTGGGTGCTTGAACCGTGAAGTTGCTCATGGTCTAAATCGCAATCTCGGAGTCAGCCCTCGGGACATAGCAGGCATGATGCGGAAGAGAACCGCTTTCCCCCATTCTTGCCCGTATTGCCTGCATGAAGCACAGGCCAGCCCTGCCATGTTCCGGCCAACCAGTGCAATAATGTGATGGCTCTCAGATGAGTCTTGGCCTTGCGTGAACAGGTCTCACAGTCCGTAAGCATTTGCGATGAAGTAGGTACTTATGTGTCATTGTTGGGTGTACAGGCGGCGATTGTCCAGCTCATCATGCATTATTGGCAGCTAGCTCGCAGGTCCAATACTCTCTCTAGAATTTGGCCATTATCATGGCTATTGGCGTGACCCCACGCAGGAGAAACTGGTTAGGCTCCAGCACAACGCTGCCAACTGTACTTGTATATTTGTGTGCGTTGTCCACGTTTTGACCTGTACTGTGTATGCCTTTTTTAAGGTAGTAAGTGCGTCATCGCGACCTGACGCAGCCCCCGCCGCATCCATCAGTTAGTACCGATCATGTCGTCAGCATCTTGAGTTGACACTGCCAACATCATGCGCCACATCAATAGATAGAGCACGCATTTCAAACAGCTTGTAGCTTATCACAGGGTCCTTCGCAGTCCACACGAACACATGTGATCTCAGATCTGCCGCGTCTGATGCCTCACAACGCACCTTCTGGCGCTCGAATTGATGGAGAAGAAGCTTCCATCTTTCAAGGCATATTTCCGTCGGCCCAGATACAATGGAAGAACCGGCCCGTCGAATGGTCTCACTCTCATTTCGCAGAGGGGCTGGGTCAGTACTGGTTCCTGGACAGGCAAGTCTATCCAGGAGCGAGCCAATCATAGCCTGCAGAGTGCTGGGTGGATCCCCTTCCATGTGCCATCGGGCCCCATCCACCAAACGGGGCGCGCCATCTTGTGTTCCTGTCGCAAGGAAACCTGGTGGCTCGATCGGTGGGCGCTCCCCAGCCTGCGGCGGGAGCAGGGGCATTAAGTTTTATATTGCGGGGACCAGCCATTGACAATCCCGGTTGGAGACTGTGCCCGCTTTTCCAACCCCCCAACACCACGAGATTCTGACCGCCGCGCATCGATTTTCCTTCCCGCTTCCCACAGTCCAATCCCAACTCTCTTCGACATCGATTTTGCCGCGCTCAACCTGAGCGACTGTGCACGAGTTGATCGAGAAGCAAAATTGGGCGCTCTTAAAAGAGAAGGTCAGCTGCGTGGTGCATGGGGTTCTGAGAAGAGTCTGGAAGCTTTGGAGACACGATTATTGTCCAGCGCGCAGTCGATCAATTTCTCCACCCTCACCGATCACCAGTGATCCCAGTTAACAGCACTTGCGCAGAGCGCAGGGTGTTGGGACGTTGTGAAGGTCACCAACCGAGATATAGACACACAGAAACTGCATTGTTTTGAAGCGCGACAGTTGGCGACGCCAGTGAGGTCGACGGTGTTGACCTAAGTTGCACGCGCTGAAAATTTCTTCGGTTGCAACCTGATTGCGTCCTCTAACTGAAGCACCAACTGATCTCCAAGCTTCAAACTCCACAGTGGACAATGGGTTCAACAAAGTTTGGAAACTTTGATGTGAGCACACAGTTCACTAGCTTGAAGGAAAGCCAAACACGTCTTTGCTGACATATTCGATGATAGATCTTCTGCAGGGATACCACCCTCCCCATCTGCAATGTGAGTGAATGCAGCCAGTGAACTCGGGCATCCAAGATGGTCAGCTCTAACAAGTATGCTCGACAGCTCATCTCTCCCTTCCATAACCAGACAGGTCCCTGGGATGGCTGCTCACTGAAGGGTATCCCGCTCTCTGGCGGGAGGCATTTGGGCAACTTGGGTACCATCTTGCTTTGTGGCGCTGCAATTGCTACCACAATCAAGCTGCTGGTACGCTCAGAAAGGAAGAGGGCAGCTGTTGGGAGGAGGTGAGTGATCAACTAGCATTCATTAGGTGCTGTGGCCATGCGATTGACGTGACGGACAGAGAAATGCAACTGTTCCTCCTCGGGTACCTGCTGATCTCGATATGTGAGATTTTCTCAGTGGGCGACTTCCCACTGAACAGCAAAGTGCGGATGGTAAGTTGTCTTGTGCAAGTTCATGATTGAGGTTGTAAACTCACACCACTGAAGGCCTTTAGTGCCATTCACATTGGTGCCATTGCAGCAACAACGTGGATCCTCTTCATTAATGCAGTCATTGGCTACCAATTAATGGATGATGGTACACCCCTGTCTGTCTTCCTGACTGGCGGTTCTGGTCTGGTGTTCCTGATCGGCGTCGGCTACATTGCGCTTGATACCGGCTTCCAGTTCACCGACTTCTGGAATGACAGCTACAACTCACCCAACCGGCACATTGCGCTCTATGTGCTCTACCTGATTGTACCTCTCCTCTGGATCGTCCTCTATGTCGTGCTCGAGTCGTACCTCGTGCTCAAGATCCTGGGTGAGATCAGGCCGATGTTCTTCCTGCTCGGCTCAGCTTTCCTTTTTGCCGCTGGCCAGGTTTTCAACTTCGCAGTCAGCAGTCACATCTGTGAGGGCACATCGGGTAGAATCGACGGCTCGCTCTTTCAGACCTTCTTCACCCTTTTGTCGGTGGTTGCGGTATGGCTCTTCTGGTCAGAAATTACCGAGGACGACTGGCAAGACAACATCACACCTTATCCCTGAGTCACGATAATGACCAACCAAGATACCCGCGCTCGAGCGCATATATATCATCGGAGTTCATGGGTTGGATTGCTTCACGCTGTTTTTTTCCTCGTTGGCTTTCATGACGCTCTCTTTTGTGATACCTTTTGGACGGCGGTTTTTTTTTCTCTCACGGTGGCTTGTCAATGTCTATTGCAAACTCAGTAAAACATAACAGATCTAAGTGATTTCTGCTATACAACTTGATGTCTAATATTATGATGCTATGGAACAATCGAACACAAAGCAGGTTGAGATGAGTGGTGAGCAAGTGAGTTTTGTGATTCGGGATGGGGTGAAAGCACTGTGAACAAGGGCATCTGCGCTGATTTGGGAAAGATATGCGTTGGAATTTGATAAGTACGAGCGCATGCCTACGTGGGCTTATCCTTGCTTTTAGGCAGAATGGTTGCTAGTCTGCTTCTTCAAGGCTAGCTTGGTCTGAGGGTGAATGGTGGCATATATATATATATATATATATATATATATATTTAGACATATATACCCTGATATCATGAGCCATGACATACCTAATGTGGACGTCTTGTATTGGGGAGTTGGTTTTAATGATACTGTCATGGCAATGCTAGGTAATGGACTGTGAGATTTTAAGATAGGTTAGCAGGAGGTGCTTCCACACATAGGCTCAAGCAGCCAAGGTCCTGTGATCTAACCGACATTTGTTACAAAAGGATACTACATGAATCAAATATTAAAGGCTCTTCTAATTTAACGCTCAGGTGCCTTGTCTTGTTGACACTTTGCCGCTAAGATTTTGACAAGAACATATGCCTATAAACTGCTCATTATTCCACACACTCAAGTTAAACCGAAAGTGGCCAACGCTCACCAACTCTTTGCCCAGTGTCTTACAGAGCGTAAACACTGTTCACCAATCCCACAACCACACCAAACCCTAATCTACCCATCTACTGCCTCCTCTCTTCTCCGTTTCCATTCGCTGGAACCGTTGACTGCGCCACATACCCCCTAAACTTACTCGCATGCACCCTGGGCACAGTCCCAATCACAATTAATGCCTCCGCCAGCAAGACACTCCACATCTTCACCTTCAGCACTCCTTTATTATAATCTGTCCGCGCTGCGGCTGCCACGCTTAGAAGCAACAGCAGCAGCGCTGCATATCCCACCATCCGGTGGTACTTCCACAGGCTTTTAGCGCTCTCCAGCCCGCCCCAGACTTGCGGGACCACCCAGATGGACAGGCCAAAGAGGTACTGGGCGAGGAGGAGAAGAGTCGTCAGAACGCCCAGGTAACCATGGAGCGAGTGGAAGTGGGCCAGGTGGTTGACGTGCTTGTTGACTTGGATGATGATGGTGCCGGTGAGGAAGAAGAGAAAGGAGAGGATGTGGAGGCAGGCGTGCGCGCGAGCGCCGGAGAGTTTTGTTTCGGGGGTTGTGGTTGGTTGGAGGATGAGGATGGATTGAAGAAGCGCGTAGACGCCGAGAGATTCTTGGGAGGTCTGTTAGTTCACTAAATTCGACGGGGGTCAAGGGAAGCATGGCTTACGGAGAAGAGGATGGGGGGAAACCAGCGGGAAGGTTGGATGAATGAAGGTGTTGATCCAGACTGTCAAGACGAGGATAAGGGCGCCGATTTGCGCAATCCAGCCCGTTCCTGGATCCGTGTTAGTCGATGGAATGATGATGTGGCAATGAGTCCTGAGTGTCCGTACCTAGCCAGAGGTTCTTGACGAGCGGCGCGCCAGGTTTTTGGGTTGCTGCGCCAGGCCTGCCGAGGAGCGGTTCACTCTCAGCAGGAGCAGGCACATCACCTTGATGAACAGAGAGTAGAGATTGTCTTGAAGACATGTTAACTGGTCCGTGATAAATGGCTTACTAATTCTCTTAACGCTGGGCGCTGGGAGTCTGATGAGATTGGTTCAAAAACGGGATTCAATGACTTCTACTAAGTTGATATGGAATCTAGCTAACGGCTGGGGGAATAATTGAGAAAGGGATTTTAGATTGCGAATTGCGGGGAAGATGTTGGATTGTGTTGCCTGGGAGGTGATCCATGGGGAGCTCCCGCCCCGCCTAGACCCTGCAGGCCGGTTTCCCTCTGTTTACGTCAGAATCTTTGCAGATTTCATCTATCGCTGGGCGTTCTTGGCTGCGGCACGGATACACTTCCCCATGAATCCTCAACCGTAATCCACTTGTAGTTCTGCCTTTCTGGGCAACCAGACTGTCACATTGCGATGCCAAAAGTTTTCCCAATGGATTTAGAAATATTCAGCATAACGATGAGGACATCCCAGTTCTCTAAGCCCAGAAAAAAAAGGAGATTAAATGCGGGTTGTGGCTCTCAGCCCAGCTGTTTATCAATATGCAGCCCTATTGCCCCTTCTCAGCTCTGGAACCCTACCCTGCCTTGACCGGAACGCATTTCACCTTCACTACTTTCCGTGCTCCCCAAATCGTGATCCTGAACCCGTTTGCGACGGAGCACGCCGATTCCGTGAAGATCGTCAAGGAACCCTCCGAGCTCTGGACTTGTCTCCAGTTCTCCACACCCATCACCGAAGTCTCTGCCTTCATGGGCCCGATATCCGATCGCCGATTCATAGCTATACGGAGTCCAGTCGGGACTAACCACGGTGAGGGTTTAGGGAAACAAGATGGATCATGTAGATATTGCCCCCGACGGCAATGTCGTATTCGTCGTGGGTCTGAAGATGAAAATATGCCGATGCCACTCTCTGTTCATAAAAACTGTATCGGCCGTGTTGAGGACTATGCTCAGGCCCAATTTCTCCGAGGGCCACCCACTGACCGAACCGGCTCCGCGCATATTGATCTGCCCGAGGACGACGCCAACGTGCTCCAGCTCATCTTCAACGTTGTCCACAATCGCGTCCACAGTGTGCTAGACACACTGTCTGCTGATCAGTTGATGCATTTGGCTATCACAGGCGACAAGCACGACTGTTGGGGCTCGCTTATGTTCTTCCCTATTCATTTGGCTCGACATGTGAGAGATGTTACAATTTTTGATGGTATCATGGCTTATGCTCTGGTTGCATACCTTGCTTGGGCCCAAAAGTCGTGTTCGCTGAGGCCACAGCTGCGCTTGTGCTCGACTATGCCGGGTCGCACAGAGATCTGCAGAAGCATGAAAAGCATATTGATGTAGCAGAGTTGATGAACCTTGCACGTATGTCTTTGTCTGGCTGAGTCTCCCTTAGAGAGCTCCGTGATACAAACAACAGGCTTATGAAACCAGTTAAATTGGAAGAGATTAGATCCGAATTGAAGCTAGAGCTGGCTCTTCAAGGAGGCTTGGCCGTAATAAGGGATCTACGTAACAATGGGACATGACTTTCTTAGCTACCTAGAGGTTTATTGCACAGTTCACTCGCAGCGGACTTTGACCAGATCATGCATAAGCCTCTCACAGAAACTCTTCTATCACGCAAGGATTTGACGTAACCCAGGATTTAAGCTATATTTACAAAGCGGTGGGCTCGAATTGAAAAAAAAAAAAAAAGAACTGGAACAAGGCTGGGTTATGCGTGACTTTGTGCTAAGGAAGGGGATCCACACGCAAAGCGTGCTTGCTGAACCTGCCTAAGTCTGGATTACGTTACTGAAGCTGTCTTTCGGACATCTAGTGGGTGAGTGGAAGCTTAGCTGAACTTCGGCACACTAGGTAGTATACGCCTTGATCATGAACATCTTGGAAGAAGAGTTTGAAGAATTTGGGTTTTAAAGGGAATTTGTTTACTTGCCCCATGTCCAGTTTATACGACAGTCAACATACGTTAGGTAATATCTGGCCGAATCCACGTCTTACGGGAGAGACCAGGTTCCATAGGAACCGGCTGTGTGATACGGTATCTTACGGAAGGAACTACCACGGAAGGTCGAGGCCCCGGGTTTCTCGCTGATGTCACTGACCGGCTCCTTATCTCTTATCTCGGCACGGAACGGTTTCCGGCAGCCAACGGAGCCCGATCCCGGCTCCACTACATCCTTGACCCCACTTCCGTCATTGCAGCAGAATGTTAGGTAACCGAATCATCAGGACTCGATTGACAGGAAGATAGGCTAGATCCATGCGAGCCTTCCATTCACTCCACTTATCGGGGCAATGTAAGTGGTGGCTGTGTCGGAGATGGCCGATGCTATCGTGATTGTTCAGGCTTTTCTTGTTGCCGTTGGTCCCTTGGGCAGATTATCTGGTGAAATCGAGGGGCGTATCGAGAATTGATAAGATAGGAGCCATCCCGCTTTTTGGACCCTGCAGGACATCACTTCTGTTCCTTTCCCCCCTTCTCCGTGATTCTTTCAAGTGACTCGGCTGTATTGAGTCCTGCCGAAGTCTCTTTGACCTTGACTTTTCACACCTTGACTTTTCACATCAGGCACATCACACACTTCTCGGCTGCAAAGCTTGCGCACACTCACAAAGATGGAAGATATCGAGTACAAACTGGACTCAGTCAAAGCCACCCGGATCCCGGCTGAGGAAATTGACAAGACCTTCCGTTCAACATGCATTGGTTCGTAGGCCTCGGGAACACACCCTCTTGGTAAGCTAGGTGCAGGACACAGGCTGACAACTTGCGAAATGCTACAGACCTCGTCTCGGCCGCGCTAGGAGGCAAGGTTCTTGGCTTCTCAGATCAATGGTTTGCCGAAGCGGTTAACCTTATCAACCCGGCGGCTCCAATTCGGCAGCCAGGCAAGATGGTATACACGGGGGCTTGGTATGATGGGTGGGAGACACGGCGGCACAACCCGGAGCCATTTGACTGGGTAGTAATCCGGCTAGGTGTGGCATCAGGAACGGTCGAGGGTGTTGAGATTGACACGGCTTTCTTCAATGGCAACCACGCGCCAGCGATCTCGGTCGAGGGTTGCTTCAACCAGGATGATGAAGAAGTGCTCTCATGGGGTGGTAATCGTGGCCGCTGGGAGACCATTCTCGGCATCCAAGAGTGCGGTCCGTCACAGCGCCACGCCTGGAAGCTCGACAACCCGACCAACAAGCAGTACACGCATGTCAGACTCAACATGTACCCGGACGGCGGCATCGCTCGGTTCCGGTTATTCGGCCACGCTGTGCCAGTATTCCCAGACGACAAGGAGGTTGTTTTCGACCTCGCGGCGGCCCAGAACGGTGGTGTGGCCGTTTCATGCAGTGACCAACACTTTGGCACCAAGGACAACCTGATTCTGCCCGGCCGCGGCAAGGACATGGGAGACGGTTGGGAGACAGCACGGTCACGCACCAAGGGCCATATCGACTGGGCCATCATCCGGCTGGGAGCGCCAGGCTACATCCAGAACTTCCTTGTCGACACGGCACATTTCCGCGGGAACTACCCCAAGGAGGTACGGCTCGAGGCGATCGAGTGGAAGGATGGCGACCC
>Ga0065720_1004929_pt1 | contig 21545 bp, 24 predicted proteins | sample Thericmetagenome_FD_59107 | JGI IMG/M metagenome (GOLD analysis project Ga0065720, IMG submission 59107) | Thermophilic microbial communities from the Joint Bioenergy Institute, California, USA of rice/straw/compost enrichment - eDNA_2 v2... | ecosystem: Engineered > Solid waste > Grass >...
CGTGGGGGCGCGGCATCTGCCGCCCGCCGAGGTGTGGGCCGGGCTCGTCGACCCGGGCGCCGAGACGTACGCGATCGTGCACCAGATGCGGCTGCCGCGCACCCTGCTCGGGCTGCTCGCGGGCATGGCGCTCGGGCTCGCGGGCGCCGTGATGCAGGCGCTCACCCGCAACCCGCTCGCCGACCCCGGGCTGCTCGGCATCAACGCGGGCGCCTCGGCGGCCGTCGTGTCGGGGGCGGTGTTCCTCGGCGTGGCGACGTTCGACCGCTATGTGTGGTTCGCGTTCGCGGGGGCGGCGGCGGTGTCCGCGCTCGTGTACGCGGTCGGCGGCGGGCGGTCGGCCACCCCGGCGCGGCTCGCCCTCGCCGGTGCCGCGCTCAACGCCGCCCTGCTGTCGTACGTGAGCGCGTCGATGCTGCTCGACTCCGGCGCGCTGGAGAAGATGCGCTTCTGGACCGTCGGGTCGCTCGCCGACGCGCACATGACCACCGTGCTGCGGGTGCTGCCGTTCATCGGCGCGGGCACGCTGCTCGCCCTCGCGCTCGCCCCGTCGCTCAACGCGCTCGCGCTCGGCGACGACTCCGCCCGCGCGCTCGGCGCCCGGCTGCCCCGGATCCGCGCGGCGGCGATCGTGGCGGTGACGCTGCTGTGCGGCGCGGCGACCGCGGCCTGCGGGCCGATCGTCTTCGTGGGGCTGATGATGCCGCACCTCGTGCGCCGGCTCACCGGGCCGGACCTGCGCTGGATGTTCCCCTACTGCGCGCTGCTCGCCCCGGTGCTGCTGCTCGGCGCCGACGTGCTCGGCCGGGTGCTCGCCCGGCCCGGCGAGCTGCAGGTGGGCATCGTGACCGCGGTGCTCGGCGGCCCCTTCTTCCTGTGGGTGGTACGGCGGGCGAGGCTGCCCCGCGTGTGACCCCCGGCCTTTCGGCCGTAGAGTGCCGGAGGACGCTCGTCGATCGAGCATCAAGCATCGAGCAGAGAGGCAGGTAGCGCCATCAGCGTCGTATGGTTCGGAAGCCGCGCGGTGGTGGTACGGCCGCGCGCGCTCGCCGTCGGGCTGGGGTCCGCCCTGCTCGCGGGCGCCCTCGGCGTGGTCGCGATCGGCGGCGGCGACTTCCCGATGACCCCGGCCCAGGTGGTCGCCGCCCTCACCGGCGGCGGCACGCCCGCCGAGCGGTTCATCGTCACCGAGCTGCGGCTGCCCCGCGTCGTCACCGCCCTGCTCGTCGGCGCCGCCCTGGCGCTCGCCGGCGCCCTGTTCCAGTCGCTCACCCGCAACCCGCTCGGCAGCCCCGACCTGCTCGGCGTCAGCCAGGGGGCGGCCGCCGGGGCGCTGCTCGTGGTGGTCGCGGGCGGCGGCACGCTCGCGCTCTCCGCCGGGGCGCTCGCCGGCGGCGTGCTCACCGGCGCCGCGCTCTACCTGCTCGCGTGGCGGCGCGGGCTGCACGGGCACCGCCTCATCCTCGTCGGCATCGGCACCACCGCGATCCTCACCGGCGTCAACGGCTACCTGCTCACCCGGGGCGAGCTGATGGAGGCGGCCCGCGCCCTGCTGTGGCTCACCGGCAGCCTCGACGGCCGCGGCTGGGAGCACGCGCTGCCGCTGCTCGCCGGGCTCGCCGTGCTCGTGCCGCTCACCATCCCCGGCTCCGCCCTCGCCCTGCGGGTGACCGAGATGGGCGACGACCTGGCGAGCGGCCTCGGCGTGCGGGTGCACCGGCTCCGGCTCGTGCTGCTCACCGCCGCCGCCCTGCTCACCTCGTTCGCCGCCGCGACCGCCGGGCCGGTCAACTTCGTCGCGCTCACCGCGCCCCAGCTCGCCAAGCGGCTCACCCGGTCGCCGGGGCCAAACCTGGTCGCGTCGATGTGCGTGGGCGCGGCCGTACTCGTCGCCGCCGACCTCGCCGCCCAGCGGCTGTTCGGCGACCGCCAGCTGCCGGTCGGCGTGCTCACCGGCGTCATCGGGGGCGGCTACCTGATCTGGCTGCTCATCACGGAGCGCCGCGCCGGGCGGATCTGACCCGGGGCGCGGCGNGTCCGCCGTGCGACGACTCTTGGGCGGCTNTTGACACGGTTCCGATTGTGTTTTCGAATGTCATCGAGTAACGTACAACCAAATGGTTGTACGTGAGCTGAGCGATGCGGACGCCGACCGCATCTTCCATGCGCTGGCCGATGCCACCCGCCGGGACATCCTCGTCCGGGTGGCGCGGCACGAGCTTTCGGTGTCGGCGCTCGCGCAGCACTACCCGATGAGCTTCGCGGCGGTGCAGAAACACGTGGCGGTGCTGCATCGGGCGGGGCTCGTGCACAAGGAGCGGCGCGGAAGGGAACAGGTCGTGCACGCCGAACCCGCCACCCTGCGCCGGGTGATCGACCTGCTGGAGGCGTACGAGCGCATCTGGCGTCACCGCGTCGACGGCATCGACCGGCTGCTGGCCGAAGACTGAGAAGGAACACCTCATGCCCGTTGTGAAGGCGTACAAGGACGCCGAGGCGCTGACCCTCACCGTGGTCGCCGAGTTCGACGCCCCGGTGGAACGTGTGTGGCAGGTGTGGGAGGACCCGCGCCGGCTGGAGCGGTGGTGGGGCCCGCCCGGGTGGCCGGCCACGTTCGACCGGCACGAGTTCGTGGTGGGCGGCCACTGCGGCTACTACATGACCGGCCCTGACGGGGAGAAGTCGCACGGCTGGTGGCGGATCACCGCGATCGAGCCGCCGCACCGGCTGGAGTTCGACGACGGCTTCGCCGACGCCGAGGGGAGGCCCCTCGACTCCGGCAAGGCCGTGCACTTCGTCGTCACGATCGAACCGCGGGGGACCGGCAGCCGCATGACCACGGTCTCCACCTTCGCCGACGCGGAGTACCTGGAGAAGGTGCTCGCCATGGGCATGGAGGAAGGACTGCGGCAGTCCCTGGGCCAGATCGACGACCTGCTCGCCTGACCGAGCCGTTCTGCCGGGCCGGTGGCGCCCTCGAACGCCGCCGGCGCCGCCCGTCCCGGACCCGGCGGCCGTCCCGCCGGGCGGGGTCGGGCATGCTAGTCCGGATGAACGTGGCTCTGCACCTCGATGACGTGACCGTCCGGACCGTCGGCCGTACCCTCGTCGACCAGGTCACCTGGCGGGTCGGGTACGGCGAGCACTGGGTGGTGCTCGGCCCGAACGGGGCGGGCAAGACGACGATGCTCTCGGTCGCGGCGGCCGTCCGGCACCCCAGCTCGGGCACGGCCACCGTGCTCGGCCACCGGCTCGGCCGGGTGGACGTGCGCGAGCTGCGGCGGCGCATCGGGCTGGTCGCGGCGAGCCGGCGGCTCGTCGACGAGGAGCTGCTGGAGCAGGAGGGCGCCACCGCGCTCACCGTCGTGCTGACCGGGCACACCGGCACGAGCGCGCCGCTGTGGGACCGGTACGGCGACGCCGAACACGACCGGGCCCGGCGGCTGCTCGCCGAGCTCGGCTGCAAGGACCTCGCCGACCGCCGGTTCCGGGTGTGCTCGCAGGGGGAGCGGGCGCGCATCCGGCTCGCCAGGGCGCTCATGGCCGACCCCGCGATCCTGCTGCTCGACGAGCCGTTCGCGGGGCTCGACCTGCCCGCCCGCGAGGACCTGATCACGTCCCTGGAGGACCTGGCGACGGGCCGCCGGGACCTGACGACCGTCCTCGTCACCCACCACCTGGAGGAGGTCCCGGCGACCACGACCCACGCGCTGCTCCTGCGCGACGCCCGCGTCCTCGCGGCCGGTCCGGTGGGCGAGGTGCTCACCTCGGAGAACCTCACCGAGTGCTTCGGCCGCCGGCTCCGGCTCGACCGGGTGGACGGCCGCTGGTACGCCCGGGCCCTGCGCGGCTAGCCGGCCGCGCGGTGTTCGTCATCCCCCGTCTCCGGGGGCGCGCGGCGAGTCCCGCACGGTGGCCACATGGCCTCGGCGACGGCCGGACGCGGCGGCCGCGGGGTGCCCGGGGTCGCCGCGTCGGCCTCATGTGAGGGTCAGGGGGCGAGGCAGGCCTGTGGTGCGATCTCCGGCGGGATGGTGATCTTCGCCGGGTCGAGGAGGGAGCCGATGTCGCCCAGGCTTCCGGTCACGCAGAGCAGCATGTCCACCGGGTTGATCTGGGCCGACGCGGGCGGGGCGATCACCAGCAGGGCGCCGGTGAACGCGGCGGCGGCGAGCAGTCGTGTGGTCGTACGCATTATGACTACCTCCAATAGGGGGATGTGACTGCTCGCGATTATCACCCAAAGTACATGATCGGTTACAGGTGGTCCTGGGAGCCGTTGCTCCCCCGTGAGGGAACATTTGCGAAGCCGGAGCCTGCGTGTCGCGGACTGAACGGAAATCTGCCAACAAATAGCCTGATGTAGCGAACGGCAGCGGTAATCCGAACTCAACGCGAGTTCGCGGCATTCCGCGGTGAACCCTGTCGGCCGGGTTTCGGAACGCCGGTGGGGGTGGCCGGCCTATCGGTGCGATCGGTGGGATCGATGTGCGGCTGCGTTACCGATCAACCGGTTGATTTCCATATGCGGCCGCATATGCGGCACGGTGACCCGGGCCCGCCGCCGGCGCGTCTTTTCGCGGCCGGGCGGGCGGGCCGGGCCCGCCGGGAAAATGAAAGGTGACGCCGTCAGTCCACGAGCACCGCGGTGTTCTGGCAGGCAGTGAGCAGCCACCGGCCGTCGTCTTCCTTGCTCATCACATACAGCGGTGTTCCCTCGCCCCCGCCGTCCGGCTCCGGATAATGCTGGCGAACCTTCACTGCCGCGACATCCTTGCGGATGAAATGCACGTGAATCACCTCGTAGGTCACTTTCCCCGTGTCCTCGGCCGTGGGCAGGACCTTGCGGGTGAACTCCGCGATCGCGTCACGCCCGATCAGCACCCTGCCGTGACCCGTCGTCCAGATCGCGTCCGGGTGGAAAAGGGCGAGGAATTCGTCGGGATCCCGCCGTCGCTGGGAACTCTCGATGGCGGCGACAACCTGCTTGATGGCCTCGATCTCCGTGTCGTAGGCGGCGATTGCGTCGGTCATGTCGCTGATCCTGCAACATCATGTTTGGTTGAGGTCAAGGGACGGGCCGCCCGCGGCCGCCGGCCCGGCGGGCGACCGGGGACCCGCGTCGGCTCGGCACGAGCGCGCGGTCCGGCCGCCCGAGCCGCCCCCGCGCCGAGGCGGAACCGGGCCCGGCGGCCGGTGAAACCGCCGCGCAGGGGATGAAACCGGCATGAAGCAGTGGCGTAGCCGATGACCTCGACGCTCTTCTCTCGGACGCCGGGAGGTACCCGGCGGAGAGAGGAGACACGGCATGACGGACCTCATGGCCGTCCGCGCCGACAACCTGATCAAGCAGTTCGGGGACTTCCGGGCCGTGGACGGCATCGACCTGCACGTCCGCCAGGGCGAGATCTTCGGCGTGCTCGGCCCCAACGGGGCGGGCAAGACCACGACCCTCCGGATGCTCGCCACCCTGCTCCCGATCGACGGCGGCCGGGCGGAGATCTTCGGCGTCGACGTACGCCGGGAACCCCACCGCGTCCGGCAGCTGCTCGGGGTGACCGGCCAGTACGCCTCGGTGGACGAGAACCTGACCGCCCGGGAGAACCTCCGGCTGTTCGGGCGGCTCCAGGGCCTGTCCAGCGCCCGGGCGAAGGCCGTCGCCGGCGAACTGCTCGAACGCTTCGGCCTGACGGAGGCGGCCGATCGGGCGATCGCCAGGTTCAGCGGCGGCATGCGCCGCCGCCTCGACCTCGCGGCCAGCCTGATCACCCGGCCGCCTCTGATCTTCCTCGACGAGCCCACGACCGGCCTCGACCCGAGAACCCGGGGCCAGATGTGGGACGTCATCCGCGAACTGGTCGCGGAGGGCTCGACGATCCTCCTCACCACCCAGTACCTCGACGAGGCCGACCAGCTCGCCGGCCGCGTGGCGGTGATCGACCGGGGCCGTAAGGTCGCGGAGGACACCCCCGACGCGCTGAAGACCCAGGTAGGCGACTCGACCCTGCAGCTCGTTCTCGCGCCCGACGCCGACGTCGCCGTGGCCGCGGGCGTCGTCCGCCGGCTGCTCGGCGAGGACCCGGTCCTGACCCCGGAGGCGGGACGCGTGAACGTCCCCCTGCCCGACCCCGACCAGGCCGCGGACGTCCTGGTCGGCCTGCGCGAGGCGGGCGTCGGCATCTCCTCGATGAGCGTCGCCAAGCCGACGCTGGACGAGGTCTTCCTGGTGCTGACCGGCCACGGCACCGATGACGAATCCCGGGCGGAGGCGGCCTAGATGACCACCACCACGACCACGAGCATCACCGCCACCCGCGCCACCTCGCGCCTCGACCCGGCCACCGTGCTCGCCCGTACCACGCCTCATCCCTCGGCGCGGGAGACCCTCATCCAGACCATGGCGATGGCCTGGCGGGCCCTGATCAAGATGCGCCGCAACCCGGAGCAGTTCTTCGACGTCATCGTCCAACCCCTGCTGTTCACCGCGTTGTTCGCGTTCATCTTCGGCGGCGCCATCTCCGGCAGCGTGTCGGGCTACCTCCCGGTGCTGATCCCGGGCATCCTCGCGCAGACATGCCTGACCGCCTGCATGGCAACGGGGGTGCAACTGCGCGAGGACATGGACAAGGGGGTCTTCGATCGCTTCAAGTCCCTGCCGATGGCACGGCTCGCCCCGCTCGCCGGCCCAATGGTCGCCGACCTGCTCCGGTACGCCATCGCCGGGGTGCTGACCCTCGCCACCGGCCTCGCCATCGGCTACCGTCCGGGCGGCGGCGTGCTCGGCTGCCTCGGCGGCGTCGCGATCATCGTGATCGCGGGCTGGTCGCTCGCCTGGATCTTCACCTGGCTCGGCACCCTGGCGCGTTCGGCGCAGGCCGTGCACGGCATCTCCATGGCGATCATGTTCCCGCTCAGCTTCCTGTCGAACGCCTTCGTCCCCGCCGAGACGCTGCCCGACTGGCTGGAGGCGTTCGTGCGGGTCAACCCGGTGTCGCACATCGTCTCCGCGGTGCGGTCCCTGTTCAACGACGGGGTGGCGACGGCCGAGGTCGGCTGGGCGCTGGCCGGCTGCGCGGTCGTCGTCGCGGTCTTCGCCCCGCTCGCGGTCCGCTCCTACTCCAGGAAGATGTAGGCGGTGGGGGCGGTGTGTCAGAGCACCCGCTTCAGCACGGCGCGAGCCTCGGCCAGCAGGTCGGGGCCGCGCCGCTCGCCGTACTCGGCGGCGATCCGCGCCAGCACGCCGGGGGCGACCCGTTCGGCGTGCCCGGACACCACCGGCCACCGCATCGTCAGGGCGTACTGGTTGTACGAGAACCGGTCGGCGAGCACGAGCAGCCGGACCGCGTCCTCGACCGGCAGCGCCCCCTTGAGCAGCCCCCACAGGCCCAGCGCGGCGAGCACCATCCCCGCCGCCGGGAAGTCCAGGAACCTGCGGTCCACCGCGTGCACGTCGGAGACCTTGGCGCACACCCGCTCGAACAGGTCCGCGCCGTCGTCGCCCTCGCCGTACTGCGCGTACGCCGCGAGCGCGAGGACCTCGCCGAGGACGGTCCACGGTGCGTCGGGTGTGCCGGGAACGGTTCTCCTCCGGAGCCTCTCGGCGGCCTCGCGGTGCATGCGCAGGCCGTTCGCGATGTCGCCGTCGATGAGGGCGAGCTGCGCCCGGCACAGCTCGGCGGAGAAGACCTCGTCGTAGGTGCCCCGCGGGGCGAGCCTCTCCAGCTCGGAGATCATCTGTTCGGCCTCGTCACGGCGCCCCTCGACGACCGCGTTCATCGCGAGCGCGGCACGGACCTGGATGACGTCGTCCAGGTCCCCGAGACGTTCGAGCACGGGAAGCGCCTCGGTCGCGTACCGGGTGGCCGCGGCGAAGTCGCCGATCTGCGCGGACAGGCTGGCGAGCTGGGTGTTCAGCACCGCGCGCTGCCAGGGACCGTCCTCCTCGCCGACGAGGTGGAGGGCGGCCTTCGCCGCCTCGATCGCACCGGCCGGGTCCCCGGAGTTCTCCCGGGTGAAGCACTGCAGGTGCAACGCGAACTTGCGGACCACCGGATCCGGATCGGCGATCAACGTGTCGAAGCCGTGCTCGGGGTCCGCCACCATGGTGAGCAACACGGTCACCATCGCCCGGACCTTCGGATTCGCCGAGTCGCTGCCCAGCTCGGACAGCATCGACACCAGCGGCCCGGAATCCTCGGAGTGGAAGAAGAAGACGGCGTTGAGCAGGGCGATGGCGAGGGCCACCCGCGTCCAGTCGAGGAGCCGGGGCGGCGGCCTCCAGCCGGTCAGGGCGGAGGCGATGGCCCGGGTGAAGGCGAGGCTGCGCGGAAAATCGCCCCGTATCGACCAGTACCCGCACAGCGAGGAGAACAGCACCACCACCGCCTCCGGGTCGGGGTCGGCGAGCGCCTCGCGCAGGACGTCGTTGAGGTTCGTCTCCTCCGCCCGGAGCCGGTCCATCGCGTCGATCTGCTCCCGCGAGTACAGCCGGGCACCGTGCCGGTCGGCGTAGCCGACCGCCCACGCGCGCACGGCGGCCCGGGCCTCGGCGCTCTCCCCGGCCGCCTCCAGCCGCATGCGGCCGAACTCCCGCACCGTCTCGAGCATCCGGTACCGGACGCCGTCGCCCGTGTCCCCGACGGTGAGCAGGGACTGCGCCACGAGCTCCTCGACCGCGTCGAGGGCGTCGGCGCCGAGCACCTCCTCCGCCGCCTCGAGGGTGAAGCCGTCCGGGAAGGCGGAGAGGCGACGCAGCGCCCGGCGCTCCCGTTCGCCGAGCAGGTTCCACGACCAGTCGATCACGGCGAGCAGCGTCTGGTGCCGGGAGTGCGCGGTGCGGTCGCCGCCGCGCAGCAGCGCGAACCGGTCCTCCAGACGGCGGAGGATCTCCGCCGGTGACATCACCCGCACCTTCGCCGCGGCGAGTTCGATCGCGAGCGGCAGGCCGTCGAGGCGGGCCACGACGGCGCGCACGTCGTCCTCGTCGAGCCTCACCCCGGGCCGGGCCGCGGTCGCCCGGTCGCGGAACAGCGCGACGGCGTCGTCGATGCCCAGCTGGGGCAGCGGGTAGACGCGCTCCGCGGCGATCGCCAGCGGCGCGCGCGTCGTGGTGAGCACCCGCAGCTCCGGCGTGGTCGCGGTCAGATAGGCGACGAGGTCCGCGACCGCCTCCACCAGGTGCTCGCAGTTGTCGAGCACGAGCAGCGTCGGCGCCATCCCGAGATGCCGCGCGATCCGGGCGCGCACGTCGGCACGCTGCTGTGGGGTCAGCGTACGGCGCCCGGTCACCGAGTCACGGACCCCGAGCGCCGACCCGACCTCACCGAGCAGGTTCTCCGGCGAGGTCACACCGACCAGCTCGATGAAGTGCACCACCGGCTGCGTGGCCTCGCGGGCGACGGCATGGGCGAGCCGCGTCTTGCCGAGCCCGCCCGGCCCGACGATCGAGACCACCCGCGAGGTCGCGAGCAGCGCCCATACCTGCCGGATGTCGTCGCCGCGGCCGAGCAGCGGCGTGGTGTCGAACCGCACCCCAGACCGCACCGGGCTGTCGAGCGCGAGCAGCTCATGGTGGACCCGCCGCAGCTCCGGGCCGACATCGGCCCCGACCCGATCCCGCAGATCCGCCCGGAACCGCTCGAACCGCTTCAGCGCCGCACCCGCCCCGCGCACGGCCGCCTCGCTGCGCAACAGGTCAGCGAGGAGCCCCTCATCCTCCGGATGGGCGCGCACCGCCTCCTCCAGCCCGGCGAGCGCGGCCCCGTGGTCCCCGCTCCGGCTCCGCGCCCGCGCGAGCACGACACGCGCGGCCGCCAGGTCCTCCGCCGCACGCCGCCGGACCTCCGCGAGCGGCCCGTCCCCCTCGGGCGGCAGCGCCCCGGCCCCCAGCGCCAGCGCCTCCTGCGCCGCCGCGGCCGCCGCGGCCGGATCCGCGCCGAGCAGCGCCCGGGCCCGCCCCGCCAGCTCGTGCAGCCGATCCGCGTCGATCCGCTCGGGCGGAACGTCGAGCCGGTACCCGCCCCCTTCCGTCGCCAGCACCCGCGCCCCCACGACCGCCCTGGTCCGGGACACCAGAACCTGCAACGCCTTCACCGGATTCGCGGGCTCGTCGTCCCCCCACACCTCCGCCACGAGCCGCTCCGCGCTCACCGTACGGCGAGCGAGCACCAGGGCCGCGAGCAGCGCCTGAACCCTCTCCCCGACAAGCGGCCGCCCCTGCCACCGCACATCGTCAAGCAGGCTCAGGTCGATCGGCATGGCCCAAGTCTAGGTTTCACCGCGCCGCCCACTCCGCCGCGAACCGGCGCCACGAGCCGGCCGGGAGCCACGGCGACATCACCACACAAAGCAGGGACGACAGGGCCCGGCCGTACGGCAGCGCCCCGCCCGGCTCTCCCGACGGCTCGAACAGTGCGTCCCCGGCGACTCGGCCTGCCCCGCCAGGGCAGAGAACGGTGCCCGGCCCCGGGCTTCGGAACGGCATCAGGCGACGCGCCCTCTCGCCGCCCCGGCCGGTGCCGCCTCGATCTGACGGAGCGCAGGCCCCTGGCCTGGTGAGCTACCAGTCCTTGCCCTCGGCCAGGCGCTGCCCCTTCATCGCCTCGACCGCCGGCCTCATCGCGCGGAGCACCGCCCGAGCCTCCTCGCGGAACACCCCCAGCCGAGCGTGGAAGTCCCAGTCATCCAACCCATCCCGGCCAATGCCGTTGCACATCTCGTTCAGCGCGTTGTTGATCGCAACAGCGTCCTTCGGCCCGAGCTGCACGGTGATGGCATCGGACGTCACGTCGATGATCTCCACGCCGGGCCATTGTCCCGACGGCCGGCGCCGGTGCCAATGGCCGTGGCAGTCCCTCGATGCGCCCCGCCGGGTTTCTCATCGGGGCCTCGTACGGCCGGGCTTCGGCATCAAGCGCGAGGCCGAGTCGGCCGTTCCGCGACGAGACGGGGGCTCACGAGGGGGAGCGGCCCACGCTCGGGTTGCTCGCCGGAGGAGCCGCAAGGCTNGATGGCAAGATCGACCCGCATCGGGGACGTGGCGGGCACGCGGCCGAGGTCGGGCCCGAAGACGGTCAAAAGCCCAGGTCCCGGGGGGATTCCCGGTTGCCTGGGCCTGGTGCTTGGAGCGGGCGACGGGAATCGAACCCGCGTTATCAGCTTGGGAAGCTGAAGTTCTGCCATTGAACTACGCCCGCGTGGTCGTCCCGTGTAGGGCCGACCGGTGCACACCACTTTAGCGGAAAGTTGGGCGTGCTGTTGGAAGGGATGAGCCCGTGGCTGCGGGGGATGCGGGACGGGGCGGGTCGTGGGGGAGGGGAGGCGGGGGAGCGCGGGGTGGCCGGGGGGTGGTGAGACAGGTCAAGGGGGTTGATAGGTTGCGGGCGTGTTGCTTTCGGATCGGGATATTCGGGCCGAGATCGAGGCGGGGCGGGTGAAGCTCGACCCGTACGACGAGGAGATGGTGCAGCCGTCGAGCATCGACGTGCGGCTGGACCGTTACTTCCGGGTGTTCGAGAACCATCGGTACCCGCACATCGATCCGTCGGTGGAGCAGCCTGATCTGACGCGGCTGGTGGAGCCCAAGGGGGACGAGCCGTTCATCCTGCACCCGGGGGAGTTCGTGCTCGCCTCCACCTACGAGTGGATCAGCCTGCCGGACGACATCGCGTCGCGGCTGGAGGGCAAGTCGAGCCTGGGGCGGCTCGGGCTGCTGACGCACTCGACCGCCGGGTTCATCGACCCGGGGTTCGAGGGGCACGTCACGCTGGAGCTGTCGAACGTGGCGACGCTGCCGATCAAGCTGTGGCCGGGCATGAAGATCGGGCAGCTGTGCATGTTCCGGCTGAGCTCCCCGGCGGAATACCCGTACGGCTCGGCCCGGTGCGGCTCACGGTACCAGGGGCAGCGCGGCCCTACGCCGAGCCGGTCCTACCTCAACTTCCACCGGACCAGGATCTAGCCTAGATCCGGAAATTTCACCGCAGCGTCCGCCAAACCGGACCCGGTGTCGGCCCGGAATCGGTGTTAACGCACACTGGTCGGGCAACGACAACGAGAAGGGAAGGTTACGCGGAGGTGATCACCCGGTGAAGTGTGCATCTCCGCTGGTAGCCCGTACCCTTCTTGGCGGTCCGTCCCCGCACATCTGGAGATTGACGTGCGCCTCCGTCTCACACCTCGTGAGGACAGTTACTACGACCTGTTCGCGGCCGCGGCGAACAACCTGGTCACCGCATCCCGGTTACTGGTCGAGATCATCAGCATCGACACCGATCGGGCTGCTCTGATCGAGAAGATGGCCGCGTGCGAACACGCGGGTGACGAGCACACTCACGCGATCATGAGGAGGCTCAACGAGAGCTTCATCACACCCTTCGATCGCGAGGACATCTACCGGCTCGCGTCCACGCTCGACGACATCATGGACTACATGGAGGCCGCCGCGGACCTGATCGGCCTCTACCAGATCGAGCACCTCCCCAAGGAGGTCGTGCGACAGGTCGAGGTGCTGGAACGGGCGTCCGAGCTCACCGCGGAGGCGATGCCGCGGCTGCGCTCGATGAAGAACCTCAACGAGTACTGGATCGAGATCAACCGGCTCGAGAACCAGGCCGACCAGATCTACCGGCGGCTGCTCGCCAAGCTGTTCGGCGGGGAGTACGACGCGCTCACCGTGCTCAAGATGAAGGAGGTCATCGACCAGCTGGAAGGGGCCGCCGACGCCTTCGAGCACGTGGCGAACACGATCGAGTCGATCGCGCTCAAGGAAGGCTAAGTGGAGCTCGCACTCGTCATCGGCGTCATCGTCATCGCGCTGGTGTTCGACTACACCAACGGGTTCCACGACGCCGCGAACGCGATCGCGACCTCGGTCTCGACGCGGGCGCTGACCCCCCGGGCCGCCCTGCTCATGGCGGCGGCGATGAACTTCCTCGGCGCCCACCTGGGCACCCAGGTGGCCCAGACCGTGGGCAGCGGCATCATCGACGCGCCCAACGGCACCCATGGACTGGTGATCGTGGCCTCCGCGCTGGTCGGCGCGATCACCTGGAACATGATCACCTGGTACTTCGGCCTGCCCTCCTCCAGCAGCCACGCCCTGATCGGCGGCCTCGTCGGCGCGGCGCTCGCGTCGGCGTCGGTCGTGCACTGGGAAGGCGTGGTGGAGAAGGTCGTCATCCCCATGATCGTCTCGCCGCTCATGGGCTTCCTGCTCGCCGGCGGCGTGATGATCGCGATCCTCTGGATCTTCCGGCGGGCGAACCCGGGCCGAGCGGCCCGCGGGTTCCGCTACGCGCAGACCTTCTCCGCCGCGGCGATGGCGCTCGGCCACGGGCTGCAGGACGCGCAGAAGACGATGGGCGTCATCTTCCTCGCGCTCGTGGTCGGCGGCTACAACTCGCCGGGCGACTCGATCCCGCAGTGGGTGATCCTCGCCGCGGCCGCCGCGATCTCCCTCGGCACGTACGCGGGCGGCTGGCGCATCATGCGCACCCTCGGCCGCCGCATCATCGCGCTCACCCCGCCGCAGGGGTTCGCGGCCGAGACGGCGGCCTCCGCCATCCTGTACGTCGCGGCGATGGGCTTCGGCGCGCCCATCTCGACCACGCACACCATCACCAGCGCGATCATGGGCGTCGGCGCCACGAAGCGGCTGTCGGCGGTGCGCTGGGGCGTGGCCGGCAACATCGTCACCGCCTGGGTGCTCACCATCCCCGCCGCGGCCGCGGTGGCGTCGGTCACCTATCTCCTCTTCCACTGGCTGCTGGAGTAGCGGTCACCGCCGGTACATCACGTCGGTGTCCCAGCGGGTGAAGCCGAGCGACTCGTACAGCCGGATCGCCGGGGTGTTGGCCTCGTCCACGTACAGCATCACCTGGGCGAGGCCGCGGTCGCGCAGATGGCGCAGCCCGGCGAGGACGAGCGCCCGGCCGAGGCCGGTGCCCTGCTCGGACGGATCCACCCCCACCACGTAGACCTCGCCGATCGGATCGTGCGCGTGCTCGCCGTCGCCGTGGACCTTCGTCCAGTGGAAGCCGGCGAGCCGCTCCCCGCGCCAGGCGAGGAAGAACCCGGCCGGGTCGAACCAGGACTCCTGCTCGCGGCGCTTGACGTCCTCCAGCGTCCACGCCCCCTGTTCGGGGTGGTCGGCGAAGGCGCGGGCGTTCACCGCGAGCCACGCCTCCTCGTCCCGGCCCGGCCGGAAGGTGTCGAGCCGGATCCCCTCGGGTAGAACCGGGTCCGGGAACGGGGCGTCCATGCCACGCCGCATCTGCCACAGCGAGCGCACCCGCTCGAATCCGGCCGAGGCGGCGAGGCGCTCGGCCCCGGGATGGCCGCCGTGCGCCCACAGGCGCAGCCGTCCGCCGGCCTCGTCGAGCACCGCATCCAGCAGCCGGCGCCCGAGGCCGCGCCGCCGGAACTCCGGGTGGATCACGAGCTCGCCGCTGGGACCCGCGACCGCGTCGGTGGGGTCGATGTGCGCGTAACCGGCGAGGCGGCCGCCCTCGTACAGCAGCACGGACCGTGCCTCGTCGTCGCCGCCGTAGCGGAGGTGCAGCATGACGTGTTCGTTGAGCGGGCGTACGCCGTCCGCGGCGGTCGCCGCGTCGACCAGCGCCATGACGGCGGCCACCTCGGCCTCGCCCAGCCGTCCCCGAGTCTCCACGCGCGTGTTCATAACCGCACCATATGCGGGCCGTCCGGATCGCCCGGCGGACGGGGTGGCAAGTGGCAACATACGCCAGATACTTGGCCGCCCCCTCGTTACCTTTGCGACATCTCGTGCTGGGGTGACGGATCTAGTGTCGGGCTCATGACGACCCCCCGAAGCATCTGGCGCATCGCCGTCGCGACAGGCGTGGCGGCCGCCGGGCTGGCGATGGCGGCGGGCCCGGCCACAGCCTTCCCCAAGCCCCCCAAGCCGCCCGCGGCCCACACCGTCCCGGTACGGCTGGTCGCGATCAACGACTTCCACGGCAACCTGGAGCCGCCGAGCGGCTCGGGCGGCCGGATCGTGGACGAGACCGGCGCCACGGTCGACGCGGGCGGCGCGGCGTACCTCGCCACCCACCTCAGGTCGCTGGTGAACAAGAACACGCTGGTGGTGGCCGCGGGCGACCTGATCGGGGCGACGCCGCTGATCTCGGCCGCGTACCACGACGAGCCCACGATCGAGGTGCTCGGCAAGCTCGGGCTCGACGTCTCGGCGGTGGGCAACCACGAGTTCGACGAGGGCATCAAGGAGCTGCAGCGCATCCAGAAGGGCGGCTGCCACCCGGTCGACGGCTGCTCCCCGGCCGGCCGGTACAAGGGGGCCGATTTCACCTACCTCGCCGCGAACGTGCTCAAGGACGGCGTGATCGACCGGTGGGCGCTGCCGCCGATCACGATCAAGAAGATCAACGGGGTGCCGGTCGGGTTCATCGGGCTCGTCACGAAGACCACCCCGTCGATCGTCACCGCCTCGGGCATCGCCGGGCTGAAGTTCACCGACGAGGTCGAGGCGGGCAACCGCGCGGCGAAGCCTGCTCAAGGCCGCCGGGGTGAAGGCGATGGTGGCGCTCGTGCACGAGGGCGACCAGGTGACGCCGGACGCGAGCCCGGACGCCTGCCCGATCATGCCGTCGGAGGGCTCGCGCATCGCCCAGGGACTCAGCCCCGACATCGACCTGGTGATCATGGGCCATTCGCACCAGGCGTACATCTGCCGCACCCAGGACCCGGCGGGCCAGGAGCGCGTGTTCACCCAGGGCTCGTCGTTCGGCCGNGTGCTCACCACGATCGACTTCCAGATCGACCGGCGCACCAAGGACGTGGTGCGCTCGTCGGTCGTGGCGGACAACCACGTGGTGACCCGCACCGTGCCGCCCGACCCCAAGATCAACGCACTCGTGCAGACGTGGAAGGACCGCTCTGCGGAGGTGGCGAACCGGCCGATCGGCACGATCACCGCGGACATCACCCGCGAGGCGCCGTCACCCACCGGCGAGACCCCGCTCGGCGACCTGATCGCCGACGCGCAGCTGGAGGCGACGAGGAACGGCGGCGGCGCCGAGATCGCGCTGATGAACCCGGGCGGCGTGCGCGCCGACCTCACCTACGCGCAGAGCGGCTCCGAGGGCGACGGGGTGGTCACGTACGGCGAGGCGTTCACCGTGCAGCCGTTCAACAACCTGCTCCAGGTGGTGACGCTCACCGGCGCCCAGCTCGACGCGCTGCTCGAACAGCAGTGGCAGAACGACGGCGCCGTGGTGCGCATCCTGCAGCCGTCGTCGTCGCTCACCTACACGATGGACCTGACGAAGCCGATCGGCGACCGGGTCTCCGACATCAAGATCAACGGCGAGCCGATCAGCGAGACCGGGACCTACCGGGTCGCGGCGAACAACTTCCTGATGGGCGGCGGTGACGGGTTCACCGTCTTCACCCAGGGCACCGACCTGTGGAGCGGGCCGCTCGACATCGACGCGCTGGTGGACTACTTCGCCGCGCATCCGCAGCTGTCGCCGCCGGTGCCGAACCGGATCACGCTGGCGGGCTGAGCGCCGCACCCCGGACGCGCCCGGGGACGACGGCGATGGGAGGCGTGAGCGGGAAGGGGTCCGGTATCGGGGCGTCCCGGGATCGGGCCCCGTCCCATGGTCGTGTGGGCTGGTTCCTGTGCTGCCTGTGGGCTGTGTTCGCGGGCCGTGCCTGTGCCGTGGGCGTGCCGTACCGTCACGCGGGCGGTGCCGCCGCCGAGGCCGCGCCAGGGCGCGGTGGAACCGCATCGCGGCCGTCCGGTGGCCGTCCTGCGGTCGTACCGGGGTCGCGTGGTTACTTCCGGGCCGGGGCGGGCTCGTTGTTCTCGGTGTGCTCGCCGCGGTCCGGCACGAACCGGTAGCCGACGTTGCGCACGGTGCCGATGAGCGACTCGTACTCGGCGCCGAGCTTCGCCCGCAGCCGCCGCACGTGCACGTCGACCGTGCGGGTGCCGCCGAAGTAGTCGTAGCCCCAGACCTCCTGCAGCAGCTGGGCGCGGGTGAACACCCGGCCGGGGTGCTGCGCGAGGTACTTCAGCAGCTCGAACTCCTTGAAGGTGAGGTCCAGCGCCCGGCCCCGCAGCCGCGCCGTGTAGGTGGCCTCGTCGATGGTGAGGTCGCCGCTGCGGATCTCGTCCGGCACCTCCTCGGCCGCGGCCATCGACATCCTGCCGATCGCCAGGCGCAGCCGGGCCTCGACCTCGGCCGGGCCCGCGGTGTCGAGGATGACGTCGTCCGCGCCCCACTCGGCGGTCATCGCGGCGAGCCCGCCCTCGGTCACGATCACCAGCAGCGGGCAGTCGAGACCGGTGGTGCGCAGCAGCCGGCACAGTCCCTTGGCCTGAACGAGTTCGCGCCGCGCGTCGACGAGTACTGCGTCGGCGGGCGGCGCGTCGATGAGAGCCGATCCTTCGGCGGGGGCGACTCGGACCGAGTGGAGCAGCAGCCCCAGGGCCGGCAACACCTCCGATGACGGTTCGAGCGCATTGGTGAGAAGGAGCAGGTTGCTCACAGAACCTCCTTCGTCGTCGGCTCGCCCCGTGGACGACCCGCCTTGCCGTGTCACGTCGGCGTTCGGCCGTACAAACACAGAAGGACCCGGGGGCAACGTCGCCCAGGTCCGTCAGTACGTGAGGATAACCGACGAGGAGTTGACGGCCATAGCGCGTCCCACGCTGTGAACGGTGACGTACGTGGAAAACCCTCGTATCCGCTCGTTCACTGAGTGTATAGGGTGGTTATGGCCGGATATTGTTACGGATGGCTGATTTATCGGGTGGTGTAGGCAAAATGGCGGTAGGGACGGTCCGTTACTGGGCCGCCGCGCGGGCGGCCGCGGGGGTCGCGGAGGAGCCCTTCGAGGCCGCGACCCTTGGGGAGCTCGTGAAGAAAATCACACGGAACCCTGACCTGGAACGGGTGCTGGGCCGCTCCTCCTTCCTCATCGACGGCAATCCGGCCGGCAAACGCGACCCGGACACGATCGAGCTGCCCGACGGCGCCACGGTCGAGGTGCTGCCCCCCTTCGCCGGAGGGTGACGCCCGCCGCGCGGACACGCCGAGGGCCCCGAAGGTCCGCCGGCCCGGGCGGGGCCGGGATCCGGCGGGATTTCCGCCGGGTTTCGGCCCGGTACGGCGCGGCGGACCGCCCGTGCCCGGATACGCTGTGCCGTAGCGGATCTCCCGGCGGCCCCCGAAGGAGATGGAATGCGCAAGCTGGTGGTGTTCCTGATCCTGCTCGCCGTCGTGCTCGGGATCCTGGACCGGGTGGTGGTGTCCGGCGTGGAACGGGAGATCGCCCGCCAGGTCGAGGCGCGGTACGACCTCGACAGCACCCCGCAGGTCGAGGTGCACGGCATCCCCTTCCTCACCCAGGCGATCTCCGGCAAGTACCAGGAGATCACCATCAAGATCGGCGCGCTGCGTTACGACAGCGTGCGCGTGGCCGGCATCGACGCCCGCCTGCTCGGCGTGAACGCGCAGCTCAACGACCTGCTGGCGAGCAACGCGAAGATCACCGTGGACGAGGTGATCGGCACCGTGGTCATCTCGAAGGAGACGATCGACGCCCGCGCGCCCGACGGCGTGAAGATCGAGGGCACCGGCGAGGACACGCTGCGTGTCACCGGCGAGATCCCGGTGCGCAACGTGCGGGTGCCGGTGACCGCGACGATGGAGTTCGAGGTGGTCCGGAACGGCATCCGCATCCGGCCCCGCGAGGTGAAGGTGGGCGGCAACCTCGCCGTGCCGAACGCCCGGCAGCTCATCTCCTGGACCGTCCCGCTGCGGAACCTGCCCCTCGACCTGAAGGTCACCAAGGTCAGGTCCACGCCGGAGGGGCTCGCCGTCGAGGCGCGCGCGAAGGACGTCCCGCTCAAGGGTTGACCCGGCCGGGTTGAACCGGTCCGGCTCACCGTACGTCATCTGAGTGTGAGTCACGCCGGAACCGCCGACGAGCAGCTCATCAGGAGCCTCTTCGACGAACACGCGGGGCCACTGTATGGCTACGTATTGCGACTGACCGGCGACCCAGGCAGGGCGGAGGATGTCGTGCAGGAGACGCTGTTGCGCGCCTGGCGCAACCCGGACGTGCTGGCCGACCGGCCGGTGCGGGCCTGGTTGTTCACGGTCGCGCGCAACCTCGTCGTCGACCAGCACCGCGCCCGCAAGGCACGACCGCAGGAGACCGGCGACGAGGCGCTGGCCGTACTCTCCGGCGACGACGACCTGGACCGCGCCGTGGAGTCGTGGGCCATCGCCGAGGCGATCGCCTCCCTGCGTGAGGAGCACCGCGAGGTGCTCCTGGAGACCTACTATCGCGGACGATCGGTGAAGGAGGCGGCGGAGATCCTGGGGATTCCCCCCGGGACGGTGAAGTCACGGACCTATTACGCGCTTCGTGCGCTCAAGCTGGCGCTTGAGGAACGGGGGCTGGCGCCATGAGCGTGGACTGCGACGACGTCAGGATGGCGCTCGGGGCCTACGTGCTCGGGTCGCTCGACTCGAAGGAGGCCGCCGACGTCTACGAGCATCTCGGCTGGTGCCCGTTCTGCCGGGTGGAGGCCGACGAGTTCCTCGGCCTGCCCCAGCTGCTCGGCCGGGTGACCGAGGCCGACATCGAACAGGCGAGCAGGCCGCCGCGGGCCGTACTCGACCGCATGCTGAAGGTCACCACCCGGCGGCGCCGGATCACCCAGGCGGTGCTCACCATCGCCGCGTCGGTGGTGATCGGCGTGGTCGGCGGCTCGCTGTGGATCTACACCTCGCAGCAGTCGCCGGAGACCACGGCGGCGGCCGCGCCGAGCACGGCGGCGGACTCGCCGGGGTTCGCGGCCGAGGCCGACGCGCTCGCGTCACAACCCGCCGACACCGTCACCGCGCTGCCGAGCCGGCACGCGGCGCGCGAGCTCACCGCGAGCGACGGCGCGGTGCGCGCGGTGCTGCGGCTGCGCTCGGGGGAGGGCGGCACCCAGGTCGCGGTGTCGCTCGGCGGGGTGCCCCGCGGCACCAAGTGCAACGTGATCGTGGTCGCCAAGGACGGCACCCGCGAGCAGGCGGCGAGCTGGACGATCCGCGCCGAGAACGGGGAGGTGGCGAGCTTCTCCGGCTCGACGGCGATCGCGATGGACAAGATCAGCCGCATCGACCTGGAGACGCCCGACGGCGATCTGCTGCTGCGCGTGCCCGCCTGATCAGGGCGTACGGGGCCGGTGCGGGCGGCGTGGTATGACGGCGCGGTATGACACGGTACGGCAGGCACGGCGGTACGGCGTGGCGCTCCGGTGCGGCGTGCCCGGGAGGGCGCGCGGCTGCGCGGCGGCATGCGCGGCATGATCTGCGGCATGGTGCGCGGGACATGCGTGGCTTACGCGCGGACATACCTGACGGACATACTGACGGGCATACGTGACGGACATGTGCGGCAGACATACGTGACAAACGCCGCGGGAATCGCGGGTGGCCGCCCGCCGTTGCGGTGAACGATGACCGGTTGGGTGGTTCTCGCCGTGACGCTGCTGGCGGGCACCGTGCTCGGGGCGGTGCTCCGCCGGCGCGACGGCGTGCTGCGCCCCGTGCGGTCCCGGCCGCCGGGCGGGGCCGCGGAGCGGACCGAGGGATCGGCGCGGCGGACGGCCGGCGGCGCGCCGGAAAGCGCGGCGGAGGACGTGACGGAGGGCAGGACGGTGGGCGCGGTGCGGGAGGACACCCTGCGGGAGGACGCGGTGCGGGGGGACAACCCGCGGGAAAACACGGTGCGGGGGGACGCGGCGACGGTGGTGACCGCCGATGACCTCGGCGCGGAGCTCGGCGAGCGGGCCACGCTCGTGCAGTTCTCCACCGCGTTCTGCCAGCCGTGCCGGGCCACCCGGCGGGTGCTCGCGGACGTCGCGGCGATGGTGCCGGGGGTGGCCCACGTGGAGATCGACGCCGAGTCCCGGCTCGACCTGGTGCGCCGTTTCGGGGTGGTGCGCACGCCCACGGTCCTCGTGCTCGACGCCGGCGGCAGTGTCATCCGCCGGGCCTCCGGGCAGCCGCGCAGGGTCGACGTGATCGCCGCCCTCGGCGCGGCCATCCCCGGCGACTGAGACCGGGCGATCGAGACCGGCGACCGACGCCGGGGATCGACGCCGGGGCTCGATACGGACGACCGCCAAGACGGAAATTCCGGATCTGCCCACATCGGCGCGCCGAGTGTGGTATTGGCGGCGCAGGGCGTGTCGTCTCGATCTGTGGACGTTCTGCCCTGCCCGGCGGCGGCGAAAGTGTGTGTTCTCCGCCACCCCGGTCCCGGTCGATCGGCGGGCCGTTGGGTAGTGTTAGCTGCTGATAGGCCAGGAACCGGGCTGGTCAGGCCAGGTGTGAAACTGCCTCGTCCGGCTTTGCCCGTTCTTTCCGCTCTGTCTCAACAGGCGGACAGGGATGTGACAGATGGCGGAACGGCGAGGTACTGTCATGCACGTGACTCCGAGGACAGAGCTGCTCACCAAGCGACGCGCCGTCGACTTCTGCCGCGTCGCCACC
>Ga0065720_1019670_pt1 | contig 21534 bp, 11 predicted proteins | sample Thericmetagenome_FD_59107 | JGI IMG/M metagenome (GOLD analysis project Ga0065720, IMG submission 59107) | Thermophilic microbial communities from the Joint Bioenergy Institute, California, USA of rice/straw/compost enrichment - eDNA_2 v2... | ecosystem: Engineered > Solid waste > Grass >...
CGCAGGTCTTGAGCTCTAGGAACTCATTTAAGGCCTCAGACAAAGCAAGAAGACTGTCAGATGAGATTTTACTCAAACCCTTCAAGCCAAGGTTAAGCCTACTAATCTGTGTCATATCCTTAAGAGCCTTAGACAATGCGGAGACACCTTCATCTGTTATCAAATTGCATTCTCTAAATGATAATCCGAATGACTTTAAATTCTTTGTTGAAATAATTGATCCTGCAAGTTTAGTGAGACCAGGATCTGAGACATATAGGCATCTATCAAAATTCAGATTGACAGTCTCTAATAATGGGAAAGCTCCCAAGCATTGGGCAATACTGGAAACACCATTGTCATTAATCTTCTTGCATCCTTCAAAGTCAATACTCAGCTCTCGGAGGTTAACAAGTTTGGAAACATTGTCAGAAAAATGGCTTAAGCCCTTGTTAGTAATTTCTGAACATCCTCTGAAAGAAACTTGCAAGTCTTCAAGGTGTGGGAGATTTTGTAGACCCAAGACAATTTGGTTAATTCCATCGTCACCAATATTGCAGACGTTAAAGGTAATTCTAAGCTTCTTTAAGTTCTTGAGATGTTCAAAGGCGACTATAAGATGACTGATTCCTGTGTTAGTAATAGATAAGGATCCCGAAAATGCAATCTCAACATCAGTCAAATTGGTCATGAAACACAAGTTCTTTGCAAGAGCAGAGATCGATTGATCAGTGATCTGATCACAAGTTTTGAATTGTAAAGAAAGCTTTTCAAGATTGGCAGCTCCTGAGATAGCCTTGGTCAATTTGACGATAGATGCATCAGTAAGGTTTTCACAATTTCTGAGGTTAATTTTAACACTTTGCAATTGAGTAAGAGTCTGAATGCTTTGTGAAAGACTACTGATTCTTTGGTCAGTTATAGTGTTAATATCTCCAAGATCGATTGAAAGATGAGTTAAATCTAACATTGAAGTCAATCCTGAAGAGAGAATGGCGAACGAATCTGGGGATAATTGAGCTTTATTGGTAATGAGATCGAAGGATCTAATCGTGCGACCACCCCATATTGACTTTAACAAATTAGAAATATAATTTTTCTCTAAGGTCTCTTCAGTTAGCTTTAAGGTGTTCGAAATAATTTCGTTATTAGCCATAGATTCGCTAATGTAGAGTTGAATTTGATGAGATTCATGGCTATTGCCTTTTTCAATAATCATGATGTCTTGTTCATTCTTCTCAGGCTTGAAAATTTCATCCTGAACAGAAGTCTCGATTTTTTCATCCAAAAATTTAAGGTTTTCCAAAATTGGAAGGACCTCATAAGGGACTTCTCTGATCTTCTCTTGGAAAGCCCTAACATGATCTGAGCTAAGCCATTCCTTAATGTCTTTCACGATTGAGGAATCTTGGCTACTAATGTCAAAAGCGTCACGAAGGGCGTTTTTCTCTCTCCAGGTTCCAATTTTACTTTTTAATTGCTGTTTCCAGTCGAATATATTTCTACTATTTTCAACGTTCATTTCAGAAAAAACTTGAACGGGAGCACCCTGCTTAATTCCCTTGAAGTAGGTCTTAATGTCATCTACAATCTGATTTTTTCTTAGCAAAAGACCTTTAATATATGCATCGAATTTCTCATCAACCAAATGGATGAGCTTCTGCTCTTGGCTAGTTAATAATTTCTCCGAGGCTCTGTAATAACTTTCAAACATATTAATCCATTCTTCGATATCCTCGGCCTTGACTTTAGTTTCTCTTAAAAAGTCTTCTATAACATCTATATCATGGGCCTTATGCTCTCCACGGAAGACACACTTTCCACAGACTTTGACTTTGCAAGTAATGCAGACAAGATCCATTTGAGAATGATGTACGGCACAAAATTCATGATGCTTGAATTTTTCAACGAGTTCCATCATGCTGAAGTTCTTGGGGAAGCAACTTGCTTCTATCTTGGCGAATTTTATTCTCCTGTTGCAGACAGGGCATTTAAAAATATATTCATCTTGAGTCATGATTTGCTGAAGGCAAGCATAGCAGATAGAGTGTCCACAAAGGGGAACAATTCTGGGTTCATGAGTGGAGTTATTATAACAGGTAAAGCAGATTGGACAGGAGAGGGAAGAGATGGTTTCGCTCATTTGAATTGGATATTTTGAATATTTAACGAATATATATTTTATGTGAGTAGCTATACTTTATTAACGACAATAATTTAAACATTAGAATCCATTAATACACTGTGAAAAAACAACATTGGCTGTGCTCCAGAATGAACTCACAATCCAGTTAAACATATTTACAAACCAATATGTTACTGCATTGTTTAGAATATCGTTATAACTTATGTCAAAATGTATTTCATATAGCTCAAGAACCTCTCTGCATAATAGTTGGCATTTTGAGATGATACATCTAGTTTTGGATTGAAATGGGTAATTTTTTTAAACAAAGTTTCCATTTGTTTTTTGAAACCATATCTACAGAGATAATCTATCAGACCAATGTGATAGTACAAATTTTCACTCTCCATTTTGATTGACAGAAAAGGATGGAATGGCTTATTATCCTCCAGAGTAATTTTGTTATGCCTACAATATGTCTCTAAAATTTTTTTGTCTTCTTCATTTAAGTCTATGCTCATTCTTCTTACGTCAAGAATTGGATCAGGCAATAGAGGATTTTCCTTGAAGAAGGGCTCCTTATTAATTACATAAATTGCCAGTGAATAGTCTGTGATTTCATGTGATCTGAGGAATTGCACATCCTTTTTAATTACCTCAAACAGAGGTTCTTTTAGATCAGGATCGATATCAAGCTTATTCTCAAATCTGTTAAAATCTATATCTTTGAGAACTCCGGCATCTTTAAGTTGCTCTTTTGAGACAGAATTAGATTTGATTGTCTCTCTGGCTACTGTTGATCCCTTTAAGTCATATTTTCTTTCGATGCATGATGTTGGATATCCGTTGATATTTTTCATCAGAATCAAATTGTATTTTTCATATGGCTCAACCATCTCGAAGGTGAAGGCTCCATATATCTTTGTAAGGATTGAAAATGGATTACTTTTGTAGTGGTTAGGATAATCAGGTAAGATTTCAATTAATACTCTTAATTCTTCATCTGAAATAGTTTTAATAATCAGGTTATTGTCAAAAGAAAAGAAGAAAAATTCACCACTTTTCCCTCCCCCTATGACTCCTGCTTTCTGAATATTGGTGAAATTGTTTGCAAGGTCCAATGATTGTTCGAACTGAGATACTTTGTCATCAAGATCCAGAATTTCATTAAAGATATCAGGGCCCCACGCCGTAAAGGTTCCATTCATAATCTTATATTTTTTATTTTGTACTTCTTTCATAAGTTCTGGAATTTGTGCATTTAAGATTGATTCTGTAATATCAAAATTTATGCTATACTCTGCCTTCTCTTTATAGCTACTCCCTTGTGGAGTGAAGCTTTTGTAATCTTTCTTGCTCCAATATAATTGAATAGCAGAAAGAATTGAATATACAATTTGTACTTTCATGTCCTGTTGGAATTCTTCTATTATAGTCGGATCAGCATTAAATTCCGAAGGATCAAATTTTAAGGATTGCATAGAGAGCATTCTATACTTGATGGGTGTGTTCTGCTCTGATGAATTATTACTTCTCTCTTCCTCTCCATCTGATTCGTAATCAGAATCTAGAAATGTGATATCTAACTGCAGTTCTCGGCTCCATTTGTATCTACTAAACAATTTTTTCCATTGTCTTTTAATAAGTGGATCATTCAGTCTAATGTATGTTAAGAAGATTGGATTTGCAGTCCTGATAAAGGCTCCAGCAAGTCTTATAACTTCGAATGCATCTGTAGCATCAACTTCAGCTTGATATTCCCATGCGAAAAGCGAGACTAAAATTTGATCTACTGACATTGTAATAAATAATATTGAGGTCACAATGACATAGATGTTATAATAACGAAGAAACTGTTGTGTCATGTGAATCATTCTGGTTCCCTTGGGTAGATGTTTTCTTGCCACCATTTGGCTATAGGCTGGAACAATGGCAAAGGCCAGAATTTTCAGGATTGGATAAACAATAGACTTTGAAGTTTTTTCGGCGCATTCACCATAAATATTAAGTCCCAGGCCGTCAATAAAAATTCTATACACTACATCACATATGGCTAGAATCCAAGGAGCAATATGAAATGGGGCTGTACTCACCTTAGTTTTCCTCAGAGGTTTTTTCATAGATTGAATGATATAGAAGAAAAAGGATAAATTGTAAAAGGAGAACAAAGATTTGAAAAAGAGTACAAACCCTTCACTATAATGGCAGACGTCTGAGTCCTCAGTCTCTTCATTATCATAAAGCAATATGGCAATTATTGACCATAACATCCAACTGATAGAGTACAAGAATTGTGCAAATGCCATCATGAAAATGATATCCCCTGGCGTTTCTCGTAGTCTTCTCAAATAACAAAATCCAAAGACTAGAATTGATGTAGATAAAAATGATAAGAAGGATAAAAGCAATCCAATCTGTAAATAAGGAGAAGGAAGTGAGCAGTCGCATTGATCACAATCATAAAAGTCATCCACAAAACATTCAGCAACACGATCTGAGGAAACAAGTTGAGTTGTATAAGTCTCTAAAGAGTGAGATATGGAGATAGGTAGGGATAGAAGAAGAAACAGTCTTGTTAGATTTACAGTCATTTTTCAATTGGCTCACTATCAAATAATTTTATTTTCTATCAATATTCATGTGTTCATTTTTCCATTTCATACTGAGAATTGACTAGAATTCTATGGCAGACCTATCAGAGTGTTCTGATTGTTTCTAGAAAAACAAATTCATATTTAGCCATACTCAAGTAGTAATAGAACTATAGATATATACAGGCTTCACATAAAGCTTAATATTTGCACCGTTCTCTCACCCCATCAGATTACCTTTCTTCCATTTGGAACAAGCTATCTTAAACACTCTAAAATACATGCCAATTTTTTCTTAAACAAATTTAACTTTTCTGCTAGTAGGGTATATTTTGGCTATATCAAGGAGATTGATTCTAAAATGTGAAAGTTGTAATTTTCTATAAGTATATTCATTTAAATTTTCAGATCGTCATAATTCGTTCATATGCCTGTATGCCTTTGAGCCTATCATTCGAGAGGTGCCTGTTTCCTAACCAACTTTACAATTATAGATGCATTCAACCTAAGACCACATTTTAAAAGACACAATCCACATTGCTATTGAGTATTCATAGGTTAGCTAAAGATAACAATATAGTAAGGTTGAATGGCTAAAGCAAATAAAGGTAAAGAAATTTAGATTTCCGTAAAGCTAGAATTTTCGTTGACATTATGCTTTTGAGGTTTTTGTTGATAAGACAGATATCTCTTATTTAGGTTTTTCGAGACTCATAATGAACATATCTTAATTTGTTTAAGCAGGTCTAGAAAACTCTAAAAACATCTTGAGTTCAGCTCCCACGACAGTTAATTCCTGGCCCAGGCCACCAGTTTCATAGAGTATTCAAAAGCTCACTAAAGTTTCTTTTGTCGCAAGATCCAATGCTTTACTGAATCAATTCATTGGACCGCCTAGCGAGGGAAAACCTTGAAAAAAAACTATTTCTCTTGTTTTTCATATTCTCCTTTTTTTTCCCCCTCTTGTTCTATTTGCGGCAGAATCCATTCCTTGTTACTAAATTGGTATCTTTGTATCTGACTTATATCGTTAAGCTTCTTAGGAGGAGATAATAAATATTATTCTTAGACTGATTTGGCATAGATATAAAGGTTGGTTCTGACTCTTTTTCAAGAATTGACAGAGTGACCTCATATGGACTTTTCCAATACATCGGATCATTTTCCAAATCATCGAAGGTATTAAGAGAGTAGTGAGGTGAGAATAGGGGTCATTTCATATCAAAGATTTAAAGCGGACTTATAATCGTTTAAATGCTTTCGAATTTCTGGATGGCGATTTGAATCATTAGTAATAAAAATCCACAACCATTTAGGAGTTAGCCATGAAAGACCTATCAAAAAATTGATTCTTATTTCATACCTCTAGGTATCGACAAAACACAGAGAAAAATCAATTCTCTTTAGATTTTTGTCAGACTATCTTAGATATAATTTATTTATGAAATCTTTATATGTGATGGGCAATATCTTATTCTTAATTCTTGCCTTCGTAATAGCTCAAGGCGATGTTGCGGCTTTGAAACTTCAAACTCCTCAACAAGTGGTGCTTCAAGAAATTTTATCAGGTACGACAAATTCAAGATCTAGATTATAATTCATTAAGGTCTATGGGAAGGAGCAGGTCTTAGACCTCCAATTAAGCCCATTTTTTGTTTCAAAAATACACTAGCTGAGAGCACTCTCTCCATACTCCAAGATTCACTGAATTACTTATCAAAAAATTTATTTGAAGATGCTTCTAAGACCTGGTTCGTCAATGGAACTCCTATTTACCCAGAGGTTTCTGAATGTCTTAAAAATGATCTTGAGGCAAAAAATCTGCTTAGAAGCTTAAATATGACTCAAGATTTACACACTCTGGAATCTCTTATATATGATTCTTTTTCTGAGGCTGCAAAGAGAGAAAAATTTACCCAGGATATCAATAAAGCAAGGGAGGAATTCCATAAGAAACAGTATAGATCGTGTGGGAAAATTTTGGCTAAAATACTTCAAAGTATTTTCTGTTATAATGGCAAATGTAGTGAAGAAAATGATGCTGTAGATCCTAAACTAAAATTCTTCCTGTCAGGTGAGCATTCGAGAATAATTACTCACACGTCAAGGTCTTTGGGAGAGAGCTGGACTTTCAACTCCACAGCATTTATTAGAGTGTTTTGATGAGATTTCTATATCACTAATGAGCAATTCTTTAACAGAAGCAATTTCATATATATTTGAGAATGACTATGAGAAAGCAACTCAGGTCTTAATCACTGTGGTTTATACTTTCCCTCCTCAGATAAAGGAATGCTTGAAAGAGAGCTCAGAACTTCTAGATCTTCAAGAAGCTTATAAAATCAAGACAAATGACTTGAGAACGCTGTCAAAGATAGTATTAGGCTATCTTATCAGAAATCAGTATAAGAAGTCATATCTCTCTGGAAAAAAGATAATTACTGTTGGGGATACTTATTATGAATTTGGAAAGCTAATTGGAGATTCAATTTTAGAAATCGATCCCATTATTAGTTAGTTATGATCAGGAATTCTCATATCTCAGTACTAATTGATTTAAGTGTAATGTCTTACTGTTTGTAATTTATTGGAAAGAGAATGAGTAATTGATTGTCAGACATAATACAAAGTTTCACGAGAAAATATTATTCACATTGTGATAAAAGTAAGCATCTGAAGTAATCCGTTATGAACATTATTTAAACAAAGAATAATGTGGGAGGAGGATATCTGTGCCATAAGAATGCTCTGGTGATGACTTACATCTTATAATAGTGGAATATCTCAGGAAGAACGATTCTTGTTTTCAAACGAGCTAACAAGTTTATTTATATTTATTATTTGGTCTTACGAGTTTTCCGAGAGGAACCCTTGGATGACTTTGGAGCTTCAAAGATGAAGTTATTGACCTTGAGATGATTTCTGACCTTTGGCTCTAGGTATTTGAGATTATTTTGGATGGGAGGTAATTTAGTTGTAAGCTTCTTCGAGGGCTGGTTAGCGCTCTGGGTTGATATATTGTTCTCTTGCCCTCCGTGATCTTCAACAGTATCCTAGAAATAAGCTAGCTAAGATTTGAGTATACGCCGACAGTTTCCATGGAAACATTGATTTTTCGATTACTATCTTCTTCCCTCCTTCTTGCGATTAATTTTTTAGCATTTTCGATGTCATTCTGAGTTCTATTCCTTTCTACATTCTTAATGATATGGGCACTAATACTCAGTATTATTTCTAGAGTCTTACAATGGGAAGGCTGAGCGGCCTCTAATATAACGCGACTTGCATTCTTGAAAGTAGGGATGATTGAGCGCTTCTCTGGCAGTAATTCTCTCATAATAATCATAAGTAAGCAACTTATTTAATATATCCAGACCCTGTTCGGAAAGATCTGGGAGGGCAACTTTAAGGCCTATTCCAGCAACGCGATGAAATTCCATTTTTGCATAGTTTGGACTCCTACTTTTTAATCTCTTTTTAAATTACCTTACTTTTTGATCCTTGATAATACATTAGAATCAGGTGTTCCAAGGACAGCATGAATTCTGTGAATCATGTCTATCTCATTGTCCCCTGGAAAAAGGACTCTGCCAGTCAGCAACTCGAACATAATACATCCAACAGCCCAGATATCAATCTAGGGTAACTAACAATTTACATTCTATATTCATACTTTTTGGTCATAATGCTCAGCTGATAGAATACACTCTGGAGACCTATACCATCTGGTCGTGACATAATCAGTGAAGTAAGGTCCCTTTTCAAGCGTTTGTGATGATCCAAAATCAGCCAATTTGACAGTATCACCTTTGATTAAAATATTCTCTCTATGCGCTTATTCATTTTTTCCCTCAAATCTACGGCTTTAGATCTCTGTGGAAGAACCCATGCTCATGCATGTGATTAATGGCTTTTAATAGCTGGTAAACATAAAGTTTGACTTTAGCTTCCGGTAATCCGTTCCCGTTATCTAGAATATCAGAATTCAATAATAATTTTACTTTTCATAATCAAGTCATAGAAGTTCATCTCCATCAATTCAAAGACTAAGGCCACCTTACCACTTGCCTCATCACTAAGGCACTCAAAAAGACCACGAGAAACTTACTATAGAACTTCGAGTAAGTTAACGATGTTAGGATGGGGTAACAATTTTTTCAAGATACGGATTTCATCCATCTTTTTCAACTAAAATAACATTTATGAGAAGAGGAACATGCTTACATCTTCAATAGAATTCACAGGAGTTTTAAGAACTTTAATAGCGACCAACTCATTATTGGTAAGACATTGAGCTTTGAGGACATAAGCATAGGATCCCTCACCAATTCGCTCAATGAGAGAATAATCTAGAGTATTATTATGGAGAGTTTCAATGAGGCGTACTTTGCATTTGAGAATGGAATTATAAGGATTAAATCCTTTGCTTCGATTAATGTTTCGAAAAGACAAATTTTCTATTGATTTTCTGAGATCAATTAATTATTGCTCATCAATAACAAATGATTTCAGGTCTTATACATGCATGAATGATATAATTCTAAAAAAAGTTGTATATAGAGAAGTATTAGTTAACAAATCTTTTCTTAAAGGAGAAAATCCTTAAGATTGAGAAGTTTAAAATCCAAGGTGGTCTTAATTATCAGTCCAACCTTAGCAAATCCCGCATCAAAGAACTCACGGTGTTTGTCTACCTTACCGAACACCCAATCAGCAAAAAATAGTCCTGTGAAAATATCAATACAGTAGTGTATCCTATACACAATAAGAATCCAAACTGTATAGATTGTTGTAAGTGCAATGCCATTCCTTATAGTCTTGTTACCAATTTTTTCCCACTCATTCATACAGATCACAAGGAATCCAGAATGTCCTGAATAGAAGAAATCGCTTTCCTTTCCGTAAGAGACAACAAGGCTAGGCAGGGAAGGCCTTTCCCAGAAATATAATTCTGGGAACGGCATTAAAAAAACTAGTTGCAAAAGGCCCCTTACTATATAGAAAATGGCCAAAGTTACAATAAGTCTCGAGCTATTCCCCTTGTAAACCCAGTAGCCTAACGTTATAAAGAAAATAACATCCATAAGTCCTGAGCAGATACTCTGAAGGGTCTCTCTCCAGATCTCATTTCCAGGTGTCATGAGGAATCTGGTGACAGGCTCCAAAAATAACTGCACCTTGTCCACCAAGCATTCTACATCGTTACTGGGGTTGTTACTTTTAGCATATACAAGAGTCACTATTAACAAGCTCAAAATGAACATCCTGACTATGATACACTGGCTTTCAGTAAGGACACAACGATTTAGACCTGGGGAATTAATTTTTTCACATTTCACTGAAGAAGATTCGATTGTGCTGGATATCAGAGAATTATGTTGAATAGATTTCTCACTGTGATTATTGTCTTGTACCATTAAATCTTCACGATGAGCTTTTTCAACACGTTCACTAGATTGAATGAAATTATTCATCTTGGAACTCCTTAAAAAAGAGAAGTTTTTATAGAATGCACTTAGGATTAATCCAATTTTTATTAGTCACAATAAATTTTACGATACTCAGACTGCAGATGAAAAGGACAAAAAAAGTGAAATAGTAAGGTTAGCAATTTGAAAGAGCACAAGAAAAGAATGAGATTGTTCAATATCAGGCTTAGTAACTAAAGGTTAATAGTGTATTTTTTTTATAGAGGTCTTAGAACATCCATCAGAAATCGATAAAGAATATTCTTGAAAGTTAAATTTAGCTTCTCAAGCTTATCGAAAACTCTTCACTTCATAATCCTATATGTGCTAGTATCTAGATCTCAAATACGGAGAAAGTAGTATTAGTCTGGGTATAGGCTTTGTTTCATCAATTATTACACTTGATTATTTAACTTCAACACTACCAATTCTCCTTGTCATAAGATAACAACTTAGATCAAAGTAAACATCTGAGCGAAACAGAAGACAATTTAAAGAGAGGATAGTCTTCATAATTTAGGCTTTCATCATTTTGGTTTCAAACCCTTTTGTATTTAATTCTATCAGGCAAATGAAGTTAAGGATGTATTTTATCTCTTTGTTAAGGGCTTACTTTAGAATTGTGCTATGAATCCGTCCTAAGAAACCGTTAATAAACTTTTCATTTTATGCCAGGCATTTCAGTGAAAACAAATATTTGAATAAACTAAATAACACCAATTTTAATAAAGTTGATAGTCTGCGTTAGTAGGCCAGGACTAAATACACTTACTCTATCTTAACCCAAATCTCGGTGAGAGTGCAATATTTTATGCATCATAAACATCCAAAACTCACGTCCTTGATCATCAGCGATTAATATGTCCTCAAATTCGAATCCACATTTTCCCTTTCTGGGTTCTTTGATTCTAACGTTTACCTAAAAATAGTATAGCTATATTAGACTAAATATAGGGAGGAGTTAGTATGATAATTTTAGAATCTCTTCTTTAGTAAAGCAGAACGGAAGGAGCAATCTTTAAGAGCTAAAACTGAGATAGAAACATCACTCACTATCGAATCAAATTGATGGATAATAGGGCTGGAGTGTACTCTTACCCAATTTGGAATAACTTGTTGATATTCTAATTGGATTCGAGGAGAGCCTAATGGGCTAAATTGTATTTGAACCTATTTAAATAACTTCTAGATATAAACAATAAATTAGAAATCTCAGATAAGAACTATCTGCAAGGCTGCTTACCCTGCAAAATGATACATCACGAACTTTCTTCGATGTCCAGCATCTCCTCATATTCATCTTTTTCTGAAGAAGACATTCCTACCAATTACCACTTAGATATAGATGATATTGTTGTGAGAGACACCCTTAATCAAGCTAAATTTACAATCTATCTTGCTTTTTCGCCTTCAAGGAATGCCTACTATGCTATGAAGGTCTTCCCATATGTTGATGAACATGTCAACCCGTATTTCCTGAATGAAATTAGGTTTGCGAACTTGAAGCATAAAAACATCATTTCCTGTTGCTCCTACGAGATAGAGAGGGAGACGATTGTCAATGATCAGATACAAAAGGTTTCTTATGTGTTAAACGAGTTAGCTCCGTTCGGAGACTTCTTTGAGCTGCTTCTAAATCATAAAATAAAGTTTGATGAAGTTCTCTTGAGAACCTATTTCCATCAATTAATTGAAGGTCTTGAATATTTGCATTCAAACGGAGTATATCATCTTGATATCAAACTTGAGAATCTCCTACTCGGAGAAGATTTCAACCTTAAAATAATTGACTTTGATCTGGCACATCTAAGAGGAGAAATAATTAACGAGCGAGGTACAAAAGACTATAGAGCCCCTGAAATCAGGGATGGTACGTGCATCAATCCCGCGGCAGCTGACATATTTTCTGCTGCTATCGTCTTGTTTGTTCTTAAATCGGGAGGAATTCTTCCTCAATCTGAAGATCAGCTATATAAAGGAAAATTGATTTTCGACATTTTAGAAGAAAATCCTGAAGAATTTTGGAAAATGCACTCCGAATTACTCGAGTGTTCTCCTGATTTCTGGAGTGAACAATTTAAATCCATGTTTATCTCCATGGTAGAGTGGGATCCTGAAAACAGAGCCACTCTTCAGGATATTAAACGTTCAGAGTGGTATAATGGACCCATCTATCAATATAACGAACTTTGTGAAGTAATGAAAAATCTTCTTTCTCAAGCTCAGTAAAGGATTGTGTGTCTGAAACGGGTTAGAATACCAGAATCCTTACTGTTAAATGTATCTAGATGTTTAGTATTATACTAATTTACCATGTCTTTCTGTCAATATTTACAAGCCATTCTTCTTTTGTGCAAGAGTCATATATTCAAATACGAACAAAGATCTCTATCTTTAGCACTGCCTTCCTCTTGTAATCGTCACTGATTCACATCTTGAAACTGCACATTCTTCTCTTGGTTTTACCATCAAATTTTATATAGAACTAATTCTAGTTATAACTAAAGGCGTTTCATAGATTAGTGTCTCTAAACATAGATTCTAGGAAACTGACTTCTGTTCTGCCTGGCTGAGGAAAATTGCAAAATGTCATAGATTAACGAATAACGATCACGTTATTGGATTGGAAATGATAGATTTGCAGCTCAAAACTAAAAATCAGCTTTTATTAATTGTCATCATGTTGTGATCCATGGGTGGTTTGTCAAGAAATATCATAAAAGATCTTCTATAATAATCTATCTTTTATTGACTCCGCGCATTTGGCTAACTTTTTGTATTATACTATATGTTAGAAAATTAAATTTAGAGAAAATGAAAGTTGCACATCTGTCTCTCGCCTTGCTTTTGTTAACAGCTGTTCATGCATCAACATACGATTACTATGTTTTTGCTTCTGAGTGGGCTGGTTCTGTATGCACTCAGTTCGCCTGTACACAAGCAAGCGGAATCAGTTCAACATGGTTCAACATCCATGGTCTCTGGCCTTCACAAAATGCTAACCCTCTTTTGCCTGCTAACTGTACCAACGAACCCTTCAATCCAGCTCTTCTAAGCAGCCAAACTAAGTCTGATTTGGTTACTTATTGGAGTGGCTTGTACTCGTCTGCAGATGCTTTCCATGCCCATGAATGGTCAAAGCATGGAACATGTTGGAATGACAATATTGGAAAGAATCATCAAGAAGACTACTTCTCCACAGTCATCAAGGTTGCCCATAAGGTCAATGTATTTTCTGTCTTGTCAAAGGCTGGAATCACCCCAAGAGCAGTCCCTTACCCCTTAATTCAAATTCAGCAGGCCCTTCAAAAGGTTTATGGTAAGACTACTATCTCATGTAGTGGCGCATATATTGTTGAAGTTAGAGTTTGCCTTGATCTTAACTACAACTACATTAACTGCCCAGGCAATAGTACTTCAAACTGCCCCGTTACAGTTAACTATCCTCCCTTGAAACTCCAAGGACAGCATTATGCTGAGATTGTCATCTTCGATGATGAAACTATTGATGAATCTTCAGAAGACCTTTTCGACTAAATTTTTTGTACCCCTAAATAATAACTATAGTATGAGAATCTGACTATTAATTCTTATACACTCCATTCAAACCGAAAGAATCTAACGATCTGATTATTTAATCTGTATCTAAAGGGCATTACTTAATTCTTTCTGAGGTATTAAAATATCATTTGTGGAAATAAAAATGGAAAGAATTTCAAGAATAAAGAAGGTCAAATAGGAGACTATACAAAACTCTTAGCTATGTCCAGAAAATATTTTGGCTTTTTTAAAGTAATTTTCTGATTTTTCGTTTTCACCCAAATATTTATGACACTCTCCAAGCTTCTTATAATAAATTGAAATTGAAGATTGATCATATTCTTGATATTTAATTGTATAGTCGAGAGCTTTTTCGTAAAAAGTTGCAGCTTCTGAATAGAGTTCCAAATTATAACAGCAATCTGCCATATTTGTAAAACAGGTAATAATTTCAGATTTATTCTTGCCTGGATTTTCATTTAATATACTTAATGCTTCTTTATTAAATCTTAGGGAATCTTGATATTTATTGTTGAGTTCAGCAGCATAAGCCAAATTGAAATATATTGAGACAAGGCTTTGATGATTAGGCCCTAAGTTTTGAATTAGTATATTTTGGGCCTTTTCAAACATTTTGACTGACTTATTAAGCTTATTATTCTTCATGAAATAGAGGCTCCCCATTTGATTATAAATGAAGGCTGTTTCTATACCTTCAACACCATAATAGAAAATAAATATTTTCAGGGCTTTTTTTATATATTTCTTAGCCTTCTTGTATTCATTCTGATATTTATAGCATTCGCTTATTTTCGAATAAGCCTTGCCTGTCTCCAAGTGTCCTTTTCCAAAATGTAATTTTCTTATTCTTTTTGAAATATGGTAGTAGATTAAGGCTTGATCATAAATTTTCATTTTGAAATAACAATTAGCAATTAGAGTGGTTAAAACATCAAGCGAATATCTCGTTTTACCAATAAAGTCTGACTTGAGCTCATAAGCCCTGAGCCCATTTTGAAGACTTTCGTCATATTTTTCTGCATGATAATATACATTTGCGAGATTTTGATAAGAGTTTGCTATTTCTATGGAGCTAGGGCCAAACCTTTCACGAGTTGTGATAAGCGCTTTTTTGTAATTTTCTATAGCTTCATCATAATTCTTAAGAGCAAAATATTTTTGACCTGCAATTTCATATTTCAATTCAGACAAGATAAAATCATTTTCTTTTTCAATTTTACTTTGTATATGCGAAAGTTCTTCCTTGAGGTCATTTTCTTCAGCAAGCTGAGAATCACCCAAATCCTTACTCTCCTGAATTTCTTCCAATTCATTTCCAATCATTTGTATTGCCTTGGAAATTATAGAGACTGCTCTCATCCTAACTTCATCGTCTATACTTGAATCATTTTCAAGTATATCATCAATTTTATTTTTTATATGAGACTCGTTTTGAAATTTTATGGCCACAAAGACTGCCTTTATCTTGTTTTTGATTTTGGAAGAATTTGTAGTTTCATAAATTTGCAGAAATCCCTCAAGTGCTTTTTCCTTTATTCTCCAATTATGATTTTTTATGACTCTCCAAAATTTCTTGAAACTAACAAAGTCTTCAAGACATGGAAGATCAGATGTCTCACTGCCAAAAAGGATCAAATCCTTGATACCATCATCAGGAATTTGTTGGGCCAATCTCCCTAACTCGAAGGCTAGTTTATAAAATATTTTCCAGTCTGGTGTCATCATATATTTCTTCGATATAGCTTTCTGGACCAGCTCAAGAAAATTAACAATGTTCTTTTCGCTCTTTGTGGTATCTGCAATAATTGTGTTTGCAAGAGCTTGAATATACAAAATAGACAATATTAAATTTTGTCCAAATGTCTTCTTCATACCTGCAGCAATTGCCAAACCTAAATCTTTGGCAACTCCCCCAATAAGAGAACTAGCTGCGCCAACAAAATTCAGCATAGCTAGGTGTGCAACGACCACATTTAGTTGTTTTCCCAAATTTAACTCCATAAAAATTGACTTTGAGTTTGGGATAGAGTCAATAATCAGTTTTATTACCTCAAGGGAAAACAAAATTTGGCTATGGGATAACTGACCCTCACTGGCAATGGCCCAATCTATATGCATTTGCAAAATTTTACTCTTTTCCTCGACTTCTGTCTTGGTTATTTTAATTCCTAAAGTATGGCAGTCATAAAAATATGCTAGTGCGAGATATTGAATTAGATCGAGGATATCTTCTTTTATTTTAAAAGTTTGGGAAATATCGATTTTTTGGAAGAACCCAGTTTTGCTCAAAATTTTATCAAAAAGTTTTTCATAGTATCGTCCAACGTCATGTAGCTGATTGAAATTATACTTCAGTAAGTCCTGGAGTTTTTCTTTTGATTTTTCAGGCTGATTATGTTTAAATGTTTCAAGAAAGGAATGAAATGTCTGATCAAAATTTTCAGTATGCTCAAGATTCTTTTGGGTGTTGATAAGTTCTCTTATCTCCTTTTTTTCTTCATTTGTAATGAAACTTTTCTCTTTTGTAGGAGAATTTCCACCACCAAGTGACTTTGGAAAGAACCTTAGGCAAGTTTGACTGTCAGAAAAATTAGAAAAGTGCACAAAGCAATTTCTCAGATATGCCCATAGCTGAGATTTACTATAGCAATTACTTGTCAATCCATGAAATGAAAAATGTTTGATTTGATAATTATTGAGAAAAATTTGTACTTCTCTCACCTCAGAAAGTTTTATGAATAGGTTCCCTCGATAAGTTGGAAATTCGAATTCGTCATTATGCATTTCTAGTGTTTTAAGTTTGCGGATTCTAGACTTCGACAAAGGTTCAGAGAAAAATCTGATTTATCAAGTTATTCAGAATTATAAGTATATATCTAAAAATTGAAATTGATGTGCCTCAAGGGAAATTCTTGAAAATTTTGCTAAATGTCAGATTCGAGAAGGCCAAACTAATGTCCTCACAAAACAATAAAATTTTCGACATGGTAATTTGCTAAAGGATAATAGAAGATCACGAGAAAAGATATAGAGGTTATTTATTCACTTATTCACAACAGCTGTAAACAAAGGAATACGTTAAGTAAACCAAACAAATGAATTCTATTAGCTTCACAGAAAGTAGCTTTGCTCTCTATTTTTATGAAAAAATAGTTAAAAAACATCAAATCATTTTATGATAGCAATCGAGAGTGAAAATGTTTTGTGAACTGATATGTTTAGAATTCTGACAACTTCGTTATCAGGCTTTCCATTGAGGTACCTGCATTCTACTACCAGAACAGAGAAAACTAAGAAGTTAGTAAGAAATTTAGGGCTTTAGCTTCATATTGTCCAACTTGTTCATGATATCAACATTTTTATACATAGAGATAAGCAACTTTTCTAACCTATCCTATTGATTTCTCCGAAAGCAATTTTAGATGGGAAAGCTACTTCCCAAGAGACGGGTTTTTTTTCAAATACTGAAGTTCTCGATGTGTTTTAATTTTGCATCTTAAATAATTAACATTGATTAATTATACTAAGGCAATGGGGCTGAAACAGAATAGAACCAAACCCACTTGCTTGACTTTATGATATCAAGTTTTTTACATTTTTTTCTGTTCTGTCTCCGATGTAAATTGATATCACAGTCTTTTAGAGATTTCTTATTCTTTGTTATTGGAGAAGTTATGACGAAATCCAGATCTACCCCAAAAAAAAAATTTTGGTGCATTGAGACCAAGTAATTCAACTCATTGGTCATTTAGAGGACATGTTTACTTTGCTTTGTATTTAGATCTTATCTTGAGTATTTATTCTCGAAGTTTGAGTTAGATCGAATGACAACATCTACCAATAATATACTCAACAATGAACTAGCAGCCTGGCTTCCTAATGGTCACCAGGATGCTAACTGTCCAGTTGTAAGAATGTTCTTACGAGAAGCATTCTTGAAAGGTCTCGTGTTTTTTCAAATATTTATTGCTCTAAATTAACCTCCAATAATTAGTTAAATTTATTAAAGAAGTCAAAATTGAGTAAATCAGCCAGTGAGCCGTAATCTCTTTCTGCCTTCTTAATTTCTTACAAGAAAAAGGTCTTTGTATACTTGCGAAGCCAATAAATTGTTGCTCTTTCACTATGCATGTTACTTAGATTTTTTAAGTTATTTCTTAAACTAGATCGCTTACCCACCTTCAATTCCACTGTGGATTGAGTAATAGAATTCCTCAACTAGAAAACCTCTTAAGATTAGAAATCAGGATTTAAAGTTGGTCCTTAAAGCTTACTTTATATACATACCAGAGTTTAGTTTCTTTTTCTTATTTCTACAATACTGAAAAATCCTTCCTTTCTAGAGTTGTTAATTTCAAGAACCCTAAATTGAAACTTAAGCATTGTTCTAATCCGCTGGATATATTTTAAATCAAAAATTACTCAATCCAACTCAAACCTGCCGTGGATTGAGCCGCGTAATGAACCGACGTTTGAATGCCGATGGGGAATCACAAAGTCCAAGCGATCAACACAAAGCCAACTCAGCTCCAAACATAGCAGTGAGCCAGCAAGACTTCCAGGACCCTTTTAAAGTTTACTTTCTCCAACAAATATTAAGGCAACATCCAGGAAATACGGAAATAAAAGAACCTCAGAAAGACGTTTCAATCCCGCAATCGTTCAGCCAGATGGATTTTTCCAACTATCCATTCCAGTTCTTCTTAGACATTCCAGAAGTTCAACCAGAACCGACTTTATTTCCCAATAGTCCTTTTCCAGTGTACCAAAACATACACATTGTCCAAGAATCAGTTAAAGAGCAGATACAAGGAGGGACTCATGAACTATCTCAGAAACAAGTTGAACCCCAATTTGAACTTTTTGCAAGTCCTTCTCAAGGAGAAGTCAAAATGGAGAAAAGGAAGTCGTTGATTGAGATGAGCAAAGAGAATATAATGAAGACATGGACCCAGGAGGATGATGAGCTGTTATCAAAGTTAGGTTTACAATATAAAAATCATTGGAAGAAGATCGCTTCTAAATTTATATCTCTTACAAAGAAAAAAGTGACACCGTATTTCTTGAAAACCAGATTCAAAGAACTCTCAGTTGATCAACCTGAGAAGCATGTGAAATTTACTCATGAGGAGGATTTAAAAATCACAAAATATCATAATATGTATGGAACAGATTGGGCCAAAATTGCTGAACACATGCCATCAAGAACACCGATTATGATTAAGAATAGATTTTATTCTTTTATTCAGAAGAAGAAGCTTTATGATGAGCTTCTGAAAGAAGTTGAAATGATAGAAAAATCGGAGGGAGAGAAGACTCAAGATGAACAACCACAAGAAAAAGTACCTCAAAATATTAATGTAAATAAGGAACAAATTAACCCATCTTCTAGCTTAGATTTCATCGAATACAGTGAAAATATGCGAAGATGGAATGAAGAAATTCAACTGAGGACAGGGAAGGAAGATCATCAAAATTTGCCGAATCCTCCTTCCAAATTAGGACATTATTATGTTACTAATGAATCTCAATCGACAATTAGTACGTATCCAAGGGATGATATTAACGAAAAAAAGTTTTCTGTATTGACTTTCAAGTCTAATGATTTCTTTTCAGCTGAGATGGGGAATTTTCAAAATTTCCATCAAAGCATGGGTAAAAGCGAAATGGCGTCGATGTTTCATCTTTCTGATTTTGGAATGAATAATGGTGGCTACTTCCCTCAACAGAATCTGATGCAGTCATTTGGTTCTTTTGAAGGACTTCAAAACAATGAGAATAAAGATGAACATCCGACAAAATTTGGCTGACAACTTTAGCATAATATATTTGGTCTTTGATGATATAGTTGGCCCATGGCAAGATTGATTGCTTGCTTTGGGATACTGCTAAGGATTTCATTTCAAACATCTCTTTGGGACACTTAATTGTTTTGTATGTAGAAGATTTCATGTTTATTTATTCAAAAACACAACTAATGGTCATATAACGGTGAAATAGATTGCGGGTTTAGTGCTTCGGTTGTCTTTGGTCTCTCAGATGATAAAATTTGATATAAGAATAAGGGAAAATCGATTTAATTTTAGATCCAATTTTACAGCAATTCAAGTGTTTCTTTTAGATTTATTATAGAAAAAATATGTTAGTTCAAATATTTCTCGAATTTCATAATATGCTAGAATAAATTTACTTTGATTGATTTCGAGGATAAAGTTTTAGAGGGCATGTTAGTCTCTTTCTGCAATAAGGTATCCCTTTGATTGGAATTTTTTATAGAGACACTCTAAATTCTCCAATAGGAAAGCACGGATCAGCATAGAAAGAGCTTCTTGAATCTTAGGAGTTAAGTGTCTTAAAGATAGTCTTTACAACTATGGTTATCAAAATCCATTTTGTAAGTCGTAAGAATTTTCCCAAGATCTAATTCAAGAATGATACGCTTACTTTATCAGATAAAAGTAGAGAAACAAAAAATTCAGAGGTTTGCTAGACGAAGTGGCAATAATAACAAATCAAATAGGAAAATTATAAATGAGGCTGCTTCAGCAGAGAGTAGTATAGATTAAGTGACAAATAATAAGTAATATGATTTGAATGCCTATGTGTAGGGGACGGCACTTCTTTTGTAGAAGGCTTAAAAAAAATTGTCCATCTTGAAGTTTTCTTCGTAGGTTATATAAGTATAATTGGCTTCATTGTGACTGACCCTTTTAAAAGGCTCTTTAAGAAAGTTGATATCAGAGCAGGAGGATTGAAACTCTTGACCATTTTCATGAGCCCTACAATTTCTCTCTTTCTCCTTTTCAAATGAAAGGTAAGAGTCAATTGAAGAATTAATCTTCAAAACAATATCATATTCATTTGGAATTGGAAGTTCGTCCTCATTCTCCTTTCCTTCCTGGCTAAGAAAAGAATCTGTTACTTCGCTGAAACTCAAAAAAGTTGGACAGCGACTGTTTTCAGTTTGTTGAGCTTTCGCCAATTCTTCGAGGATTCCTTTCTTTTTAATAAAAGAGTAATATCTGTTTCTGATCATCATAGGAGTTCTGGACGGGAGAAGGCGGGAAATTTGTTCCCAATTTGGACCATGGCTCAATATATACTTTGAAATTATCAAATCTTCTTGATGAGAAAATTTAGTTCTAACTTTTGGAGGGCCATTATTTAGAGATCTATATCTTGTCTTCAAAAAATGTGCTGTGGCCTTTTTGTTCGTTATTGAATTAAATTTTTTCACAATCCTTTTCCAGTCATTCTTTTGCTGAATAACCAGCTGGGCTAAGACTACATCATCTTGATAAGACCAGTCTTTCATAATCCTGATCTTTCCCTTCTCAATTTTAGATTTAGACTTCATTAAATTTAAAGTGTTTGTATCAGGCATTTTGCTATGATCTTCAGCTGGCTGACATACCACTACTTCGGGATTCTGAGCTGCTGAAAGTTGAGAGATAAAGGGACATTTTGGAAAAATTTTTGTTGAAGGCCGAGGATTGAAACTAAAAAAAGAGTCTTGAAAGATATTGTTAGATACTGGTTGAGTGGTAGATGCTATAGATAGATTTCTCGAAGTGAGGGGTTCCGGTTGGAAACTTTTCTGTCCAACATCATACATTATTGGGGTTAAAATGTTTTTCTCTATCTTTGGACCAGAAAATAGTGGGCTCGGGGCTGTTAATGTGTTGAATTGTGTAGTCATTAAAACCTGCTTGGGAGGGTGGAAGGAATAAAGTACAAGTGGGTTGAAGTTCATATCTGTGTTCATCGGTCTGAAAGGAACTTTCTTTGGATCTCTATTTTAATAAAATAA
>Ga0065720_1019671_pt1 | contig 21534 bp, 21 predicted proteins | sample Thericmetagenome_FD_59107 | JGI IMG/M metagenome (GOLD analysis project Ga0065720, IMG submission 59107) | Thermophilic microbial communities from the Joint Bioenergy Institute, California, USA of rice/straw/compost enrichment - eDNA_2 v2... | ecosystem: Engineered > Solid waste > Grass >...
CGGGCGAGACACTGCAGCGGTACTTCTGCTGGGGGACGGGCCCCCCAAATCGCATGGAAGCCGAATATGGTGAGTCCCATGGCTGTGGATTTGGGACGGCCTGGTTCCTTGAAGCGTGGAATGCTTCGGAGCTAGACCTGATTGATATGCGTGCATTTTATAATGTCGTGGATCCGGCTCTTTTGTTAGCGGTGTCTTAGCTGCCGCCATCCTACCGGGCCATGCCTGAATTAGTAAAGCGATCCCACCATGGTTCCACTGTTCTGAGTTGTTGTCCAATTAAATTCAGTGTGTTTGGCTCGTCTTCTCTGCCGAGACTCTGCGTCACTCCACTAGCCCCTCCACCGCCGCGTTCACCCCTCACTCTCTGGCAGCTTCAAGGCGCCCGACTATCATCTGGGCATGCAGCGGGGCAAGCTTCCTATGCCTTCGTCCAGCTTCGTCTTCCCCAAAGAGGGTATCCGACAGGGAAAGGGGTCCTTGGAAATGGTACGTTTTGCTCAATGGTGCATCACTCGTGGCTCTCTGCACGGGGCGGGAGCCAGCGATAGTTAGTGACAGAGAACGATGGCCTGCATTCTCGAACAGTATGCCACCAGAGGCGCAGTGGCCAGCGAAAAGTATCAAGAGGCGAGAGGCTCGCTGATCTGGATGCTGGGATTTCGTGGTCTTTTTCTTCGTCGTCACTGGACAACTTGCTCTCTTCTTCGTTCGGTACACAGAAGCGAGCTTGAGCTCGTCGCGGTGTAGGTACCTAGTGAACGTCAGCGTTCCAGGTTGCACAGAAAGCACAGGCTGACAGCAGCAGAAGACAGAGGCTTAGAAGGGCTGGCCAGGTTGTAAAGCTGACAGCCCGCATCAGGAAGACCCCCAGCCAACTGTCAGGGACAGCAGACCCATTCACATTCATCAACAGCACATCGTTGCCACCAAAACCAAAGATTGCCGACCGCCACTGGGAGTTTGGGACAGCGTTTACCGGCCCACCAGAACCCTGACCACCAACCAATTAACCACTCACAGCAAAGATCAGCATCATGGCCTCCGAAAACACGCAGCAGGCGAAGAAACTCATTGTCGTGGTCGGTGCTACCGGCAACCAGGGTGGCTCCGTGGCCCGCCGGTTCTTGCAGGACCCTCAGTACGCCGTGCGCGGCCTGACCCGCAATCCCGAGTCGCCGGCGTCCAAGGAGCTCGCCGCGCTCGGAGCTGAAATGGTGAAGGCCGAGCTGGAGGATGTCGAATCGCTCAAGGCCGCCTTCAAGGGCGCCAATGTCATCTTCAGCGTCACCCAGTATTGGCAGCCCTACTCCCGGCCGGACTGCCGGGCTAAGGCTAAGGAGCTGGGCGTCTCCATCCGGCAGTATGCTGGAATGGTTGAGCTGCAGCACGGCAGGAATATTGCTGATGCTGCGGCCACGGTTGTCGACACGCTCGTGCCGAATGGCTTCTTGGTGTCGACCCTGAGCCATGCGGGGAAGTGCAGTAATGGCCGGTTCACCAATCTCTATCACTTTGACTGCAAGGCGGAGATCTTCCCTGACTATGTGAACGAGAAGTATCCCGAGCTGGCAGCCAAGATGTCGTGCATCCATACCGGCTTCTTTACTACCAGCCATCTAATCCTGCCCGACTCGTACTTCAAGAAGGTCAGTATTCCCCAGTTCATGTCACCCTGACGGCATTGACACAAAAGGACCTGCTCACACGCCCCCAGGTTGCCGACAACACCTTCGAAATGCGCTTCCCCATGCGTCCTGACCGCCCGACCTGGCACCTCGACGTGAACCACGACCTGGGCAATTTTGTCTACGCCGTCAGCAAGATGCCCCCGGGCAAGGCCTACATGGCGGGCGAGCAGCGCACCTGGCCCGAGTGGGCCGCCGCCTGGGCGAGCGTCACCGGTGCTACCATCACATATAAGCAGGTCACACGCGAGGACATGGTCAACGAAACTCCCGATAAGGATGTGGGCTTGGAGGTGGCGATCATGTTTGAGTATAGCGATGATCCCGGGTATGACGGAGGGATGGAGTTGCTTACGGTCGAGGATCTGCGGAAGGTAAAGTTTTCTGAAGCAAATGAGATCAGAGAGAATGGGAGCTGACAGTGACGTGATTAATAGGCTGGCTTCGACTGCCCCATGTCGACCCTGGAGGAGTCGTTCCGTAGGCAGGACTTCGCGTATGTGCTGAACAAGCCTATTGCCTCCTCCTGAAGGCTAGGTGATGGAAAATGTCTTTGATCCGACGATTAAACGGTGCATTCTCGACTTTAATGTGTATGACATCATCTGATGCTACTTCCAAGGTGTCTTGGACTTCGTGTTCTGGTATTTGCGGGAGCCTGTTTCTCTTAGGCAGCATGGCAGACGAATGTTTCATGTCATGAGCAAGGGCTATCAGAAGCCCCTTGGCGTGTTTTTGCGCATCTTTTCAGAACAATTTCTTTAAACAAGGTGTCCGGTGCTCGCTTGAGCCAGTTGATACCCCATGAGCATAGCTGTTTGCGTTAGGCAGTGTAGTAAGCCAATCATCAATCTATTCGAGGAATAAAGGCTGCGGTTCAGCCAAGCTTTCGTGTTTCGGAGGTCATCTTTATACTAGTGGTGCGCTATATCTATATCTGATGCATGCAGTCCCTGACCCCGGTTACTCCGAAGCCTTGAAAGCCAATATCCGGTTCACGCTCTATTCCCTTTCGCTCATCAACTTCCTAAGGCATCCATCATCCTTAGGAGCAAAACGGAAGGCTCATCGAAGGTTTAGACATAGACGTATGTGATCACACCATAGCACCAGCCCTGTTGTTGCCCAAGGGTACGTCACTTGACCTCGGATCCCTACGGCTGCTCAGTAACTGATGCTTGCCAGAATACTGGCAGCATCACAGACGTTACGGGCATGCTGGTAGCCCATATTCTGCCTTCGCATGTCACAAACACAAAACCATGGCAGTCAAAAACCAGGCTCACTCCTGTCATCGACAGCCTCAGCTCCGGACAGCAGGAATCAAAAAGCCCTCGAAAAACTCCTGAATGGACTCAGCATCGTTTAATGTCGTTACTTTCGCAACATCTGGGAAAGCATGTCAGTAACTCTCCCCCTTGCCCCAGCTACCTTGCCTATATGGAGGGGATGGAGTAGTCTCACAATGGTCTGGCCTGACGACAACCAGCGCCCCCTGCTCGGGATCAATGCCAAAAGCCTTGTACGCATGTCCGTGGCCGGAGTTGTAACTTTCGTCGTCGACAAACACTTTGGTGAGACCTGATCACTATCAGCATATGACCATTCAAAGGGGAGCCAGGGGCAGGGGTCAGGCCTGGGTCAGGAGGGGTGTTCGTTTACATCTCATGTTCCACTTGCCCGTTACCGGGGTGAAGAATTCGGGGATCTCTTCCTGCTCAACACTCTTCCTTTCTGAGGAGAGAATGAGCACGCCATCGATGACGCTGTCGGGATATGATCCTATTGGAGTGAACCTCTGGACTATTTTCTCAAGAGATGAAGCGACCTGTTTAAGGGTCTGTCAGCGCTCGTGGCGAGAACCCGGCAGCTTGGGTGAGGGGAGTACAACCTTCTGCAAACTTGCTGCCGTTTCCGGCTTCTTGATGTCGCCCCCAAACACTACAACATACCACTGCCCGTTGGCGGGCATCCCATTAATCAGCTGCATGGCCTTGGCATCACAGAACCGCACGACCTGCGCGGTCGGGAACTTCATGCCCACGGTGATCTTCGTCGCAACCTCCTTATCCCTTGTCCCAACTGCAGTTATCTTGGACTCGTCATAATGTATCGCCTGTCCAGCGGTGTACCGTCCGGCCTTAATGAACTGCTCAGAAACCATCTTAGGCGTGATCCCATGTTCGGCCCGATACTTCGAGTTGAACAGCTTCGTAAAGCCCCGATCAAAATCGATCAGCTCCCGTGCTGTCCGCTCCCGCTCCAGCACATACGTCCTCAACAACTCTGGCCGAGCCAGTCCCTTCAAAACCATCCCGAGCTTCCACCCAATATTATACCCATCTTGCAAACTCACATTCATCCCCTGCCCCGCCTTCGGCGAGTGCGTGTGACACGCATCCCCCGTCAAGAAAACGCGATAATCCTTATGAAACCGATCAGCCAGCCTCTGCCCAATCGCATAGGCCGACCACCACGCGGTCTCCGCAAACTCGACTTCATACGGCCTGAACACCAACCTGGCATGGCTCTGCAGCCTTTCCAGTGTCACGTCGCTGACCTTGGTACCAGGCGGTAACTCGGCGTAGATGCGCACCATCGAGTTCCCCTCGCGCGGCACGATCAGGATACTCCCGGCCGTGGAGTTGATGACGCATTTCTTGCGGATGTCGGGGAAGCTTGTGCGTGGATAGACGTCCATTACTCCCCAGATTGCGTCGGTGCTGTCTCCGACCATTTTGTAACCGAGGGAATGGCGTACGGTGCTGTGTGCGCCGTCGCAGCCCTACCATGTTGTCGTTAGTGAAGTCGAGTAGGAGGGGGCTCGTGCTGACTTACTAGGACGTATTTCGCCCGGTACGTCTTCTCTACTCCATTTTTCAAGGCAGTCACGTTCACTGGGTATGCCTGAAGATCCTCCGGATCCGCCTGCTCAACCTCAACCCTCTTCACCTCACACCCATACTCGACCGGCGGCTCTGTCCCCAACAGCCCCATCATCAACTCATTCAGTCTCGCCTGATTAAGAATAACATGCGGCTGATGACTTATTTCTGTCTCCTTATCCGCCACATACCTTGTCCGCTTAATCGGCCTGAATCCATCCTCCCCTTCTTCTTTCACCTCAGCATCAGGCGCCCAGAACGCAACCTCCAGGACGTGATACGCCTCCTTGAGCAGGCTCTCGGCAATCCCGAAACTGTCGAAGATTTCGACCGTGCGCGTCTGGACTCCATCTGCCTGGCCGATGCGTAGGGGCCCGTCGCGGCGTTCGAGCATTTTGTAGGGGATGCCGAATTTGGCCAGCCAGACGGCGGCGCAGAGTCCAGCGGAGCCGCTGCCGCAGATGAGAACGTCGAATTTTTCGGGAGAGGCCATGATATGATGTGAAATTGTGAAGGTCGTGGGTCGGTTGGATAAAATCATAAAAGCGGGAGAGATTACCTACACAGGATGCCCTGGTTGACGTCAGGTTTGTTGAGCTCTGGAGATGGTTTAATTGCTGACGGTTCTGCACGTCGCGCTTTGCTGTTACACACGTGCTTGAGTGCCGCGGGTGATTTGCACTGGTAGCCGGTAGTGCCGGAAGACTTCCGGAGTCTGGGGAAGTGGACTCTTCGAGAGTCAAATCCCACTCCCCACTTGTTCGGATATCCGTTCAGGTGTGGGTTTCTTGATCATGAAAAGGATGCTCGAACAATGGACTTGGCAGCGAAGTCAAGAAGCTATGGCTAACAGATGTTACTATCACTATATTGCTAATTGTTTTGGCAGTCGTCGATCTTAAAGACCGTTGTGCTAAGAGCTGGTGTACCAGTACCTAGTTAAAGGTTTATGAGTCTTTAGGACAGTCTCTCTGATCTCTGCCCCCTACCCCTAAGGCCCGAGCTCAAGCAGACATCATAACCTCGCAACCTTCCCGAACGCCATCATCCTGCCTGTGACTATCTCAAACAGCTAGAAAGATGACAGTCTGGTCAAGTCAAACCAACAACAATTACTTCCATCAGTCTTCCCGCTCCGGAGCCCTCAAATCCCCACCCTTCTCCATCAACTCATGCCTTTCCCCATCCTCAACTACCTCAACTCCGATCACACTCTTCCTCTCCTCCTCCGGCACCCTGAGCCCAGCACATTGAGCCACAAACTCACACAACATCTCCTCAGCCTTCTCCGCATTCCGACTCAACGAGTGATTATCCTGCTCAAACACATGCAACATCCTCTTCCCCTCTTCCCCATACCAGTGCCACAACCTCTGCGAATTTCCTACCGCCAATGTATTATCCCCGCTCCCATGCAACAACATCACCGGTCGGGGAGCTAGATGCTTAATCCCCTCCGCATCATGGGTCTGGCTTGCAACAGTAGCACAGCCAATCACCCTTGGGTCGTCAGCTGCCACGCTGAACACAACCGCCCCGCCAAATGACCACCCAACCAACACAAACCTATCCAGCCCATACATATCCCTCAGATACTGCATCCCTGCCTTCGCGTCATTCACACACTGCTTGATCTGCGCAGAGTACCGATAGTCCAGCCTCAACGCTGGGATCCCCTTCCCCAGACTGGCCAACTTACACGCCAGACTGATATACATCCCACTCGGCCCGGTGACCCCGCCTCCAGCACCCGAAAGTAAAATCGCCGCCGTGCGATGATGATGTGTCGGTGGTTGCGAGGGCTGTCCTGGGATAGCATTGGAATCGGACAAAAAATCAGGGGGTAGGTGTAAGAAGCCTGGGACGAAGCCGTCTTGGCTGTCATCAACGTCGATGGAGAGGGGCTCGATGTGCACGTGCTTGCGGGAAGAGGCTTCAAGGCGTGAGAGGTGAGCTGGTTTGGCGAGACCAGCGTATTCGTGTATGGAATGGGGTTTGGGGGGGTGGTGAGGTTGGAGTTGCGGTTGGAGGGTTGCTGCCATTGTTGAGGTGAGCTTTAATATACGGTCGTTTTAAGTGGGCTTGGGGAAAAAGAATTTGAAGAGGAAGATATAGATTGTGGAGAGGGATCGAGACACTCTGGGAATGTTGGGCTGTTATTCTGAATGGGTTCGTGAGGGGAAGGAGCCATGATGTCATCTCCACGCCGGCGACGGTCATGGAGGGTCCAGTTTTGCCACTCGACCATTAAGCTCTATAACAGCGTTTAAGAGCTGGAGAGAGCTCTCTAACTGGGAAAAACAACAGAGTTAACATGAAGCACACTCATCGAGTTGACCCGGTTCAGGTGGGGTTGATGGTCGATGATGAAGGAGCTACTTCTATCTTAGCACCTTATCTCGGTCAATGAACTTGAAAAATAGACCTTTGAGTTTTCCAGGGGTCACAGATCTCGGTTTTTGGGACTTTCAAGTGCAATTCTGCGTAGTCTCTAACTCAGAACTGCACGTCGTCAGTCAAGCGTCATTAAGTTCCTGTGTCCTGCCATCTCATGACCTCTGCTAACAAGAGATCGTGTAAACCTTAGAAGGGAGAAAGGCAATTATGGAAGTGAATGTCATAGAGGTTCTCGTAACCGTTATTAAGAAGTTTGTCTCAGATTTCTGGAATACACTTAATCTTTCAACAGTCATGTCGCATGTTCCACGAAGAATCTGAGTCTGTCAGATGTCTGATGCGAATACCCGGCCGACAATCCAAAGACTGCCTCTCTTCTCCTGGATCATCATTCATGGTGGCTAATTTATCTCTCACATATGGTGACTATACGCAGCAGCTACGGTTGCAAGCTGTCTTAAACTAAGTGTGCGAGCTCAGTTGCTAAGGTCTGTTCAGTTATTCTCCGAAGCGTGTCAATATACTCATTAATCCGCACAGCCATCAACACTGCTTTCAAGCTTCCAACACGACTTCACTTGGATCGAACCTTTCTTTTCTCTGGCTACCTTTTTCCTCCCTGAATCACTAACTCATACTCACTTCCACATCAGACTAACTGCCTCAGTCATCTTCAGTCTCACACCTCGCTACATTCATATACTAGACACCCTCGCTCATCGAAACTCACTAAACAAGCGTCTCGATATCCTAATACCTCAAGAGAGTTCACAGTGCATTGCTACGTTGCTACCTCGTCGGCTTCCATCACTCCGTCTTACACTCCCACAGCGTAGCACTGGCTGCACACACTCCCTCTTCTCTAGCCCTCCCGTCCAGAACACCGGCTCAACTACACGACGATGTCCAGCAACATCGAGCCATTCTCAATGCCATCGTAGCCATAGTCTCAACTGGTGGGGAATTCCCAAATCCCCAATGCGCTCACTTTTTCCTCGCGACGACGACGATGCTCACTCCAACTAATACCGTTGAACCCTGACCCTGGACGATGGTGAATCTCAGCCACATTCCCCCTCTCATCTCATCCCGCGCACATGGCACGATGGCCAAAAGATGGCCTGATGGCATCGACAAGTCTTGTCTCCCCCTTCAGGATGGCATTCTGACAAAATGCCTCTCTGGCGGAGTAAATCGATAATTGCCTATGCATTCGTTGCTACCGGTTTCGCTGGGCCCGACCCAGGCACAGCACGGTGTCACAGGCTGAGATGGGAAAGTTTTCCGCATGGGATTCTGGGCCTAACCCACGCATCCCTGCCAACGCTTTCCCACAAACAACCTGGTTGCGTATGCACTCCTACGATGGTGTCTCGGTATCCGCATTGAAATCCTCACCTGATCGTGTCGTCGCACAATCCCAATCCAGCGGACCGGGATTTCATCCTGAATTCAGACATCAGAAATCCAGATCACCTAAATCCCTATTGTCAGGGCCGTTGGCGTCTCTGTCCGTCCCCATGCAGTGGAATGGTCTCATCCCCAAGAGCTCACCATCGCAAAACATCCCAATCATCCCACTTACATCCCCCAAACCACAATTCCTCTTCTGTGAAAAAAAGGACGCTAGAAGCTGACAACATCCCCAACCCCGAATCTCGTCATCCCCTGCGAGTCTCGACCCCTGACCATCCCATTCTGTTCTGGTAAGTTCCCCTCTCTATTTCATAAACTCCACTCTCTTGTTTCGTTCCCGCTGAAAGACCCACCCAGGACACACTGGACAAGCTGTGGAGGCTTTGTGGAAAAAGACCAGGCCCCCACGCGAAAGCGATTATCGCCGGCAAATCAGCATTTGACGATTGCCGAGAGCTCGATCAGGACGAGGACAAATACACATCACTCATGTTATGACTTCAGCAAACATTCGATCTGATTGTCCTGAAGAAAGAAGCCAAAATCGCATCGTGGGTTTGTTTGAGATCGAATCGAGCCATGAAGAGTGAATCCCAGATCTCGGCAAGCAACGAGCCGAGCTATCGAATAAAAACTCTGACCCTAGTGCTTGGGCAAGATAGGGATAAGGCCAGTGCAGTATCCGACCCGAAACCCCTCCGGTCCTGTCGACAACTGCTGGTCTCGTTATCGTCTAACCACATCCACATTACTGCTCGGTATACGATCTATACTCTACCAGTATACCGACCGACCGCGTCGGTATACTCTACACTAACAATTCTTCCCCATCACTAACATTCCCTTTTCCGTGCCTAGGACTTGCTTAATCCTCTGCATTTAGCACTATCCTTAGCAACCACCTTATGCACCCCCACCGCCGCCCAACACAAACCCAACGCTGCACAATCAACCCAGCATCGCGTGATGTTGTGTCTACCCACGGAGTTTAACAACCCCCAAACTTTCCCAGTAAGGCAACTAGGTAAGCATGTGTGCGGCAAGCATCAGCACATGGTGCATAGGTCTCTGATATCTAGTCAAAACCTGCCAGTGAGAACCCTCACGTCGCAACATCAAAGCACCTTGACGGCTTGCGGTGCGGCATGGACGGGTGGGAGCGTGGATGCAGCATGCCCGTCGTCACACTGCACGTTGCTGTACTGCATGCATGCCCATGGACGTGAACCAAGTCGGAGATGACGGAAGAACTTCTAGAACAGTGGACATGAAGCAACTCCAGCTGAGCGGAGAGGTATCTTTAGTAGTAGCGATAACGATAAACGATAAAGATCCACAGATAAAAACGTGCTCAGCCTAGTGTGGCCCTCAGCCTTACATCTCATGAAAATTCTTTCCTTGTCTGAAGCAAAAGGAGGGCTGGAACGCGGCTCATCAGCGCCGGAAGAGACTGGCACACTCGCTCAATCGCTCGCGGGTAGGGGTTCGTTCCATGGACGTTCTGAGTACGGGAGCTTTCGCTGTGATGGGGACTTGGGCTGTGGGTATGGATCGACATCGGATGTGATGTGGATATGGATCACAGTTTAGTGTGGGTACGGATACTTATCAGTGGATGAAAAGCGTGCTGGGAATATCCTTATCTCTATTGATTGGTGAAGGAGCTCGGTGGATGATAGCCCGCGGGCCGAGAGGAGCTGGGATGCTATTATTGGATATTAATGAACTGAAGTGCAAAAGCGATTGTCAAAAATGCGAGTTGAGAACTTGCTGTGGTTGTCGTGGTTATACACTAGCTTTCATAGTTCATGGTCATGAGCGGAGTCTGGAAAGCTGAGTTGTGAGTGTGAACAGGAGTGTGAGTGTGAGCGCGAGTGAGCGTGTGAGTGGGACAAGAATGAATGGTATGAGTGTGAGACTGAAACTTATGGGCTTACCGCCAAGATGTGAGACTGAATGTGTAGCATGGATGTGATGTATGAAATTGAGTTCAGGCTAGCACTACTGGTCCTTCGCTCTGCAAGGGTCATAGGTGTAGAGGGAGGATGCTGGGTGTGTTATCTAACTTTTGCTATCTCTCTCGCAGAGACTTGGATTCAACCCTCATGCGCAAAAACCATCCTCTTCAACACCCTTTCAATGTTATCACCACTCCCCAGATCGGAAATCATTCTATCCTCGATCTAGTCTTCCCGTTCATCATCAAACATCACGCAACATTCCCCAGGGAGACGATGGCACGATCTTGACGCATCACTGCGGCTAATCCTGCATCTAAACCTATGTCTAGTCTCGGAGATTTCCCTCTCTATCACGCACCCTCAACGTTATAGTATGAACGCTATGCTTTAGGTCTGTGAAGCCGGACTGATGGAGGTTTGGCGTGCTTCAGGCCCTGACCACGAGGATACTACTGCAGGGGGGACACAGGGGGAATACAGGGGTAAGCATGCACAAAGCCAGGTACGATCGCCGTTAATATCCTCAAACGGGAGGGGGAATGCACTGAAAAGAAGAGGAGGAAGGACTGCCGTCTGCAGTCGGCTATCGATCGATCTGCGATGTTCGCGTGGCAACCATGATCCCGCCCACGTGTGGTGCGGCGCACAGGCATGCAACGGCGCTAGCCAAGGTGTTGTTCCTCTCTTTTGGGGACCCACCCCTAGCTGTCAGATAACCTAGTGTAGTTTAGCAGCGGTTATCGGGGAGCAGAGGGATGAAGAGGTGATGTTAGGAGTCAAGACGGTCCAGGAACGAGAGTGGAGAGACCGATAACCGTTTTCCGATAGCCAATTCAAGAGTAGGTACTGTGTAGAGTAGTATTGTGTTGTAGAGGAATTGAGGTCAAACACATCGACGATGCCATGTTCAGGTTGGCGCGTGGGGATGGCTGGTATTGGGCTGCGCGGTGGCTGACAAAAGTGGACCTCGGTGAGCAGCTGCTGTTGGGAGAGTTCTGAGAGATCAACAAGTTCGAGCATCCCAACTCACACGGCCGCCCACATCGGCGCCCTGTCTCAGGTTCTCAGCCCTGCGCCGAGCCGCTGGGTCGAAGGTCTGGTGCGGAATGGACATGTGGCTGGTCCCGCACCGGCGGGGGTGGACATTATGGGTGCATCATTGGCGTTACATCGGCGTGGTGATCCTCGGTCCACTCGCTGTCGTCAAGGTGCCCTCTTCGTCCTCTCCCCTGTTGCAGGTTACATGGCCTGGAAGAATGCAGCATTACACGATAGAGGCAGCAAGTTCGGCCAAATGGGGACGACGGCCTGTGCATGCAGGTGTAGTAGGCGCGAAAGCCAATGCAGCCAAGCATCCCATCGGCGACGGCAAACAAGATGAGCTATGATGACAGGATGAGGAGGATTCTAAGCAGGAAAAAAGGGAGAAGGCGGGTTAGAGCTTTGGAGGAGTGTTCAGGTAAGAGGCGAACTGGTAGAGTTGAGCCCAGGTGACTCTTTTAGACATACCAAGGACACACAAGGGATACTTCGTGAGATAGCCAAAAGATGGGGTGAAAAGGACGGTTCCTCTTGTAATTCACATATTCAAAATTGTACATGCTTAAGATCTAGAGTACATGCCATGACCCATGATATCAACTAAAATCCCAAAACACAGTGGTATAGATAACAATTCCAACCCTTCTCCTTCCCAACCCAGTAACCAAGCCAGTAGGTATACACACACAAATCCATGAACCTGTGCGTCGTGACACCCAGCCCAAAAAAAAGACATCCAAACGCCTTGCAAACCAACCAAGTTTCCCCGATTGTGCGGTCCCCGAGGAGAAAGTGCGAGCTCTAGCATCCGAGAGTCTCGATTTTTGTTGTAATTCCATCAGAAAGCTACAATGCTGCGCAGTTTGCTTGCGAGCTTTTCCAATTTCCTCTTGGAGGTTTCAGCGGGTACAAGACTGTGCCTGCTGCCAAAACAGTATGATGTGTGAAGTCCCACTCCGGGGCCAGCTTGGGCAAGCATGGTCTCCTTCCATTGGAGCCACTCCTCAAGATCCTCACGGCTCTGGGTAGCCCGGCTGGGAGACCTGATCCAGATACGGGCAAATCTGACCTTTGAGGAGAAGGTGTCGTCCGGGAGGATGCTGGCCGTCTCGGGCCGTTCATATAGAGCGGCAGTGGGATCCCTTGGAGTCTTGGGGAGCCAGAGGGTAGACCACCCAGTTGGAGTGCGTCTGCGGTGGGTGTATCCAAGCTCGCTCTCAATATCCGAACCAAAAACTGTCTCCAGCTCGGATTCGGTAACTTTCAGCTCCCAGCCATGTTCTTGTTCAATGACCTGCCGGAGCCACTCATACTCTTCCTCAGGCATCTCCATACTAGTGCTGTCACCATAGAGAGTCCAGGTGTACTCCCGGGTGGGGCCAGTCAAGCACAGGCCAATGTGCCTCAAGCGAGGGAAGGATGAGCGTAGGGTATCATCGAGCTGGCTGAACATGGATGAGATGGTGGAGGTGTGAGGGTGGAGCAAGCGCAGCCAGTGGTTGTTGCAGCGGACGTCAAACTCGAGTGTCTCGAGGTTAGGGCAGCGCCTCTGGAGGGCAGGGATCAGTGTCTGCAGAGCACTGTCCATCTCCTTGTTGGGGGACAGGTGAGATTGGATGAGAGCGTATGGGTCCACTGGGAAGGGGACGGCCAGATGACGAAGGAAGGCCGAGTTGCGAGGGCCGATGCAGTCAAGGAACCAGCGGAAGAGGAAGTTGGCCTGAACCTGGTGTGGCGCGGCAGACGAGTCGGCCGGAAGGACGAACTTGTTCTGAGAGTAGAAGACCGAGCTGGCCTCGAGGTAGACCTGGCGGCAGGTCAGGAAGAGGGAGACCAGGCTCTGATGGAGCGAAACGCCATCATCTGATTCCCCCTGAGCATCGCTTCTCCTGTAGATGTGGACAGGCTCCGGGAGGACAAGCAGGTGCTGGTAGATCTGATTGCGGATCTCGCCAGGGAGACGCAGCAGAGGAGATGTCTGAGTGGTTGGCTCCGAACGGATTTGGGATGAAGATGGTAAAGGTGCAGGTGAAGATGATGATGAGACTGGGAAGAGGCGGTAGCAAGATGGTGCCGAGGGGCAATTCGACCGCGGTCTGAGGCCCAGCATTTTGGATATATGAGTATGTCTGGGGATGTGAAATGATGCGTTGCCTGACTGCCCAATGATGGTGGTATGATGAGTGGCAAGAGTCCTTATGAGGAAGATGTCAAAGACTCAAATCAAGAAGCTGTCAGGCCCAACGCGGCGAGTCAACTGTCGACGACAAGAGGAGTGATGCGAGTTTGGCAGCGGGCCGCGCTCAACTTATATCGCGATGCTTCCGTCGCGCCTCGCGGCGTCCCGGATGATACTGTGGTCGTACAATGTCGTACAAGCAGCGGGCTAGTCGGCGGATGGTCGAAGATTAGGTGATAGGCCGATTAGGTCGTTAGGTCGTGCAGTAGTAGGCCGAGTGGCAGACTGCCGTAGGTTGCCCGTCGGCGTGGGACTCGCGTGCGCGGTAGGTGGGAGTGCGGTAGGAATGGGAGTGCGGAGAAGGCTGCGTAGGGCGTGTGCCTTAGACAGGACAGGACACTCCGGGATGGATGGCAGGAACTTAGGGGGTCTGGGGCTGACAGAAAACGTCCGATCTGAGAGTCCGCTGAGGATAGTGCAGCCTGTGAAGTATGGGCGTGTGCCTACTAGCTGCCGGCCTAGACACTCGATTGGGCAGCTACCGGTCGGTCTGGTCCTGCCGTCCTGCAGTCTTGCAGAGGTGCAGCCAAAATGCAGCCAAAGTGCAGGCGTTGGTGAACTGACTGTCAATTTGACATGCAGGAGCTTGCGCGCGGCGCCGCCTCCTGGCTCCTTCCCAAGTGCCCTGGCTTCTTGGCTCCATGGAAAGCATGGAAAGAATCAGCCAAGAGTCGAACCCTCGAGCGAAAGCGCAAACGGCCGCCAGGCGCTCGGGAAGGAAGGTATCTGACAGAATCCCTAATTCCACGTTCCACGTACAGGTGCGAGTGCAAGTGAGAAACAAGTGCCAGCCAGCGAAGTATGGGTGCTGGTGCAAGTACAACCTGGGCTTCCGCCCAGCCCATCGCTGAACTCACACCCTCGCCCTGGACCGGTGTCCATTGCTGGTTCCCACCGACCGGGGCTCTCCTCCTTCTGAGTCGATCATGGGTTCCAGCTGCTGTTGCTGGGCTCTAGGAGTACCTGGAGGGTTGTGGCCGCAGCTTGCGTCGAGACCCAGGCCCGCACGTGATTGGCCCGATCTTACGATTGACACTGTGCGAAAACCTGGGCCAGCTGGACGCTAAACTTGCCAGGATTGCCGCTAGCATCTTATCGCGGCAAGACGTTGGAGAAAATGCAACTCTGTGGCCTTGGCAGCCATTCTCAATGCGATTCATGCGATTATCCGCAGCGCGCCAGTGGCTAAGTGAGGGCCCAAAGGATACGCCAACCCCACTTGGCGCTTGTCGAGTTGCATCAGAGTGCCATCAGCCAGTCCCCATCACTGTCATCCAGCCCCCAGGACGCGACTCGCAGCTGGCTTTCTGCACCCCTCACAGGCTCACCGTTCTCCTCACAGCACCAAGACCAAGACAGCCGCTCCCCCGACCGCCTTCCCCATCCCCGCGCCTCACACTTTATTTGCGTGGTTATCGGAGTCTTGGAATTGCACATGCTGCACGATCGCTGCAAGATGGACGCGACGCGGGCTGATGCCATCGTGAGAGTCAAAATCACGCACAGCTGAAAGTACAATTGATGAAATATCGCTGATGGTCAGAATCCCGGTCATCAATTTGTCTGCTGCCAGGTTCCAGGCCCGTCGCGCAGCAATCGCGGGACGGTCCAGTTCAGCACCCAAGACTTCAGTGTCGAAGTTGTGGAACTACAGCGCAATGTGGACTTGCAGTGGATTGTGGATACAGAGGTGGCTTGGTGGACTCTGCTTGCGATGACCGGGAGTGCAGGTCGGTCGTGGAGAATCCTCTGCCCAAAACGTGCGATTCGTCTAGTCTAACCACACCAAGCAAAGCCTGGCCTGCACTTGGGTAAGGGTTGGGGCTGGCCACCGATCAACCGAAGATCAGTATCGGATCGCGATTCGCGAATCTGAGAATGCCGTCCTCGAGATAGTGTAAGTTGCACATTTGTAACAAGCCTTGGCTTTTAGTGTGTGGACAGGTCGTCGAGGTGGTCAGTTACGTGGAGTCGAATGGCTCCATGGCATCTCCCCAAGTCCAACGTCTGTTTGTCTTGTCATCTGCTTTCTTAACAACAAATCCTCTTACCAACTTCCTAGCGACCTACGTAACACACGCGTTTCTCATTCCGATATGACTCGTTCCGTCCTCTCCCCTCACGTCGGCTTGTGCCCGAATCCTATGATTGGCTTTTCAACGGCTGACGCGGCCATGTCGGCTTCCCTGTGGCTGGCCCTGAAACTGTTGCCACTGGCTCAAACCGTTGAACGGCACGAAAGCGAAAAGCGAATGCGACCGCGAGCCCAATTCTCTAACCAACAACACCTTGATTATGAAATCAGCTCTGTGATACTCGGACTTGGAGCCATGAATCTGGCCGGCCAGAATCTTCTTGCGCATATAAATTGCGTGTTGAGCAAGATACCTATCTTCCTAGGCTCAAGAGTCTATTCCCGAAGCAGACTCGCCGGGTTTTCTGGACTCAAGGTTCACGACAATCGTGCTCTTACCCCTCACGAAACCCCTCTCCAAATTGCAGATTACCTAGGCAAATTGCCATCTCGAGTCCGATTTCCTTGACACCCTGGTGGGCAGCGTAGCAATCACAACGCGTGCTGGGCCCCTCTCCTGCAGGTAGAAGTGGGTTTGGGTACGGAGGATTTCCAGATCTGGACACGACAAGCCCTTGACCAAGATCCAACAAGCCCATCCCCGCATTGGCGCACATGGCTCCCGGTGAGCACGTCAAAGGTCAACCAGGACAACCCAAGATCAAGCTCTACTGGTCCGTTGCTCTAATCTGGTTTCCCTGCCTCAATACTCATTTTGGGCATATTATACTGATGTAGTTTATGTTATTTTGTTTATCTGTTATCACAGTGCCTTGTGCTACTCTGTCCCTTATCGGATTCTCTGACAACGTTTCCCAGGCTCAATGCCTCGCGGTCTCAGCGAATTGCCTGGCTGCTGGAGGAGCTCGGACTAGACTATGACGTTGAGCTCTTCCAGCGCACCCCTGACATGCGTGCGCCCCCTGACCTGCGAGATGTGCATCCTCTGGGCAAAGCGCCCGTCGTCAGCATCTCGATTCCCAGCGCCGAGAAACCCCTAATTCTCGCAGAGAGCGGATTCATTGTCCAGTATCTCTGCGATCACTTTGCCCAGAACTCAGATCTGGTCCCAAAGAGGTATCGCGACAGCAGCCACGAGGGCATCGTAGGTGGCGAGACGGACGAATGGATGCGCTACCAGTACTTTCTGCACTACGCCGAAGGCAGCCTCATGCCCCAGCTGCTGGTCGGCCTAATCTTGTCGAGTGAGTGTTGAGGTTCACGTAATCTGTAACGGCTGGCTACCACTATCTTAGCTGCAGCGACCGGCCTAGGTAGTCGTACTTGTACTAGCCTAGCCTGTCGCCCTGCAGGCTGCAGCCTCGTCGACCACGCCACCTCTGACATTGCTACACTAGTCCAAGCCATTTGCTAATTGTAATCTCCCCTCATATGCACACTAGTCCTCAAGAGCCCCAAGATCCCGATCTTCATCCGCCCGATCACATCAGCCGTCGTCGACAAGCTGCAGGCCGCGTACCTGGCTCCCGAGATCTCAAGGCATCTCGACTTCCTGGAGTCGCAGCTTGCAACATCGCCACGTGCCGGATCGTACCTTTGCGGGCCACATCTTACTGCCGCCGATATCCTGCTCTCATTTCCCCTGCAGCTGACCAAGCAAAGGGCCGGCGGCCTCAAAGTTAGCAAGGGCGAAGGGAAGATCGTCGACAAGTATCCTAGGGCGTGGGAATATCTGCAGAGACTCGAGCAGGAACCGGGGTATAAGCGAGCAGAGGCCAGGATCAAAAAGCTGCTGGAAAGTAAGGAGCAGACGAGCTGAATCACTTTGCACAGGTACGTATGTCCGGGGTGAGAAGAGACGAGTAGGTCGAGTTACTCAGACAGGTTCGTATGTCAGGGGCGAGGTTGAGGCCGATGAAGTTTGCTTGTTTACGGGGTGCACCTTGTTGTCTCTCATTCACATATTTTACTTCTTTTAATGAGTCACCCTGACAGCCTAATGAACTCGTGTATTTCCAATCATACTATCATATCTCTAGGTCCGAGCAGGAGTGACATGAATTACCCTGAGTGCATTTCACTTTTCTTCATTCAATCCTTTCTCTCATGTGCCAGAGTTGTGTCAAACTCAAACATTATCCGACCGATGGTCAAATTCGTCTCTAACATGGAAAGGCTGTTCATACTCTTAATCACTCAGATATTATGGATATAGCCCGCGCTTGAAGATTTGCTTCCTCCAAATGAAGATTTATTTTCCCCAAACAATCTTCTGGACAGATGGCAAAATGCTGGCCATCTTCCAAGTAACTCCAGGTAGTTCTTTGATTGATTGCGGGCTTGAGTTACTGTGCCGTCATAAGGTTTCATAAACTATCGCTCCGAGAAGAAAGAGGATGAGTCATTAGTCCAATTGCCAGAGTAGTAGTTCATGGCGTGTTGTTGTCTGCAACGATATGTTAGTCAAATTGAGCCTGTTTACTTATGGAAAAGTACTATGACAGCATTATTGGATCACTCACCCATTACAGCAAGACGTTCCCAGCAAACCACACGGCCACATGGCTGTTCCTATCTTAAAAGCTACTTGGAGCTTGAGGACGGTGGTACAGTCCCTTCAATATACAAAACCGTGAGATACGGCAACCAGCTCACGTTAGCGATGGCAATGTCCTCTAAACTTCCAGTTTGAACCGTTGTCGCTCCTCGATCATGTTATGGAAAAGCATAGCACGAATGCATGTAGACGCCCCATGCACTAGAAGCATATCAGTCCCAAATTTTGAATCAGGCAACCAACAAGCCTCATCGCAAAAGGCATTTTGAGTCGACCTGTGGATGGAAATTACCTAGGTCTTTGACGCGGGTGTTGGGGGAAGGGGGAAGAGATATCTGAACTCCAACAAGGGGAACGTACTGGTTCGTGGGAGCCACCCTGATTGTATGCGATATCAATCCTTGGGTTTTTGGATCTGAGGAATATAAAAAAGGATAAGCATCGGCGGCCGAAAACGGATCCTTTTCTTCCCGTTGTTAGCGATACAGTTTACAAATAGATCAAACGATATAGCTTAAAAACTTGTCATGAGAATGAGTGCAACATTTGTGGTAAGATTTCCCTTCACAGTGAACATTATCAGCGGGAGATATAAATCTATATGGATAGGTACTATCGGCTTTTCCTTCACAATCTGACATATAAGAGGAGAAAAGTGCACCGTCAACCTATGTGACTATTTCACAACTTCCTGAGGTGGGTTCGAAAGTGATCACCAGGTTAGGGAATGAGAGACAAGTTTCCACACAGATCATATAACACTGTGGTCACTAGTCAGGGGCACCAACTGTTTCTGTTACTGACTGGAGTCCCTGTGGGCTTCTTTGGACAGGTGGCTAGCTGTATCCTTATATATACGATGTTGACCATTACCCCATGCTGACTATCACTGTTTTTTGAATGATTATCCTACCTGTGTAATAAACTACCACTCTTGGCTGTGTAATTATTATCGGGGCATGCATGACTGCCTTCTGATGGCCCAGTTATCTCAAGTCCTTTCTCCCTTGCAAGTTGGGCTTTTCTTTCATGTCTTGTTCATAACGTCAAGAGAAGGATGTTATATAAAGAGCTAGTCGCCACATTCTCGATAAATGGTTGGTTTATCGTTAGAGTTGCTTTAAAACTGTAGAAGACTTTATCTTTAACCTATGAAGTTCAATTTCAAATATTTTATTCAACCTTTTGAACAAAAGAGATTATTAGAACCGACTACCTATATAGTACATAGTGTTAAAAACGCTTATACAAATTCAAATAAAGAGCATATGAAGTGAAAAATCAAAAACAAACAAGTATAACATTAGTACCCTAGAGGGTTAATTATGAGCCCACTTTGAAAGAAAGAATATTAGATAAGCATGTTATTCTACACTATCTTAGAACCTTTTTCACACCCTTTCCTATCGTTCTTAGCGGCTACCGACGCTTCTGCCGGCGTAATGAGCTGTATGTGACGATCCAGACAGACCTCTTCAGATGGGTTCGAGACATACCAGATTGCTGGACCTAAGATATAGGAGTTTTCACACAGTCAAAATGATTCCTGTAGTCATTAGTCTAACAAATTGCTCGTATTGCTGACTGGAGAGCTTCTTTGGCCAGATGGCCCTGCCTGGAATCTATATACCCTTGTGGCATCCCTTGCTTCTTCCTGCTCAGTGGCACAAACTGTTGAGGGTTAACATCCTTAGGTGTTGAGAATCAATACCTCTTGGCGTTGAGGAACTACTCCCCAATGCGTGGGGTTGTTGGGGGCAGATATCTGGGTTTGATACGTCACAACTCCCTTTTCCCCTGATCCGTTGGTTGCACGGAACCCACTTTTCTAGATAGAGCCTTTGTTGGTCTTGACACGGTACAAGCTCAAAAAGATCAAGCAGATTAATCCAAGTTGAAGGCATAGCATCTAGCTCCGGCTTCGAGAGATTCCGTTTGGTAAGGAGCATCTTTATCATACAGGCCGCTTCATCCAGAGACTCACCAGCTGCCTGGCTCCCAAAACCCCAAACCGCGGGCACCTCCTCCAGTTCGAAGGTGTCTCCGGCGCTGGAGTTGCTAACCGGAATACAGCAATAGGCTCAGCAGAAGCGGAAGCTATGGAAACAACGGACTTTAACGCCAGACTAAGATTCCCAAACCCCCTTACCACGGCTGGTCCCGCTTGCATCAGGCAGCTTCTGGTCTCGAGGCTAGGCCCCAGTGGGAGCCCAAACGCCTAGGCGTTAGGGCGTGGCTCGGCCTCCCCACCAACGCTCCCAAGAGACGCCGAGTGCCTTCCCCCAGGCATGCGTGGATTGTGGCGGGCTAACTGTAATGGGTGACTTGGTCTGGTGCAGGCAGGGATCGACAATAGGTCAAATGGGTTAGATGATGGTCACTGACGATGTGGGGTGCACAGCGAAGTCAATTACTACGTGTAATAATCTTTCTTGGTCCTCAGTGTCCTTGTGTCAGGGAGAGGAGGGATTAAGGGAAGTCTATCATGACCGGGCAGCTTCTTTTATAGAATCCTCATCATGCCTCGGCCATATGGCTCATTTTCTTCGGTCATCTGGCTCTAGACATCTTCCAGGATCAGCCACGTATTTGTGCCGCTCACAATCATCCTGTCTCTGATGTCCCTTCTGTTGGCAGTCGGGGACATCCCTTTCCTTGGACTGCCGTGTCCATGTGACACTAACAAGCCTGCCTCGGCCCTTTGGGATGGACACACAGCCAAGCCTTTCCTCGAAAGGTTCTCCCGGCAGTGTCTCTCCCGCTGGCTAGCGGAGGATTCGGGCCATGGCGACTTCTCGGAATACCATGTGCGATTCCACTACTCCCGAAGGGCGCTAGAGAAGTGCCCCTGCGGCAGAATAGCATCTAGAGGTCACTTCTTCCCCTGCCCCCTCGCTACCTTTAACAACCCGCTCGCCAGCAGGCTGAACCCGAGGGCGTTCTGGTTCTCTTCAACTATTCATGTCCAGGGCCTCCCAGATCGGGCTCTGGGGCCAGGCCTGGGATGCCGCCACGGGGCGCCTTATCCCAACATTGAGACCCCTCCACTTCCCCCTCCGTACGCGATCACAGTCCCACAGGGGTATTGACCCCGACGCCGATTCCTCGGATTTGGAGTCGGAGCTGTAAATCCACATCCTTGGGTTCGTACAAGTGTGAACCTCCCATTCAACCCAGGATACACAACCCCCCTTGGCTTACACCGGTTTTGCCTCAAGTGCAGGCTTTTCCTCCGGCGTTACTTGTATGTAGGTTAGTTCAGTAGCTATTGCTCGCCGTCGTCGTGGGCACGACCTAGCACCCTCAAGGGTAGAC